>Ga0213872_10000048_pt1 | contig 109712 bp, 104 predicted proteins | sample VelepicomBERX_R2_FD_160071 | JGI IMG/M metagenome (GOLD analysis project Ga0213872, IMG submission 160071) | Rhizosphere microbial communities from Vellozia epidendroides in rupestrian grasslands, the National Park of Serra do Cipo, Brazil - RX_R2 | ecosystem: Host-associated > Plants > Roots...
GGTCGACGCGGACGACTGGAGGTAAGCCGATCGTGGTGAACGCGCCCCGCATCGCGCGGGGCGCTGCGTGCGGACAAAAAAAAGCCCGTCACAAGGACGGGCTTTGAACTAGTTGGCGGAGTCGGAGAGATTCGAACTCTCGATGCAGGTTTTGCCCACATACTCCCTTAGCAGGGGAGCACCTTCGGCCACTCGGTCACGACTCCAACATCTGAAGCTCAACATTCTAACCCAGAAAAACTGGGCCTCCGGCGAAAACGCGCCGCTCGTGGAAATCAGGCCGAGGGCTCGACGTCGAGATCGAAAGCCTTGTGCAGCGCGCGCACCGCGAGCTCCATGTACTTCTCGTCGATGACGACCGAAGTCTTGATCTCGCTCGTGGAGATCATCTGGATGTTGATGCCCTCCTCGCTCAGCGCGCGGAACATCTTGGCGGCCACGCCGACGTGCGACTTCATGCCGATGCCGACGATGGAGACCTTGCAGATGCGCTGGTCGCCGACGACCTTGTTCGCCTGCATGGCGGGGCCGACGGTCTTCTCCAGCAGCTCCATGGCGCGCTGGTAGTCGTTGCGGTGGACCGTGAACGAGAAGTCCGTCTTGCCGTCCTGCGAGACGTTCTGGATGATGACGTCGATGTCGATATTGGCGTCGGCCACCGGCCCAAGGATCTGGTAGGCGATGCCGGGACGGTCGGGCACGCCCAGCAGCGTCACCTTGGCCTCGTCGCGGTTGAAGGCAATGCCGGATACGACGGCTTGTTCCATGTTTTCGTCCTCTTCAAAACTGATCAGCGTGCCCGACTTGGCCTCTTCGTCGAGCGGAATGTCCCAGGGCGTGAAGCTCGACAGCACGCGCAGCGGCACGCGGTACTTGCCGGCGAATTCGACCGAGCGGATCTGCAGGATCTTGGAGCCGAGCGAGGCCATTTCCAGCATCTCTTCGAAGCTGATCGTGCTCAGGCGGCGCGCCTCGGGCACGATGCGCGGGTCGGTCGTGTAGACGCCATCAACGTCGGTATAGATCAGGCATTCGTCGGCCTTCATTGCGGCCGCAATCGCCACGGCCGAGGTGTCCGAGCCGCCACGGCCGAGCGTGGTGATGTTCTGGTCTTCGTCGATGCCCTGGAAGCCCGCGATGACGACGACCTTGCCCGCAGCCAGGTCGGCGCGCACGCGGGCGTCGTCGATGCTCTCGATGCGGGCCTTGGTGTAGGAAGAGTCGGTCTGAACAGGCACTTGCCAGCCGGTGTAGCTGACGGCCTGCAGGCCTTCGGCTTGCAGCGCGATGGCCAGCAGGCCGACCGAGACCTGCTCGCCGGTGGCGGCGATCATGTCGAGCTCACGCATGACTTCGGGCGTGCTCGATGCCGGCGAAAGCTCCTTGGCCAGGCCGAGCAGGCGGTTGGTCTCGCCCGACATGGCCGACGGCACGACGACCATCTGGTGGCCGGCGCGCGCCCATTTGGCGACCCGCTTGGCGACGTTGCGGATGCGATCGGTCGAGCCCATCGACGTGCCGCCGTACTTGTGAACGATCAGGGCCATGGCTTTGCGAGTCTTGCGTGACGAGTCCGAAAGCCTTCGATTCTAGCCAGCACCCCCGCGAAAACGCCGGGTTCACCGGGTTACGAAATCGGCTGCCAGCGCAGGCTGAACTGCACCTCGCCCGGTTGCGCGAGCACGCGCGCGTCGAGTCCGAGGCCCGGCGCAAAGACGAGTTGCGGCCCGCAAAAGAGCAGCGGACCGTCGCGCAGGAAGGCCGGCACGCCGGCGTCCTGCCAGGCCTTTTTCAGAGAGCGCGGCGGCCCGCTGGCGTGTTTCTGGAACTGCTCGCCGCCCTGCCGCGCACGCGTCTCGGCGGCTTCGAGAAAGCGCGGCGCGACGCCCGCGCGGTCGACGCGTTCGAGTGCCCAGGCGCCGCGCCAGGATGGCACTGCATGCAGGCCGGCGCAGGCTAGCTTGACGACTTGCGAAGGCCCGTCGAGCACCTCGTGGACCGGCCGCCAGCGCCAGCGGCTGCGGTAGCGGTGCAGCATGCCGTCGGCACAAGGCCAGGCGCCGTCGTCGTCGGCTTCCAGGCGCAGGCGCTCCATCAGGCTGGCCGGCGGCATGCGGCCGCAGCACTGCGCCAGCCACGCACGCAGCGCATTGCGGGCACGCGCGGGCGTGAGCCCGGACACGTCGAGCCAGCCCTCTGCCGTGCGACCGACCAGGTCCGCCGCGGCGACCTCGTCCTGCAGCGCCAGCGCTTCCTGCGCCCAGGCCGCCGATTGCGCGAGGCTCGCCTCGGCCTGCGGCCAGGCCGCGTTCAGGCTAGGCCAGACCTCCAGGCGCAGGCGATTGCGGGCATAGCGCGTGTCGGCGTTGCTGTCGTCGTCGATGAAACGCAGGCCATGCAGTTCGACATAGGCCTCGACGGCTTCGCGCGGATGGTCCAGCCAGGGCCGCGCCCACACCAGCCCGTCGCGCGATTGCGCTCGCGGCATCGCCGCCAGCCCTGCCGCGCCGGCGCCGCGCAGGGCCTGCAGCAGAAAGGTCTCGGCCTGGTCGCGCCGGTGATGGGCCAGCAGCAGGAGATCAATGCCAGCATCGCGGCACATCGCGGCAAGCGCGGCATGACGCTGCTCGCGCGCCCAGGCCTCGACGCTCTGCGCCGGTCCAGGCCGGCCGTTCAGGCGCGTGAAGCGAAAGTCGATCGGCAGGCCCTCGCCGGCCCAGTCCGCGCACAGCGCTTCGCATTGCGCGAGCCAGGCGTCGGCATGGGCCGAAAGCCCGTGATGGACATGCAGCGCAAGGACGCGCAGGCCCTGCTCCCGCGCCGCACGGGCACAGGCGTGGAGCAAGGCGGTGGAGTCGCGACCGCCGCTGTAGGCGACGGCAAAGACGGGTCGGTCAGCGGCTCTTGGTGTCGCCGAATCGGCCATAGGCCTGCAGGCGTTCGTAGCGGCGCTCGAGCAACTCGGGTGTCTTCAGGTCGCTGACTTGGCGCAGGGCGTCGCCGAGCGCACGCTTGAGATTGGACGCCATCTGCTTCTGGTCGCGGTGCGCGCCGCCGACCGGCTCGTTGACGATCTTGTCGATCAGGCCGAGCGCCTTGAGGCGATGCGCCGTGATGCCCAGCGCATCGGCCGCATCGGCCGCGCGCTCGCTGCTCTTCCAGAGGATGGAGGCGCAGCCTTCCGGCGAGATGACCGAATAGGCCGAGAACTGCAGCATCAGCACCTGGTCGGCCACGCCGATGGCCAGCGCGCCGCCCGAGCCGCCCTCGCCGATGATGGTGGCGATGATGGGCACCTCGAGCTGGGCCATCTCGAAGATGTTGCGGCCGATGGCCTCGGACTGGCCGCGCTCCTCGGCACCGATGCCGGGGTAGGCACCCATGGTGTCGATGAAGCAGAACACCGGCAGGCCGAACTTCTCGGCCGTCTTCATCAGGCGCAGGGCCTTGCGGTAGCCCTCGGGGCGCGGCATGCCGAAGTTGCGCAGCGTGCGCTCCTTGGCGTCGGCGCCGCGCTGGTGGCCGACGATCATGCAGGCCTGGCCGTTGAAGCGCGCGAGGCCGCCGACGATGGCGGCGTCATCGGCGAAATGGCGATCACCGTGGAGTTCCTGGAACTCGGTGAAGATCTCGTTGCAGTATTCGAGCGTCTGCGGGCGCTGCGGGTGCCGGGCGATCTGGTAGACCTGCCAGGGCGCGACATTGGCGTAGGTGTCCTTGGTGAGCTGCAGGCTCTTCTTGGACAGGCGGTCGATTTCTTCGCTGATGTCGACGGCCGATTCGCTCTGCACGTAGCGCAGTTCTTCGATCTTGGTTTCGAGCTCGGCAATAGGCTGCTCGAATTCGAGAAAGTGTCGTTTGCTCATCCTGCGTAGGGGTTCGTCGATGGGAAGCACAAGCGTCGTGGGCTTGCGCAGCGATCACGCCAAAAGCTAGCGATTGCTAAGCAGTTATCGGCAGTTAATAGGCTACTGGCAGCGGATCGAGACTCCGCCAAATGTACCATGTGGCCACCGAACGGTAAGGGGCCCAGGCGTCGCCCACCTCGCGGGCCTCGGCCCGCGACACCGGCTCGCCGGAGAAGTACATCTCGCTGATGCCCTTGAGAAGGCCGACGTCGTCGAGCGGCAGCACGTTCGGGCGCATCAGGTGGAAGATCAGGAACATCTCGGCCGTCCAGCGGCCGATGCCGCGGATCGCAACCAATTCCTCGATGATGGCTTCGTCGTCCATCTGCGCCCACTGCTTGACGTGGACGCTGCCGGCCTCGAAGTGCCCGGCCAGGTCGCGCAGGTACTCGACCTTGCGCAGGCTCAGGCCCGCGCCGCGCAGAGCCTCGGGCTCCTGGCCCAGCACGGCCGTGGGCAGCACCCGCTTGCCGGCCGGCCCGAGCAAGGCGGCGAAACGCGTCCAGACCGACTCGGCAGCCTTGACCGAGATCTGCTGGCCGACGATGGAGCGTGCCAGCGTCGTGAACGCGTCCCCGCGCGTCTGCAGCCTGGCCTCGCCGAACTGCGGGATCAGCTTCTTCAGGACGCGGTCGCGCCGCACCAGGTGGCGGCAGGCCTCGTCCCAGTAGTCCGGTGTCACGCCGGCTGTCGTATCAGCACGTGCCACGTCAGACTTTCACCCAGGTCGTGCCCGTGGGCGAATCCTTGAGCTCGATGCCCTGGGCGGCGAGTTCCTTGCGGATGCGGTCGGCCTCGGCGAAGTCGCGCGCCGCCTTGGCGGCCGCGCGGGCGGCAATCTGCGCCTCGATGGCGGTGGCGTCCAGGCCTTGGCCGCCCTGCAGGTAGGCTCGCGGCTCCAGCTGCAGCACGCCCAGCACGCCGGCCAGCGCCCTGAGCAGGCCCGCCTTCTCCGCCGAGCGGTCACGGTTGACCTCGTTGGCCAGCTCGAAAAGCACGGCCAGGGCGCCGGGGGTTCCGAAGTCCTCGTCCATCGCTGCCTTGAAGGCCGCCGCGGGGCCTTGGCTCCAGTCGATCGACACCTGGGCCGGAGGCACCGCATCGAGCGCCGTGTACAGGCGCGTCAGTGCGGTCTTGGCGTCTTCCAGATGCGCATCGCTGAAGTTGAACGGGCGACGATAGTGGGTGCGCAGCATGAAGAAGCGCAGCGTCTCGCCGTCAAACTTCTGCAGCACGTCGCGGATGGTGAAGAAGTTGCCCAGGCTCTTGGACATCTTCTCGCCGTCGACATTGAGGAAGCCGTTGTGCAGCCAGTAGCGCGCGAAGCCGTAGCCGGCACCCTCGCTTTGCGCGATTTCGTTTTCGTGGTGCGGGAACTGCAGGTCGGCACCGCCACCGTGGATGTCGAAGCTTTCGCCCAGCAGCGCGCAGCTCATCGCCGAGCACTCGATATGCCAGCCGGGACGGCCCGCGCCGTAGGCGCTCGGGTAGATCGCGTCAACGGGCTCATCGGGCTTGGCAGCCTTCCAGAGAACGAAATCGAGCGGGTCGTTCTTGCCGCTGTCCACGGCCACGCGCTCGCCGGCGCGCAGGTCGTCGAGGCTTTTGCCACTGAGCTTGCCGTAGCCGTCGAACTTGCGCACCGCGTAGTTGACGTCGCCATCCGCGCCGCGATAGGCCAGGCCGCGCTGCTCCAGGCGCTCGATCAGCGAGAGCATCTGCGGCACGTAGTCGGTGGCGCGCGGTTCGTGGTCCGGGCGCAGCAGGCCGACGGCGGCAAAGTCTGCGTGCATCGCGGCCGTCATCTCGTCGGTCAGTTGGCGGATCGTGATGCCGCGCTCGACGGCGCGCTTGATGATCTTGTCGTCGATGTCGGTGATGTTGCGCACGTAGTTGACGCGGTAGCCGCTGGCGCGCAGCCAGCGGTTGATCACGTCGAAAGCCATGTTCATGCGCAGATGCCCCATGTGGCAGAGGTCGTAGACCGTGATGCCACAGACATACATGCGGACCAGGTCCGGATCGATGGGGGCGAACGGTTCGAGCTCGCGAGTCAGCGAGTTGTGGATGCGAAGAGACATGGGGGAAGCCTGGAGTCGGCAGGCCCGTTGCGGGCATGCCAGCGGGCCGGAAACGGCCGCCGTAGAATGCCCGTCAGTATACCGGCAGGGTCCGGCGCGACATGGGGAAGAGCCCTCGGCACGCCCTGGCCAGCGCCCTCTGCCCCACCTGAATTCACACAATGCAAACCCGTATTGCCATCCGGCTGGCTGCTGCATGCCTGCTGTGCCTGAGTTGCGTCCTGGCAAGCGCAGCCACGCCCGTCGAAGCAGCACAAAAGCTCTGGTTCGCCGGCCAGCGCCAGGAAGCGGTGGCCGCACTGGAAAGCGCGCTGGAGCGCTCGCCCGAGCAGCTGCAGCTGCGCTTCCAGCTCGGCGTCTACACGATGGAGCTCGGCGACCTGGCCAAGGCCGAGGCCATCTTCACAGCCATGACCCGTGATTTCCCGGATCTGGCCGACCCCTTCAACAACCTCGCCGTCGTCTTCGCCGCGCGCGGCGAGCTGAAGGCGGCGCGCGAAGCGCTCGAACAGGCGCTGAACCTGCAGCCCGACCAGCCCCAGGCGCTCGAGAACCTCGGCGACGTGCAACTGCGCCTGGCCGAGCAGGCCTATGCCCATGCCGCCCGGGTGCAGCCGGTGCCGAGCGCGCAGCTCGCCTCCAAACGCAGCGCCACGCTGACGCTCGTGCAGCAGCTCGGCCTGGCCAGCGCCCCCAAGCCCTGACGCACCCGCGGGAAGGATCAAGCACATGAAACGCCTGTTCGCCTGCCTCGCGCTCAGCGCCGGCCTGCTTTGCGCCGCGGCCGCTTCGGCGCAGGTCGTCCTGCTCAAGACCAGCGTCGGCGACATCCGCGTCGCGCTCGACGCCCAGAACGCGCCGAAGACCACCGCCAACTTCCTGCAGTACGTGAAAGCCGGCCAGTACGACGGCGAGATCTTCCACCGCGTCATCGGCAGCTTCATGATCCAGACCGGCGGCTACACGGCCGACCTGAAGCCCAAGCCCGTGCGCGCGTCGATCCCGCTCGAGTCGCGCAACGGCCTGCTGAACCTGCGCGGCTCGATCGCGATGGCACGGACCAACGACCCGAACTCCGCCACCTCGCAGTTCTTCATCAACGTCGTCGACAACCCCATGCTCGACGCCGCGAACTCGCAGGACGGCAATGGCTACGCCGTGTTCGGCCAGGTCATCGCCGGCATGGACGTCGTCGACAAGATCCGCGCCGTTCAGACCCATTCCGTCAGCGTCTTCCAGAACCTGCCGCTGACGCCGATCACCATCCTCAAAGCTTCTGTGGAGAAACAACGATGAGCCAAGTCCAACTGCACACCAACCACGGCCTGATCCTGATCGAGCTCGACGAAGAAAAGGCGCCCGTCTCCAGCGCCAACTTCCTGTCCTACGTCCGCAAGGGCCACTACGACGGCACGATCTTCCATCGCGTCATCAAGGGCTTCATGATCCAGGGCGGCGGTTTCGACGCCGAGATGAAGCAAAAGTCGACCGACGCGCCGATCCAGAACGAGGCCGCCAACGGCCTGAAGAACGCGCACTACACGCTGGCCATGGCGCGCACCAACGCGCCGCACTCGGCCTCGTGCCAGTTCTTCATCAACACCACCAACAACGGCTTCCTGGACTTCAAGTCCGAGACGCCGTCGGGCTGGGGCTACGCGGTGTTCGGCCGCGTCGTCGAAGGCCAGGACGTGGTCGACAAGATCGAGGGCGTCAAGACCTCGCGCTCGGGCGGCCACGATGACGTGCCGGTCGCGCAGGTCGTGATCGAGAAGGCCGTCGAAGTCGTCTGAGCGCCGCCCGGTCCCGTGAGCCTCGCCCTGCCCGACTTCGCCGAGCTCGTCGCGCCGCCCGAATGGCGGCGCATCGACTTCATCTCCGACCTGCACCTCGCGGCCGAGACGCCGGCCACGCTGGCGGCGCTCGAAGCGCACCTGCAGGAAACCGCCGCCGACGCCGTGATCCTGCTCGGCGACATCTTCGAAGTCTGGATCGGCGATGACGCACGCACCGAGCCCTTCGAGGCCCGCTGCCTCGAGATGCTGCGCAAGGCCTCGGAGCGCCTGGCGCTGTTCTTCATGGTCGGCAACCGCGACTTCATCGCCGGCGAGGCCATGGCCGCCGCTGGCGGCATGAAGCGGCTGGCCGACCCGACCGTGCTCGTCGCCTTCGGCCAGCGCTGGCTGCTCACGCACGGCGACGCCCTGTGCCTTGAGGACAAGCCCTACCAGGCCTTCCGTGCGCAGGTCCGCAACCCGGCCTGGCAGCAGGCCTGGCTGGGCCGGCCGCTGGCCGAGCGCGCCGCGCTGGCCAGGCAGATGCGCGCCGCCAGCCAGGCGCGCCAGGCCGAGGCCGCCGCCAAGGCCGCGGCGGGCTCGGCGCAGGAAAGCCGCATGGGCGATGGCGAGCTCTGGGCCGACCTCGACCGCGAAGCCAGCATCGCCTGGCTGCAGGCGGCGCGCGCCACCGACATGATCCACGGCCACACGCACCGGCCGGCCACGCATGAGCTCGCACCCGGCCTGCGCCGCCACGTGCTCAGCGACTGGGACCTCGACGGCGCCTCGCCGCCGCGCGCGGAAGTGCTGCGCCTGCGCCAGGCCGGCCTGCGCCGCATTGCGCTGGCCTGATGTTCGCGCGCCTGCTCAGCGGCCTGCGCGCCCGCCGCGAGGCGCGTGAGCTCGAGCGCCACGCCATCCCTGACGCCTTGTGGGACGCACTGCTGGCGCGCCACCCTTTCATCAAACGCCGCAGCACCGCCGACCTGGCTGAGCTGCGCCGCCTGAGCTCGCTGTTCCTGGCGCGCAAGGAGTTCCACGGGGTCGGCGGCTTCGAGGTGAGCGACGAAGTCGCGCTGGCCGTCGCCGCCCAGGCCTGCCTGCCCATCCTCAAGCTGGGACTCGACCATTACGACGGCTTCGTCGGCATCGTCATGCATGCGGGCGAAGTCGTGGCGCGGCGCAGCGTCGTCGACGAGGACGGCATCGTCCACGAGTACGACGAGGAACTCGCCGGTGAGGCCATGGAAGGCGGCCCGCTGATGCTGGCCTGGTCGGCCGTGGCGGGTCCGCTCGCCGACACGCGCGAAGGCGTCTTCAACGTCGTCATCCACGAGTTCGCCCATGTGCTGGACTTGCGCGACGGCGCCGCCGACGGCGTGCCGCTGCTGCCCAACGCGGCGGCGCGGGCGCAATGGCTGGGCGTGATCGAGCCCGTGTGGCAGCGCTTCGGGCGCCGCATCGACCGCAACGGCGCCAGTTGCATCGATGCCTACGGCGCCGAAGGCCTCGACGAGTTCTTCGCCGTCGCGACCGAAGCCTTCTTCGTCACGCCCGAAGCCATGGCCCGCGAGCAACCGGCGCTGTATCGACTGCTCGCCGGCTACTACCGGCAGGATCCCCGCGCCGACCTGGCCGGCGCTGACGACAATACGCAGCCATGAACACCGCCGAGTACGACCTGCCCTTCATGCGCCAGGCGCTCGCCGTGGCCGAGCAGGCCATCGGCCTGACGGATCCCAACCCGCGCGTCGGCTGTGTGCTCGTCGACGCGAGCGACCGGGTCATCGGCCAGGGCCACACGCAGCCGGCCGGCCAGGCGCATGCCGAGGTCATGGCCTTGCGCGATGCGGCAGCGCGCGGCGCGGACGTGCGCGGCGCCACGGCCTACGTCACGCTCGAGCCCTGCTCCCATCACGGCCGCACGCCGCCCTGCTGCGACGCATTGATCCAGGCCGGCGTGGCGCGCGTCGTCGCGGCGGTCGAAGACCCGAATCCGCTCGTCGCCGGCCAGGGCCTGGCGCGCCTGCAGGCCGCCGGCATCCAGGTGGCGAGCAATCTGCTCGCCGACGAATCGCGCGAGCTCAACATCGGTTTCTTCGCGCGCATGCAGCGAGGCCAGCCTTTCGTGCGACTCAAGGCCGCCGTCTCGCTGGACGGCCGCACCGCGCTGGCCGACGGTCGCAGCCAGTGGATCACCGGCCCCGACGCGCGCCGCGACGGCCATGCCTGGCGCAAGCGCGCCGGCGCCGTGCTGACCGGCGTCGGCACGCTGCTGGCCGACGACCCGCGCCTGGACGTGCGCCTGGTCGAGACGCCGCGCCAGCCGCTGCGCGTGCTGCTCGACTCGACGCTGCGCGCGCCTGCGTCGGCCAGGCTCTTCGCACCGCCAGGCGACGTGCTCGTCTACACGGCCGCCGAGTCGCCCGCAGCCATACCGGCCTCTAACGTCGAAATCCAGCGCATGGCCGCGCCCGACGGTCGCGTCGACCTGCATGCCGTGCTGGACGACCTCGCCCGCCGCGGCATCAACGAACTCCACGTCGAAGCTGGCGCCGCCCTCAGCGCGGCCTTCCTGGAAGCCGGCCTCGTCGACGAGCTGCTCGTCTACATGGCACCCATGCTGATCGGCCCGGGCAAGCCGCTTGCCGAGCTGGCCGCCCTGCCCGGCCTCGATGCGGCGCGGCGCTGGCGCTTTGTCGACATCGCGCCGCTGGAGCCAGACATCCGCCTACGCCTGCGCCCCTGAAGACCCCGCGGGGCATTTCCGTTTTCCACGGGGCCGAGCGCCGGGCCGCTCCCAAGCCGGCCCACTGACGAGGTTTGCGGCTCGACGCCGCAAGCCTCGCCGTCCCCTCGGGGGACCGACTGGGCTTGCCCGCGTTCAGCGCGGCAAGACCGGGCGAGGGGCTTAACTAACTACAATCCGCGCTTATGCCCATTTCACCTGTACCCGAGCTGGTGGCCGAGCTGGCCGCTGGCCGCATGGTCATTCTGGTCGACGAAGAGGATCGCGAAAACGAAGGCGATCTCGTCCTCGCCGCCGACCACGTGACCCCCGAAGCCATCAACTTCATGGCCAAGTTCGGCCGTGGCCTGATCTGCCTGACGCTCACGCGCGAGCGCTGCGAGCGCCTGCAGCTGCCGCCCATGGCAACGCGCAACGGCACGCGCCACGGCACCGCCTTCACGGTCTCGATCGAGGCGGCCACCGGCGTGTCCACCGGCATCTCGGCGGCCGACCGCGCCCGCACCGTCGAGGCCGCCGTGGCCCGCGACGCGACCGCGCGCGACCTCGTCCAGCCCGGCCACATCTTCCCGCTGCAGGCCCAGGATGGCGGCGTGCTCATGCGCGCCGGCCACACCGAAGCCGGCTGCGACCTCGCCCGCATGGCCGGCCTCGAACCGGCCGCCGTGATCTGCGAGATCATGAAGGACGACGGCACCATGGCCCGCCTGCCGGACCTCGAAGTCTTCGCCGCGGAGCATGGCATCAAGATCGGCACCATCGCCGCCCTGATCGAGCACCGCAGCCGCAACGAGACCATGATCGAGCGCGTCAGCCGCCGCCCGCTGCAGACGGCGCAAGGCGAGTTCGACTGCACCGTGTTCCGCGACCACGGCGGCGGCGTCCACCTCGCGCTGGCCAACGGCCAGTGGGGCCGCGACGACGAAGTCCTCGTGCGCGTGCACGAGCCGCTTTCGGTGCTGGACCTGCTCGAAGTCGGCCCCTGCGGCCACTCCTGGCCCCTGCCGGCCGCGCTGGCCGAGCTCAAGCGCTCCAAGGCCGGTGTCGCACTGCTGCTGAACTGCGGCAACGACGACGGCTCCGCGGCCTTGCTCGAACGCCTTGGCAGCACGCCAGCCAAGGCCGGCGAGGCCCCGCGCGCCACCATGGACCTGCGCACCTACGGCGTCGGCGCGCAGATCCTGCGCGAGCTCGGCGTGCACCGCCTGCGCGTGCTCGGCAGCCCGCGCCGCATGCCCAGCATCGACGGCTACGGCCTCGAAGTCACCGGCTTCCTGCCGGCCTCCAACTGCTGAGACACGAGATGCAAGGATCGGACAAGGGCACCGCCCAGACACTCGACGGCCAAGGCCTGCGCATCGGCATCGTGCAGGCGCGCTTCAACGAGCCCATCACCAACGCGCTGGCCGCCAACTGCCGCGACGCGCTCGAAACCCACGGCGTGCAGGACATCGTCCACGCCACCGTGCCCGGCGCGCTCGAAGTGCCGGTGGCGCTGGCCAGCCTGATCGACGCGGGCGGCTTCGACGCCCTCATCGCGCTGGGCTGCATCATCCGCGGCGAGACGTATCACTTCGAGCTCGTCGCCAACGAGAGCGGCAGCGCCGTGACGCGCCTCGCGCTCGACCACCGCCTGCCCATCGCCAACGCCATTCTCACCGTCGAGAACGAGGCCCAGGCCTGGGCCCGCGTCGAAGAGAAAGGCCGCGATGCCGGCCTCGTCGCCATCGAGATGGCGCGGCTCGTCGCCGAACTGAAGAAGAAAGCCAAGCAGCCGTGAGCAACACCACTCCCGCCAAGACCGCCGCGACCAAGCGTGCGCCGGCCAAGTCCGCGCGCCGCCGCTCGCGCGAAGCCGCGCTGCAAGGGATCTACCAATGGCTGATCACCGGCGACGAAGTCGGCGCCATTGACGCCCACATGCGCGAGCAGGAAGGCTACGCCAAGGCCGATCGCGGCCACTACGAGGCGCTGCTGAACGGCTGCATCGACGAAGCCGCCGACCTCGACGCCGTGCTGGCCAACCACGTCGACCGCAAGACCAGCGAACTCTCGCCCATCGAGCACGCCGTGCTGATGATCGGTGCGTACGAGCTCAAGCACTGCGTCGACATCCCTTATCGCGTCGCCATCAACGAGGCCGTCGAACTGGCCAAGTCCTTCGGCGGTACCGACGGCCACAAGTACGTCAACGGCGTGCTCGACCGCGCCGCTGCCGAACTGCGGCCGCAGGAAGTCGCGGCGCACATGAAGGCCCGCTGACCGCACGCACGCCCATGCGCCTGAGCTCGCGGCTCGACGCGATCGAGCCCTTCTACGTGATGGAAGTCGGCCGCGAGGCCGAGGCGATCGCGCGCAGCGCCGCCTGCGACCCGGCGCGCGGCGGACGCCGCATGATCTTTCTGAACATCGGCGAGCCCGAATGGCCTGCCGCGTCCGGCGTCGTCGAAGCGGCCAAGGCCACGCTCGACGCCGGCCGCACGCAGTACACGGGCGCCACCGGCCTGCCCGCGCTGCGCGAGGCCATTGCGGGCTGGTACGCCAGCCACTTCGGGCTCGACATCGCGCCGGCGCGCATCGTCGTCACGGCCGGCGCGTCAGCAGCGCTGCAGCTCGCCAGCCTCGCGCTCTTCGAGGCCGGCGACCGCGTCCTCATGCCGGACCCGAGCTATCCCTGCAACCGGCATTTCGTCGCGGCGGCCGGCGCTACGCCCGTGCTGCTGCCGACGACGGCGGCGCAGCGCTTCCAGCCCAGCCGTGCGCAGATCGCATCGGCCTGGGACGCCGACACGCGCGGCGTCGTGCTCGCCTCGCCGAGCAACCCGACGGGCACCTCGATCGCGCCCGAAGAGCTCGCCGCCATCCACGGCTTCGTGCGTGAGCACGGCAGCGTGACGATCGTCGACGAGATTTATCTTGGCTTAAGTTTCGAGCGGCAATATGGCCGCTCCGCCCTCGAGCTCGGCGACGACGTGGTTTCGGTCAACAGCTTCTCCAAATACTTCGGCATGACAGGCTGGCGCCTGGGCTGGCTGGTCCTGCCCGAGGCGCTCGTCGGCCCGGTCGAGCGCCTCGCGCAAAACCTCTACATCTGCGCCTCGGCCGTGGCCCAGCACGCGGCGCTCGCCTGTTTCACGCCCGCGGCCCTGGCCGAATACGAACGCCGACGCGCCCTGCTGCGCGAGCGCCGCGACTTCGTCGTCGCCGAACTGGCCGCCATGGGCCTGCCCGTCCCGGTCGTACCGGACGGTGCCTTCTACGCGTGGATCGATGTCTCGAGCGTCACGACCAGCAGCTGGGATTACGCCTTCGAGCTGATGCGTAACGCCCAGATCGCACTGACCCCGGGCCGCGACTTCGGCCGCGCCGAGCCCGAGCGCTGGATGCGCCTGTCCTTTGCCGGCCCGCTCGACGACCTGCGCGAGGCGCTGGCGCGCTGGCGCGCCGTCCTGCCGACGAACAAGGTGGCGGCATGACGCCCGCGGCCTTCTCGCACGGCATGCGCGTGTATTGGGAAGACACCGACGCCGGTGGCATCGTGTTCTACGCCAACTACCTCAAGTTCTTCGAGCGCGCCCGCACCGAGTGGCTGCGCGCCGCCGGCTTCGAGCAGCACGCGCTGCGCGAGCAGACCAACCTGATCTTCGTCGTCGCCAGCACGGGCGTGCGCTATCTCGCGCCGGCCCGGCTGGACGACTGGCTCGACGTCAGCGTCGCGCCGCAGGAGATCGGCCGCGCCAGCATGACGATCTTCCAGCAGGCCCGCCGCGGCGAGCAGTTGCTGGCCGAGGGCGAGATCCGCATCGGCTGCATCGACGCCACGAGCTTCCAGACCCGCAGAATTCCCGCCGAACTGATCCAAGCCCTGAGCCCACAACAATGAACAACGACCTCTCCATCGTCTCGCTGATCATGCACGCCAGCTTCGTCGTGCAGATCGTCATCGCGCTGCTGCTGATGGTGTCGCTCGCGAGCTGGACCGTGATCTTCGGCAAGCTGCTCTCGCTGGGCCGCATCAAGCAGGGCAACGAGGCCTTCGAGCAGGAGTTCTGGTCCGGCAAGAACCTCAACGAGCTGTTCAACGCGGTGGGCTCGCGACTCAACGGCGCGCCGCTGGAGCGCATCTTCGCCTCGGGCATGCGCGAGTTCCTCAAGCTGCGCGAGAAACGCGTCTCCGACGCCACCGCCATGCTCGACGCCTCGCGCCGCGCCATGCGCGCGAGCTTCCAGCGCGAGCTCGACGCCATGGAGAGCAACCTCTCCTTCCTGGCCTCGGTCGGTTCGGTCTCGCCGTACGTCGGCCTGTTCGGCACGATCTGGGGGATCATGCACGCCTTCGTCGGCCTGTCCAATCTCACGCAGGTGACGCTGGCCACCGTGGCGCCGGGCATTGCCGAAGCGCTCGTCGCCACGGCCATCGGCCTGTTCGCCGCCATCCCGGCCGTGCTGGCCTACAACCGCTTCGCGCGCCAGATCGACCGCAGCGCGATCACGCTGGAGACCTTCATCGAGGAGTTCTCCAACATCCTGCAGCGCAACGCAGGCGGCTCGGGGCACTGATATGAAACCCCCACGCTCTCTTCGTTCACTGCCCCCCAAGGGGGCGCAGGCCTCCTTTGGGACGGCCCGGCAGGAGTCCTGACATGGCCGCCATCTCATCCCGCGGCCGTGGCCGCCGCCGCACGATCAACGAGATCAACATGGTGCCCTTCATCGACGTGATGCTGGTGCTGCTGATCATCTTCATGGTCAGCGCGCCGCTGATCACGACGGGCGTCGTCGACCTGCCCAGCGTCGGCCGCGCCAAGGCCCAGCCCGAGCACGTGATCCACGTGACCATCGGCAAGGACGAGGCCTATGCCGTCAAGGTCGATTCGGGCAACGAGCAGTCCGTGCCCGTGACGCAACTGGCGCAGCTCGTCCAGCAGGCCCAGGGCGACGACGCGAACACGCCGGTCGTGATCTCGGCGGACCGCTCGGTCAAGTACGAGGCCGTGGTCAAGGCCATGGACGTGCTGCAGCGCGCGGGCGTGCAGCGCGTCGGCCTGGCCGTCAAGAACACGGGCCAATGACGATCGCATGAGCACGTTGCTTCACCGCATGCCGCAGGACCCGCTGCGCCCGCCGCAGGCGCCGGGCCTGGGGCGCGGCTTCGGCTTCGCGCTGGGCGCGCATCTGCTGCTCGTGATCGCGCTGACCTTCAGCGTGCAATGGCACACGCAGGAGCCGCCGGCTTTCGAGGCCGAACTCTGGTCCTCGGTGCCCGTCGCGGCGGCGCCCAAGGCGCAGGAACCGCCGCCCGAACCGCAACCCGAGCAACAACCCACGCCCCCCAAGCCGCAGGAGCCCAGCGCCGAGGAACTCCAGGCCCAGCACGACGCCGAGATCGCCATCGCCAAGGAGCGCGACAGGAAGCTCGAGCAGCAGCGCCAGGCCGAGCAGCAAGCCAAGGAAGAAGCCAAGCGCAAGCAGGAGCAGGCGCAGAAGCTTGCTGACCAGCAGCGCCAGCAGCAGCTGCTGCAAAAGCAGCAGGACGCCAAGGCGGCGAAGGATGCCGCCGCGCGGGCAGACGCGCAGCGCCAGGCTTTCCTCAAGCGCATCCAGGGCATGGCCGGCGCGACGGGCGATGCCAACGCCACCGGCACGGCGATGCGCAGCTCCGGGCCTTCGCCCAGCTACACGGGCCGCATCATCGCGCGCATCAAGCCCAACATCATCTACAACGTCGGCGCGACCGACCCGCGCGCCGAAGTTCAGCTGAAGGTGGCGCCCGACGGCACGATCATCAGCAGCCGGCTGACTCACTCCAGCGGCGATCCGGAATGGGATAACGCCGTCCTGCGCGCCATCGAAAAGACCGGCATCCTGCCGCGCGATGTCGACGGCAGCGTGCCGTCCGACATCCTGATCGGGCTACGCCCGCACGAGTAAGCGCTCAGATGGCGAGCAGCAGCGCCATCCCGAGCACCGCCGGCGCGGCCTGCACGTACAGGATCTTGCGGCTCACCGTCGCCGCGCCGAAGAGGCCGGCGACGAGCACGCAGCCGAGGAAGAACAGCTTCACCGCGAAGCCGCCGCTGCCCAGCAGCAGGCCCCACGCGAGGCCCGCGGCGAGAAAGCCGTTGTAGAGCCCCTGGTTGGCCGCCAGCACCTTGGTTTCCTGTGCCTTCTCGGGCGTCAGGCGGAAAGTCTTCATCCCGATCGGCTTGTCCCAGAGGAACATCTCGAGGACGAGGAACCAGCAGTGCAGCAGCGCGACGAGCGCGGTGACGAGATTGGCGGCAAGAAGCATGTGGGGCGAAGCGCTGCGCTTTGTTTGTTGATCGATTCAGTGGTGGCCGCCGGCGCCACAGTCGACGCTGCTGTGGGACGTGCTGCCGGCATCGCAGCCGCCGTGATGCGCGCCGTGAGCTGTGCCGTCGATCGGCGTGCCCATGTACGAGGCTGCGCTCATGTTCAGCCAGGTCGTCGGAACATCGCCAACGCTGCCGTTTTCTTCGGTAAAGGCGCTCACGTTGCTTGCACCCAATTGGTAGCGCTTGGGTTTCCTGGACAAGGCAAAGGCCAGCGCGACCAGGAACACGACCACGGTCACGATCATGACGATCGGAAACAGGGATTGCATTCGCGACTCCTCCTGTTGCGGTGAGCGGATGATCGCACGCTGGCGAACTACCCTGCCGCCGCGCACGCCTTCATGTCGCGGTAGGCCTGTTCGACCAGCGCCGTCAGCGCCGCCGCATCCATCACCGCCCCAGGCTGCAACCTCACGTGCCGCATGAATTTGCCCTCGCCTTCGAGCAGGCCGTGCGGGTCGGCCAGCTCGTTGCCGCCGAAAAATCCCACGTTGACGTGCGCCGTGAAGGCGTTGACGTAGCCGAACGCGGCATCGCCGACGCAGGCGGTGGGATGGCCGTCGTGGAGCAGCACGCGCACGTCCGGGCCGCATTGGCGCATGACCGAGAACCAGTGCCGCGCAAGGGCGGCCAGCTCGACCGGGCGACGCTCGAACCAGGCATCGACCTGCGGGTTTCTTGCGGCAGCTTCGGGAAGGCGGAAGAGCCGTATCGTCATGCCGCCGATTCGGCTGCGCCGCGCAGCCACGCTTGGGCCAAGGCTTTCTGCAGCCACGCGCCGAAATCGAAGGCCGCGCCGGCAGCGTCCAATGCGCCGGCCAGCGACGCGCGCTGGAGCACCGCCGCCATGAAGGCCGCCACGTCCGCCGCGATCGGCAGGCTTTCGACCTGCCACGCGCGCCGCCAGACGAGCAGGGCACCATCGCTTTGCGCCAGCACCACCGTACCGGGCGCGAGGCGCAGCTGGATGGCGTCGGCGCCGAGCGTGGCCAGCAGGCCCAGCGATTCCGCGTCGAACTCATCGTCCGCAGCCCGCTCGGCGCAATGCACGGCCCATTCGAGCCGGGCGAGATCGGGCAGCGCCGCATCCATGCCGGGCTGCGCTTCGAGGAATGCGGCGAGTTCGCCACCCCAATGGCCGAGGTCGCCATCGTGCGGCGGGTGGCGGCGCCAGAAGGTCCAGGCCATGGCTTCGAAGGCGTCGTCGAGCTCTTCGGCCAGGCGCGGGAACGCGCCTTCGAGTGCCCGCGCGGAAAGCGCCTGCGCATTGCCGCGATAGGCCTGCAGGCCGCGGGCCAGGCCGTTGGGGACGCCGCTGCGGCCCGTGAGCGCGGGCAACTCGCCCTGGCCGAGTATGGCGGCGACAAAGGCTTCCTGCGCCGCGCGTGACGCCGCGTTCATGCGAGGGCCTCGGCCGTTGATCGCAATTCGCCCGTCGCAGCGACGCGCATCAGCGCGACTTCGTCGAGCAGCACGTCGAGCGCGGGCACGTCCGTATCCCACTCGATCAGGCTCGGCACCTGGCCGAAGCGCGCGATCGCGTGCGCATAGACGCGCCACACCTGCGCATGCACGCGGCTGCCGTGGTCGTCGATGCAGATGTCGGGCAGCTCGGCGTGGCCGGCAAGGTGGATCTCGCCGACGATGCCGGGCCGCAGCACGTCGATCCAGGCACAGGCCTGCCGCGCCGCGGTGGCGACATCGGCGCCCTCATTGCGGGCATTGACGACGAGGTTGTTCACGTCGAGCAGCACGCCGCAGCCGCTACGGCGTGCGAGCTCGTTGAAGAATTCAGGTTCGGCGAGCACGTCGCCCTGCCAGCCGAGATAGGCGCTGATGTTCTCTACAAGCATCGGCCGCGCCAGCCGCTCCTGCACTTGCTGAACATGCTGGACCATCGTCGCGAGGCTGGCCTCGTCGAAGGCGATGGGCAGCAGGTCGCCCGCATTGAGCCCCGAGCCCACGCGCGCAAAGCTCGCGTGGTCGGAAACAAAACGCGGCTGCACGCGCTCGACCAGCCGCGCGAGCCGCTCCAGGTGGCTGGCATCGATGCCGCAGGCCGAGCCGAGCGAGAGGCCGACGCCGTGCAAGCTCAGCTCGTAGTGCCGGCGCACCTGTTCGAGCATGGCGGGCGCCGCGCCGCCGGCGGCGAAGAAGTTCTCCGAGTGGACTTCGAGGAAGTCCAGCGCCGGTCGATCATTCAACACCGCCGTGTAATGCGGCGCGCGCCAGCCCATGCCGAACATCGTGGCCTGCTCCGACGCCGATTACTTCTTGTCGAGCTTGGGCTCGAGGCTGCCGCCGGCCTTGCCGCAGGCACCCTTGGCGACGTACTTCCAGTCTTCGGCCTGGTTGTCGGCCTTGGCCTGGCCCGCGCAGCCATGGCTGCCGGCCTTGCCCTGGCAGCCGTGGGCGGCGGCGCAATCGTTGTGGCCGGCCTTGGCGATGCCGTAGCACCTTTCCTGATCCGCCTTGTCGGCTGCCTGGGCCTGGCCCACGAGGCCCAGGGCCATGGCGGCAGCGATGGCGGAACTCACGACGTACTTGGTCTGCATGAAAGTCTCCAATGGTTGAGGTGAAAGGAGCGCGCGCATCATGCGCTCGCTGGACATGGGTCGCAAGCGGCGACCCGGTCCTTACACGGGTTGCTTGCCAATGCTTGACGAGCCGGGTGAAGTGCGCCGTTGTGCGAGCCACGCATCGAGCGACCAGCGGCCCGCACCCCACAGCAGTGGAGCCAGCGCAAGCGCTCCCCAAAGCTGATGACTGCGCAGCGCCGCGGGCGCGATGTCGGGCAGGCTCAGCGCCGCCATCAGGTTGACGACGCTGAGGCCTGCCGCGGCAAAACGACTGCCCAGGCCGAGCACGAGCAGCGTCGGGAAGAGCAGCTCGCCGCCCGCGCCGACATAGGCCGCGAGGTCCGGCGGCAGCAGCGGCACGTGGTAGTAGTCCTCGAACAGCGCGAGCGTCGAGTCCCAGTCGCGCAGCTTCTGCAGGCCCGAGCTGATGAAGACATCGGCCAGGTAGAGCCGCGCGGCCAGCAGCGCCACCGAGCGGACCTGCTCGTTGATCGCGGCCAGCGCCGCGCTCATGCGTTGCGGGCGCTCGGTGCCTGGGTCGAAGAACGCACAACCGAGCTGCTTGAGCGCAGAAAGAATGGGGCTCATGAGGTCTCCTCCGGTCGACTCGGGTCGCTTGCCTGGGCTTACTTCTTGATCTTGGCCTTGGCTTCGTCTTCGCTCATGCCCTTCATGTTCTTGCACTCGCCCTTGGGCACGTACTTCCAGTCGTCGGGCGCGCCGTTGGCGGTCGTCTGGCCGGCGCAGGCATGGCTGCCGCTGAGGCTGGCGCAATCGTTCTGGCCGGCCTTGGCGATGCCGAAGCACTTCTCGTGCGGGGCCTTGTCGGCGGCCTGGGCCTGGCCCACGAGGCCGAGCGCCAGCGCGGTGGCAAGGGCGGAAGAAATCAGTTGCTTGTGCTGCATGGGATGCTCCGTCGATGGTGGTTGGATTCGCGAGCAAAGCGCTCACGGATCGTCTGTCGAGGCATGCGCTCGAGTCCTTACACTTGCGCCCACAATGATGAGCGCCGACTTCAGCTCCCAACTCGAAAGCCTGCGCCCGCAGCTCCTCAAGTATGCAAGGCTGCAGCTGCGCAATGAAGCCTGGGCCGAGGATGCGGTATCGGAGACCCTGCTCGCCGCGCTCGAGAAGCCGCAGGCCTTCGCGGGGCAATCGCAGCTCAAGACCTGGCTGGTCGGCATCCTGCGCCACAAGCTCGTCGACCAGATACGCCGCAACAGCCGCGAGATGTCGCTGACCGCCGAGGACGGCGAAGACCTCGACGACCTGCTCTTCAAGCCCGACGGCCACTGGGCCGAGATGCCGGCCGACTGGGGCGACCCGGAGCAGGCGCTGCGCCAGGCCGAGTTCATGCGCGTGCTCGAAGCCTGCGTCGATCATCTGCCCGGGCAGCAGGGACGCCTGTTCATGATGCGTGAGTGGCTGGAGCTCGACACGACGGAGATCTGTAAGGTGCTGGGCATCAGCTCGACCAATCTCTGGGTGATGCTGCACCGCGCGCGTCTGCGCCTGCGCGATTGCCTCCAGGCCCACTGGTTTACAGGACAAGTCTCGTGAAGTTGATCCGCACCTGCCGCGAAGTCACCGCGCTCGCACTCCGGGCCGAGGACGAGGCCTTGCCGCTCGGCGACCGGCTGGCCGTGATGCTGCACCTGCCGATCTGCAAGGCCTGCACGCGCTTCAAGGCGCAGCTCGGCCTGATGCGCGCCGCATCGCAGCAATGGCGCCGCTACAGCGAAACACTGGGCGAAACCGCCAGCGAGGACTGATCAGGCGATCGTGCCCGCGCTAAAGCGCACGTCCGTCGCCGTCTCCCGCGATTCGAGCGCCAGCACCAGCGCCAGGCGCACGCCGTCGATCATCTCGCCCAGCGCCATGCTCGGCGCGGGCTCGCGCGCCGCCTGCTCGGGCAGGCAGGGCACATGCATGAAGCCGCTGCGCAGGCCCTGCCCGGCCAGCGCGTGCTGCAGCGCATAGAAAACCGTGTTGCAGACGTAACTGCCGGCCGTGTAGGACAGGCCTGCCGGATGGCCCGCGGCGCGCAGGCCGGCCAGCATGGGCTTGAGCGGCAGCGTCGAGAAGTAGGCCGCGGGTCCGTCGGCAACCACGGGTTCATCGATCGGTTGCGCACCGCTGTTGTCCGCGATGCGCGCATCGATCAGGTTCACGGCCACGCGCTCGAGCGAGAGCTCGGCGCGGCCGCGCGCCAGGCCCAGCGCCAGCACGATGGCAGGCCGGGTTTCGCGCAGTGCCTCGTCAAGCGCGGCGATCGAGGGCCGGAACGCGCACGGAAGGCAGCGCGAAACCACGCGCACGCCAGGTGCGAGCGGGCCGTCGAGGCGCTGCGCGACCTCCCAGCTCGGGTTGATCGCTTCGCCGCCAAAAGGCTCGAAGCCGGTCAGGAGAATGTTCATGATGCGTTTGCTCCCGGGCCGCGCGCGCAGGCCACCGTGCACACGCCGCCACGGTCGGCAAGCTCCGCCGGGAAGCGCGTGATGTTGTTCATGGTGGAGATGCTAGCCGCGTGGTCACCCGGCCAGCGGTTTGCCCTTACGATGCACACGCTGTGCCGCACACGACGCCTGCGCGCGCTCCGCTTTGCTGCGGCAGGCCCAAGAGACCACGGAGACCTTGATGCCCGACCTGTCCGCCCCGCTGGAATGGCCCCATGGCACGGCCAAGCCGCGAGTCGACCCTGCCGCACGCGGGGCCGAGGGCTCATTCGCCTGGCCGACGCCGCCTTTTGCCTGCTATCCGCAAGCCGCCGCGCAGACCGCACCGGAAGCCTGCGAGATCCTCGGGCTGAACAACTCGCGCAACACCGGCCACGTGATCCTGATCGCGGCGGAAGAGCGCATTGCCCAGATCACGGTGCCGCCGGCGCGCAGCGCGATGCCGCTGAAATTCAGCCAGTTCCGTGCGCTCAAGCTGCTGCGCCCGCTCAAGCTGCTGCCGCAACCTGACAGCGGCGCGCTCAAGTTCGACGAACGCCCGCGCAGCCACTTCAAGCTGCGCTTCAACGGCGGCGGCGAGATGAAAGGCCAGACCATCGGCTTCGTCCAGGACGAGATGGGCTTGTTCCTGTTCCCGCCGATCTCCGACCAGGACGACGCCGTGCTGCGCGTCTTCATCCCGGCCGAGGTGCTCGAGACCTTCGAGGTCGGCGAACGCATCGGCGACCTGCTCGTCAAGGAAAAGCTCGCCACGCCCGAGCAGATCGAATCCGCTGCCCACGAGCAGGCCGACCTGCGCTCGCGCCGCGTCGGCGACATCCTCGTCTCGCGCCAGATCGTCACCGCCGAGCAGCTCGTGCAGGCCATCGACCAGCAGGCCAAGATGCCGATGGTGCGCATCGGCGAGGCGCTGCTCGCGATGGAGCTGATCACGCAGGCCGACCTCGACGACGCCCTGGCCCAGCAGCGCCAGGACCGCTCGGTGCCGCTCGGCGAGATCCTCGTGCGCAAGGGCGTGGTCACGCGCCAGGCGCTGCAGTCGGCGCTGGCGCGCAAGATGGGCTATCCGCTCGTCGACGTCGAGAACTTCGAGGTCGAGCCCGACGCCATCACCAAGGTGCCCTACGCCGTGGCCAAGCGCCTCGAGGTGCTGCCGCTGGTGCTGCGCGACGGCCGCATGATCGTCGCGATGGAGGATCCGACCCGGCGCGTCGCGCTCGAGGAGATCGAGTTCATCGCCCAGCTCAAGATCACGCCGACGCTGGCCAAGATCGGCGCGCTGCAATACGCCATCCCGCACGCCTACGAGCGCTTCGGCAGCGAATCCGTCGCGCGCGCTGCCGACACGCTGGCGGGCATCAACTTCGACTTCTCCAGCGAAACGTCGAACACCTTGATGGAGACGCTCGAGCGCGAAGTCGCCGAGGAAACAAGCCAAGAGGACGACAAGTCCATCGAGCAGAGCGACAACTCGCTCGTGCGGCTGATCAACACGATGATCATCGAGGCGCACGGCCAGCACGTCTCGGACATCCACATCGAATGCCAGCCCGGCAAGGACAAGGTGCGCGTGCGCTTCCGCAAGGACGGCGTGCTCAAGCCCTACCTGGAGCTGCCGCACACCTACCGCAACGCCATGATCGCGCGCATCAAGATCATGTGCGACCTGGACATCTCCGAGCGCCGCAAGCCCCAGGACGGCAAGATCAACTTCGCGCGCTTCTCCTCGCAGCACAAGCTCGAGCTGCGCGTCGCGACGATCCCGACCAACAACGGCCTCGAGGACGTGGTCATGCGCCTGCTCGCCTCGAGCAAGCCGCTGCCGCTGGACAAGATCGGCCTGTCGCCGGCCAACTTCAAGAAACTCACCGACGCCGTGCAGCGCCCCTACGGCATGGTGCTGTGCGTCGGCCCGACCGGCTCCGGCAAGACCACCACGCTGCACTCGGCGCTGGGCTACATCAACACGCCGGACCGCAAGATCTGGACCGCCGAGGACCCGGTCGAAATCACCCAGGCCGGCCTGCGCCAGGTGCAGGTCAACCCGCGCATCGACTGGACCTTCGCCAAGGCGCTGCGCGCCTTCCTGCGCGCCGACCCGGACGTCATCATGGTCGGCGAAATCCGCGACGAGGAGACCGCCGAGATCGCCGTCGAGGCCTCGCTGACCGGCCACCTCGTGCTCTCGACGCTGCACACCAACAGCGCGCCCGAGACCGTCACGCGCCTGCTCGACATGGGGCTCGACCCCTTCAACTTCGCCGACTCGCTGCTGGCCATCCTGGCCCAGCGCCTCGTGCGCCGCATCTGCAGCGGCTGCCGCGTGGCGGCGCCGATGCCGCAGGCCGAGGTCGACGAGCTGCTGGACGACTATCTGCACGGCTTCGCCGCCGATTCGCGCCCCTCGCGCGACGCGCTGCGCGACGAATGGACGGCGACCTACGGCCAGGAAGGCAAGCTCGTGCGCTACCGCAGCCCCGGCTGCGCCAAGTGCGAGAACACCGGCTTCAAGGGCCGTGCCGGCCTGCACGAGCTCATGCCCGTCAGCAAGGCGCTGCGCCGCCAGATCCAGACTGGCGCGCGGGCCGAGGAAGTCGCCCAGACCGCCCTGGCCGAAGGCATGCGCACGCTGCGCCAGGACGGCATCGAGAAAGTCCTCGCCGGCGTCACCTCGATCGAGGAAGTCCGCGCCACGAGCAACAACTGAGCCGAAGGCTCGCTGAAGGCTCCGCACGCCCGGTCACCGGGTCATTCGGGGCTGCCCCCGCTTGCCATCGACGCTTCAAGTCGCGATAGTCAAGCGCTCGGGCCGACGCGCGTTTCGGCTCAACGGGGGGCAACAATGACTCAGGTTCCGACCTCGCCGGTGGGCGGGGCGTCGCAACGGGTATTTGCTGGCGAGCAGCACGTCCAGACGATCGCCGAATCGCATTTGCGCAGCGCCGCGTTCGGCCTCTCGCCGCTGGATCAGCCGGACCTGCACCGCGTCTCCCCCGACCAGCTCCAGGATGCGCGCGAGCGCAGTGCGCGCCTGTGCGCCCAGGCCCTGCCCGTGATGGAGCTGCTCTACGAGCAGCTGACCCACGCGCAAAGCATGGTCGTGCTGACCGACGCCACCGGCGTGATCCTGCATGCCCTCGGCGACGACGGCTTCATGGAGCGCGCCCAGCGCGTCGCGCTCGCGCCCGGCGGGCGCTGGTCCGAGGCCGACAAGGGCACCAACGGCATCGGCACGGCCCTCATGACCGAACGCCCCACGCTCGTCCACGGCCAGGATCACTTCCTGCGCGCCGCCCAGTTCCTGACCTGCTCGGCCGCGCCGATCTTCAATCACAAGGGCGCGCTGCTCGGCGTGCTCGACGTCTCCGGCGAGCGCCGCTCGTATCACCCGCACACGCTGGCGTTGGCGAGCATGTCGGCACGGCTGATCGAGAACCAGTGGTTCGCCGACAAGTTCCGCCACCAGTTGCGCCTGCGCTTCCATCCCAATCCGTCGGCGCTGGGCACGCTTCAGGAAGCCGTGCTGGCGCTGGGCGAGGACGGCAGCGTGCTCGGCGCCAACCGGCATGCCATCGAGCTCATGGACGCCAACGCCGTCATGCTGCGCCGCCACGGCGTGCAGGCGCTGTTCGACATCGACATCGAAACCCTGCACGCCCACGCCGAGCGCCAACCCGACGAGCCGCTCTTGCTGGCGTTCGGAGCGCCGCCCGTGCAGGTCCATGCCAAGCTGATGCCCGGCCTGCGCAATGCGCGCGGGCTCGAGCCCGACAGCAGCTTCGACACCTTCGCCGAAAGCCAGCCGATGGCGCTGACCCTGTCGATGCCCATGGCGCGCGGCGAGGCCGCACGCGCGCAGGCCGAACGCATGACGACGCTGCGCGAGGCCGAGCTGCGCACCATCCAGACCGCGGTCCAGGCCTGCGCCGGCAACCTCTCGATGGCGGCGCGCCAGCTCGGCATCGGCCGCAGCACGCTCTACCGCAAGATCAAGGAAGCGGGGCTCGGCTCGCTCTGAACCGCGGCAGACGCAGCACCCCGAGCGCCAGCGCCGTGCCCACGAGCACGACGGCGCAGCCCGCGAGCATGCGCGGCGTCAGCGGCTCGCTCAGGAAGACCGCGCCCCACAGCACGGCAAACACCGGGACCAGGAAGGTCACGGCAATCGTGTTGGTCGGCCCGACGCGCTGCATCAGGCGGAAGTACAGGATGTAGGCCAGCGAGGTGCACAGCAGCGCCAGCATCAGCAGGGACAGCCAGGAGTGCCATGGCGGCGCTTGCTCGGGCCGGGCCACCAGCGCCGGCACGAGCAGGAAGGCTGCCGCGCCGAACTGGCTGCCCGTCGCCACCGTCAGCGGATCGACCTTGGCCAGATAGCGCTTGCTGAAGCTCGCGCCGACGCCGTAGCACAGCGTCGCCGCCAGACAGGCCAGCACCGCCCAGCCGCTGCCGCCCGCCTTGAAGTCGGCATTGGGCCAGGCCAGGAAGACCACGCCGCCGAAGCCCACCGCCATGCCGAACACGCGCGTCGGCGTCAGCGCCTGCCCCAGCCACAGCCACGCCACCAGCGCGCCCCACAGCGGTGTGGTCGCATTGAGGATGCTCGCGAGCCCCGCCGTGATCGACTGCGCAGCAAAGGCGTAGCAGGCAAAGGGCAGCGCGTTGTTGACGATGCCCAGCAGCAGCAGCGCGCGCCATTCGCGCCGCGCCTCGGCCAGGCCGACGCGCCGCGCCAGCAAGGGCAGCAGCGCCACGCCCGCCACGCCCACGCGCAGGCCCGCCATCGTCAGCGCCCCGAAATCGTGGGCGCCCAGGCGCATGAACAGAAATGACGATCCCCAGATCGCCGCGAGCACGAGCAGCTCGCCCAGGTCGAATGTCTTCAATGGAACCTCGCGCCTTCCAGCGTCAACAGCGCCTGCTTGCGCGGCAGGCCGCCAGCGTAACCGGTCAGCCCGCCGTCGGCGCCGAGCACGCGGTGGCAGGGGATCACGATGCTGATCGGATTGCGGCCGACCGCCGCACCGACGGCGCGCACCGCGCTGGGCCGGCCGAGCTCGGCGGCCAGCGCGCCGTAGCTGAGCGTGTTGCCCGCGGGAATCGCCAGCAGCGCGCGCCAGACCTCGCGCTGGAAAGCGGTGCCGGCCGGATCGAGGTCCTGCAACAGCGCCGGCGCGAATTCAGCGCCGCTGAAGTAACTCCTTATTGCAGCGGCCAGTCGATCGAACAGCGCATCGTCGCCGTGCGGTGCCGACAGCTCGCCCGGATGGTGGCGCTGGCCGTCGAACCACAGGCCCGAAAGGCCCTGGCGGCTGCGCGCGGCCAGCAAGGGGCCGAGCGGCGTGTCGATGCGCGTCTGGAGGATGTGGTGGGAGCTCGTCATGCGGTTCTCCAGTAGTGCAGCACGGCATAGCTGCGATAGGGACGGAAACGCTCGGCCGCCGCCGTGCAGGCGCGTGGCGCCAGCGGCTGGCTGCGATCGGTGCTGAGCACGCGCCGCAGCACGATGTCGCCGGCCGGCCAGGCATCGGGCCAGGACCAGCCGCGCATCAGCATGTACTGCGCCGTCCAGGCGCCCAGGCCCGAGAGGGATTCGAGCTCGGCCTGCGCCGCGTCCGCGTCGCCCGCGCCCTGGGCGAAAAGCAGCGTCGGCCAGCGCCTGGCGAGCTCGATGATCAGCTCGGCGCGGCGGCGGATGATGCCGAGCTCGGCGATCTGGCCGACCTCGGCCACCGCCAGGCGCTCGGGCGTCGGGAAGGCGTGCGTGAGCCCGTCCGGCGCGGCTTCGCCCGCGGGTGCGCCGAAGCGCGCCACGAGCCGCGACGCCAAGGTGCGCGCTGCCGCCACCGTGACCTGCTGCCCCAGCACCGCGCGCAACGCCAGCTCGAAGCGATCGAGACTGCCCGGCAGGCGCAGGCCCGGCGCGGCCTCGGGACCGAGCACGTCGGCAATGGCCTGCGGGTCGGCGTCCAGGTCGAGCCAGGCGCGCAAGCGCGGCAGCAGGCGCCCGACCTGTGGCCACAGCGCCGGCGCGAGTTCCACGCGCACCAGCCCTGGCGTAGCGAAGTCGGCCACGAGCCAGCCCGCATCGAGCACGCGCACGACGCGTCCGGCGATGGCATCGACGCGCTCGATGCCGGGGATGGCACGGGCCTGCAGAAACGCCAGCAGGCCATCGACGTCGTAGGGCTGTCGGTAGCTCAGGCGCAGGTCGGGCGAGCGCGAAGGCCCGGCCGCTTCCGCGGCATCGACGCCGCGCCGCAGCGCGCCCGGTTGCAGCCGGTAATGCTCGACGAAGGCCGCGTTGAAGCGGCGCAGGCTGCCGAAGCCTGCGGCCGCGGCGACCTCGGCCATGGGCCAGTCGCTGTCGCACAGCAGCTGCTTGGCCAGCAGCAGGCGGCGCGTCTGCTCGTACTGCAGCGGCGTGACGCCATGGACCTTCAGGAAGATGCGGCGCAGGTGCCGGTCGGTGATGCCGAGCCGCTCGGCCAGCGCGGCCATCGATTCGACATTGCCTGCATCGATCAGCGCGGCGGCCTGGCGTGCCAGCGTGTCGGCCGCGTCCATCGCGCTCCAGCGGCTGCCGGGCGCGAGTTCGGGCCGGCACTTGAGGCAAGGCCGGAAGGCCGCCGCCTCGGCCTGCGCGGCGCTCGCGAAGAAGCGGCAGTTGGCGGCGCGTGGCGTGCGCACGCGGCAGATCGGCCGGCAGTAGATGCCGGTGGAGGTCACGCCGACGAAGAACCGGCCGTCGAAGCGCGCATCGCGCGCCACCAGGGCCGGATAGCAGGTCGTGGGGTCAAGAGCGGCATCCATGTCGTCATCTTAGGAGCCGTGCCGCTGCGAGGCTCGCCGGATCCGGACTTGTCGCCGCGGTGCCTTCAGCGCCGTTCGGCCGCGGCCCCGCTCAGGTACTTGCGCTCCAGCCGCGCCAGCGTGCCGTCCGCGACGACATCGCGGTAGGCCTGCAGCCAGCGCTGCGCCTCGGCCTCGTTGCAAGTGGTGGCGGTCGCCATGTAGATCTCGACCGCCCCCAGCGACAGGCCTTGCCTGACCGCCGCAGCCCTGCCGCCGCGCTTGCGCAGGGTGAAGTTGAACATCTCGTCGGATGCGTAGATGGCGTCGATGACGTGCCGGTCGAGCATGCGCAGCAGCTCTTCGTAGTCGACGGCGGCCACGACACTCTGGAAGCCCTTGTCCGCCAGCGCTCGCCCCGTGAACGAGCCGCGCAGCACGCCGATGCGCTGGGCGCGCAGGCTCTCGATGTGCTCGACATCGGTCTCCGGCCCGCCGAAAAAGGCCTGGCGCACCTTGCCCAGCGGCAGCAGCCAGCGGTAGTCGCTCTCGCGCTCGGGTGTGCGCGCCAGCGGGAACAGGCCGACGGAGCCGCCCTGCTGCGCGATGCGCACGGCACGCGCCCAGGGATAGAAATCGACCGTGACCTTGCGCCCCATGCGCTCGCCCATCACGCGCACCAGTTCGTAGGCCAGGCCCGAGGGCCCTGCGCTGTCGCTCCACGCATAGGGTGGCAGGTCGCCCGCGACCCAGTGCATGCGCTCGCTGTCGGGCACCTCGACCGCCCAGCTCGCCAGCGGCCAGGCCAGCAGCGTGGCGATGGCCGCGCCAGCAAGCATCAGGGGCAGTCGGCGGGTACGTCCGGGGCGCATGGATTTGTCGCTGGCAACGAATGTACGCGACTGTAACTGCGCTGTATGACGGTCACCAGCCAGGGTGTGACCGGGCCGTGCGCCGGCGCTGCCTACAATGCGCGCCGTACTTCAGCCCTGTCGCGTACTCCCATGCAAGCAGCCGCCTCCATCTTCAAGGCCTACGACATCCGCGGTGTCGTCGGCACGACCATCGACGAGACCTTTGCCGAGCACCTCGGCCGCGCCTTCGGCTCCGAAGCCGTGCTGGCCGGCGAGAAGGCCATCGCCGTCGGCCGCGACGGTCGCATCTCGGGCCCGGGCCTCGTGGCCGCACTGGTCCGCGGCCTGCGCTCGACCGGCCTCGACGTCGTCGACCTCGGCGCCGTCACCACGCCGATGCTCTATTACGTGGCCGCCACGCGCGGCAAGCACGGCTGCCAGAGCGGCATCCAGGTCACGGGCAGCCACAACCCCAAGGACTACAACGGCTTCAAGATGGTGCTCAAGGGCGCCGCCGTCTACGGCGAGCAGATCCAGGGCCTGCGCCGCCGCATCGAGGCGGAGGACTACATCCAGGGCAGCGGCCGCGTCGCGTCGATGGACATCGAGGCCGAGTACACGCACCGCATCGTCAAGGATTGCAAGCTGGCGCGGCCGATGAAGATCGTCGTCGACAGCGGCAACGGCATCCCCGGCGCGACGGCGCCCGCCATCCTGCGCGCGCTCGGCTGCGAGGTCATCGACATCTTCTCCAAGGTCGACGGCGACTTCCCCAACCACCACCCGGACCCGAGCCGCCCCGAGAACCTCGAGGACCTGAAGCGCATCGTTCACGCCTGCGACGCCGAGCTGGGCCTGGCCTTCGACGGCGACGGCGACCGCCTCGGCATCGTCACCAAGGACGGCGAGATGATCATGCCGGACCGCCAGATCATGCTGCTCGCGGCCGACATCCTCAAGCGCAACCCGGGCGCCGAGATCATCTACGACGTGAAGTGCACCCAGCGCCTCGCGCCCTGGATCCGCGAGCACGGCGGCCGTCCGCTGATGTGGATGACCGGCCATTCGCTGGCCAAGGCCAAGCTCAAGGAAACCGGCGCGCCGATGGCCGGCGAACTCTCTGGCCACATCTTCTTCAACGAGCGCTGGTACGGCTTCGACGATGCCATGTACACGGCTGGCCGCATGCTCGAGATCCTCTCGCGCAGCGCGGACCCGAGCGCCGTGCTCAAGGCCCTGCCCAACAGCTTCAACACGCCCGAGCTCAACGTGCCCTGCGCCGAAGGCGAGCACCACGAGGTCGTGAAGCAGCTCAAGGCCATCGCCGACTTCCCCGGCGCCGAGATCACGACCATCGACGGCGTGCGCGTCGACTACCCGGACGGCTTCGGCCTGGTCCGCCCGTCCAACACGACGCCCGTGCTGGTGCTGCGCTTCGAGGGCCACACGCCCGAAGCGCTGGCGCGCATCGAGCACGACGTGCTGGCCCAGCTCAAGCGCGTCAAGCCCGACGCCACCTTCGCGTCGCCCGCGCACTGAGCCCGTTGAAACAGGCGCTGGCGCTCTGGCTCTACGGCGCCCTGCTGCGGCTCGTCACGCCGCTGTACCTGCTGCGGCTGTGGCGGCGCGGCGCGGCCGAGCCGCCCTATCGCCAGCACTTCGGCGAGCGCCTCGCGCTGTACGGCGGCGCGGCGCCCGGCCACGGCTGGCTGTGGGTGCATGCCGTCTCGCTCGGCGAGACGCGCGCTGCTGCGCCGCTGATTAACGCGTTACGTGAGCGCGAGCCGGGGCTGCGCCTGCTGCTGACCTGCAGCACCGCGACCGGCCGCGAGGCCGGCGCCGAGCTGCTGCGCGCCGGCGACGCGCAGTGCTGGCTGCCGTTCGACACGCCCGGCGCCGTGCGACGCTTCCTGGCGCACTGGCAGCCCGCCGTCGGCGTGATGATGGAAACCGAGATCTGGCCGCAGCTCCTGCGCGCGGCACAGCAGCGCGGCGTTCCGGTCGTGCTCGCGAGCGCGCGCCTGTCGGAGCGCAGCGCGCGGCGCGGCGAGCGTTTCGGCGCCCTGCTCCACCCGGCCGGCCGCCGCCTGACGATGGCGCTGGCGCAGAGCGAGGCCGACGCGCGGCGCATCCGCGCGGCGGGCGTCGCGCAGGTCGAGGTCATGGGCAACCTGAAGTACGACCTGCAGCCCGCCCTGCGCCTCGTCGCGCTCGGCCGCCAGTGGCATGAACGGCTCGGCCGGCCCGTGCTGCTGTTCGCCGTCTCGCGCGAAGGCGAGGAAGCCCTGCTGCTCGCCCAGTGGCGCAAGCTGCCGGCGCAGGCGCGGCCCTTGCTCGTCATCGTGCCGCGCCATCCGCAGCGCTTCGACGAAGTCGCGGCCCTGCTCGAAGGCGCGGGCCTCACGCTCGCCCGGCGCAGCCAGTGGACCGATGCGCCGCCGGACGCCGCCTTGACGGCCGACGCCTGGCTCGGCGATTCAATGCGCGAGATGCCGCTTTACTACGGCCTGGCCGATGCCGCGCTGCTCGGCGGCAGCTTCGAAAAGCTCGGCGGCCAAAACCTCATCGAGGCGGCGGCCTGCGGCTGCCCTGTCGTGATGGGCCCGCACACCTTCAACTTCACGGAGGCCGCGGGGCTCGCGGCCCAGGCCGGCGCGGCGCAGCGCGTGGCCGATATCGTCGAAGGCCTGCAGGCCGGCCTGGTGCTTTGCACCGATGCGGCGCAGCGCGAAGCCGCCAGTGCGGCGGCCGAGTCTTTTGCCGCCGCGCACCGCGGCGCCGCGGCACGCATGGCGGATGCCATCACCGGCGTCATGCGCGCCGGTGCCAGGACTCAGCGGTAGAAGGCCTCGACCTTGCCCTTGAGCTTGATGCACAGGGGCCGGCCCTTGCGGTCGAGCGACTTGCCGGCCGGAACCTTGATCCAGCCTTCGCTCACGCAGTACTCCTCGACGTCGAAGCGTTCCTTGCCGTTGAAGAGGATGCCGACTTCGTGCTCGAACACGGCGGCGACGTGATGGGGGCTGCGCGGGTCGACACTCAGGTGGTCGGGCAGCGGCGGGCGTTGGGAAGCGTCGGTCATGGCGCGATTCTCCCATCAAGCACGCGCCGCTCCGCTTTTCATCGAGCCGCTACGCAAGTTCATCCCGCCCGCCTTTCACTTCGTCCGAAGTCGATGTGAATCGAGTCCGCGCAAACCTAAGGTCGCGCCATCTCGACAACGAATGGACGACCCCATGCACACCCTCAAGCCACTCGCCGCCCTGCTGCTGGTCGGGCTGACCGCCGCGGCTGCCGCGCAGACCCAGTTGCCCAAGATCACCGTGGCGGCACCGCGCAGCGACATCCGCACGCTGTGCCCGGATGTCGACGACGAGCTCGAAGACGCACTGGCGGCCACGGTGCGCGACCGCGCCGAGTCCGCCGACATCGACGTACGATTCCTGCTTCACGACGGGCGGATCAGCGAGGTCGCCATGAGCGATGCGCCGCTGCCGTACCGGCGCATGCTGCGGCGCGCCGTTCATGGTCTGTCCTGCGACAGCGGCGACAACAAGAGCTATACCGTGAGCCTGCGGGTGCGCATCGTCGACCCGGCGTCGAGCGCGGCTGCGATGGCGCGCGTCGAGTCCGCCACCGTCGTCGCAGCGCGCTGAGCGGTTCACCGGCGGGAGCCCAGATGGCATGAGCAGTGTTCCGGCGTCCGGCATCCAGGCCACGCGCACGCCCCGCGCGTGGCCGCGCCTGCGCCTGTTCCGCGTGCCGCCCGGCGGACAGCTCAGCGTCGGCGGGGCCACGCACTCGTGGCTGGCGGTCGCGGCGGCACTTGGGGCCGTCAGCACGGTACGCGAGTACGTCTCGTGGTTCGCCATGTTCGATGGCCTCTGGCATGCCCGCCTCCTGCTGCCGCTGCTGCTCGCCTGGTGCGCCCATGGGCTCGCGGCGGCCTGCGTGCTGGCGCATGTCGACGCGCGCTTCCGCGGCGCCGGCGAGGCGCGCGTCCCGCCCCTCGCCAGCCTCGCGGCGGCCGGCCTGCGTGCCGCGCTCGGCGGCTGGGCAGTCGAGGTGATCTACTCCTTGATGCGGTCCGTTCTCGAGCACCAGGCCCACCGCGGACTGGGCTTCCACCCCGAGCCCATCGTCTTCTTCGGGTTCTACAACCTCACGCTGACCAGCCTGGTCCTGCTCGTCTACAGCCAGGCGGCACGCGGGCAGCGCGCGGCCGAGGCGCTCGAGGTGCTGCAGGTCAACGAGGCGCGCCTTGCGCGCGAACTCGCCTCGGCGCGCCTGCAAGTGCTCAAGGCGCAGATCGAGCCGCACTTCATCTTCAATGTGCTCGCAAACGTGCGCCGCCTGATCCGCACCGACCGGCGCGCCGCCGATGCCTTGCTGGGCGACATGCTGCGCTACCTCGAGCAGGCGCTGCCGGCACTGCGCGAAGAGCGATCCACGCTCGGCCGCGAGCGCGAGCTCGTGCGGGCCTTCCTCGCCATCCACCAGGTCCGCATGGGCGAGCGCCTGCGCTACGCGATCGACATCCCCGACGACATGGCGCAGCAGCCCGTGCCGGCGATGGCGCTGCTGACCCTCGTCGAAAACGCGCTCAAGCATGGCTTGAATCCGCTCGTCGAGGGCGGCCGCATCGGCGTCACGGCGCGTCGGCGCGACGACGCCGTCGTGCTCGAGGTAGCGGACACCGGCCAGGGCATGGGTAGCGGCCTTGGCCACGGCACGGGCCTGGCCAATGTGCGCGCGCAGTTGCGGCTGATGTTCGGGCCACGTGCCTCGCTGCAGCTTTCAGTCAACGACCCGCGCGGCGTCGTGGCGACGCTGCGCATGCCGGTGCAGGCATGAACACGCTCAAGGCGCTCGTCCAGGCAACCGCGGCCGAATGGGGCTGGCGGCACGCGGCGTGGGCGGGCCTGCTCGGCTGGATCGCCATCTTCGACATGGGGGCCATGCTGATCTGGGCGAACGACCTGCCGCAGCTGCTGCGCGCCTGGTCCTACAACGCGCTGCAATTCGGCGTTCCCTATGTCTTCCTGCTGCGCCTGACCGATCGCGCCGTCGCGGCCGCACTGGTCCCGCCCCGCGCCTTCCTCGCCGTGGTGCTGATCGTGCCTCCGCTGGGCACCTGGGTGGGCGGCCCGCTGCTGCATCCGCTGTTCGGCGGCGGCGACGGCTGGACACGGATCGACGACCTCGACATCTGCACGAGCCGCCTCCTGAGCTTCGCTTTCACCACCCTGCTCTACGTGAAATGGCGCGAGCAGCAACGCTTGCTGGCACGGCTCGGCCAGGCCTCGCTCGAGCGCGAGCGCGTGCAGCAGCAGGTGCAGACGGCGCGGCTGCTGGCCCTGCAGGCCCGCGTCGACCCCGAGTTCCTGTTCGAGACCCTGGGGCGCGTGCGCGCGCGCATCGCCGAGCCCGGCCCCGCCGCCGAGCACCTGCTGGGACACCTGATCGCACTGCTGCGTGCCATGCAGCCGGGCGAAAACCAGCACGACTCCACGCTGGGTCGCGAGCTGCAGTTGCTGCGCGCCTTTGGGCGCGCAGCCGAGATCGAGACGCTGCGGCCGGGCCAGTTCGAGCACGACGTCGATGCGGCACTGCACGGCGCCCTCCTTGCGCCGCTGGTACTGTTGCCCATGTTGCGCAGCCTCGCCGCGGCCGCTCCGGGACAGCACTGGCAACTGGCCGCCCAGGCTCGCGATGGCCGGCTGCTGATCGCATTGCACGCCTGCGGTTCCGTCGTCTCCGGCTGTGCGTCGGCACTGACGGCGCTCGACCGCCTCGCATTGCTTGAACGCCTCGCCGCCACGCATGGCGCAACGGCCGGCATCGCGCTGACAGGCGATGCGCCATCCGGCCTGCGCATCGACGTGCCGCTGCGCCTGGCTGCAGCAGCTTCCGCACCCACATCGAAAGACCCGCATGAAGACCCGCGCCCTGATCGCTGAGGACGAACCGCTGCTCGCCGCCGAGATCCGCGAGGAACTGCAGCTGCTCTGGCCCGAGCTGGAGTTCTGCGCGACCGTGCACGACGGCCGCGCGGCCCTGGCGGCGGCCGAGCGCGAGCGCCCCGACGTCGTCTTCCTCGACGTGCAGATGCCTGGCCTCGACGGCCTCGAAGTCGCGCAGCTGCTGGGCGCCACGGCCCACATCGTCTTCATCACCGCGCACGACCACTACGCGGTGCAGGCCTTCGACGCCGGCGCGGTGGACTACCTGCTCAAGCCGCTGGATACGGCCCGCGCCGCGCGCGCCGTGCGGCGCCTCAAGAGCCGCATCAGCCAGCCGCCGGCCGATCTGAGCCACCTGCTCGAAAAGGCGCGGGCCACGACCGAAGCGCCCGCCGAGCCGCCGCTGCACTGGATCACGGTGCAGATCGGCCGCGAGCTGCGCCTCATCACGGTCGACGACATCTGCTACTTCCGTGCCGACAACAAGTACGTCGCCGTCGTCACGACCGAGGGCGAGGCGCTCATCAGCAAGCCGCTCAAGGAGCTGGCCGCGCGCCTGGACCCCGCGCTGTTCTGGCAGATCCATCGCAGCACCATCGTCAATGTCAATGCAGTGCGCAGCGTCACGCGCGGCCTGGCCGGCAAGCTCGACCTGCACCTCAAGCACCGGCCGGAGCGGCTCGAGGTCAGCGCGAGCTACGCGCACCGCTTCCGGCAGATCTGAGATTCAGGCCTCGCCGGACTCCAGCAGCGCCAGCAGGCCGGCCTCGTCGAGCACGTTCACGCCGAGCTCGCGCGCCTTGTCGAGTTTGGAGCCGGCTTCGGTGCCGGCGACGACGTAATCGGTCTTCTTGGACACCGAGCCGCTGACCTTGCCGCCGGCGGCCTCGATCAACTCCTTGGCGGCATCGCGCGAGAGCGTGGGCAGCGTGCCGGTCAGCACCAGGGTCTTGCCCGCCAGCAACCTGGGGCCCGCCGCCTCGGGCTCGCCTTCGGTCCACTGCACGCCGGCCGCGCGCAGCTGCTCGACGACCTCGCGGTTGTGGTGCTCGGCGAAGAAGCCGTGGATGCTCTGCGCGACGATGGGGCCGACGTCGTTCACCTCGAGCAGGCGCTCGACGCTGGCGTCCATCAGCGCGTCGAGCTGGCCGAAGTGGCGCGCCAGGTCCTTGGCCGTCGTCTCGCCGACCTGGCGGATGCCCAGCGCGTAGAGGAAGCGCGCCAGCGTCGTGTGCTTGCTCTTCTCGAGCATCTCGACGAGGTTGGCGGCACTCTTCTCGCCCATGCGCTCCAGCGCGGCGAGCTTGGCGACGCCGAGCTTGTACAGGCCCGGCAGGCTCTGCACGATGCCGCCGTCGACGAGCTGGTCGACAAGCTTGTCGCCCAGGCCCTCGATGTCCATGGCGCGCCGGCCCGCGAAGTGCAGCAGCGCCTGCTTGGCCTGCGCCGGGCAGAACAGCCCGCCGGTGCAGCGGTAGTCCATGCCGCCCTTCTCGCGCTCGGCCACGCTGCCGCAGACCGGGCACTGGCGCGGCATGCGGAAGTTGGGCACATAGGCCGGCCGCAGCGCCGGCACGCGGCCCACGACCTCCGGGATCACGTCGCCGGCACGCCGCACGATGACCTGGTCGCCCACGCGCACGCCCTTGCGGCGCAGCTCGAAGACGTTGTGCAGCGTCGCGTTGGAGACCGTCGTGCCGCCGACGAAGACCGGCTCGAGCTTGGCTACCGGCGTGAGCTTGCCGGTGCGGCCGACCTGGATCTCGATGCCGTTGAGCCGCGTGACCTGCTCCTGCGCCGGGTATTTGTGCGCCACGGCCCAGCGCGGCTCGCGCGTGACGAAGCCGAGCCGCTCCTGCAGCGCGCGGCTGTTGACCTTGTAGACGACGCCGTCGATGTCGAAGTCCAGCGCATCGCGCTTGGCCCCGACCTCGCGATGAAAAACCACGAGGCCGGCCGCGCCCTGGACGACACGCCGGTCCGCATTGACCGGCACGCCGAAGGCCGCGAGCGCGTCCAGCAGGCCGCTCTGCGTCGGCGGCACGTCCCAGCCCTGCACCTCGCCGAGGCCGTAGGCAAAGAAGGACAAGGGCTTCTTCGCCGCCTGCGCCGGATCGAGCTGGCGCACGGCGCCGGCCGCCGTGTTGCGCGGATTGACGAAGGTCTTCTCGCCGGCGGCGCGCTGGCGCTCGTTCAGGCGCTCGAAAGCGTCGCGGCGCATATAGACCTCGCCGCGCACCTCGATCACGGGCGCGCTGCAGCCCTTCAGGCGCAGCGGGATCTGGCCGATCGTGCGAATGTTCTGCGTCACGTCCTCGCCGGTCTCGCCGTCGCCGCGCGTCGCGGCCTGGACCAGCACGCCGGCCTCGTAGCGCAGGTTGATGGCCAGGCCGTCGAACTTGAGCTCGGCGTTGTATTCAACGGGCGAAGCGTCCTCGGCCAGCTCCAGTTCGCGGCGCACGCGCGCGTCGAAGGCCTCGGCGCCGCTGGCCTCGGTGTCGGTCTCGGTGCGGATCGAGAGCATGGCCACCTGGTGGCGCACCGGCGCGAAGCCCGGCAGCACCTGGCCGATGACACGCTGCGTCGGCGAGTCGGGCGTGCGCAATGCCGGGTCGGCCGCCTCCAGCGCCTCGAGTTCGCGAAACAGCTTGTCGTACTCCGCATCCGGCAGTTCGGGCGCGTCGAGCACGTAGTACAGATGGGCGTGGTGGTTCAGCAGATCGCGCAACGCGCGGGCGCGCTCGGTCGGTTCGGAGACGTGGCTGGTCATGGCGCCATTGTGGCGCGACGCCGCGCGGGGACCGCCGGTGCGGCCTGCGCACCAGGGTGCTAACGCCCAATTTCATGTGATCCCGAAGCGACATCGCTTGCCTCGCCTCGAAGCTTTTGCTTCACTGACCTGAAGCGTTGATGAAAACTTTCAGGGAGAACGCTCGTGGCCTTCGACGTCCTGCGCAAGCTTGTGCTGCTCACGCTCGCCGCGATTCTCGCCATCGGCGTCCTGGTCGGCGTCGGTTACTGGCAGATGGAGCGCGTCTTCGAAGGCGCCAACAACGCCAACATCAATGCCGTGCCCAGCCTGGTGCTGCTGGGCAAACTGCAGCGCAACTACCTGAGCCTGCGAAACGCGATGGCCCGCCACGTGCTGGCGGACGTCGCCGACAAGCCCGCAATCGAGCGCGAGATCGCGCGGCTGCGCAAGCTCATCAACACGCAGTTGGTCGCCTACGAGAAAGATGGCTGCCTGGGCGTGAGCTGTATCGCCACGGAAGCGGACGGCGACTATCTTCGTCGCGACCAGCGCGAATGGGCGAACTACGAAACGACCATCGACGAAATCATTGCGAATTCACGCAGGGGCGCCGCAGGGTTCGATGCTGCGCGCACGCTGATATTCGCCAACAACACCGCCGCGGCCTCGCTGTCCGACACCATCGACGGCCATGTGCTCGTCAATGTCCAGGCCGCCAGCGACGCCGCGGCCGAGGCGGCGCGCATCAAGAGTTCGGTCCTGATCGCGCAGGGCGCACTCGGCCTGACGCTGGTCGTTGCGCTGGCGCTGACCAACTATTTCATGCTGCGCGGGCTCGTCGACGAACTCCGCAAGCTCAACACGCAGCTCGGCGGCGAGCCGGCCGACGCCATGCGCGCGGCCCAGCAACTGGCGGCCGGCGACCTCGACGTGAGCTTGCGCCTGCAGCAGGGTGACCAGCACAGCGTGATGGCGAGCATGCAGTCCATCGTCAACACCATGCAGCGCCTGGCCGACCGCGCCGACACCATCGGCCTGGGCGAGCTCGACGCCGAGGTGCCGCTGGCCTCGGGCAAGGATCGCCTGGGCACTGCCATCAACAAGATGGTCGGCCTGCTGCGCGGCAGCCGCGCCGAGGAACAACGCCGCAACTGGCTCAAGGATGGCTATGCGCAGCTCTCCAATGCGCTGGCGCGCGACATGCTCGTACAGGAGGTCGCCGATGCAGGGCTGAACCTGATCGCGCGCTATCTGTCGGCCGGACGGGGCGTGGTCTACCTGATGGAGCCCGGCGCCGAAGTGCTGAACCTCGTCGCGAGCTATATGTATACCGAGCGTGGCCGCGTGGGCGCCCAGGCACGGCTCGGCGAAGGCGCGATCGGCCAGGTGGCGCGCGAGCGCAAGCCCATCGAGCTTCAAGTCGCCCGCGGCGACGAAGACATCGCGCCGGTCGTCACCGGCACCACCGCCCAGCTGCCGCGTCACACCCACACCTACCCGCTGATGCACGAGCAGGAGCTGCTCGGCGTCGTCGAGCTGGCGGGCGCGCTGCCGCTCGATTCGCTGCAGCGCGAGTACCTGCAGTCGGCCGCCGGCATGCTGGCGGCCTCGCTGTTCGTGGCCCAGCAGCGCAGCCGCGTGCGCGAGATGCTGGCCGCGTCCGAGGCCTCCGAGCGGCAGCTGCGCGTGCAGGGCGAGGCGCTGCAGGAATCCAACCTGCGCATGGAAGAGCAGCAACAGCAGCTTCAGCAGCAGACCGAGGAGTTGCAGCAGGCCAACGCGCAGATGGAGGAGCAGCAGCAGCAGCTTCAGCAGCAGACCGAGGAGCTGCAGCAGGCCAATGCGCAGATGGAGGAGACGCAGTCGCAGCTCGAGCAGCAGAACAGCGACCTGGAGATCGCGCGTGCCGAAGTCGACCAGCGCGCCCGCGAGCTCGAGCAGGCCAGCCGCTACAAGAGCGAGTTCCTCGCCAACATGTCGCACGAGCTGCGCACGCCGCTCAATTCCATCATCCTGCTCAGCAAGATGCTCGGCAAGGGCGACCAGGCGCAGAACCCCGCCGAGGCGCAGGAATGGGCCCAGGTCATTGATTGCTCGGGCAAGGAGCTGCTCAAGCTGATCGACGACGTGCTCGACCTCGCCAAGGTCGAGGCCGGCCGGCTCGAGTTGCAGCTCGCGCCGCTGGACACGCAGGAACTCTGCGCCGACCTGCGCGCGCTGTTCGGCCCGATCGCAGCGGACAAGGGGCTGGAGTTCGACGTCGAGGACGGCCTGCGCACGACGCTGATGACCGACGCGCAGAAGCTCGGCCAGATCCTGCGCAACCTGCTGTCCAACGCGCTGAAGTTCTGCAAGCAGGGTCGCGTGAGCTTCACGCTGGCGCGCATGGACGGGGACGAGCTGCCGCTGCGCCTGGCGGTGAGCGACACCGGCATCGGCATCGCCCCTGACAAGCAGGCCATGGTGTTCGAGGCCTTCCAGCAAGCCGACGGCTCGACCTCGCGGGAGTACGGCGGCACGGGCCTGGGCCTGACGATCAGCCAGCGCATGGCACACCTGCTCGGCGGCCGCATCGAGCTGCACAGCGAACCGGGCCAGGGCAGTGTTTTCACGATCTGCCTGCCGGCCTCGGCGATCGCCGAGGGTGCCGTGCAGCCGGGCGGGCCGAAGCGAGCCCAGCCGATCCATGCATCGCCGTTCGAGCCGCCCACGCCGCTTCGCGACGACCGCGATGCGCTGGCGCCGGAGGATCGGGCGATCCTCCTGATCGACGACGACGCCGCATTGGGCCGCGCGCTCATCGCTCTGAACCGGCGCAAGGGCTACAAGACCCTGATCGCGCCCGACGGCGCGCAGGGGCTTGCGATGGCGCGCCGGTACCGGCCGCACGGCATCCTGCTCGACCTCGGCCTGCCCGACATGGACGGTGCGCGCCTGCTGCACCAGCTCAAGACCGATCCGCTGCTCAGCGGCATCCCGGTCCATATCGTGTCGGCGCGCGACCGCGACGAGTCCCTGCTGCGCGAAGGCGCCATCGGCTATCTGCAAAAGCCGGTCAGCGACGACGCGCTGCTCGCGGCGCAGGCCGAGTTGCTCGTGCATGTCAGCAAGGCCGCCTCGCGCGGCAGCGAAGGCAGCCGCGGCGTGCTGCTTTGCGAGGGCAGCGCCCTGACGCGCGACGCGCTGCAGGAGGTCCTGCCGGAGGGCCGCCTCACCGTCCACGCGCTCGGCACGCCGATCGAGCCGCTGCTGCAACATGCCGCGCCGGCGCTCGCGGTGGTCGACCTCGCGGGCCGCAGCCTGGACGAATCCATCGCGCTGTGCGAGCAGCTGCGCGCCCGGCTGCCGCGCCTGCCGCTGCTGTTCTACACGGACCGGCCGGTGGGGAGCGAGGACGAGGCCACGCTGCGGCGCTACTCCGACAGCCTCATCATGCAGTCGAGCCAGTCGCAGCAGCGCCTGCTGGCCAACGTCGAGCGCTTCCTCAACGGCGTGCCGGAGCCGGCCCGGCCCGGCGGCGCGGCGCCGAGCCAGCGCCTGGCCGGCCGCCGCGTGCTGGTGACCGACGACGACCCGCGCAATCTCTTCGTCATCGTGGCCGCGCTCGAGCGCCACGGCTGCAAGGTCAGCACGGCGGTGAACGGCCGCAAGGCGCTCGACTTTCTCAAGCACCACGACGTCGACCTCGTGCTCATGGACATCATGATGCCGGAGATGGACGGCTACCAGACGCTCTCGGCCCTGCGCGCCGAGCCGCGCTGGGCAGGGCTGCCGGTGGTCGTGCTCAGCGCCAAGGCGCTGCCCGCCGACCGCGCCCGCATGGTCGAGGCCGGTGCCGACGACTTCCTCGCCAAGCCGGTCGAGTACGACGCGCTGATCGAGGCCGTGCAGCGCTGGAGCCAGGGTCGCACCAGCCAGATCTCATGATGACCGGCAGGTGCGCGACGCGAGGGTTCCGGCCGTGAGCGTGCATGTCCATGCCGGCACGGATGCGCGCCAGGTGGCCGTGCTCGGCCGCCCGCTCGGCGAGGCCGACGTCGACGAGCTGCTCGAACTCGTGCGGCAAGAGCCGGCGGGCGCCCGGCTCGCGCTGGAGCTCGCCGTCTACGACGCCGAGAACCTGCCGGCCACGCTCGTCGAGGCGATCTGCGAAACCCTCGATGCCGGCCGCGCGATCAAGGTGCTGGCCTATCACGGCCTGCTCGCGCAGCGCCTCACGCGCCTGGGCGTGCCGGTGCGACAGGCCGCGCGCCTCGTGCCGCGCGCGCCGGGCCAGGCCTTGCGCGCCCTGGCGCTGGCGGGCTCGGCCCGCAGCCTCGACAAGATGATGGCCATCGTCAGCGTGCTGCCGGCTTCGGAGACGACTGTCTTCGTCGCCCAGCACGTGCTGCCCGACGGCACCAACCTGCTCGACCAACTGCTCAAGACGCGCACCGACTACCGCGTGCTCATGCCCCAGCACCTGATGCCCGTCGCACCGGGCACGATCTACGTGGCGCCACCGGGGCATCACATGAAGGTCGGGCACGGGCTCGTCTACCTGACGCGCGATCGCTCCGTGCAGTTCGCGCGCCCCTCCATCGACGTGCTGTTCGATAGCATCGCCGCCGAATACGGCGCGGGCGCGCTCGCCGTCCTGCTGTGCGGCTTCGGACGCGACGGCACCGAGGGCTGCGCGGCCCTGCGAGCGGCCAAGGCCACCGTCCTGGTCGAAGCGGGTGAGGACTGCGCCGAGGCGCGCGCCATGCCCGACGCCGCGCGCGATGCCGGCCATTGCGACCAGGTGCTCGCGCTGCCGGCGCTCGTCAGCGTGATCGCCGCAACCGTCGCCGGCGCGGCCGACGAGCCGTCGCCCGCGCTGCTGGCGCTCTTCCTCGAAGCCTTGCACAACCATTGCGGCCAGGACCTGCGCGGCTACCAGCGCGACAGCCTCGAGCGCCGCGTGCGCGTGCTGATGGGCCAGCTCGGGCTGGCGCGCTTCTCGGACTTCCAGCGCGCGCTGTTCAGCGAGGCGCAGGTGTTCGAGCGCTTCGCGGCCGAGTTGCCGGTGGGCGTGACGAGCTTCTTCCGCCACCCCGAGCAGATGCGCGAACTGCGCGAGCAGGTCATGCCCTTCCTGCAGAGCTTCCCGGTCGTCAAGCTCTGGTGCGCCGGCTGCTCGTCGGGCGAGGAGGCGTATTCGCTCGCCATCCTGCTCGACGAAGCGGGCCTGGCCGCACGCAGCCACCTCTTCGCCACCGACATGAACCCGCACGCGCTGGCCCTGGCGCGCGACGGCCTCTACCCGGTTGCGACGCTGCACGATGGCGAGCGAAACTACCGCGCCGCCGGCGGCACGCGCCGGCTGGCCGACTACATCGAGCCGCGCGGCCGCATCGCGCGCGCGGCTCGGCGGCTCGCCGAGCAGGTGCTGTTCTACCGTCACTCGCTGACGGAGGAAGGCGTGTTCAACGAGTTCCAGCTGATCGTCTGCCGCAACGTGCTGATCTATTTCGGCCCGGAGCTCCAGCGCGAGGTGCTGCAGCGTTTCGCGCAGTCGCTGCACGCCGACGGCCTGCTTGTGCTGGGCCCCCAGGACGGCATGACCGTCGCCGCCCGCGAATGCGGCTTCGAGCCCGTGCGGCCCGGCAGCCATGTCTACCGCCTGCGAGTGAGGAGCGCATGAGCGAGAAGTTCGTGGTGCTGGCCGTCGACGATCGCGACTCCAACCTGTTCGCGCTGCGCGCCCTGTTCGGCGGCCTGCCCGAGTTCGATCTCATCACGGCCGGCTCGGGCGAAGAGGCCTTGATGACGACGCTGCAGCGCGAAGTCCATCTGGTCCTGCTCGACGTCAACATGCCCGGCATGGACGGCTTCGAGACCGCCGAACACCTGCAGGCGGTCGAGGCCACGCGCGACATCCCGATCGTCTTCCTGACGGCCATCGCCAAGGCCGACGCCTTCATGGCGCGCGGCTACGCGCTCGGCGCGGTCGACTACCTCGCCAAGCCCATCGAGGACAACCTGCTCATCAGCCGCGTGCGCCTGTACAAGCGCCTCTACGAGAACCGGCGCGCGCTGATCGACAGCTTCGACCAGCTGCGGGCCGCCCAGCACCGGCTGCTGCAGACGGAGAAGCTCGCGGCGCTCAACCCCATGGTCGTGGCCGTCGCGCACGAACTCAACACGCCGATCGGCAATTGCCAGTTGATGACGAGCACGCTGCACGAGGAGACGACGGCGCTGCTGGCGCGCTGGCGCTCGGGCCAGAACCTGCGCCGCAGCGAGCTCGAGGCCTACCTGCAGGCCAATGTCGAGGGCTCGACCCTCCTGGCGCGCTCGCTCGACAGCGCCGCACACATCGTCGCGCGCTTCAAGGAAATCGCCGTGCGCGAGCAGTCGTGGACACGCGGCTCCTTCGAGCTGCACCGAGCCGTCGAGCTGGCGATCGGCACGATGCGCGGCCGCGGCGACGTGCCCGGACTGGCCGTCGAATGGGACGTGCCGCCGGGCCTGCTGCTCGACAGCTACGCGGACGCGCTGAGCCAGGTCTTCGACGAGCTGCTCGCCAACGCGGTGCAGCACGGCTTCGAGGGCCGGGACAGCGGCCTCATCCGCATCGAGGCCGAGCCCGAACCCGGCGGCCGGTCGGTCCGGCTGCGCTTCATCGACAACGGCTCGGGCATGTCGCCCGAGACCGTGGCAAAGGCCTTCGACCCGTTCTACACGACGCGCTTCGGCCAGGGCCGCAGCGGCCTGGGCCTGAGCATTTGCCACAACCTGGTCGTCGGCCTGCTTGGCGGCGAAATCGGCGTGCGCAGCACGCCGGGCACCGGCAGCCACTTCAGCATCAGCCTGCCGCTCAGCGCGCCGCAGCGCGCGAGCTAGGCCTTCATCTGCTCAGGCGTCAGGCTGCGGCGTCCAGCAGCGCCAGCTGCGAGTCGTTGTCGGCGCTGGTCTCGAAGCCGGTGCGCTCGCAGGCGGCCATCGCGGCGTCGAGCGACATTGCCATGTAGGCATAGCTCGAACGGATGGCGCGGCGGATCGCGTCGATCTCGGCCGGCGGCGGCGCATGGCCCAGCAGCGTGGCGATGATCTCGAGCGCTTCCCACGGATGGGTGTCGTCGTACTCGGCATGCACACGCAGCCAGCGCATCGCCGGGCCGCGGATGTCCTCGGGCAGCGAGTTGGCGTAGTCCTTCTTGGAGCAGACCAGGCAGGCCCATTCGCCCGTCGCGCCTTCGATGGCGAAGTTGGTCGCGGCGATGCCGACCGGCAGGCTGGCGCGGTCGCAGATCTGCCAGCACCAGTGCGCCAGCGCGGCCAGGCCTTCGATGCCTTCGGAGAAGCGCAGGTCGTCGAGGTCGAGGTCGGCGGACTTGGCCCATTCGAGCCAGTGGTCGGCGTGCTTCTGCTCGACGCGGATGTTGTGCATCAGGTAGCGGCGCGCCATGTCGTGGCCGGCGCTCTCGCCGAAGCTGATCTTCTCGAGGTTCTTCGCCATGAAGCGTGGGAACTGCTCGATCGTCGGCCACACGCCGACGAGGAAGCGCTGCATCGCCGGCAGCGGCAGCTTGGCGTCGCGCATCAGCGCGAACAGCGGGTGGTCGACGACGCGCAGCTTGTCGGCGGTTGTGTCGCGCACGACCTGCTGGAGCCACTGCGGATAGCTGGTGATGTCCTTGAGATCGCCGGTGCGCTGGAATTCGATGAACATGCGGGGCCTGCCTTCTTTGCTAGTCAGCCGGCCGCGCCCATCGCGACCGCCCGTGGACTGTCCGCGAAAGTCAAGGTAGGTAGTCTTGAGAAAAGACAACTAATACCGGTCCTTACGGTCTACGGGCGTTCACCGCACGTTCGAACGCCGCGCGGCGGGCACCGCACGGTGCCGACACGGACGGCCATGTCCGCGCCCGAGCGCGCTCGTTCAGCTGAACAGCCGCCGCGCCGCCAGGCTGCCCGCTGCGAGGTCGCGCGCCGCCAGCGCCGCATAGCGCTCGCGCAGCTGGTCATTGATGGCTGCGAAGGCGTGCAGGCTCAGCGGATGCCCTGCGTCGTCGCAGACCTCGGCCTCGAGGTCGCGGGCCAGGCCGCGCGCCGCTTCCTGCCAGCTCGCGAAGGGCTCGACGTTCTCCATCGTCTGCGGCACGTCGAGCGACAGCGTCAGCTCGCGCAGCGAATAGTCCTGCGGCGCCTCGGCCAGCGCGGCCTGCGATTCGAAGCTGATGACGAGCACCGGCGGCAGGCCTTCCTCGGCCGCGGCCATCACGAGCCGGCCCGGCACGGCGCCGGGCACGAAGCCCTGGCGCTGCGCCGCCTGCTGGATGAAGCCTGCCGTCCAGGCCGCCTGGCGCGCGCGCAGGCGCACGGCCAGCATGGCGTCGTTCTCGGCCGCGAACTGGTCGAGCTCGCGGGCACGCGCGACGACGTCGAGCATGTCGGGGAACTGCGCGTCGCCGCCGATGCCTTCGGCAAAGGCCTGGACCTTCTGGACGAACTCGGAGTACTCGATCTCGTTGAGCGCGCCGCTGCGGTTGGCCATCTGCACGCCGGCCTGGAACTCGCTGTAGCGGTGGCCCGGCGCGGGCAGCTCCCATTCGCCGCTTTCGGCGTCCAGGCCTTCGATGTGGAAGGGCTTGGTGCCGGCGCGGCGGCTGCCGGGGAGGTGCGTGAGCGCCATCTCGCCGCTGACGGGCGCGTCGAGCGTGATGTTGGCGATGGCGTCGATCAGCGCGTCGATGCGCGCCGAGGCCCGGCGCGCGACGGCGCGCGTCAATTCGGCGACGGGTGCACTGCCCCCGGTATCGGCGGACTCGCCGGAATCAAGCGCGGCCGCGCCGTGGACGGGCTCCAGCGACGGCTCGAGTCCGGGCTCGTTCTGCTGCGGCGGCAAGGCTTTGCGCGGGCCCGCGCGGCGTGCTTGCCACGCGCCGTGGGCGATGACGATGGCGAGCGCAATGCCGCCGAGGATCGCGAGCATGGCGGTCAGGGTCATGCTGCCTCCGCCATTGAGAGTGCCTTGTCCATGTCCACGGCGACGATGCGCGACACACCCTGCTCCTGCATGGTCACGCCGATGAGCTGTTCCGCCATTTCCATTGCGATCTTGTTGTGCGAGATGAACAGGAACTGCGTCACCGCGCTCATCTCGGTGACGAGCTTGGCATAGCGTTCCGTGTTGGCGTCGTCCAGCGGCGCATCGACTTCGTCGAGCAGGCAGAACGGCGCGGGGTTGAGCTGGAAGATGGCGAACACGAGCGCGATCGCCGTCAGCGCCTTCTCGCCGCCCGAGAGCAGGTGGATGGTGCTGTTCTTCTTGCCGGGCGGCTGGGCCATGACCTGCACGCCGGCGTCGAGGATTTCGTCGCCCGTCATGACGAGCTTGGCCTGGCCGCCGCCGAACAGGCTCGGGAACATGCGGCCGAAATGCTCGTTGACCTGGTTGAAGGTGGCACCGAGCAGGTCGCGCGTCTCGAGGTCGATCTTCTTGATCGCGTCTTCGAGCGTCTTCATGGCCGTCTGCAGGTCGGTGTTCTGTGCGTCGAGGAAGGTCTTGCGCTCGCGCGCCTGGCCGAGCTCGTCGAGCGCGGCGAGGTTGACGGCGCCGAGCGCGGCGATCTCGCGATTGATGCGGTCGATCTCGCTTTGCAGGCCTTGCAGGCGCACGCCGCCTTCCTCGATCGAGCGGGCCAGCGCGTCCTGGTCGGCGTTCGCGGCCTGGAGCTGCTCGAGGTATTGCGCACCGCCGAGCTGGGCCGCCTGTTCTTCGAGCTGGAGCTTGGTGAGGCGCTCGCGCAGCGGCTCGAGGCCGTGCTCGAGCGAGAGGCGGCGCTCGTCGGCCTGGCGCAGGCGCTGCGAGAGGTCGTCGTAGCTGCTGCGCGCGGTGGCCAGGCCTTGTTCGGCATCGAGCTTGCGCGCCAGCGCGTCCTGCAGGCCGGCCTGGCCCGCGGCATCGTCGAGGCTGGCGAGTTCGGCGACGAGGCCTTCGCCCGAAAGCTTGGCGGCTTCGATCTGCTGCTGCGCCGTCGTGATCGAGCGAGCCAGTTCCTCGCGGCGCGCGGCCAGCGTGCGGGCGCCGAACTGCGCTTCCTGGGCACGACGCTCCAGCGTGCGCAGCTGCTCGCGCGCCTCGCCGAGCGCGCGCTCGGCCTTGATCACGCCCTCATCGAGCTCGGCATGGCGCTCCTGCGTCGTCGCGAGCTGCATGTCGAGCTCTTCGAAGCGCGCCTCGCCGACCACGCGGCGCTCCTGCAGCGCCTCGGTCTCGGCGTCGATTTCGGCGAGCTCGCCGTCGATCTGCTGGGCGCGGTTGCCGGCGGCCTCGGCCTGGTTGGACAGGCGCATCAGCTCGACTTGCAGCTGGTGCGCGCGCGCCTGCGCCTCGGTCGCGTCGCGACGCAGGTGCACGAGGCGATGGCCGGCTTCGGTATTGGCGGCTTCAGCGCGCACGAGGCGGCTGCGCGCCTCCTCGGCGATCAGGCCTTGCGCGCGCAGCTCCAGCGTCAGGTGTTCGATCTCCTGCGCGCGCGCGAGCAGGCCGGCCTGCTCGGAATCGGGCGCATAGAAGGCCACCGAGAACTGGCCGACGGCGTGGCCTTCGCGCGTGACGATCAGCTCGCCGTGCGTGAGCTTCTCGCGCTGAGCCAGCGCGGCGTCGAGCGAGTCGGCCGTGTACACGCCTTCGAGCCAGTCGTTCAGCAGCGCCTTGAGGCCGGCGTCGTCCAGGCGCAGCAGCTCGCTCAGGCGCGGCAGCGTCTCGTGCGTGTTGGCGATGCCCGCGGGCGGCGGTGAATAGAACGCCAGCCGCGCCGGCGGCGCGTCGGCGGCAAAGGCGCGCACCATCTCGAGCCGGCCGACCGACAGCGCGCCCATGCGCTCGCGCAGGCAGCCTTCGAGGGCGTTCTCCCAGCCCTGCTGGATGTGCAGCTTCGTCCACAGGCCCGTCAGCGAGTCGAGCCCGTGCTTGGCCAGCCAGGGCTTGAGCTTGCCCTCGGTCTGGACCTTTTCCTGCAGCGCCTTGAGCGCTTCGAGGCGCGCGGCGAGCTCGGCCTGGCGCGCAGCCTGTGCGTTGGCGTCGGTCTGCGCGTTGCGGCGTTCCTCGTCGATGCGCGGCAGGTCCTCCTGCGCCTCGTGCAGGCGCGCGTCGGCCTGCTCGCGCGTGTCGTTGGCCAGGTTGAACGCGCCCTGCAGCTCGGTGATGCGCTGCGGGTCCGGCAGCGCGAGGCCCTGGCGCTCGGCGGCGAGGCGCTCGCGGCGAGCGCGCAGCTGGCGCATCTGGTCGTCGACGTTGCGGCTGTCCTGGGCCAGCAACTGGATCTGCTGCTGCACCTGCGCGACCTGGCGCTGCTGCTCGCCCGCCGTAGCCTGCGCGGCGCGCAGCTTCTCGTCGAACTCGGGCAGGCGCTGCTGCTCTTCCTCGGCCTGGGCCGCGAGCACGGCACTGCTTTCCTGGGCGGCCTCGATCTGCGCGGCGATGTCCTCGCTCTCGCGGGCGGCGTCTTCGGCACGGGCCTGCCATTGAGCGCTTTGCGCCTGCAGCTCCAGCATGCGCGCCTGGACGCGGTCGCGGCTGTCGACGACGTAGCGGATGCGCTCTTCAAGACGGCTCACTTCGAGCTGCGCCTCGGCATGCCGCCCTTGCGCGGCATGGAGCTCGTCGCCCGCGCCGTAATGGGCCTGGCGGATGGTCTCGAGCTCGGCCTCGACCTGGCGCAGTTCGGCGATGCGCGCCTCGAGCGTGTTGGTCGCCTCGGCGTGCGCGTTCTTGACGCGCGCTTCCTCGCCCGCGGCGTCGCGGTGCTTGAGGAACCAGAGCTGGTGCAGCTTGAGCGTGCCGGCGTCCTGCAGCGCGCGATAGCTCTGCGCCACCTCGGCCTGCTTCTCGAGCTTCTCGAGGTTGTTGTTCAGCTCGCGCAGGATGTCCTCGACGCGCGTGAGGTTCTCGCGCGTGTCCTTCAGCCGGTTCTCGGTCTCGCGGCGGCGCTCCTTGTACTTGGAGACGCCCGCGGCTTCCTCGAGGAACAGGCGCAGCTCCTCGGGCTTGCTCTCGATGATGCGGCTGATGGTGCCCTGGCCGATGATGGCGTAGGCGCGCGGGCCCAGGCCGGTGCCCAGGAACACGTCCTGCACGTCGCGGCGGCGCACCGGCTGGTTGTTGATGTAGTAGCTGCTCGAGCCGTCGCGCGTGAGCACGCGCTTGACGGCGATCTCGCTGTACTGGTTCCACTGGCCGCCGGCGCGGGCGTCCTCGTTGGAGAAGATCAGCTCGACGGAAGCACGCTGCGCCGGCTTGCGGTTCCCCGAACCGTTGAAGATGACGTCCTGCATGGACTCGCCGCGCAGCTCGCTGGCCTTGCTCTCGCCGAGCACCCAGCGCACGGCGTCCATGATGTTGGACTTGCCGCAGCCGTTCGGGCCGACGACACCGACCATCTGCCCCGGCAGCTGGAAATGGGTAGGCTCGGCGAAGGATTTGAAGCCGGCCAGCTTGATCGAGTTGAGGCGCACCGAAGCCCTTATCTAAACCGTTACGTGAGCCACCACGTAAGCCGTTGATTTATTTGCAAAAAAGCCCCTCGCAAGGGGCTTGGCGCGGGGCCGGATGATACCATCGCCGCCTCTGAAGAAAGTCCCGCCCCATGGCCAAGAACACTGCCCCGAAAACCGCTCCCAAGACCGCCGCCAAGACGGCTGCGCCCAAGATGCGCGAGATGCCGCCCAACCCGCCCTCGGCGCCGAGCAAGGAACTGCACGTCTTCCCCAACCCGACGCCCGAGCGCGACTACGTCATCCAGTTCCAGGTGCCCGAGTTCACCTGCCACTGCCCGCTCACCGGCCAGCCCGACTTCGCCCACTTCACGATCGACATGATCGCGGACGAGTACTGCGTCGAGCTCAAGAGCCTGAAGATGTATTTCTGGAGCTACCGCAACGAAGGCGCGTTCCACGAGAAGGTCACCAACACCATCCTCGACGACATCGTCAAGGTCACCAAGCCGCGCTTTATCCGCATCACGGCCAAGTGGTACGTGCGCGGCGGCATCTACACCAACGTCGTCGCCGAGCACCGCAAGAAGGGCTGGAAGCCTGCCCCGCGCGTCGATCTGCCGGCGATGGGTTTCGAGACAGGATTGATGTAAGGCCGGCTTGGGAGCGGCCCGGCGCTCGGCCCGAGCCAATGCGGTCAACGCACCATCACGGGCGCGCGGCGCCAGTCGGCAAAGCTCGACTCGATGACACGCGACGCGTCCATCGCCGCGACGTAGCGGCGCAGTCGGGCGTCGAACTCCACCATGTACGGCAGGCACGGGCTGCGCCGCGACCAGCCGACGAACACCGGCGCCATGGCCACGAAGGGCTTGAGCACCATGAAGTTGGTCTCCTGCCCCGAGGTGACGAGGAAGTCCATCGCCGGGTAGTGCGGCGAAAGGAAGTAGTCGATCCGCCCGGCCTGCAGCTTGAGGAAGTTCTCGCGGATGCCCGGCCCCTCCTCCACCTTCAGCGACGCCTGGATGAAGTCGTCGAGGCCGTCGCCGAAGCGTGTGCCCCGCGTCACGCCGCCGCGCAGGTGGCGCAGCGACTCGCGGCCGTGGAAGTCCTTGATCGCGGGGCCCTCCGGACCGGCGCGCACGAAGACCGAGGTCGGGTTGGCAAAGATCGAGGTGTCGCTGAAGGCCAGGAAGGCCTCGCGCTCTGGCGTGCGCTTGAGCTCCGTGATGATGTCGACATCGCCCTGCTCCGCCGATCGCAGCAGGCGCACGAAGGGCCCGGCGTAGCGCAGCTCGTAGGGCAGCTGCATGGTGCGCAGCACCGTGAGCACGACGTCGACACTCGCACCGCGCAGCGTCTTGCCGTCATACCAGGCGTAAGGCGGGAACTCGGGATCGGCGCTGACGACGACCTTGCGACAGGCCGGAGCGGCCACGGAATTCCCCGCACCGGCGGACGCGCAAAAACAGCCTGCCAGCACGCCGATGGCGCACACGGCCCATCGCATGCAGATGGACATTCGAACTCCTCGATGAAGCGCGCCGACGGCATCGGCGTGCACCCATCTCTTGCGCCCTATCATGACGGCATGATCCAAGCTGTCAATCCGCGACTGGCTCTGTTGCAGCCCTATCCCTTCGAGCGCCTGCGGCAGATCGTGCGCGACGTCACGCCCAACCCGGAACTCGCCCCCATTTCGCTGGGCATCGGCGAGCCACGGCATCCGGCGCCGGCGCTGGTCGAAGACGCGCTGAAAGGCGCCATGGCGGGCCTGTCGGTCTACCCGCCGACGATCGGCGACCCGGCGCTGCGCCAGGCCATTGCGGGCTGGATCGACCGCCGCTATGGCGTAGCCATCGACCCGGCCACGCAGGTGCTGCCCGTGAACGGCTCGCGCGAGGCGCTGTTCGCGCTGGCCCAGACGGTGCTCGATCCAACGCGCCCCGGCGCCACGGTCGTCTGCCCGAACCCGTTCTATCAAATCTACGAGGGCGCGGCGCTGCTCGGCGGCGCGCAGGTGGTCTTCGCCAATTCCGACCCGCAGCGCAACTTCGCGCCCGACTGGGGCGCCATCGACGCCGCGACGTGGGCGCGCACGCAGCTGGTCTACGTCTGCTCGCCGGGCAACCCGACCGGCGCAGTGATGCCGCTGGCCGAATGGGCCATGCTCTTCGAGCTGTCGGATCGGCACGGCTTCGTCATCGCCTCGGACGAGTGCTACTCGGAGATCTACTTCGGCGATGAAGCGCCGCTCGGCGGCCTGGAGGCCGCGGCACGCCTCGGCCGCAAGGACTTCAAGCGCCTGATCGCGCTCTCGAGCCTGTCCAAGCGCTCCAACGTGCCGGGCCTGCGCTCGGGCTTCGTGGCCGGCGACGCCGAGCTGATCAAGCCCTTCCTGCTCTACCGCACCTATCACGGCAGCGCGATGAGCCCGCTCGTGCAGGCGGCCAGCATCGCGGCCTGGAACGACGAGGCGCATGTCGAGGCCAATCGCGCGGCGTATCGCGCCAAGTTCGCGGAAGTCACACCGCTGCTGGCCGACGTGCTCGACGTGGCCCTGCCCGACGCCGGCTTCTATCTCTGGGCCGGCATCCCTGCCGATGTCTGCGGTGGCGACGACATCGCCTTCGCCCGCGGACTGCTCGCTCAATACAATGTCGCGGTCTTGCCGGGCAGCCTGCTTGCCCGGCCCGCGCACGGCATCAACCCAGGGGCCGGGCGCATCCGCATGGCCCTGGTCGCACAAGGACCCGAGTGCCTCGAAGCGGCCCAGCGAATCCGCGCCTTCACCCTCTCTCAGAAATCCTCCACATGAACGACCTGCAGCAAATCATCGACATGGCCTGGGAAGGCCGCGCCAGCCTGGATCCGACCAATGCGCCCGAACTGCGCGCCGCGGTCGAGAAAGTCCTGGCCGAACTCGACGCCGGCCGCCTGCGCGTGGCCGAGCGCCGCGGCGTCGGCGACTGGGTCGTGCACCAGTGGGTCAAGAAGGCCGTGCTGCTGTCCTTCCGCCTCAACGACAACCGCCTGATGGGCGCCGGCGACCTGCAATTCTTCGACAAGGTGCCGAGCAAATACGGCCAGATGGACGAGGCCGCGATGCGCGCCAGCGGCGTGCGCGTCGTGCCGCCGGCCGTTGCGCGCCGCGGCAGCTACCAGGCCAAGAACGTGGTGCTGATGCCGTCCTACGTCAACATCGGCGCCTACGTCGACGAAGGCACGATGGTCGACACCTGGGCCACGGTCGGCTCGTGCGCGCAGATCGGCAAGAACGTGCACTTGAGCGGCGGCGTCGGCATCGGCGGCGTGCTCGAGCCGCTGCAGGCCAACCCGACCATCATCGAGGACAACTGCTTCATCGGCGCGCGCTCGGAAGTCGTCGAAGGCGTGATCGTCGAGGAGAACTCGGTCATCTCGATGGGCGTCTACATCGGCCAGAGCACGCCGATCTACGACCGCGAGGCCGACACGGTCACGTATGGCCGCGTGCCCGCGGGCTCCGTCGTGATCAGCGGCAGCCTGCCCAAGGACGGTGGCCGCTACAGCCTCTACGCCGCGATCATCGTCAAGAAGGTCGACGCCGGCACCCGCGCCAAGACGAGCATCAACGACCTGCTGCGCGCCTGATCGACAAATCCAACGAACGAGGGAACGGGGCCATGAGCACAGGCAATATGGAGCGCATCCTGCGGCTGATGGCCGAGAAGGGTGCTTCGGACGTCTACCTGTCGGCCAACACGCCGGTGCTCATGAAGCTCAACGGCGCCATGGTCCAGGTCTCCGACCAGGTCCTGACGCCGGGCCAGCCCAAGCAGCTCATCGGCGAGGTGGTGAAGCCGGAGCAGCTCGAGGAGCTCGACCAGACCGGCGAGCTCAACATGGCCGTGGCGGTGCCCAAGGTCGGCAGCTTTCGCCTGTCGGGTTTCCGCCAGCGCGGCTCGATCGCCGGCGTGTTCCGCCACATCCCGCACCACATCCCCTCCCTCGAGGACCTGCACCTGCCGCCCGTGCTGGGCCGCCTCGTCCAGGAAAAGCGCGGCCTGATCCTGATGGTCGGCGCCACCGGCACCGGCAAGAGCACGACGCTCGCCGCCATGCTGGAGACGCGCAACAAGAACATGACCGGGCACATCCTCACGATCGAGGATCCGCTCGAGTACCTGTTCTCCAACAAGCGCTCCATCGTCAACCAGCGCGAGGTCGGGCGCGACACGGCGTCGCTGCAGATCGCGCTCAAGAACGCGCTGCGCCAGGCGCCGGACTGCATCCTGATCGGCGAAATCCGCGACCGCGAGACCATGACGGCCGCAATCTCCTACGCGCTGTCGGGCCACCTGGTGCTGGCCACCATGCACGGCAACAACACCTATCACGCGCTGAACCGCATCCTCTCGCTCTACCCGCCCGACGCGCGCCCGGCCCTGCTGAACGACCTGGCCGCGGGCCTCAAGGCCATCGTCTCGCAGCGCCTGGTCAAGGCCATCGCCGGCGGACGCGTGCCGGTCATCGAGATCCTGCTCAACACCAAGCTGGTCGGCGACCTGATCGAGCGCGGCGACATCCCCGGCGTCAAGGAAGCGATGGAGAAATCCATCGCCGAAGGCTCGCAGAGCTACGAAGAGCATTTCGCCGAGCTCATCACCGAGGGCACCATCACGCGCGAGGAAGGCCTGGCCTTCGCCGACTCGCCGACCAACCTGCTCTGGCGCCTGCAGAACGACGGCCCCGGCGCGCTGAAGCCAGGCGCGCCGCCGCCCGAGGAAGCGGCGTCCGACGAGGCGAGCTTCACCGAGATCACGCTGGACGTGCGCACGGAATAAAGGCACGCGCAAACCCGGAACCGACGTCTGCGGCATCTGCCGTAAAGTCCGCCGCCGGAGCTCGGCGCGCAAGACATCCAGATCGATGCGCCGGCCCGCTTCAAGGGGAGCTCGGGTGAACCATTCGATCGCAGACCGTGCGGCGGCCATCGCGGCCATCGCAGACGTGACGCGCGCACTTGCGGCGCGCTTCCTCCTGGCGCTGGCCGGGCCGGCACTCCTCTTCATCGCCGCATGGCAGCCCGCAGCGGCTGAGCCTTGCAAGGTCAACGGACTCGAAATCCCCGTGACCATCTCGCCGCATCACCGCGCCGTTGCGCACATCGGCCTGAACGGCGTCGACACGCCGTTGATCGTCGACAGCGGGGCCTTCTTCAGCTTCCTGACGCCCGCCGCCGCGCAGCAGCTCCAGCTCAAGCTGCACTCGCTGCCCTGGGGCATGACCATCGAGGGCCTGACCGGCGATGTCGAGGCCAATCTCGCCACGGTCAAGCGGGTGACGCTGCAGGGCGGCGACATTCCCGATGTCGAGTTCGTCATCGGCGGCAACGACGAGAGCGGCACGAAAGGCCTGCTGGGCCGCAATTTCCTGGCCATCGCCGATGTCGAGTACGACCTCGCGCACGGCATGATCCGTCTCATGTTCCCGACCGGCGACTGCGAGGACATGGCCATGGCCTACTGGGCCGGCGACCAGCCCTTCTCTGAGCTGCGCCTCTCGCGTGATCTGCGCGGCTCGCGCCTGCCGGCCATCACGGCGGTCGTAGCGATCAACGGGCACAAGCTGCGCGCGCTGTTCGACACCGGCGCCGAGTCGATGGTGTCGCTGTCGGGCGCCAAGGAAGCCGGCATTACCGACCTGGAGCCGGACGGCGAAATCTACGGCGCGGGCCGCGACAAGGCAAAAGCCTGGCACGCCCGTGTCGACACCTTCGAAGTGGCTGGCGAGAAGGTCTCGCACATCCGCCTGCCCGTTGGCGATTTCCAGATGCGCGACGACACCCAGATGCTGCTGGGGATCGACTTCTTCCTCTCGCACCGCATCTACGTCTCGAAGCGGCAGCGCAAGATGTATTTCACATACAACGGCGGGCCGATCTTCACGCTGAGCGCTGTCGACATGGCCAAGGCGGCCGCCGCGTCGCCGCCGGCCGCCTCGGCGGCGAGCGCCCAGGCCGCGGCAAGCGACGCGGCAGCCGACCCGGACGAACCGACCACGGCCGCCGGCTTCGCTCGCCGTGGCGGCGCGGAGCTGGCCCGGCTCGACTTCGCCCGCGCGCTGGCCGACCTCGATCGCGCCTGCGCCATGGAACCGCAAACGTCCGCTTATTTCGCGCAGCGCGGCGTCGTGCACCAGGCGCTGAAGCAGCCGCAGCTCGCGCTGGACGACTTCGATCGCGCCCTGCAGCTCGATCCGACGCAGACCGACGCCCGCTTGCGCCGCGCCTGGATGCGCTCGGCTGCGCACGACAAGGCCGCGCTGCAGGCCGACGTCGATGCGCTGGACCATGACCTGCCGCCGCAGGCCCACGAGCGGCTGCAGCTCGCGCAGCTCTATCAAAAGCTCGACCAGCCCGAACGCGCCATCGCGCAGTGGAGCCTCTGGGTGCCCGCGCACCCCAACGACATCCAGCTCGACCACGTGCTCAACTCGCGATGCTGGGCTCGCGTTCTGCTCAACGTCGACCTCGACAAGGCCCTAGAGGACTGCGACCAGGCCGTCGACCTGCAGTCCAAGAACAGCAGCTACCGCGACAGCCGCGGCTGGCTCCATCTGCGCCGCGGCGAGCTGGATGACGCGCTGGACGACTTCAACCGTGCGCTCAAGCTGGATCCGGACTACGCCTGGTCACTCTACGGCCGCGGCCTTGTGCGCCTGCGCACCGGCCACAACGCGACCAGCCAGGCCGACCTCGACGCCGCGCGCAAGCGCCAGCCGAACATCGACGCCCAGGCACGCCGCGAGGGTCTCGTCACCGAACCCTTGCCCACGGCCGCGGCGCCTGCGGCCAGCGCCGCACCCGCGGGCAGCTGAAGCCCCGGCGTCATGGGGGACAATCGGGGCCAGACCGGAAACACCCCCCATGCAGTTAATCGAGTGCATCGAAGCCCAAGCCGCCCGCTTGACCCAAGCGGGCGTTTCGTTTGGCCATGGCACGACCAACGCCTTCGACGAGGCGGCGTGGCTCGTGCTGTGGCGCCTCGGCTTGCCTGTGGACGCGCTCGACGAACATGCCGATGACGCACTCAGCGCCGAGCAGCTCGCCCAGGTCGCGGCGCTCGTGGACGAGCGCATCGCGACGCGCAAGCCCGCGGCCTACCTGACGCGTGAAGCGTGGCTGCAGGGCGTGCCGTTCTACGTCGATGAGCGCGCCATCGTGCCGCGCAGCTTCATTGCCGAGCTGATCGCCGACGCCAGCATCGACCCGTGGCTCGGCGAGCACACGCGGCGCGTGCTGGACCTGTGCACCGGCAACGGCAGCCTGGCCGTGCTCGCCGCGATGGCCTGGCCGGAGATCGAGGTCGACGCGATCGACCTCAGCGCCGACGCGCTGGCGGTGGCTCGCATCAACGTCGAGCGCCACGGCCTGCAGGAGCGCATCCGCCTGCTGCAGGGCGACGGCCTGGCGCCAGCCCAGGGGATGTACGACCTGATCGTCTGCAACCCGCCCTACGTCAACACGGCGTCGATGGCGGCGCTGCCCGACGAATACCGCGCCGAGCCCGAGCTGGCGCTGGCCGGCGGCGGCGACGGCATGGACTTCGTGCGCGAGCTGATCAGGGCGCTGCCGCAGCACTTGAGCGAAGGCGGCGTGCTGATCCTTGAGATCGGCAATGAACGGGCGTACTTCGAAGCGGCGTTCCCGCAGCTCGAAGTCGTATGGATGGAAACGAGCAGCGGTGCCGACCAGGTCCTGCTGCTCACGAAAGAAATGTTGTGATCGTCCTGAAGAACATCACGCTGCGGCGTGGCACCAAGATCGTCCTCGATGACGCCAGCGTCACCCTCCAGCCCGGCGAGAAGATCGGCCTCGTGGGCCGCAATGGCGCCGGCAAGTCGAGCCTGTTCTCGCTGCTGACCGACCGGCTGCAATCGGACAAGGGCGATGTCGAGATCCCGCGCCAGTGGGCCGTCGGCGAGGTCGCGCAGAACATGCCCGAGACCGAGCAAGCGGCCACCGACTTCGTGCTCGAAGGCGACATCCGCCTGGTGGCCGCCCAGAAGGCGCTGGCCGACGCCGAGGCAGCGGAAGACGGCCATGCCATGGCTGAGGCGCACGGCCTGCTGATGGACGCCGGCGCCTTCGATGCGCGGCCGCGCGCGCAAGCGCTGCTCATGGGCCTGGGCTTCAAGGGCGCGCAGGTCGACGCCCCGGTCAACAGCTTCTCGGGCGGCTGGCGCATGCGCCTGCAATTGGCCCGCGCGCTGATGTGCCCGGCCGACCTGATGCTGCTCGACGAGCCGACCAACCACCTGGACTTGGACGCCCTCGTCTGGCTGGAAGCCTGGCTGCAGCGCTACGACGGCACGCTGATCATCATCAGCCACGACCGCGAGTTCCTCGACGCGATCACCAAGGTGACCATCCACCTCGACGACGCCAAGCTCATGCGCTACGGCGGCAACTACACCGCCTTCGAGGCCATGCGCGCCGAGCGCATGGTGCTGCAGCAGGCCGCGTTCGAAAAGCAGCAGGACCGCATGGCCCACCTGCAGAAGTTCATCGACCGCTTCAAGGCCAAGGCCAGCAAGGCCAAGCAGGCGCAGAGCCGCGTGAAGGCGCTCGAGCGCATGGAAAAGCTCGCGCCGGTGCTCACGGCCTCGGACTTCAGCTTCGAATTCCGTGAGCCGGTCTCCCTGCCCAATCCGATGCTGATGTTCGATGAAGTGGCCTGCGGCTACGACACGGACGAAGGCGAGAAGATCATCGTGCGCGGCATCGACCGCTCGGTGCTCGCCGGCCAGCGCATCGGCATCCTGGGTGCCAACGGCCAGGGCAAGTCCACGGTCGTCAAGACGGTGGCCCGCATGCAGCGCGCCATGGCCGGCAAGATCACCGAGGGCAAGGGCCTGTCGATCGGCTACTTCGCCCAGCAGGAAATGGACGTGCTGCGCCCTGACGAGGGCCCGCTCATGCACATGGTGCGGCTGGCGAAGGAAGTCAGCCCGAGTGCGCGCGAGCAGGAGCTGCGCGACTTCCTCGGCCAGTTCCGCTTCGTCGGCGACATGGTCAACCAGGCCGTCGGCAGCCTCTCGGGCGGCGAGAAGGCGCGCCTCGTGCTGGCCATGCTGGTGTGGCAGCGCCCCAACCTGCTGCTGCTCGACGAACCGACCAACCACCTCGACCTGCAAACGCGCGAGGCGCTGTCGATGGCGCTCAACGAGTTCGAAGGCACCGTCATGCTCGTCAGCCACGATCGCGCGTTGCTGCGCGAGGTCTGCGACGAGTTCTGGCTCGTCACGGCCGGCGGCGTCGGGCCCTTCGACGGCGACCTGGACGACTACCAGCGCTGGCTGCTCGATCAGTCCAAGGAAGCCGCGAAGCTCGCCAAGGAAGCGGCGAAGGCTGCGGCCAAGGCGCCTGCTTCGGCGCCTGCACCCGCGCCGGCGCCGGTTGCGGCGCCCGCCCCCGCCGCCTCGCGCGAAGACCGCAAGACCAGCGGCCAGGCCCGCCAGCGGCTTGCCGAGCAGACGCGGCCGATGCGCAAGGAGATGGAGGCCATCGACGCGCAGCTGCGGCGCCTGGCTGACGAGCGAAGTGAGATCGAGGCGCGGCTCGCTTCGGGGCAGGCTGCACCGGCTGAGATCGCCGATGCAGGCAAACGGCTCAAGGCGCTGGGCGACGAAATCGACGCCGCCGAGTCCCGCTGGCTGGAACTGAGTGCGGCCATCGAGGCCCAGCTCGCGTAAGGCCTTGCGCTAGCGCGCAGACAGACTCGCTTGAATCATGCGGTAGAGCAGCTGCGCCGTGGGCGTCAGCGTCTCGCCGCGGCGGCGCACCAGCGACAGGGGCCGCTCGATCACAGGCCCCTGCAGGGATGCCGCACGAGCGGCGGTGACGGCGCCACGCCGAGATCCACGAGTATCGCGACACCCAGGCCCTGCGCGGCCAGGCCGAGCGCGGTCGAGTAGTACTCGACGACAAAGCGCGTGCGGATGTCGATGCCCGAACGCGTGAGCTGCGACTCCATGCGCTGGCGATTGCCGCTGCTGCCGCCCAGCGTGATCAGATCGTGCCCGCCGAGATCGGCCCATTCGAGCCGGGTGCGGTCCGCCAGCGCGTGGTCGGCTCGGCAAACAGCACTGAATGGCGCGGCCGCCAGCGGTTCATGATGCAGGTCCGGCAGGTGCTCGGGAAGATGGACGTGCAGGCCAAATTCGGCCTGGCGATGGCGGACCGCGTCGAGCACGCGCGTGCTGTTGCGGTCGAGCACCTCGATGCGAGTGTGCGGGCATTGGTGCATGTAGTCGCCGAGCACCTGCGGCAGGCGCCCGAACATCAGCGATGGGACTGACGCGATGACGACATCGCCGTCAAGGCGCTGCGCGCGATGACGCAAGCGCAGGAAGCTGCGCTCGACCTCTTCGATCAGGCGCCGCGCCTCCGGCAGAAAATCGCGCCCGACGCTTGTCAGCGTGACAGACCGCGTGGTGCGATCCAGCAGGCGCAGGCCGAGTTGTTCCTCGAGCCTTTGCATGCGCCGGGTCAGGCCGGTCTGGCTGATGTGCTGCTTCTCCGCAGCCTTGCTGAAGCTGCCCAGGTCGACGATGTCGATGAGCGCCTCGAGGCCGGCAATCGGGTACTTCATGGCGTGTCACCTCGCTCGCTAACCCGCAGTATTGATGCGACCCCGTCATCGATATTTGACATTAATGAATTTCACTTCAATCACCTCGGCACGCACCATGTCCTGACGCGATGACGAGACCCTCCCGGTCCGCGGTCGCGCATCCACATGGAGGTCCGTCGTGCCTGCGTTCGAGGAGTTCAAGCGGAAGTTCCGGGTGCTGGTCACGCACGATCGTCTTGGCGGGCAGGCGGTGGCCATGCTCCAGGGGCGCGACATCGACGTGATCTTCTCGCCAGCCTACGCACCGCCGGCCGAAGTGGCGGAGCGGGTGGGTCGCTACGAGGTCGACGCGCTGATCGTGCGCCAGGGCAAGGTCACGGAAGCGGTAGTCGCTGCATCCCGCAGGCTGCGCGTGATTGCCAAGCACGGCGTGGGCGTCGACAACATTGACCTGAGCGCCGCCGCCGCACGCAAGATCCCCGTGGTGCGCGGCATGGGCTCCAACGCGCGCGCGGTGGCCGAACTGAGCATGACGCTGTCGCTCGCCCTGCTCAAGGAACTGCCGCGGCTCGATCTCGCGGTCAAGGCCGGCCAGTGGCCCAAGCCGAGCTTCATCGGGCGCGACATCAGCCGCACGGTCATCGGGCTGGTCGGCTTCGGCTCGATCGGTCAGGAAGTGGCGCGCATGGCCGTCGCGCTGGGCATGCGCGTCATCATCCATGATCCGCATGCGCAGGACGCGATCAATGCGTTCGACGCCGGCGCCGCGCGCGAGCTTGGTACCCTGCTGTCCGAATGCGACATCCTGAGCTTGCACGTTCCGCTCACCAAGGGGACGCGCCATCTCATCGGCGCCAAACGGATCCGGCTGATGAAGCCGGGCGCCTACATCGTCAACACGGCGCGCGGCGGCTTGGTCGACGAACTCGCCTTGGCCCAGGCCCTGCAAGACGGCCATATCGGCGGCGCTGGCCTGGACACCTTCCAGGAGGAGCCGCCAGCGGCCGACAACCCGCTGTGGAGCGCGCCCAACCTGCTCGCGACGCCCCACGTGGCCGGCGTCACCGCAGCCTCTTCAGCCGCAATGGCCGAGCTGGCCGCACGGCAGGTGATCGACATCCTCTACGGCGCGCCGCCCGATCCGCGCCACCTCGTCGACCCCGCCGAACTCGCTGCCAGTTAGCGGCAACCCGTTCCACTATCAAAACAGGAGACAACGATGAGGAACTTCCTCGACAAGGCCATCGGCATCGCCGCCCTGGCCACGGCACTGTGCGGCTTTTCGGCACCCGCTGCGGCCGCCTACCCGGATCAGGCCGTCCGGATGATCATCCCGTTTCCGCCCGGCGGCGGCACCGACGTCGTCGCACGGGTGATCTGCAACGACCTGAGCAAGACCACCGGCTGGACGGTCGTCCCGGACAACCGCGGCGGTGGCGGCGGCAGCCGCGGGCTGGGCCTGGCGGCACGGGCCAAGAACGATGGCTACAGCATCGTGCTGGCTCAGAACGCCAACATGATCTACAACCCGCTGCTCGGCACAGGCCAGTACGACCCGGTCAAGGACTTCCAGCCCATCGTGCTCGTCGCATCGGCACCGAACGTGATGGTGGTGCCGAAGGATTCGCCGATCAAGTCCTTCCAGGAACTGCTCGCGCTGGCTCGGGCCAACCCGGGCAAGCTGCGCTTTGCGTCCCCAGGCGTTGGAACGAGCGCCCATCTGGCCGGAGAGTTGCTGCAGCAGCGGGCCGGCATCAAAGTGGCCCATGTGGCTTACCAGGGGACCGGCGAAGCGCTGCGCGACGTCCTCGGCGGGCGCGTCGATTTCTATGTCGCCTCGGCGCCCTCGACGATGCCACATCTGATCAACGGCAGCGTGCGCGCCCTGGCCGTCTTCGCGGACAAGCGCTTCGACGATCTCAAGGATGTACCGACGCTCGACGAACTTGGCATCAAGAACTCGGCGGCCGTCACCTGGTGGGGCGTTGCCGCGCCGGCCGGAACCCCTGCAAGCGTCATCGCACTGCTGAACGCCAAGATCAACGAGGTGCTGGCGCACCCGGCCACCCGCGCCCAGCTGAAGGCGGCAGGGGCGGATCCCATCGGTGGCACTACGGCCGAGTTCGATGCGCTCATCAAGGCCGACCTGCCGAAGTGGGGCGCCATCATCAAAGCCGCCAATCTTCAAACCCGCGAGTGACGGGCTGCCCCGGCTCAGCCACCTACATGGAGTCAATGGAATGATCGGATTTCGCATCCTGGCGCGCGAGCGCGTCGTTGCCGCCGAATGGATCGAGCGCTATCGGGCACTGCCCGTCGCCAACGTCAGCGATTCGATGCATCGCATGGCGGCCGGCGGTGCACGGCTTCGGCCACTGCATCGCGGCGGCAACCTGGCGGGCCCGGCGCTGACGGTGAAGACGCGGCCGGGCGATAACCTCATGATCCACAAGGCGCTCGACCTGGCACGCCCTGGGGACGTCATCGTGGTGGACGGTGGCGGCGACCTGAGCAACGCACTGATCGGCGAGCTCATGCTCACACATGCCCAGGTGAAGGGGCTAGCCGGCATGGTCTTGTACGGCGCAGTGCGAGACAGTGGGTGGATCCGTGCGCACGACTTTCCGGTGTACGCCGCCGGCATCTCGCATCGCGGCCCGTACAAGGACGGCCCGGGAGAGATCAACGTGCCGATCGCCATCGAAGGCATGGTCATCGAGCCTGGCGATCTGGTGCTCGGAGATGACGACGGCGTGCTGTGCGTACCGATCGACGCCGTCGAGTCCGTCCATGCCGCCGCCCAAAAAAAACATGCGCAGGAGACCGAAAAGATGCAAGCCATCCTCGGCGGCTGCGACGACCGCGCGTGGATCGATGCTGCCTTGCTTCGACTTCAATGCGAAACGCGGACCTGAACACACTCGTCAGAAGGCATGGGTCGTGAATCTGGGGATGACATGAACAATCAGCAGTTGCTCAAAGGCTTGCTTCTGATCGGCATCGCATTGCTGTTCGGGGTGACAAGCATGCGTTACCGGATGGGTGCACTGGCGCACCCGGGTCCAGGTCTGTTTCCGATCGTGGTCAGCAGCGCCCTGCTGGCCATCGGCATCGCGGTACTCGCGCGCTCGCGCTATCTGCCGCGGGTGCCGGTTGCATTCAAGGCACGGAACATCGGCCTGCTGATCGCGAGCCTGATGGGTTTTGCACTCATCTCGGCATTGCTCAACATGGCCGTGGCGATCGCGTTCCTGGTCTTTGTGTCGGGGCTCGCTGCGCCGACCTACTCCGTTGCGCGCAGCCTCAAGATCACCGTCTGCCTGCTGCTCATCGCGCTGGTTCTGCAGAACGCGCTGGGCCTCAACCTGCACCTGTACTGATGGACATCCTGCAAAACCTTGCCTTCGGCTTCAGCCACGCGCTGACGTTGCAAAACCTGGCCTATTGCGCCATCGGCTGCCTCGTCGGGACGATCATCGGACTGCTCCCGGGCATGGGCCCGCTGGCCACGATCAGCCTGCTGCTGCCGCTCACGTATTCGATCCCGACGGACGCCGCCCTGATCATGATGGCCGGCATCTACTACGGCGCCCAGTACGGTGACAGCGTCAGCGCGATCACCATGAAGATTCCGCATGCAAGCAGCATCGTGGCGTGCATCGACGGCTACCAGATGACGCTCAAAGGAAAGACCGGTCTGGCGCTGTTCTCCGCCGGCATCTCCAGCTTCATTGGCGGCAATGTCGCCATCGTGGCGCTGGCATGGTTTGCGCCGATGCTGAGCAAGCTGACGCTCTATTTCGGCCCGGCGGACTTCTGCGCGCTGATGCTGCTGGGTTTCATCTGCGTGAGTTTCGTCGCCACGGGCAGTCTTCTGGACGGCCTGGCGATGGCGATGGTCGGCGTGCTGCTCGGCCAGATCGGCACCGACACGACCTCGGGCGCCGCGCGATTCACGTTCGGGCAGGACACGCTGCTGGACGGTATCGGCGTCGTCAGCATCGCGCTGGGCTGCTTCGGCATCGCCGAAATCGCCAAGAACCTCGACCAGGGCACCGAGCGCTCGCCGTTCAGCGGCAAGATCAAACTCATACCGACCTGGCCGGAATTCAAGCGCATCATTCCGAGCGCCCTGCGCGGCAGCATCATCGGCTCGGTTCTCGGCATCCTGCCGGGCGGCGGCCCGGTCATGGCCCAGTTCGGCGCGTATGCCGCAGACAAGAAGTTCAGCAAGTTCCGTCACGAGATCGGCAGTGGCGCCATCGAGGGCGTCGCCGGGCAGGCAGCAGCCGACGAAGCGGCGTCGCGCACGAGCTTCATTCCGCTGATGAGCATCGGCATCCCCGAGAACCCCGTCATGGCAATGATGCTGGCGGCATTCATCATCAAGGGCATCCAGCCCGGCCCCAACATGATTGCTTCGCACCCCGATGTGTTCTGGGGCCTCGTGGCAAGCATGTGGATTGGCGGCTGCTTCCTCGTCATCCTCAACGTGCCGCTGGTGCGCTACCTTCTTTCGCTGTTCAAGATCCCGTATGCCGTGCTGTTCCCGGCGATCCTGTTCTTCTGCTGCGTGGGCAGTTACAGCGTCAACAACAACCTGGAAGACATCTACCTGACCGGCACATTCGGCCTGCTCGGCTACGCCTTCATGCGATTCGGCCTCGAGTCCGCGCCGCTCCTGCTCGGGTTCATTCTGGGTCCGATGCTCGAGGAGAACTTTCGCCGGCAACTCGAGATCAGCTACGGCGACTTCGGGTCGTTCGTCGAGCACCCGTTCAGCGGAACGCTGCTGGCGCTGATCGCCGCCTTCGTGGTCATCCGAATCGGCATGTTCTTCTTCAAGGTCCGATCCGGGGTGCCAGCATCCGCGGCTGAGCCGCCGAACTGAGGCGCTCCTCCGGCCCCCTCCCGCAGGGAGCGCAGTCTGCACTCCCTTTCCTGTATCTGCGTCGAGCACTGCAAGATCTCAGTGATGATCAAAAACCATTTTAATTGTGTGCAATTTAATTGATGGCTACATTTACACCCATGACGCCTCGCCAGCCCACCCCCACCCCAGCCGACCGCGAGGCCTGGCTGCAACTCGACAAGCAGCTCTGCTTCGCGCTGTATTCGAGTTCGCTGGCGATGACCAAGCTCTACAAGCCCCTGCTTGAGCCCCTGGGCCTGACCTATCCGCAGTACCTCGTCATGCTGCTTCTTTGGGAGCAAGAAGGCGTCAGCGTCTCTACACTCGGCCAGCGGCTCTCGCTCGATTCCGGAACCCTGACCCCACTGCTCAAGCGCATGGAGACCGCCGGCCTGCTCACGCGCCAGCGTGCCGCGGACGACGAACGCCGCGTCGACGTCTTCCTGACATCCCACGGGCGCACGCTCAAGCGCGCTGCGCTGCAAGTCCCCGAGCAGATCGCCTGCGCTGCGGCCTGCGATATCGACGAACTCGCTTCCCTCACCCGCCGCCTGCACGAGCTGCGTTCGCAGCTGAGCAAAGCGACGACTTCCCCCAGTCCCACTCCCAACACCTAGGAGCATCACCATGGCACTCGAAAAAGTCCTCTACACCGCCCACGCCACGTCCACCGGCGGCCGCGACGGCAAGTCCGCCACCAGCGACGGCCAGATCTCGGTCCAGCTCGCCCTGCCCAAGGAAATGGGTGGCAACGGCGCCGGCACCAATCCCGAGCAACTGTTCGCGATGGGCTACTCGGCCTGCTTCATCGGCGCGATGAAGTTCGTCGCCGGCCAGAAGAAGGTCGCCCTGCCGGCCGATACCTCCATCACCGCCGACGTCGGCATCGGCCCGATTCCCACGGGCTTCGGCATCCAGGCCACGCTGCACATCAAGGTGCCGGGCGTCGCGCGCGAGGTCGTCGAGGACATCGTCCAGGCCGCGCACATCGTCTGCCCCTACTCGAACGCCACGCGCGGCAACATCGACGTGACGCTGGACATCGTCTAAGCAAGCAACTGAAGCAGCAGCTCGACGCGAGCCTTCACGGGGCTCAGCGCGCCGGCACTCGACAGCGCGCCTTCGAGCGCGCTGACCGGGCCGGCGTCGCAGCGGGTGCTGCGCAAGACCCTGACCCCCGCCGCCTGCGCCTCGCGCAGCGCGGCCTCCAGCGCATTCGACAACGTGCCGTTGCCCGTGCCCGCGACGACGATGCCGTCCACGCCCTGCACGCGCAGCGCATTCACCACGGCGCCGTCGGCTCCCACGTGGTTCATCACGATCTGCACGCGCGGCCACCGCGCCGCGTCGCGAGCGATGCGCGGCAGGCCCAGCGCAGCCTCAGGCTGAGGCGCGCGCAGCAGCCATCGCACCACGCCCTCCTCCACCACGGCCAGGCGTGCGCCCTCGGCCGCCGCGAAGGCATCGACGCGATAGCTGTGCACCTTGCGAACCTGCGTCGCGTCGAGAACGCTGCCGCCGAAGGCTACGAGCACGCCTGAAGCGAAACAATCCCTCGCCACCGACACCGCATCGAGCAGGTTCTGCGGCCCATCGGCCAGCAATGCCGTCGCCGGGCGCATGGCCGCGGTCAGCACGACCGGCTTGGCCGGCGCGAGCACGCGCTGCAGGAAGTACGCCGTCTCTTCGAGCGTGTCCGTGCCGTGCGTGATCACGAGGCCTTGAACGTCCGGACGCGCCAGCAGCTCATCAACGCGGCGGGCGAGCTTTTGCCAGGTTGCGAAGTCCATGTCCTTGCTGTCGAGCTGCGACACCTGCTCGGCCTCCAGCCGACCGGCGCGCTGGACGAGCCCGGGCACCGCCGCGATCAACTGCTCGACGCCGATCTGCGCGGCTGTATAGCCGACGTTGTCGTCAGCGGTGGCGGCGCGGCCGGCGATGGTGCCGCCCGTGGCGAGGATGACAACGGTTTGCGTGGTAGCGGGCATGAAAACTGGATGAATGAACAGTTACTGGATATATACTCAGCCGACATCGACTCGCGCGAGCTGCCCCATGGACACGCCCAAACTCACCGCCCGTCAGCAGCAGATCTTCGACCTCGTCCGCGAGGCCATCGAGACCACCGGCGCGCCGCCGACGCGGGCCGAGATCGCCGCCGAGCTGGGTTTCCGTTCGGCCAACGCGGCCGAGGAGCACCTGCAGGCGCTGGCCCGCAAAGGCGTCATCGAACTCGTCGGCGGCACCTCGCGCGGCATCCGGCTGAAGTCTGACACATTGCGGGCGCTGAACCGTGGCCTGCCGGCCCGTGGCGACGCCGGCGGCTACAACCTGCCGCTGGCCGCGTTCGCGCAGCTGACCCTGCCACTCGTCGGCCGCGTCGCGGCCGGCGCCCCCATCCTGGCGCAGGAACACATCGAGCAGAGCTACACGGTCGAAGCCGGCATGTTCGCCAAGCGGCCTGACTTCCTCCTCAAGGTCAAGGGCATGAGCATGAAGGACGTCGGCATCATCGACGGCGACCTGCTCGCGGTGCAGAAGGCAGCCGACGCGCGCAATGGCCAGATCGTCGTCGCGCGCATTGGCGAGGAGGTCACGGTCAAGCGCTTCCAGCGCCTGCGCAGCCACATCGAGCTGCTGCCCGAGAACCCCGATTTCGAGCCCATCGTCGTCCGGCCGGATGAGGGCAGCTTCTCGATCGAAGGGCTGGCCGTCGGACTGATCCGCAACCAGTTCTGAGACAAGGCCATGAGTACCGCTACGTTGAAACCGAGTCGGCGAGGTGCGACTCCCAGGGCAGCGAAGGTGATCAAGGCACGCGATGCCACGGAGTGCCGCGCCCTGATCGAGCTGCCCAATATCGGCCCGGCCATGGTGGCGGACTTCGCGCTGCTGGGCATCCACGAACCGAGCCAGCTGAAAGTGCAGGACGGCTTCGCGCTCTACCAGCGCCTGTGCCATCTCACGCAGCAGCGCCAGGACCCGTGTGTGCTCGACACCTTCATCGCCGCCGTCGACTTCATGCGCGGCGCGCCGGCCCAGCCCTGGTGGCGCTATACGGCGCAGCGCAAGATCGAGTATCCCGATATCTGACTTGATCGGCGGAAACGGGATTGACGCAAGTCGGCGCACAAAAAGAAAACCCTGGGAACTTTCGCTTCCAGGGTTTTAAATTTTGGCGGAGTGGACGGGACTCGAACCCGCGACCCCCGGCGTGACAGGCCGGTATTCTAACCAACTGAACTACCACTCCGCAGTGGCATCGATATACTACCTGCGCAGTATATCGAATCTGGTACCTCCTAGGGGATTCGAACCCCTGTAGCCACCGTGAAAGGGTGGTGTCCTAGGCCTCTAGACGAAGGAGGCAAATGATTTTCAAACCGAACCGCGCGCCGCCTGACAATCTTGGTGGAGGTAAGCGGGATCGAACCGCTGACCTCTTGCATGCCATGCAAGCGCTCTCCCAGCTGAGCTATACCCCCATGTTCCGGGCGCCGCGCTGTTCGGGCGTAAATCTCAAATGCAAGACCTAAATACAAACGGCCAATTTCTTGGCCGTTCCTGATACTGACGAATCAGTACCCAAAAACTTGGCGGAGTGGACGGGACTCGAACCCGCGACCCCCGGCGTGACAGGCCGGTATTCTAACCAACTGAACTACCACTCCGCAGTGGCATCAATATACTACCTGCGCAGTATATCGAATTTGGTACCTCCTAGGGGATTCGAACCCCTGTAGCCACCGTGAAAGGGTGGTGTCCTAGGCCTCTAGACGAAGGAGGCAAAACCTAGAATCTATTCTATGACTACTTGACGACGCCTCCAGAAAATACCGAAGTATTTTTTGGTGGAGGTAAGCGGGATCGAACCGCTGACCTCTTGCATGCCATGCAAGCGCTCTCCCAGCTGAGCTATACCCCCTCCGATTTCCATCGGCAGGCTTAGCGTCACCAAGCAGCGAAGACAAAGATTATAGGCAGATTTTCAGGCACCGCGCAAGCGTTCGACCACCAAATTTTTATCGAACAGCTCCAGCGCCGCGTCCACCGAAGGCGTCTGCGTGCGGCCGCAGACGAGTACGCGCACGGGGATCGCCAGCTGCGGCATCTTGATGCCGTGCGCCGTGATCGTTTCCTTGATTGCTGCGCTGATCGCGGCCTTGTTCCATTCGCTGCTGGCGAACTTCTCGGCCAGCGTGGCAAGCGCCGGCTTGACTGCGTCCGTCACGTGCTGCGCCAGGTCGTCCGCACTCGGCGCAACCGGCGCGAAGTACATGGACAGCCATTCGGCCAACGCCACGGTCGTCGCGCAGCGGTCCTTGTAGAGCGCACACATGGCCGGCAGGCGGGCCTTGTCGGCAGCGATGCCGCGCTTGCCCAACTGGACGGCGACGAGTTCAGCAAGGCGCGCATCGTCGGCCTGCTTCATGTAGTGGCCGTTGACCCACTCGAGCTTGGCCGCATCCCATTGCGCCGGGCTCTTGTTCAGGTGCGTGCCGTCGAACCAGCCGACCAGTTGCTCGCGCGAGAACAGCTCGTCGTCGCCATGGCTCCAGCCGAGGCGCGAGAGGTAGTTGAGCATGGCCTCGGGCAGGTAGCCGTCCTCCTCGTAGGCCGTGACGCTCACGGCACCACGGCGCTTGGAGAGCTTGAGCCCGTCGTCGCCGAGGATGATGGGCAGGTGCCCGAACTCCGGCAGCGGCGCGCCCAGCGCGGCAAAGATGTTGATCTGCCAGGGCGTGTTGTTCACGTGCTCGTCGCCGCGGAAGACGTGCGTGATGCGCATGTCCCAGTCGTCCACCACCACGGCGAAGTTGTAGGTCGGGACGCCGTCGGCGCGCTGGATGATCAGGTCGTCGAACTCGCGGTTGGCGATCGTGATCGTGCCCTTGACCAGATCCTCCCACACGACCTCGCCATCAAGCGGATTCTTGAAGCGCACGACCGGCTTGACGCCCGCCGGCACCGGCGGCAGCACCTTGCCGGTCTCAGGACGCCAGGTGCCGTCGTAGCGGCGCTTCTCGCCGCGCGCTTCCTGCGCAGCCTTCATCGCTTCGAGTTCCTCGGGCGAGGTGTAGCAACGGTAGGCCTTGCCCTCGGCAATCAGCTGGTCGATGACGGCCTGGTAGCGGTCCAGGCGCTGCATCTGGTAGATCGGGCCTTCGTCGGCGTCCAGGCCCAGCCACTGCATCGCGGCAATGATCTGGTCGACCGAATCCTGCGTCGAGCGGGCCACGTCGGTGTCCTCGATGCGCAGCACGAACTGCCCGCCGTGGTGGCGCGCGTAGGCCCAGGAGTACAGCGCCGTGCGCGCGGTGCCGAGGTGCAGGAAGCCCGTCGGCGACGGGGCGATGCGGGTGCGGATGGGTGAGCTCATTGCAGTGTCGAGAGGCCGCGGTTCAGGTCGTCGATGACGTCGAGCGGATGCTCGAGGCCGACGGCCAGGCGCACGAGGCCTTGCGTGATGCCGGCGGCCTGGCGCTGCTCCTCGCTGAGGCGCCCGTGCGAGGTCGTGGCCGGGTGGGTGATGATGGACTTGGTATCGCCGAGGTTCGTGGCGATCGAGAGGAAGCGCGTGCTGTCGATCACGTGGAAGGCATTGGCGCGCGCGGCCTCCGGCGTGGCGCCCTTCACGTCGAAAGAGAGCACCGCCCCACCCTGCCCCGACTGCTGGCGCATCGCCAGTTCGTGCTGCGGATGCGAGGCCAGGCTCGGGTAGTAGACGCGCGCCACGAGCGGATGCTGCTCCAGCCACTGCGCCACCTGGAGCGCGTTGTCGCTTTGTGCCTGCATGCGCAGGCCGAGGGTTTCGAGGCCCTTGAGCACCACCCAGGCGTTGAAGGGCGACAGCACCATGCCGACCGTGCGGTTCAGCGGGCTGAAGACTTCCTTGACCAGCTTGGCCGAAGCGCACAGCGCGCCTGCCATGACGCGGCCCTGGCCGTCGAGGTACTTGGTGCCGGAGTGCATGACGATGTCCGCGCCGAGCGCGGCCGGGCGCTGCAGCGCCGGCGAGCAGAAGCTGTTGTCCACGGCGAGCATCGCGCCGGCGGCGTGCGCGATGTCGGCCAGCGCGCGGATATCGCAGACCTCGGTCAGCGGATTCGTCGGCGTCTCGGCGAAGAGCAGCTTGGTCGTCGGCTTGACCGCCGCACGCCACTCGGCCAGGTCGGTCTGCGAGACAAAGCTCGTCTCGACACCGAACTTGCCCAGTTCCTTGGAGAACAGATTGATCGTCGAGCCGAACACCGAGCGCGAGCAGATCACGTGGTCGCCCGCGCGCAGCAGTCCCAGGCCGAGCATGAGGATGGCGCTCATGCCGGTGCTCGTGGCGATGGCGGCTTCGGTGCCTTCCATCGCGGAGAGGCGCGCTTCGAGCGTGCGCACCGTCGGATTGCTGGTGCGCGAGTAGGTGAAGTCTTCCGACGCCGAGAAGCGCTGCGCCATCGTGGCGGCGTCCGGCTGCAGGTAGGCCGTCGTCAGGAACAGCGCCTCGGAGTTCTCGCCGTGTTGGCTCGGCGCGAGGCCGGTGCGAACCGCCAGCGTTTCCGGCCGCAGGCCTTCAGGCAATTGCGCTCGGGCGATGCGGCGGGCTTCGTCCGTCATTGTTCCGCCCCGCTCTGCAAGGCCAGGCGGGTGCGCGCCGGGGTCTCGTCCTCGTCGCCCTGCGTCTTGCGCTGGTTCTCGATGGCGGCGAAATCGTCGGCCGAGACATCGCCGGTGATGTAGCTACCGTCGAAGCACGAAGCCTCGAAGCCGGCCAGACCCGGACGCAACGCCGCGACGACGCGCTTCATCGCGTCGACGTCCTGGTAGATCAGCGCGTCGGCACCGATGTACTCGCGGATCTCCTCGATCGTGCGGTCGTGGGCGATCAGCTCTTCCTTGGTCGGCATGTCGATGCCATAGACATTGGGGAAGCGCACCGGCGGCGCGGCCGACGCGAGGAAGACCTTGTTCGCACCGGCCTCGCGGGCCATCTGCACGATCTCCTTGGAGGTCGTGCCGCGCACGATGGAGTCATCGACGAGCAGCACGTTGCGGCCCTTGAACTCCAGGCCGATGGCGTTGAGCTTCTGGCGCACCGACTTCTTGCGCGCGCCCTGCCCCGGCATGATGAAGGTGCGACCGACGTAGCGGTTCTTGACGAAGCCTTCGCGATAGGGCTTGCCGATCTTCTGCGCGAGCTGCATGGCCGAGGGCCGGCTCGACTCGGGGATGGGGATGACGACGTCGATTTCGCTGGGCGGCATGGTCGAGATCAGGCGCTGCGCCAGCGTCTCGCCCATCGCCAGGCGCGCCTGGTAGACCGAGATACCGTCGAGCACCGAGTCCGGCCGCGCGAGGTAGACGAACTCGAACATGCAGGGATTGAGCTGCGGCTTGTCGTTGCACTGCTGCGTGTGCAGCGTGCCGTCCATGTCGATGAACAGGGCTTCGCCGGGCGCGACGTCGCGCTGGAGCTTGTAGCCGTTGCCTTCGAGCGCGACGCTTTCGCTGGCGACCATGAAGTCGCCGTCGTTGCTGCGGCCGAAGCACAGCGGGCGGATGCCGAAGGGGTCGCGGAAGGCCAGCAGGCCGTGGCCGGCGACGAGGCAGATCACGGCGTAGGAGCCCTTGATGCGCTGCTGCGTGGCGCGCACCGCCTTGAAGATCTCCTCGGGCGTCACCGGGCGGCCGCGCGCGGCCCGGTCGAGCTCGTGGGCCAGCACGTTGAGCAGGACTTCGGAGTCGCTCTCGGTGTTGATGTGGCGGCGGTCGACTTCGGCCAGCTCGTCCTTGAGCGCGTGGGCGTTGGTCAGGTTGCCGTTGTGGACGAGCGTCAGGCCGAAAGGCGCGTTGACGTAGAAGGGCTGGGCCTCTTCCTCGTTGTAGGCGTTGCCGGCCGTCGGGTAGCGCACCTGGCCCAGCCCGATGGTGCCCGGCAGCGCGCGCATATTGCGCGTGCGGAACACGTCGCGCACCATGCCGCGCGCCTTGTGCATGAAGCACTTGTGCCCCTGCATCGTGACGATGCCGGCTGCGTCCTGGCCGCGGTGCTGGAGCAGCAGCAGCGCGTCATAGATCAGTTGGTTGACGGGGGAGCGGGAGATCACGCCGACGATGCCGCACATGATGGAGTCCTTGGTAAAGCTAAGGGCCTAGGTGGCCACGGGATTCGAGGAATTCAAGTCCGCCGGCAGCAGCGGCTGCATCAGGTGCAGCAGCGCCTCGAAGGCCGGCGCCATGCGCGAGGCCTGCCAGGTCGGGGAACGGACGGCGGGCGTGAGGCTCACGATCGCAACCAGCAAGACGCACAGCAGCACGCCGCGCAGCGCGCCGAAACCGGCGCCGAGCACGCGGTCGATCAGCGAAAGCGGCGTGGCGCGCACGAGCAGCTGGACCAGGCGCGCGGCAAGCCCCCAGAGCACGAGGATGATGAAGAAGCCGATGATGAGGGCCAAGGCCGACGGGCCGTGGCCGTCGCCGGGCAGGACCTGCATGAAACGGCTCTTGTCGGTCGCCCAGGCGGCGGGCAGCCACCGCTCGACGAAGGGCGCGACCAAGGGGCTGGCAAAGTAGGCGACGAACCAGCCCGCGATGCCCATCAGCTCGAACACGAAGCCGCGCCACAGGCCCGCCAGCAGCGAGATGCCGAGCATCAGCGCCATCAGCAGATCGACCCAGCTCAGGCTCAGGTCCATGGTCAGAGCGTCAGCACGTCGGCCGCGAGCCCGCTGTTCTTCAGCTTGGCGGCCGCCTGCTGCGCGTCGGTCCGGTTGGGGAAGGGGCCGACGCGCACGCGGATGCGCTTGCCGGTCGAGGTGTCCACGGCCTGCGTGTAGGTCTTGAGGCCCAGGTGCTCGACCTTGGCGCGCACGTCGTGGGCCGCCTTGAGGTCGGAGAAGGCACCGACCTGGACGATGAAGCGGCCCTTGTCCGATGCTTGATTGGACGGAGCGGCACTGGCGGGCGTCTTGCCATCGAGCAGCGCCTGGGCGCGCGCGGCATCGCCTGCGTCGCGAGCAGTGGACTTGGTGACGGCGGCGGCATGGGTGGGCTCGGGCTTCGGCGCGTCGGCTTTGGCCTTCGCCTGCTGCGGCGCGTTGGCGTCGGCCTTGGGCTCGACGGCCGCCGGCACCGGCACCACGGGCGCGGGCTGCGGCGTGGCAACCTGCGCCGCCTTGGCTTGCGTCGGCGTCGAAGCAGCGGGCGCCTCGGGCGTGTCCGTCGCAGCGGCGCTGCTGGGCGGCGCGGCGTCCGGCGCAGCCTGAACCTCGGCCGGCACGGCCAGCGGCGGCGCGCCGTCCTTCTTGGGGATGTCGATCGGCAGGTTGACCGGCAGCGGACGGGGCTGGGTCGCGAAGATCAGCGGGAAACCGATCACGCCCACGGCAACCAGCACCGCGGCACCGATCAGACGATGGCGGGCACGCACGCGCAGCACCTGGACGGCGTCCGCCTTGTCGGCCACCGGCTTGGCGGCAGGAGCGTCGGATTTGCGTTTGAAGAAGGACAGCAGGCCCATGTTCCGGAACACCTCGTAGCACCCGTCATGGCGAGGTGCAGCGGTTTAGCAAAGGGGATCAGGAGGCCTGCAAGCGAGGCACTCCGTTCGCCAGAACACCGCCCACGGTGTAGAACGAACCGAAGACCAGAATTCTATCAGCGGGGTCGGCGGCGGCCGCCGCTGCGCCCAGGGCGGAAAGCGGGTCGGCGTGGGTCGCCAGGCTCACCTGCGGCGGGGTCTTCAAGCTCATCTGGGCGAACTGCGCGGCCAGGTCCGAGGCCTTGGCGGCGCGCGGCAGCGGCAGGTCGCAGAAATGCCAGCTGTCCACCAGCGGCGCCATGCGTTCGAAGATCGCGCCGAGGTCCTTGTCGGCCATGGCGCCGAACACGACGTGCGTGCGCGGGAAGAAGCCCATCTGGTCGAGGTTTTGCGCCAGCGCCGCGACGGCGTGCGGGTTGTGCGCGACGTCGAGCACCAGCGCCGGCTGCCCCGGCACGACCTGGAAGCGCCCCGGCAGCTCGACCATGGCCAGGCCCGTGCGCACGGCCTGCGCGCTGATCGGCAGGCGCGTGTGCAGCGCCTCGAAAGCGGCCAGCACGCCGCTGGCGTTGAGCAGCTGGTTGACGCCACGCAGCGCCGGATAGGCCAGGCCGGCAAAGCGCTTTTCGCGGCCGACCCATTGCCATTGCTGGCGGTCGCCGCTGTAGGTGAAGTCGCGGCCGAGCTGGCGCAGGTCGGCGCCGATGGCCGCCGCATGCGCTGCCAGCGACGCCGGCGGCACCGGATCGCTGACGACGGCCGGCCGGCCGGGCCGCATGATGTGCGCCTTCTCGCGGCCGACGGACTCGCGGTCCGGGCCGAGGAACTCGGTGTGGTCGAGGTCGATGCTCGTGATCACGCTGACATCGGCGTCGATGCAGTTGACGGCGTCGAGCCGTCCGCCCAGGCCGACTTCGAGGATGACAAGGTCCAGCGGCTCGGCAGCCAGGCGCCGCATGATGGCCAGGGTCGTGAACTCGAAATACGTGAGCGCGACGTCGCCGCGCGCCGCCTCGACGGCCTCGAAGTGCTCCAGCAGCGACTCGGCCGCCACCGGCGCGCCGCCGACGCGGCAGCGCTCCTCGAAATGCACGAGATGCGGCTTGATGTAAAGCCCGACGCGGTAGCCAGCGCGCAGGGCGATCGACTCCAGCATGGCGCAGGTCGAGCCCTTGCCGTTGGTGCCGGCCACCATGATGACGGGCACCTCGAACGTCAGGCCCAGGCGATCGCGCAGCGTGTTCACGCGCGCGAGCGTCATGTCGATCTCTTTGGGATGGAGGCGCTCGCAGTGGGCGAGCCAGTCGGTCAGCGTGTTCATCAAGCAAAAACGGCCAGGCTTGACGCCTGGCCGCTGAGTTATGGCGTTAGCGGTTCAGGCCACCGCGTCGGCGCTCTGGCGCTGCAGCATGGCAAGCTGGCGCGCGATCGTTTCACGCAGCTGGCGGCGGTCGACGATCATGTCGACGGCGCCCTTCTCGACCAGGAACTCGGCGCGCTGGAAGCCCGCCGGGAGCTTCTCGCGCACGGTGTTCTCGATCACGCGCGGGCCGGCAAAGCCGATCAGCGCCTTGGGCTCGGCGATGACGATGTCGCCCACGAAGGCAAAGCTCGCCGAGACGCCGCCCATGGTCGGGTCGGTCAGCACGCTGATGTAGGGCAGCTTCGCCTTGGCCAGGCGCGTCAGCGCCGCGTTGGTCTTGGCCATCTGCATCAGCGAAAGCAGGCCTTCCTGCATGCGCGCGCCGCCGGTGGCGGTGTAGCAGATGAACGGCACCTTCTGCTCGATGGCCGTCTCGACGCCGCGCACGAAGCGCTCGCCGACGACGGAGCCCATGGAGCCGCCCATGAAGTCGAACTCGAAGCAGGCCACGACGACGGGCACGCTCATGACGGCGCCGCCCATGACGATCAGGGCATCGGTCTCGCCGGTGCTCTCGAGCGCTTCCTTGAGGCGGTCCGGGTACTTCTTGCTGTCCTTGAACTTCAGGGCGTCGACCGGCAGCACCTCCTGGCCGACCTCGTAGCGGCCTTCGCCGTCGAGGAAGGCATCCAGGCGCGCGCGCGCGCCGATCCGGTGGTGGTGGCTGCACTTGGGGCAGACGTTGACGTTGCTCTCGAGATCGGTCTTGTAGAGCACCGTCTCACAGGCCGGGCACTTGATCCACAGGCCTTCGGGCACGGTGCGGCGTTCGCCCGCTTCCGGGGTCTGGATCTTGGGCGGCAGCAGTTTTTCAAGCCAGCTCATGGAGGCTCCTCTTGTGTTTCAGGCGTCCAGCGCAGCGCGGATCTCGCGGATGAACTGGGCGCCGGTCAAGCCGACATTATCGCGTGGCTGGCGGGACAGCAGTTCCACCAGCCGGGAACCGATCACCACGGCGTCCGCGCTCTCGGCCACGGCCCGGGCCGTCGCGCCGTCGCGGATGCCGAAACCGACGCCCACCGGGACGCTCACATGGGCACGGATCTTGGGCACCATGGCGGCCACGGCGGCCGTGTCCAGGTGGCCGGCCCCCGTCACGCCCTTGAGCGAGACGTAATAGACGTAACCGCGCGCCAGCTTGCCGACCTCGGCCATGCGGGCCTCGGTGCTCGTCGGGGCGAGCAGGAAGATCGGCGCCAGGCCGGCTGCGTCGAGTGAACGCGCGAAATCGGCGCATTCCTCGGGCGGATAGTCGACGATCAGCACGCCATCCACGCCCGCGGCCTGGGCATCGGCGACGAAGCGCTCGGCGCCATGCCGCTCGACCGGATTGGCATAACCCATCAGCACGACCGGCGTCGCCTGGTTCTTCTTGCGGAATGCGGCGACGAAGCCGAGCACCTGGTTCAGCGTCACGCCGTTCGCCAGGGCGCGCTCGGCGGCCTGCTGGATCACGGGACCGTCGGCCATGGGATCGGAAAACGGCATGCCGAGCTCGATCACGTCGGCGCCGGCCTCGGCCATGGCGAGCATCAGCTCGACCGTGGTCTCCGGGTACGGGTCGCCGGCCGTCACGTAGGGAATCAGCGCCTTGCGGCCCTGCGCCCTGAGCGCGGCGAAGGTTGCTTCAATGCGGCTCATTGCGCACCTCCCTTCACCAGGCCCTTGACCTCATGGCCAGCCTGCGAAGGCTGGTCGTAGACCTTGGCGCCGGACAGGTCGGCCACGGTGCCGATGTCCTTGTCGCCACGGCCCGAAAGGTTGACGAGCAGGATTTGGTCCTTGGCCATCGTCGGCGCGACCTTCATCGCATGGGCCACGGCATGGCTCGATTCGAGCGCCGGGATGATGCCCTCGGTCCGGCAGAGCCGATGGAAGGCCGCCAGCGCCTCGGCATCGGTGATGCCGACGTATTCGGCGCGGCCGATGTCCTTGAGGTAGGCATGCTCGGGGCCGACGCCGGGGTAGTCCAGGCCGGCCGAGATCGAATGCGTCTCGATGATCTGGCCGTCCTCGCTTTGCAGCAGGTAGGTGCGGTTGCCGTGCAGCACGCCGGGGCTGCCGGCCGACAGCGTGGCCGCGTGCTTGCCCGATTCGATGCCCTGCCCGGCGGCCTCGACGCCGATCAGTCGCACGTCCTTGTGCTCGATGTACGGGTAGAAGATACCGATGGCGTTGGAGCCACCGCCGACACAGGCGATCACGGCATCGGGCTGGCGGCCGGCCAGCGGCGGCATCTGGGCGATGCACTCGTCGCCGATGACGCGCTGGAAGTCGCGCACCATGCGCGGATACGGCGAGGGGCCGGCCACGGTGCCGATGATGTAGAAGGTCGACTCGATGTTCGTGACCCAGTCGCGCATCGCTTCGTTGAGCGCGTCCTTGAGCGTCTTGCTGCCGCTCTCGACCGGCACGACGCGGGCGCCGAGCAGGTTCATGCGGTAGACATTGGGCGACTGGCGCTTGACGTCCTCGCTGCCCATGTAGACCACGCATTCCATGCCGTAGCGCGCGCAGATCGTGGCCGTGGCCACGCCGTGCTGGCCGGCGCCGGTCTCGGCGATCACGCGCTTCTTGCCCATGCGCTTGGCGAGCAGGGCCTGGCCGATGGTGTTGTTGACCTTGTGCGCGCCGGTGTGGTTTAAGTCCTCGCGCTTGAGGTAGATCTGCGCGCCGCCGAGCTCTTGTGAGAGCCGCGCGGCGTGGTAGACCGGACTCGGCCGGCCGACGAAGTGCGCCAGTTCGCGCTCGAATTCGGCGATGAATTCGGGGTCGCGGCGGTAATGCTCGTAGGCGGCTTCGAGTTCGTCGAGCGCATGGACGAGCGTCTCGGCGACGAAGCGGCCGCCGTAGATGCCGAAGTGCCCGCGGGCATCCGGCTGGTCGTAGGTGTTCATGGAGTTTCCCGTGCTGCGTCGGCGGCACGCACCGCCGCGCAGAAGTCTTCGATCAGGCGCGGACTCTTGAGGCCCTTGGCGTCGGGCCCGTCTTCCACGCCGCTGCTCACGTCAACGGCCGATGGCCGGACCCGCGCAATCGCCTCGGCCACATTTGCGGCATGCAACCCACCAGACAAAACGACCGGACGGGGGACGTTTGACGGAATGAGCGACCAATCGAAGACCTTTCCACCGCCGCCATAACCCTCGACGTGAGCGTCAAGAAGAATGGCCTGCGCCTGAGAAAACTGAAGCGCGAAGTCTAGCAAATCGAAGCCCGGCGCCATGCGCGCGGCGCGCAGGTAGGGCCGGCCGAACCAGTTGCACGCGGCCGGCCGCTCATCGCCATGGAACTGCAGCAGCATGTTCGGCAGTGCCTGCAGGGCACGGCCGACGGTGTCGGCGGAGGCGTTGACGAACAGGCCCACCGGCGTCACGAAGGGAGGCAGGCGCCGCGCCAGCTCCGCCGCGCGCTCGGGCGTGATGGCGCGCGGGCTCTTGGCGTAGAAGACAAAGCCCACGGCGTCGGCGCCGGCGCCGACGGCGGCGTCCACGTCGGCTTCGCGCGTGAGGCCGCAGATCTTGATGCGGGTTCTATTCATCGGGCGCTCATCCAGGCAGCCAGTCGAAGGCCGGCGTGCGGTCCGGCAGGTTCAGCTCGGCATCGTAATAGGGGCCGAGAAAGTGCAGTCCGTCCGGGGCGAAGGTCGGCGCCGCCGCGTCGCGCTTGCGCGCCTCGATCACCTGGCCGATCCACTCGGGCGGACGGCCGCCCGTGCCGACCGCGATCAGGCAGCCCATCAGGTTGCGCACCATGTGGTGCAGGAAGGCCGAGGCGTCGAACTCGAAGCGCCAGTAGGCGCCGTGGCGCGTGATGCGGATCGCGCGCAGCTGCTTGACGGGCGAGGCCGCCTGGCATTCGCTCGAGCGAAAGGACGAGAAGTCGTGCTCGCCGATCAGCTGGGCCGCGGCGGCCTCCATCGCGGCCTGGTCGAGCGGGCGGAACACCCAGCCGGCCGCGCCGCTCTCGAGGCACGGGCGCACCGGCGATTCGAGCAGCAGGTAGGCATAACGCCGTCCTCGCGCGGCATTGCGGGCGTGGAAGGTGTCGCCGGGAAAGGCGCACCACTGCACGGCGATGTCCGGTGGCAGGTAGCGGTTGGTACCGCGCACCCACGAGAACGGCTCGCGCTCGGCCGCGGTGTCGAAGTGGACAACCTGATTCAGCGCATGCACGCCGGTGTCGGTGCGGCCGGCGCAGATCGTGCGGATCGGCTCGGCGGCGAACTGCGCCAGCGCGTCCTCGAGGCGGTCTTGGACCGTCCCGCCACCGGGCTGGCTCTGCCAGCCCTTGTACGCCTGGCCTCGATAGGCAATGCCCAGCGCAACGCGCATTCGTCCTCCGACAAAAAGAAAGGCGCCCGGGGACACCGGGCGCCTGGATTATCGATGCACAGCCGCGTCAGCCGAGCTCTTGCAGCATCTTCTGCGCACGCGCCTTGAGCTCGCCCGAGGCCTTCTCGATGACCTCGTGCAGCACTTCGCGCGCGCCTTCGGAGTCGCCGATCTGGCGGAACTCGGCGGCCAGCTCGAGCTGGCGCTGCAGCGGCTCGGCCTCTTCGGCGCTGAGCGGTGCTGCGTGTTCCGCGCCACCGGTGGAGCCTGGCGCGGGAAGGTCCAGGTCGATCGACGAGAGGTCGAAGTCCAGGGCCGACTCGCCGGCCGGCGCTGCCGCGGCGTGCGTGGGCTCGGCGCTCGGCGCGCCAAGGTCCAGGTGCAGGTCAGGCAGCGAATCGTCGGTCTTCGGGGCCGGTGCGTGCGCCGCGCCCGGCGGCGTGGACAGATCGAAGTCCATCGGCATCGGCGCCTGCTCGAAGTTGGGCGCCATGGCCTGCGTCGCCGCCATGCTCGTGGCCGACGGCTCGTCGGCATTGGCGTCGAGGTCCAGGTCGAGGCCGAAGCCGCTCACCGGGGGCGGCTCGCGCAGCGGCATGGCGTCGGTCGGCACCTGCGGCTGGGTCTGCTGCCCCGCGTGCACGGTCGCCGGCAGCGTGCTGGCGTCCATGGGTTCGGGGTGGATCTCGTGGCCCGTCGCGTCGACGCTGGGCGCCCCACCCGGCTGGTACAGCGGATTCTCGGGGTCGATCTGACGACCGAGTTCCTGCGCCTTGTCCCAGTCCTCGCCCGAACCTTGGGTCTCGGCGTAGAGCTGCACGGCGAGCTGTTCGAAGCCCTTGGTGTCGCGCCTCTTGGCGTAGACCTCGAGCAGCTTGAGGCGGATCGCCAGGCGGCCAGGATTGGCGCGCAGCGCTTCCTTGAGGATTTCCTCGGCCTGGAGATCGCGGCCGTAGGCCAGGTAGACGTCGGCCTCGGCCACCGGGTCGACATCGCCGATGGCATCGAGCTGGCTCAGCGAATAGCTCATCGACGAAGCCGAGCTCGTGGCGTCGCGGGTGTCGACACGCTGGCCGCCGGACTGGCCGAAGAACGAGTCGGGCTGCAGGCGGCTTTCGTGGAAACCGGTGTCGGCCTTGGCCTGGCCCTTGTTGCCGCGCAGGCGCCAGACGCCGAAGCCGCCGAGGCCGAGCAGCACGGCCGCGCCAATGCCGAGCAGCGTCGGGTTGGACAGCAGGCTGTCGATCAGGCCCGGCTCGGGGCGCGGCGCGGGCGGCAGGCTCATCGGGTGGCTGGCCGCCAGCCTGGGCGCGCTGGCCATCGGTGTCGGCGTCGGGCTGCTGGCGGGAACCGGCATGGCCGGCGCCTGCACGATGGCGGTCGGCTGCGAAGGCACCGGCGCCGGTGCGGGCGCTGCGGCAGGCGTCTGCGCCGCAGCCGAGAGCTTCTTGAGCTCCTCGACGTTGCGCGTCAGCTCGGCCACCCGAGCGGTCGCATCCTTCTTCTCGGTGGCCTTGGAGACCTTGGCTTCGGCCGCCGCACTCGCCGCCTTGGACAGCGTCAGCTTGTCCGGCGTGGCGGCGGCTGCCTTGTGTTCCTCGACGGCCGTCTCGACCTTGCCCTTCGCCTGGCGCTCATTGCCTTCGGTCTTGAGCGTCGGCACGGCACCGGCCAGACGCTGGCGATAGGCATTGAAGTCGGCGCTCTGCGCCTGGATGACCTGGTGCGCTTCGCCATCGGACAGCGCGGTCAGGTTGTCCGACGAAGGAACCTGCAGGACCGAGCCGGCCTTGAGCAGGTTCATGTTGTTGTCGATGAACGCGTCCGGATTGCTGCGGTACAGGCCCACCAGCATCTGGTCGAGCGAAACGCCGGCCGGTTGCACGCGCGAGGCGATGCGCGACAGCGTGTCGCCCGGGCGCACCTGCACTTCGCTGGCCGGCGTCGGCGCGGCAGCGGGCTTGGGCGCGGGCGTTGCCGCCGGTGCCGGTGCCGGTGCCGGTGCCGGCTTGGGCGCTTGGGCGACCTGCTCGGGCTTGGGCGCCGGTGCGGGCGCGGCAGCATGGACGGGTGCGGACGCCGGCGCGGGAGCCGGGGCCGGCGCCGAGACCGGCGGCGCGGAAATCACGGGGGCCGTGGCGACAGCCGGCGGTGCGACCTGCTGCTGCTGCGAGCGCGGCACGGTCGGCGGATCGAACAGCAATGTGTATTCGCGCACCAGCCGGCCGCTCGCCCACGAGAGCTCGAGGATCACGTCGACGAAGGGCTCCTGCACGGAGCGGTCGCTGCTGATGCGCAGGTAGGTGCGGCCTTCGCGCTGCACGACCTGGACATCGGCACCGCTGAGGATGGGGTTGTATTCGACGCCCGTGGCGCGATAGGAGTCAGGCGGCGCAACGCGAACCTTGAGGGTGCCGGACTCTTCGGACGAGAGGCTCGTCACCTCGATCTCGGCTCGCAGCGTCTCGCCGAGCGCGGACTGAACGGACAGCTTGCCCAGGCCCAGCGCATGGGCCGCGTTGCCCGCAAGCCCGAGGGCCAGCGCAACGGCCGCAGCGACGCAGGAGCGCGGGAACCGAGTGAGGCGCCCCTCAGCAGCGATAGCGCAGATATCTTTTTTCAAGGCGACCCCCAAAGCAACAAGGCGACCACCACGCGATGGCCGCCCGTCCAGATTCGTTCCGTCTGTGCGTTGTCTACGCCGATCATGCTGTCCTCGTTCGCGCGCGCCCGGCTCGCGCCGATCTTGCGCGCGAAGCCCCCCCGAAAGGAAAACGCAACAGCATCAAGCATATACGCTCAACCCCTCATCCAAAGGGTCAAAAGCGTGCACGCTGGACGCCATTGACGACCGGTTACGACTACCTGTCGCTCGACGGCAACGCAACCGCGGGATAGTACGGGGCGCGCGGCCCCGAGGCTCACTGATCCAGCAGGATGCGCAGCATGCGGCGCAGCGGTTCGGCCGCGCCCCACAGCAGTTGGTCGCCGATCGTGAAGGCGCCGAGGTACTCCGGCCCCATCGCGAGCTTGCGCAGGCGGCCGACGGGAATCGACATGGTGCCCGTCACCGCCACCGGCGTGAGCTCGCGAATCGTCGCTTCGCGCGTGTTGGGCACGACCTTCACCCATTCGTTGTCGGCCGCGATCATGGCCTCGATATCGGCCAGCGGCACATCCTTCTTGAGCTTGAAGGTCAGGGCCTGGCTGTGGCAGCGCATGGCACCAACGCGCACGCAGAAGCCGTCGACGGGAATCGCACCCGAGCCGAGGATCTTGTTCGTCTCGGCCATGCCCTTCCACTCTTCCTTGGACTGACCGTTGCCGAGATCCTTGTCGATCCAGGGGATCAGCGAGCCGCCCAGCGGCACGCCGAAGTTCGCGGTCTCGTCGGCCGAGAGAGCGCGCTGCTTGGCGATGACCTTGCGGTCGATCTCGAGGATGGCGCTCTTGGGGTCGGCCAGCAGGTCGGCCACTTCCTTGTTGAGCGTGCCGTACTGCGTGAGCAGCTCGCGCATGTGCTGCGCACCGCCGCCGGACGCGGCCTGGTAGGTCTGCGTGCTCATCCACTCGACGAGGCCCGCCTTGTACAGCGCACCGACGCCCATGAGCATGCAGGAGACGGTGCAGTTGCCACCGATCCAGTTCTTGCCGCCCTTGGACAGCGCGTCCTTGATGACCGGCATGTTGACCGGGTCCAGGATGATGACCGCGTCGTCGGCCATGCGCAGCGTCGAGGCGGCGTCGATCCAGTGGCCCTTCCAGCCCGCGGCGCGCAGCTTGGGGAAGACCTCGGAGGTGTAGTCGCCACCCTGGCAGGTGATGATGATCTCGCAGCGCTTGAGCTGCTCGATATCGTGCGCGTCCTGCAGCTTTGTTTCGTTCTTCGCGAACGCCGGGGCCTTGCCGCCGGCGTTGCTCGTGCTGAAGAACAGGGGCTCGATCAGGTCGAAGTCGCGCTCCTGCGCCATGCGGTCCATCAGCACCGAGCCGACCATGCCGCGCCAGCCCACCAGTCCAACCAATGTCGTCATCGTCAATTCCTTCAAATCGCCTTGCACAAACCCTTGGGTCCTCTGCCCCGGCTCGCTTCGCCGGGTTTGCAAGGGCGAGACGAACCGAGAGCCTTAGCCCTTGATGGTTTTCGTAATGGTGGCGACGACGGCGTCGCCCATCTCGCGGGTGCTCACTTTTTGAGTGCCCTCCGACCAGATGTCCGCGGTACGCAGACCCTGGGCCAGCACCGACTGGACGGCCGACTCGATACGAGCGGCAGCCTCGGGCTGGTTGAGGGAGAACTTGAGCATCATGGCAGCGGAAAGGATTGTAGCCAGCGGATTGGCAATGCCCTTGCCCGCGATGTCGGGGGCGCTGCCGTGGCTGGGCTCGTAGAGGCCCTTGTTGTTCTTGTCGAGCGAGGCCGAGGGCAGCATGCCGATCGAGCCCGTCAGCATCGCCGCTTCATCGCTGAGGATGTCGCCGAACATATTGCCGGTCACGATGACGTCGAACTTCTTCGGCGCCTTGACGAGCTGCATGGCCGCGTTGTCGACATACATGTGCTCGAGCGCCACGTCCGGATACTGGGCGTGGACCTCGATCATGATGTCCTTCCAGAACTGCGAGGTCTCCAGCACGTTGGCCTTGTCGACCGAGCACAGGCGCTTGTTGCGCTTTTGCGCGGCCTGGAAGGCGACGTGGGCGATGCGCTCGACCTCGGGGCGCGAGTAGCGCATCGTGTCGAAGCCCTCTTCGGCACCGGCAAAGGCACCATCCGGCGAGGCGCGGCGGCCGCGCGGCTGGCCGAAGTAGATGTCGCCGGTCAGCTCGCGGATGATGAGGATGTCGAGGCCCGCCACGAGCTCGGGCTTGAGGCTCGACGCATGCGTGAGCTGCTCATAGCAGATCGCCGGGCGCAGGTTGGCGAAGAGGCCGAGGTTCTTGCGCAGGCCCAGGATCGCCTGCTCGGGCCGCAGGTGGCGCTCGAGCTTGTCGTACTTCCAGTCGCCGACGGCACCGAACAGCACCGCGTCGGCCGCCTTGGCCAGCGCCAGCGTGCGCTCGGGCAGCGGGTGGCCGTCGGACTCGTAGGCCGCACCGCCGACGGGCGCGGTTTCCATCTCGAACTTGAGGCCCAGCACGTTCAGGACCTTCACGGCCTCGGCCATGATTTCGGTGCCGATGCCGTCGCCGGGCAGGATTGCAATCTTCATGGGATTCCTCGTTATTTGTCGCCGAGCCAATGGACCAGCCGGTGCTCGCAGGCCTTGAACACGATGTAGGCCAACAGCGAAGCGTAGCCGCTCAGCAGGAGTTCGATCAGTTGCCGGAGCGCGCCGTCCATCAGCGCCATCCAGCCGTAATTCACGACCAGCTCCAGGTTCGCCTGGAGGAGGTGGACGAGGTTCAGCGTGCCGCAGCCGAACAGCAGGAAGGCCAGGCCCATCACGAGGTAGGTAAGCCAGAGCCGGCTCAGCACCACGCGATGGAACCAGCGCTTCATCACATCAGCCCGGCAGGCGGTGGGCCAGCCAGGGCTTGGCCGCAATGCGTTCGGCCTCGAAGGCCTTGATCTTGTCGGCGTGGCGCAGGGTCAGGCCGATGTCGTCGAAGCCGCCGAGCAGGCAGTACTTGCGGAAGGGCTGCACCTCGAAGGGCAGCGCCGCACCGTCCGGCTTGACGACGAGCTGACGCTCCAGGTCGACCGTCAACTGGTAACCCGGAAAGGCGAAGACCTCGTCGAACAACTGCGCGACCTGCGACTCCGGCAGTTGAATAGGCAGCAGGCCGTTCTTGAAGCAGTTGTTGAAGAAGATGTCGGCGAAGCTCGGCGCGATGATGGCGCGGAAGCCGTATTGCTGCAGCGCCCAGGGCGCGTGCTCGCGGCTCGAGCCGCAGCCGAAGTTGGACCGCGCGATCAGGACGCTGGCGCCCTGAAAGCGCGGCTGGTTCAGCACGAAGTCCGGGTTGGGCTTGCGCGAGGCCGGGTCCTGGCCCGGCTCGCCGCGGTCGAGGTAGCGCCATTCGTCGAACAGGTTGGGGCCGAAGCCGCTGCGCTTGATCGACTTGAGGAACTGCTTGGGGATGATCGCGTCGGTGTCGACGTTGTCGCGATCCATCGGGGCCACGAGGCCCTTGTGCACGGTGAACTTGTCCATGGGCTGCTGCTCCTTCAGGCGATCCGGCGCACGTCGACGAAATGGCCCTGCATCGCCGCCGCCGCGGCCATCGCCGGGCTGACCAGATGCGTGCGGCCGCCCTGCCCTTGCCGGCCCTCGAAGTTGCGGTTGCTCGTCGAGGCGCAACGCTCGCCGGGCTCAAGGCGGTCGGCGTTCATCGCCAGGCACATCGAGCAGCCGGGTTCGCGCCACTCGAAGCCCGCGGCCTTGAAGACCAGGTCGAGCCCTTCGGCTTCGGCCTGCGCCTTGACGAGGCCCGAGCCCGGCACGACCAGCGCCAGCCGGACGTTCGAAGCCACGCGCCCGCCGACGCGGCGCACCACGGCGGCGGCCTCGCGCATGTCTTCGATGCGGCTGTTCGTGCACGAGCCGATGAAGACCTTGTCGATGCGGATGTCGGCGATCGCCTTGTTGGGCTCGAGGCCCATATAGGTCAGCGCGCGCTCGATGGCGCCGCGCTTGACGGCGTCGCGCTCCTTGTCGGGATCGGGCACGCGATCATCGATGGACAGCACCATCTCGGGCGACGTGCCCCAGGTGACTTGCGGGCGGATCTGCGCGGCGTCGAGCTCGACGACGGCATCGAAATGCGCGCCCGGGTCGGTGTGCAGCGTGCGCCAGTAGGCCACGGCCTGGTCCCACTCGACGCCCGTCGGGGTGAAGGGGCGGCCCTTGACGTAGTTGATCGTCGTGTCGTCCACCGCAATCAGGCCAGCACGCGCGCCGGCCTCGATGGCCATATTGCAGACCGTCATGCGGCCTTCCATGCTCAGCGCGCGGATGGCCGAGCCGGCGAACTCGATCGTGTAGCCCGTGCCGCCGGCCGTGCCGATGCGGCCGATGATGGCCAGCACGATGTCCTTGGCGCCGCAGCCCTTGGGCAGTTGGCCTTCGACCTTGACCAGCAGGTTCTTGGCCTTCTTGGCCAGCAGCGTCTGCGTGGCGAGCACGTGCTCGACCTCGCTCGTGCCGATGCCGTGCGCCAGCGCGCCGAACGCGCCGTGCGTGCTCGTGTGGCTGTCGCCGCAGACGACGGTCATGCCCGGCAACGTCGCGCCCTGCTCCGGGCCGATCACGTGGACGATGCCCTGGCGCTTGCTCATGAAGGGGAAGAAGGCCGCGGCGCCGAACTCCTTGATATTGGCGTCCAGCGTCGTGATCTGCTCCTTGCTGATCGGGTCGGCGATGCCGTCGTAGCCGCGCTCCCAGCCGGTCGTCGGCGTGTTGTGGTCGGCCGTGGCGACGATCGAGCTGACGCGCCAGACCTTGCGGCCGGCCTCGCGCAGACCCTCGAAGGCCTGCGGACTCGTGACCTCGTGGACGAGATGGCGATCGATGTAGAGCACGGCGGTGCCGTCCTCTTCGGTATGGACGACATGCTCGTCCCAGAGCTTGTCGTAGAGAGTCCTAGCGCTCATGGCCGCGCCTCCTGTTTGACTACGGAATCGACGAAACGCTGCACGACGGTGGGCAGGCGCTCCTGCCGCTGCACGCCGAGCAGATAGTCGCGCTGCGCCCAAGGCTCGGCAAGGGTCAGCAGTTCGACGGAAAAAACCTGGGCGAAGCGCCGCGCCGGCCCTTCGGGAAGCACGGCCACGCCGAGCTTCTGCTCGACGAGCTGGGCGATGGCATCGAAGCCCCGCACCTGCAGCCGCGCCTTGATCGTGCGCCCGCGCGCCAGCGCCTGCTCGTGCATCATTTCCTGGGCCGCAGCGCCAGCGTGCAGGCCGATCAGGTCGTGGTCGAGCAGGTCGTCGAAGCTGACCTCGCCGCGGCCCGCCAGCGCGTGGTCGCGCGGCACCAGCACGCCGAGCCGCCCGTGGGCGTAGACGCGCACGTCCAGGCGGTTGTCCAGCAGCGGCGCGGTGAACACGCCGACGTCGGCGCGCCCTTCGGCCACGGCGGCCTGCACTTCGCTGCTGTTCATGTCTTCGAGGCTGATGCGGATCTGCGGGTGCTTCTCGCTGAACACGGCCAGGTCGGCCGGCAGGCACTCGGCGATCGCACCGGCGTTGGCGGCAATGCGCAGATGGCCCTTGATGCCGCGCGCGAACTCGACCACCTCGCTCTCCAGCGCATGCAGCGAGGCGTTGAGCGAGCGGATGTGCCGCACCAGCGCGCGACAGGCCTCGGTCGGCTCGACGCCGCGCGCGCGGCGCTCGAAGAGCTGGACGCCCAGGCGTGATTCGAGGTCCGACAGGCGCTTGCTCGCAGCGGCCAGCGCCAGATGCTCGCGCTCGGCGCCGCGCGTGATCGAACGCGTCTGCTCGATGGCGAGGACGAGGTTGAGGGTGGTGAGATCGAGGCGCACGGACGAAGCATAAGGCTTCGCAATACCTATTCGAATCGCTCAATTGCAAATCCAGCATTCGCGCCGCGCGAATGCTCTGCCACCACCAATACCTGCGGCAGTGCGAGGGTCGTCCCACGTCCCTGCACTCAGGAGGGTTATAAGACGCCACTGCCTTCGGGGGGCTCGGGATGCAAGAACGCAATTCGATGGGCGCCGTGCGCGCACTGGCGGTGTGTCTGCTCGTGGGGCTGGCGGCGTGCACGACGCCGCGACCGGCCGAGCCGCCGGCGCCGATGGGCGCCGCGAGCGAGCCGCTGCAGGCCGCCACCGCGCCGCCGCCGCCGGCACCGCCCGTCGCGCCGGCACCCCCACCGCCGCCTCCGGCACCGCCGCCGCCGCCCACGCAGCCGCATGCCGAGGCGGTGCTCAGCGCCGCCAACACGCTGTTCTCCAAGGCCAAGCTCGGCCCGCCGGACCCGACGCACCGCTACGCCGTGCTCGTCGACCCGCTCGTGGACGGCGTCACGCGCATGCAGACCAAGGCCACGCAGGCGATGGAGACGCGCATCGTCGAGCTCGCCAACAAGAGCTATCCGCTCTTTGAGGTGCAGGCTTTCAACGCGGCCAACCTCGCGCAATCGCCGCTGCTGATCGTCGGCACCTTCACGCCGATCGACCAGGAAGGCAAGTCCGAAGGCGATCGCGCGATGTACCGCTTCTGCCTCGTGATGGTGGACCTCAAGTCGGGCAAGCTCGTCAGCAAGGCCGTGACGCGCTCGCGCATGGAAGGCGTGGACGCGAGCCCTCCGCCCTTCTTTGCCGACGCGCCGGCCTGGTCGCGCGACCCGGTGACCGAGGGCTACGTCAAGACCTGTCAGGCCTCCAAGCCCGGCGACGCCATGCAGGCCAGCTATGTCGAGGGCCTGGTCACGGCCAGCATCGTCAACGAGGCGATCCGTGCCTACAACGCGCGCCAGTACAAGATCGCGCTGACGCTGTTCGAGAAGGCCGGCCAGATGGGCGCGACCCAGCAGCTGCGCGTGCTCACCGGCATCTACCTGTGCAACTGGAAGCTCGGCCTGCGCGACGCAACGGACAAGAGCTTTGCCAGACTCGTGGACTTCGGCATCGCGCAGGGCGCCATCGCCATGCAGTTCACCTTCGCGACGGGCTCGACCGCCCTGCCCGCCGACGGCCATGGCATGCCCAACCAGCTCTGGCTCAAGCTGATCGCGCAGCGCCTGGCCGACGCCAAGTCCTGCGTCGAGGTCGGCGGCCACGCCAGCCGCGGCGGCCCGGAGGCCGTGAACGAGCGCCTCTCGGCCCTGCGTGCGGAGTACGTGCGCCAGCGCCTCGTCGACACCGCGCCGGAGCTCGCGCCGCGCACCGTCGCCGTCGGCTTCGGCTCGCGCGCCAACCTCGTCGGTACAGGCCGCAACGACGCGTCCGACCAGCTCGACCGGCGCGTCGAACTCAAGCTGCTCGCGTGTAGCAGCTAGCGCTATGCAGATCGTGGCGCGCGTCGTTGCCTGCATCGCATGCGCGCTGCTGGCATTGAACGTGCCGGCGGGCGCCGTCGAGTCCGACGACGCGGCACAGGGGCCGATGCTGCGCGTCGAGGCCGGCACGCACATCGCCGCGATCCGCGCATTGGCGGTCGATGCCAAGGGCGCGCTGCTGCTGACCGCCTCGGAAGACAAGACCGCGCGGCTCTGGGATCTCGCCAGCCAGCGGCTGCTGCGCGTGCTGCGTCCGCCGATCGGCCGGGACAACGAAGGAAAGCTCTACGCCGCCGCCTTGAGCCCCGACGCCGGCATAGCCGCGGTGGCGGGCTGGTCGGAAGACGGCGCAGTCTATTTGTTCGACACCGGCGACGGCACGATGCGCGGCCGCATCGAGGGCCTGCCCAACGTCGTGGACGCGCTGGCCTTCTCGCCCGACGGCCGGCTGCTCGCCGTGCTGCTCTGGGGCGGCCAGGGCCTGCGCCTGTACACGAGCAGCGACGGCTGGCACAGCGCGCGCGAAGTCGGCCGCGACGAGTCCTACGGCGAGGCGCCAGCCTACGGCCTGGCGTTCTCGCCCGATGGAAGCCGCCTGCTCACGAGTGCCTACGACGGCAAGCTGCGCCTGTATGCGCTGCGCGGCGCGAGCCTGTGGAAGCAGCAGGAGCAGCTGCTCGGCGGCAAGCCGCATGGCATCGCCTTCGCGCCCGATGGCCGCAGCGTCGCGGTGGGCTCTGCCGATACGCCGCAGGTCAGCGTGCTCGAGGCCGACACGTTGGCGACGAACTGGCAGTCGCCGCCGCTCGGGGCAGGCAGCCTGCCCTCCGTGGCCTGGTCGGCCGACGCCAGCCTGTTGCTCGCGGGCGGCACCTGGCGCAGCGCACCGGGCCAGCATGGGGTGCAGCGCTGGGTCATGGCCACCCACGCGAGCAGCGGCGTCGTGCCTGCGGCCAGCGACTCGATCACCGCATTGCAACTGGCCGGCCGCTCGGTGATCTACGCCTCGGGCGACGCGAGCTGGGGCGTGGTCGGCGGCGCGGCGGTGCGTTCGCAGCGCGCAGACTTCCGTCTGCCGATGGCGCTGGGCCCGAGCAGCCTGCGCCTCTCGGACGACGCGCGCGAGCTGCGCTTCGCCACGCGCTTCGGCGGCCAGGCGCTCGAAGACTTCGACCTCGCCGGGCCGACCTGGCGCCCCGCCACGGCGCTGTCAGCCGAGCCAACCGCCGCGCTCGACCTGCGCGACTGGCAGGACAGCGCGCGCCCGCTGCTCGCCGGCAAGCCGCTCGCGCTGGGGCCGGGCGAGGTCTCGCTGACGATGGGCCGCGACCCGTCCGGACGCGCCTTCGCGCTCGGCACCAACCATCGCCTGCGCCTCTACGGCGTCGATGGTCACCCGCTCTGGGCCGTGCCCGTGCCGGCGCCCTGCTTCGCCGTCCAGCTGAGCCGCGATGGCCGCTGGGTCGTGGCCGGCTTCGGCGACGGCACGCTGCGCTGGTACCGCCGCAGCGACGGCGCGGAAACACTGGCCTTCTACCCGCACGGCGACGGCAAGGGCTGGGCCGCGTGGACGCCCGACGGGCGCTTTGCCGCGGGCGGCGGCGGCGAGCAGCACGTCGGCTGGCACCTCAACCGCGGCGCCGCGGCTGCCGCCGAGTTCCTGCCGCTCGACCGCTTCAGCGAACGCTACTTCGACCCGCTCGGCGTCATCAGCGCGCTGAGCAGCCAGCCGCAGGTGCGCCCCGTGCCCGATCTGCGCAAAGGCCTGGAGCTGCCGCCGCTCGTGCAGTTCATGAGTCCGCACAACGGCAGCCGCGTCGACGACGAGAGCGTGCATCTCGCCGTCGACGTGTTCGATCGCGGCGGCGGCATCACCGAGGTGCGCCTCCTGCATAACGGCAAGGTCGTGCAGACCGCGAGCCCGCCGGCCGCGGCCGCTGCCGGCCCGAGCCACCTGCAGTTCGACCTGCCGCTCGAAGGCGGCATCAACGACGTGAAGGCCGTCGCACTGGCCCGCGACCGCACCGAGTCGGCGCCCGCCGTCATCAAGCTGCAGGCGCCTGCGCACGTGCAGCGCCCGCAGCTGCGCGTGCTCGCGGTCGGGCTGAACAGCTATCGCAACAGTCAGTTCGACCTGCGCTTCTCGGTGCCCGATGCACGCGGCATCGCCGGCGTCTTCCGACAGCTCAGCGGCAAGCTCTTCGCCGACGTCAGCGTGACCGAGCTCTACGACAAGGACGCCACGCGCGCCGGCATCCTGGCGCAGCTGCGCGCGCTCGGCGCCACCCACCCGGACGACGTGGTCGTCGTCTACCTGGCCGGCCACGGCGACACCATCGGCGACGACTGGTTCTTCGTGCCCTACGAGGTCACCCAGCCCGAGATCGACGAGCGCCTGCGCCGCGAAGCGCTGTCGTCAAAAGACCTGGCCGCGGCCATCAAGGCCATGCCGGCGCGCAAGGTCGTCGTGCTGATCGACGCGTGCAAGTCGGGCGCCGCGCTGGCGAGCTTCCGCGGCCTGGAGGAGCGCCGCCTGCTGGCGCAACTCTCGCGCGCCACGGGCACGCACCTGATCGCCGCCACCAACAAGGACCAGGACGCGAGCGAGCTGCAGACGCTGGGCCACGGCGTGTTCACCTACACGCTGCTCGAAGGCCTCGGCGGCAAGGCCGCGACGGGCAGCGACAGCGACGTCACCGCGCTCAAGCTGATGGCCTACGTGGAGGAGACCCTGCCCGAACTCTCCAAGCGCTACAACACCGTCGAGCAGTTTCCGGTGGTCAGCTCGACGGGCATGGACTTCCCGCTCGTCGTGCACTGAGGGTCAATAGCCCAGCGCCAGCCCCGTTCCGCGGCGCGGATCGTTGGCGCCGTAGTAGATCGCCTTGCCGACCGGCTTGCCATCGAGCCGCGGCGCGCCGACGAGGATGGCGGCGAGGTGGTTGCGCGGCTCCGTGAGCTCGAACTGCTGGCCCCAGCGTTCCAGTTGCTTCTGCACTTCGGCACTCAGCGCGTTGGGTTCAAGTTCGGTGGCCTCGGGCAGCCATTGCTGGTGGAAGCGCGGCGCGTCGACCGCCTGCTGGATGTCCATGCCGTAGTCGACGACGTTCAGGAACGTGAGCAGCGTCGCCGTCGGGATGTGGCTGCCGCCCGGCGTGCCCAGCACCATCAGCGGCCGACCGGCGCGCGTGACGATGGTCGGGCTCATCGAGCTCAGCGGACGCTTGCCCGGCGCAATCGCATTGGCCTCGCCCTGCACCAGGCCATAGCCGTTCGGCTCGCCTTCCTTGCTGGTGAAGTCGTCCATCTCGTCGTTGAGCAGCACGCCGGTGCCGGCTGCCATGACCTCGGCGCCGAACCAGCCGTTGAGCGTGTAGGTCACCGCCACCGCATTGCCCCAGCGGTCGACGATCGAGTAGTGCGTGGTGTTGCTGCCCTCGTGCGCGGGCGCACCCGGCCGGATGTCCTGCGAGACACCGGCACGGTCGGGGCGGATCGTGGCGCGCACGCGCGCCGCGTAATCCGGGTCGAGCAGGCGCTGGACCGGGTTGCTGACGAAGTCCGGGTCGCCGAGGTAGGTGTTGCGGTCCGCGTAGGCATGGCGCATGGCCTCGATCTGCACCTGCATGGCCGGGGCCGAGTGCCAGCCCATCGCGTGCAGCGGGTAGCCGGAGAGGATGTTCAGCGTCTCGCACAGCACGATGCCGCCCGAGCTCGGCGGCGGCGCCGAGACGATGTGCAGGCCGCGGTAGTCGCACTCGATGGGCGCGCGTTCGCGGGCCTGGTACTGGTCCAGGTCGGCCTGCGTGATGATGCCGCCGCCGGCGTGGCTGGACGCGACGATGGCCGCTGCGACCGGCCCCTTGTAGAAGCCGTCGACGCCCTGCGCCGCGATGCGAGCGAGCGTGCGCGCCAGGTCCTTCTGCACGAGCCGATGGCCGGCTTCGAACGGCGCGCCGTGGCGCAGGAAGATCGCGCCGAGCACCGGGTCGCGGCGGAACGCGCGCGTGGCCTCGTGCAGCATCTCCGCGTCGCCCCGCTCGAGCACGAAGCCCTGCTCGGCCAGCCGCTGCGCCGGCGCCACGAGCGCGGTGCGCGGCTGGCTGCCGTAATGCTCGCGCGCCAGCTCCAGGCCGGCGACTGTGCCCGGCACGCCGACGGCAAGTTGACCGACCAGGCTCGCGTTCGGCATGACGCGGCCCGCGGCGTCGAGGTACATGTCGGCCTTGGCCGCCAGCGGCGCCTTCTCGCGGAAGTCGATGAAGGTCTTGCGCCCGTCGGCCATCTGCACGGTCATGAAACCGCCGCCTCCGAGGTTGCCGGCGGCCGGGTAGACCACTGCGAGCGCATAGCCCACCGCGACCGCCGCGTCGACCGCGTTGCCGCCGTCCTTGAGCACCTGCACGCCGACCTTCGTGGCGAGGTGCTGGGCCGTCACGACCATGCCGTGCTCGCCCGCTGCAGGAGGTTTTGATGCGACTTGCGCCGCGGGTCCGTCCGAAGCGGCTTGCGCCGCGCTGGCGGCCAGGACGGCCGCGCCGGCCAGCGCCAACACGGCGCGGCCAAAGTTTGATGACTTCATCTTCTCGACTGCCAACAGCAAGTCGCGAAGCCTCGCGCGTTTCAGCCGCGCGTGCAAGTCGGACAGTTCCTAGGCTGCCGCCTCAGCCCAGCGCCGCGATCACCTCGGCCGGCGCCTGCACCAGCTCGATCAGCACGCCCTCGCCGCCAATCGGGAACTCTTCGTTGCTCTTCGGGTGGATGAAGCAGATGTCGTAGCCGGCCGCGCCCTTGCGGATGCCGCCGGGTGCGAAGCGCACGCCGTTGGCGCTCATCCACTTGACGGCCGTGGGCAGGTCGTCGACCCACAGGCCGACGTGGTTGAGCGGCGTCGCGTGCACGGCCGGCTTCTTCTCGGGGTCGAGCGGCTGCATCAGGTCGACTTCGATCTTGTGCGGTCCGCTGCCGATGGCGCAGATGTCCTCGTCGACGTTCTCGCGCTCGGAGACGAAGTTGCCCGTCACCGTGAGGCCGAGCACGTCGACCCAGAGCTTGCGCAGCGCGGTCTTGTCAGGGCCGCCGATGGCGATCTGCTGAATGCCGAGGATCTTGTAGGGCTTGGTCATCGCAGCCTCACTCACTCGAAACGCAGGATGGGCTGGTCCACGGCGAGGCTCTCGCCGACCTTGGCCTCGATCGCCACGACCTTGCCGTCGCGCTCGGCGACGAGGATGTTCTCCATCTTCATCGCCTCGATGGCGGCGAGCCGCTCGCCCGCCTGCACCTGCTGGCCGACCTGCACGGCGACCTGCACCAGCAGGCCCGGCATCGGCGAGAGCAACTGCTTGGACGTGTCCGGCGGCGCCTTGAAGGGCATCAGCTCGAGCAGCTCGGAGGCGCGCGGGCTCATCACGTTGACGACGACCGAGCGCCCCTGGTGCTGGATGCGGTAGGCGAGCGGATTCTTGGGCGTGCCGCGGTCAGCCTGGGCGACGAATGGCTTGCCGTTGACGAGGCCCTCGATGCGCACGTCGTTCAGGCGCGAGCGGCTGACGATCTGGAAGCGCTTGCCGCCGACGCGCACCAGCGCTTCGCCGCGATGGCCGACGAACTCGGCCACGTGGATGGGGTGGCGGCCGGCCTTGCCGCCGCCTTCGTTGACGACGCCGACGTAGTCGCTGTCGATGTGGACCTCATGGCCTGGAAGTTGGCCGCTGATGCCGGCCTCGCGCTCGCGCGCCTTGCGGCGGATGAAGCCGGCCAGCGCGATCAGGAAGTCCGGGTCGTCGTGCGGCACGTCCTCGGCCTTGAAGCCGCCGGCGTAGTGCTGGGCGATGAAGCCGGTGTTGAAGTTGCCGGCCTGGAAGTCCGGGTGCGCGAGCAGCGCCGACTGGAACGGAATGTTGCTGCTGATGCCGCGGATCACGAAGCCGCCGAGCGCCTCGCGCATCTTGGCGATGGCGTCGGCGCGGTCCTTCCCGTGCACGATGAGCTTGGCGATCATCGAGTCGTAGAACATCGGGATCTCGCCGCCTTCGTAGACGCCGGTGTCGACGCGCACGCCATAACGGCCCACTTCAGCGGCCGCCATGCTCGCCTCGGGCGGCTGGTACTTCACGAGGCGGCCCGTCGAGGGCAGGAAGTTGCGGAACGGGTCCTCGGCGTTGATGCGGCACTCGATCGCCCAGCCCTCGCGCTTGATCTCGGCCTGGCCGAAGCCGAGCTTCTCGCCGGCCGCCACGCGGATCATCTGCTCGACCAGGTCCAGCCCGGTGATGCACTCGGTGACCGGATGCTCGACCTGCAGGCGCGTGTTCATCTCCAGGAAGTAAAAGCCCTGGTCCTTGCCGACGACGAACTCGACCGTGCCGGCGCTCTGGTACTTGACCGCCTTGGCCAGCGCGACGGCCTGCTCGCCCATGGCCTTGCGCGTGGCCTCGCTGATGAAGGGCGACGGCGCCTCCTCGATGACTTTCTGGTGGCGGCGCTGGATCGAGCACTCGCGCTCCCATAGGTAGACGACGTTGCCGTGGCCGTCGCCGAGCACCTGGATCTCGATGTGGCGCGGCTCCTCGACGAATTTCTCCATGAAGACGCGGTCGTCGCCGAAGCTGTTGCGCGCCTCGTTGCGGCAGGACGTGAAGCCCTCGAAGCATTCCTTGTCGTTGAAGGCCACGCGCAGGCCCTTGCCGCCGCCGCCGGCGCTGGCCTTGATCATCACCGGATAGCCGATCTTGCCGGCGATGCCGACGGCCTCCTCGGCCGACAGGATCGGCTCGTTGTGGCCGGGAATGGTGTTGACCTTGGCCTCGTTCGCCAGCTTCTTGGAGGCAATCTTGTCGCCCATGGCCGCGATCGAATAATGCTTGGGGCCGATGAAGACGAGGCCTTCTTCCTCGACGCGGCGCGCGAAGTCCTCGTTCTCGGACAGGAAGCCATAGCCCGGGTGGACGGCCTCGGCACCGGTGCTCTTGGCGGCGGCAATGATCTTGTCGGCAACGAGATAGCTCTCGCGTGAAGGCGCCGGGCCGAGCAGCACAGACTCGTCGGCCAGCTCGACGTGGCGGGCGTCCTTGTCCGCCTCGGAATAGACAGCCACCGTCTGGATGCCCATCTTGCGTGCAGTGGCGATGACGCGGCAGGCGATTTCACCCCGGTTGGCGATAAGGATCTTCTTAAACACGGCTGGCTCCCGGGGTGAACTCGCCTGCTTGTCCGGCTTCGCCGGCCAACAGGCGATTTGTCGCTTGCGCGACCGCGCCTTCGGCGCGAACGCCGCGATTCGCGATCAGGATTTTCTTGAACATCGTTTTTCTCCTAACTCCTGATCACAGCGGGATGTTGCCGTGCTTGCGCCACGGGTTCTCCAGCTTCTTGTCCTTGAGCATCACCAGCGAGCGGCAGATGCGCTTGCGCGTCTCGTGCGGCTGGATGACGTCGTCGATGAAGCCGCGCGCGCCCGCCACGAAGGGGTTGGCGAAGCGCGCCTTGTATTCGGCCTCGCGGGCAGCGAGCTTTTCCGGGTCGTTCTTGTCTTCGCGGAAGATGATCTCGACCGCGCCCTTGGCGCCCATCACGGCGATCTCGGCGTTGGGCCACGCAAAGTTGACGTCACCGCGCAAGTGCTTGGAAGCCATCACGTCGTAGGCGCCGCCGTAGGCCTTGCGCGTGATGACGGTGATCTTGGGCACCGTGCACTCGGCGTAGGCGTAGAGCAGCTTGGCACCGTGCTTGATGATGCCGCCGTATTCCTGCGAGGTGCCGGGCATGAAGCCGGGCACGTCGACGAAGGTGATCACGGGAATGTTGAAGGCGTCGCAGAAGCGCACGAAGCGCGCCGCCTTGATGCTGCTCTTGATGTCCAGGCAGCCCGCCAGCACGAGCGGCTGGTTGGCGACGATGCCCACCGTCTGGCCTTCCATGCGCGCGAAGCCGGTGAGGATGTTCTTGGCGTAGTCGGGCTGCAGCTCGAAGAAGTCGCCGTCGTCGACCGTCTTGAGGATCAGCTCCTTCATGTCGTAGGGCTTGTTCGGGTTGTCCGGCACGAGCGTGTCGAGCGAGTGGTCGAGCCGGCTGGCCGGGTCGCCGCTCGGGCGCGTGGGCGCCTTCTCGCGGTTGTTCAGCGGCAGGTAGTTGAAGAAGCGCCGCAACATCAGGATGGCCTCGACGTCGTTGTCGAAGGCCAGGTCGGCCACGCCGCTCTTGCTGCTGTGCGTGGACGCGCCGCCGAGTTCCTCGGCCGTGACCTCCTCGTGCGTGACCGTCTTCACCACGTCCGGGCCGGTCACGAACATGTACGAGGAGTCCTTCACCATGAAGATGAAGTCGGTCATGGCGGGCGAGTAGACCGCGCCGCCGGCGCAGGGCCCCATGATCATGCTGATCTGCGGCACCACGCCCGAGGCCAGCACGTTCTTCTGGAACACGTCGGCATAGCCGCCCAGCGAGGCCACGCCTTCCTGGATGCGCGCGCCGCCCGAGTCGTTGAGGCCGATGACCGGGGCGCCGACCTTCATCGCCTGGTCCATCACCTTGCAGATCTTCTCGGCGTGCGTCTCGGAAAGTGAGCCGCCGAAGACGGTGAAGTCCTGGCTGTAGCTGAAGGCCAGCCGGCCGTTGATCATGCCGTAGCCGATCACGACGCCGTCGCCGGGCACCTTGTCCTGCTCCATGCCGAAGTCCACGCAGCGGTGCTCGACGAACATGTCCCACTCTTCGAACGTGCCCTCGTCGAACAGCAGTTCAAGGCGCTCGCGCGCTGTCAGCTTGCCCTTGGCGTGCTGGGCGGCAATGCGCTTCTCGCCGCCGCCGAGCCGGGCGCGGGCGCGCTTTTCTTCGAGTTGCTTCTGGATGTCATGCATCGTTGTCTACTCCTGAGAATCTTTTGAGCAGCTGCCGTGCCGCGGTCGAAGCCGGCAGCTGGCCCGCCAGGACTTGGCGGGTGGTGTCGTCGAGCACCTCGCGCACGGCGGGCGAGGCGGCAAAAAGTTGTTTGAGCCCGGCCTGGATGCGTTCCCACATCCACGCCAGCGATTGTTGTTCGCGCTTGCCCGCAAAGCCAGCGACGCTGCGCCGCTCGATGGCGGACCAGAAGCGGTCCAGTCCCTCGGCCTTGAGCGCGGAGAGCTGCAGCACCTCCACGCCATGGCGCTGCAGCCGCATGCTGGAGACGATCACGGCCTGGGCGCGCGTGGCCGCGGCGGCGTCGATGTCGGCCTTGTTGATGACGATGAGGTCCGCCAGCTCCATCACGCCCTTCTTGATCGCCTGCAGATCGTCGCCGGCATTGGGCAGCTGCAGCAGGACGTAGAGATCCGTCATGCCGGCCACGGCGGTTTCGCTCTGGCCCACGCCGACGGTCTCGACGATGACGATGTCGAAGCCCGCGGCCTCGCACACGAGCAGGGCCTCGCGCGTCTTCTCGGTCACGCCGCCCAGCGTGCCGCTGGTGGGGCTCGGGCGGATGAAGGCGCGCTCATCCATCGACAGGCGCTCCATGCGCGTCTTGTCGCCGAGGATGGAGCCGCCCGACACGCTGCTGCTCGGGTCCACCGCCAGCACCGCGACGCGGTGGCCGCGCTCGATCAGGAACAGGCCCAGCGCCTCGATGAAGGTGCTCTTGCCCACGCCCGGCACGCCGGAGATGCCGAGGCGCAGGGACTTGCCCGTATGCGGCAGCAGCTCGGTGAGCAGCGCGTCGGCCTGCGCGCGGTGGTCGGTGCGCGTGGATTCGAGCAGCGTGATCGCCTTGGCGATGGCGCGGCGCTGGCCGGCGAGCACGTCAGCGGCAAGACTCATCGCGGTGCGCTCCAGCGGTAGTGGATGTCGAGCTCGCCCTCGCCGGTCTGGACAAAGCCATGGCGCAAATAAAACGTGTTGGCCTCGCTGAGCTTGAGCGCCGAAAGCGTGATGTCCAGGCCTTGCGCTTTGGCTCGGTCCAACACCCAGCCACCCGCGCCGCCGCATTGCGCGTCGGGGCGGATGAACAGATGATCGATGTGCAGGTGGCCGTCGCGCGGCTGAAGCTTGGTGAAACCGATGCGCTGGCCTTCGCGGACGATCCAGCTCATGAACTCGGGTTCGAACTGCCCCGAGAAACGCGTTCGGCTGCGCTCGATATTGACCGGGCCCAAGCGGGCCAGGCCGTCGTGCATCGCCGCCATTCGCAGGGCGAACAGGGCCTCGAAATCTTCGGCGCGGACAGGTTCCAGATGCAGCATCAGAGGATCTCGAAGGCGCGGCCGTCGGACAGGCGATAGCGCGAGAAGTCGCGATGGTCCGTCGTCATGATCGTCGTCACGCCGGTTTCTTCGGCGAGCCAAACCAGCGTCGCGTCGGCCAGGTCCATCTCGGTCCGTGGTTCTTCGGTATAGCGCTCCATCAAGGCCACAAAATCAGCCAGCGATTCCTGCTGAAACGGGAAAACCGAGACCCCGCCCTGCGAAACCCAGCGCAACAGCATGTGCCGGTTCGCTGGCGCCAGCAGGTGGCTGGCTTCGACCACGCAGGGCCAGGTCGTACACAAGCGCCGACGCTCGATTGCGGCACGCTGCAGCAGCGCCTGGTAATGCGCGGAATGCGGCTCATGGTCCGCAAACAGCGAAACAAGAGGCCCGGCGTCAATCAGCGTCGAGGCCATGCTTCTTCTTCAGCTTGTCGCGAATGAAGGCTCGGCGCGCCTCCTTGTCGGAAACATCGCCCTGATATCCGCCCTCATCCCATCCAGCGTGGACGGGCATCGCCTTCGCCTCGGCCTTCACCTTGAGCAGCAGCGCGTAGGGATCTTGATGCCCCAGCGCGTGCTGGACAGCGTCAATGATGAACTGAGACTTCGTCACGCCCTTGCGCTTGGCGGCGAGCTCCAGCTGCTTCTCCAGCAGCGGTTCCATGCGTACGGAAACGGCCATGATGGATCTCTTGCGAAATACAGTATTACCGTATTATGCGACTGCCTTGCGGATCTGCTCCAGCACATCCTTGGCGCTGGCCGGGATCGGCGTGCCCGGGCCGTAGATGCCCTTGACGCCAGCGTCGTACAGGTAGCCGTAGTCCTGCTGCGGAATCACGCCGCCGACGAAGACGATGATGTCGTCCGCACCCTGGTCCTTGAGCGCCTGGATGATGGCCGGCACCAAGGTCTTGTGCCCCGCCGCGAGCGTCGAGACGCCCACGGCGTGGACGTCGTTCTCGATGGCCTGGCGCGCGCATTCCTCGGGCGTCTGGAACAGCGGTCCCATGTCCACGTCGAAGCCAAGGTCGGCGTAGGCCGTCGCGACGACCTTGGCGCCGCGGTCGTGGCCGTCCTGGCCGAGCTTGGCGATCATCACGCGCGGGCGGCGGCCCTGCGCTTCGCCAAACGCGGCGATCTCGCCCTGCAGCTTGGCCCAGCCCTCGGCCGAGTCATAGGCTGCGGCGTAGACGCCGGTGACCTTCTGCGTGTCGGCGCGGTGGCGGCCGAAGGCCACCTCCAGCGCGTCGGAGATTTCACCGACCGTGGCGCGCAGGCGCACGGCCTGGATGCTCAAGTCGAGCAGGTTGCCCTGGCCCGACTCGGCGGCCGCGGTCAGTGCAGCCAAGGCGTTGGCAACCGCCGCGCCGTCGCGCTCGGCCTTGATGCGCTTGAGCCGCGCAATCTGCTGGTCGCGCACCGCGTGGTTGTCGACCTCGAGGATCTCGATCGGATCTTCCTTGGCCAGCTTGTACTTGTTGACGCCGACGATGACGTCCTTGCCCGAATCGATGCGCGCCTGCTTCTCGGCCGCGGCGGCCTCGATCTTGAGCTTGGCCCAGCCGCTGTCGACCGCGGCCGTCATGCCGCCCATGGCGTCGACCTCCTCGATGATCTGCCAGGCGGCGTCGGCCATGTCCTGGGTGAGCTTCTCCATCAGGTAGGAGCCGGCCCAGGGATCGATCACGTTGGTGATGTGGGTCTCTTCCTGGATGATGAGCTGCGTGTTGCGCGCGATGCGGGCCGAGAACTCGGTCGGCAGCGCGATGGCCTCGTCGAGCGAGTTGGTGTGCAGGCTCTGCGTGCCGCCGAAGACCGCGGCCATCGCCTCGATGGTCGTGCGCACGACGTTGTTGTACGGGTCCTGCTCGGTCAGCGACCAGCCCGAGGTCTGGCTGTGCGTGCGCAGCATCAGGCTCTTGGGGTTGCCGGCGCCGAAGCCCTTCATGATCCGGCACCAGAGCAGGCGCGCGGCCCGCATCTTGGCGATCTCCAGATAGAAGTTCATGCCCACGGCCCAGAAGAACGACAGCCGCGGCGCGAAGTCGTCGACCGCCAGGCCCTTGGCCATCGCCGTCTTGACGTACTCCTTGCCGTCGGCCAGCGTGAAGGCCAGCTCCAGCGCCTGCGTCGCGCCGGCTTCCTGCATGTGATAGCCGCTGATGCTGATCGAGTTGAACTTGGGCATCTTGGCCGCCGTGTACTCGATGATGTCGCCGATGATGCGCATCGAGGGTTCGGGCGGGTAGATATAGGTGTTGCGGACCATGAACTCCTTGAGGATGTCGTTCTGGATGGTCCCGCTCAACTGCTCCTGCGGCACGCCCTGCTCTTCGGCCGCGACGACATAGCCGGCCAGCACGGGCAGCACGGCGCCGTTCATGGTCATGGAGACCGAGACCTTGTCGAGCGGAATGCCGTCGAACAGGATCTTCATGTCTTCCGCCGAATCGATCGCCACGCCCGCCTTGCCGACGTCGCCGGTCACGCGCGGATGGTCGCTGTCGTAGCCGCGGTGCGTGGCGAGGTCAAAGGCGACCGACACGCCCTGGCCGCCGGCCGCGAGCGCCTTGCGATAGAAGGCGTTGCTCGCCTCGGCCGTCGAGAAGCCGGCGTACTGGCGGATCGTCCAGGGACGCACGGCGTACATGGTCGCCTGCGGGCCGCGCACGAAAGGCTCGAAGCCGGGCAGCGTGTCAGCATGCGGCAGGCCGGCGGTGTCGGCGGCGGTGTACAGCGGCTTGACGCTCAAGCCCTCGGGCGTGACCCAGTTCAATGCGGACAGATCGCCGCCCGGGGCCGACTTGGCCGCGGCCTTGAGCCATTGCGCCATCGTCGCGGGCGCGAACTCGGCGCCCGCGGGCGCCGGCTTCTTGGAATCTTCAGACATCGGTAACTCCGTTGTTCCACGCATTCTAGCTATTCGTGATTCATAATTATTGATAAATTACGCAATCGACTTTCCACCAGCCGCCTGAACACCCATGACTTCGCCCGCCCCGCTCGCCCCGCGCGCCCTCTACCAGGAGGTGGCCGAGCTGCTGCGCCAGCGCATCATGGGCCGTGAGCTCGAACCCGGCGCCTGGATCGACGAGCTCAAGCTCTGCGCCGAGCTGGGCATCAGCCGCACGCCGCTGCGCGAGGCGCTCAAGGTACTGGCGGTCGAAGGCCTGGTCACGATGAAGGTCCGGCGCGGCGCCTATGTCACGGAGATGAGCGAGCGCGACGTGCGCGAAGCCTACGCCCTGCTCGCCCTGCTGGAAAGTGACGCAGCCGAGCGCATCGCCAGCCAGGCCAGCGACGCGGAGCTGGCCGAGCTACAAGGCCTGCACGACGAGCTCGAAGCCCACGTCCGCCGCCGCGACGCCTTCTTCGCCGCCAATGAGCGCTTTCACATGCGCCTGCTCGAGATCGAGGCCAACCGCTGGCGCCAGCACATGGTCACCGACCTGCGGCGGCTGATGAAACTCAACCGCCACCACTCGCTGTTCAAGGAAGGCCGGCTGACCGACTCGCTGGCGGAGCATCGCGACATCATGAGTGCGCTGAGCCAGCGCGACGGCGCGACGGCGGCGCGATTGATGCGCAAGCACTTCGAGAACGGACTGAAGGCGGCGTCGGCGTGACGCCGGCGCCTTCAGCCACTCAAGCGGCGACCCGCGCCCTCACAAAAAACTCCAGCGCCATCGCATCCTTCGCCGCCCCTTCCGGGTCGCGCCCCATCGCCAGCGCCAGCTGGCGGATCGCCTGCAGCGCCGGTCCGGCCTTGGGGTCGTTGTCCAGCCGCGGCGCGCCGGCGTCGAGCTGGAAGCCCGCCGACTGGATCAGCTCGAACATGGTCACGCGCGTGAAGGCGCGCAGCTGGGCGCGCTCGAGGGGCGCCACGCCGTAGCGGAATTCCCCGACCGACATCAGCGCCTGCAACTGCCAGTGCTGTGCGTTGGCCACCCGCGCGACCAGGCTCCCGCCAGGCGCCAGGCGCTCACGCAGCCGCGCGAGCAGTGCCCAAGGGTCAGCCACGCGTGACAGCGCGCCATCGAGCAGCCAGGCGTCCACTTCGGCCGGCAGTTCGCCATCAGGGGCGACCACCTGGACCTCACGTCCCGGCATCAGCTTGACCAACTCAGGAGCGCGCAGGCTCATCAGGCCGATGCGCCGCGCCTCGGCAGGCAGATAGCGCACCAGATCGGCCTGCGCCTGGGCCTCGCCGCGCGCCTGGCTCATCCAGTCGTCGAGGTGATAGCCGCCCGTGCGCTTGACCGTACCCTGCCAGAGGTGATCGAAGTAGATCTTCTCGGTCGTCTCGCGCGAGAAGTCGTTGAGCACCCAGTCCAGGTGCACCAGCAGGTCGGAGCGGCCGGCGTCGTGCAGCGCCGCCATGGCTTCGATCATGGGCGCGCCATGCTTGACGGGCATCGGCCAGCGCTTGAGGACCTGCAGATTGCACAACATCATCGCCGGATGCAGGTAGGGAATGCCCGCCTCCCCGGCCGGCACGTTGAAGCCACCCCGGTTGACCGACTGGACCGCGCCGACGCCATAGGCCTCGGCCGGCAGCGCCGCGTCGAGCGCTTCGATCAGCCCTCCCCGCAGGAAGACCACGTCGCTGTCGACCACGAGCACGCGCGGCCCCAGCTCGAGCTGACGGAACGCCCAGGTCAGGCCCGGCCCGTGGTGAATGTTGAAACCCTGGACATGCAGGTGCACGCCGGGAAACTGGGCCACCACGGCACGTATGGCGTGCACGTGCTCCGCATCCGAGCCATCGACGACGTGGACCGGGTTGGCGTAGAAGCGCCGCACCGAGGCCAGCAGGTCATGCAGCAGCTGCGGCGTGTTGTAGGAGACGGTCAGGATGGGGATTTCGGCGACGCTCATGGGTCAGCAGGCCAAGGCTTGGACCCGCCATTGGAACCGATCGCAAGCGCGCGGCAAGAACCGAACAGCGCCAGCATGCCCGCCCAGTCGATCCCTTCACCGCCGACCACCGCCCTCTGAAAAAACCTAGTTATGGCTGCAATGACAAAGCCATGACGCACGAATGCGCCGAGCGCCTCGCGCACCATCTTGGAGCATCCCAATTTGAAACTTTTCGAAATCCTGTGAAGTGCGCCCGGAGCCCGGCTTTTTTGCCCGGCTACCGGCGGGGACGCATCCCCTAGTATTCACCCGGGTGTTTGTATGTCGCTGAAATAAGTCGTTACTTGGTAGACACTCTTCACGGGGGCTACAGGAAGTTCTCAAGTTCAGCGAAACGTAACCGAAAACCGAACCAAGGCAGTCGGGCGTCCGCTGCCTGGTCGTATGTTTTTGCACCCCGTGAGCTCGCGCATCACCCCGGTTGTCGGGGCGAGGCCGGGTTCGCAGGGCTTTTATTGAAATCGTCGCCCGCCGGCGCAGTTGCCGGGATGCGAGGGAGTTGAAGATGTCTTCTCTGATCACCAATCTGACCACTGACCAGATCTCCCAACTCTCCACTTACACGCTGTCAATCTTGACCAGCGACGACTGGGCGGCCTTCTCGACCGAACAGTTCCAGGCGCTGACGACCTCCCAGTTCACGTCGCTGACCACCAAGGCGGCCAGCTTCCTGACCACCGAGGACCTCAGCGCCGTCAAGACGGACGACCTGCGTGCCCTCAGCACCGCCGGCATCCATACCTTCTCGTCGACCCAGCTCAATGCGTTGGGCACAGACCAATTCGGGTCGATCACGACGTCCCAGATCACGGCGCTATCGACCACGCAGATCCAGGCGCTTCACACCGACTCCGTCAACGCCCTGTCGACCGACAAGATCGGTGCCCTGACGACCGGTCAGGTCGTCTCGCTGACGACGGACCAGATCACCGGGCTGAAGACCGACAGCGTCAACGCCCTGACCAGTACCCAGGTGCGGTCGCTGACCTCGAGCGAGATCTCGGCGCTTGTTACGGATCAGCTCAAGAACCTGCACACCGACCCTCTGCAGTCGCTGACGTCCACGCAGATCCTGGCGCTGAGTTCCGACCAACTCCACGCCCTGTCGACCGACGCCGTCCATGCGCTGTCCACCCTGCAGTTCTCTGCACTGAATAGCAAGCAGCTGCTGGGCCTGAGCACAGACCAGGTCGTGGCGCTGACCACGGACGACGTGCGGGCCTTCACCACGGCGGCCTTTAGTTCGTTGTCGACCGACCAGGTCAATGCCCTCGGCACGGACCAGGTCCGCTCCATGGTAACGGGCGAAGTCGCCTCCCTGACGACCGACCAGGTCAGCCATCTCAAGACCGACGACCTCAACGCCCTGACGAGCAGCCAGGTCCGCGCCATCACCACCGCCGACATCGCGGCGCTGACCACGGACCAGCTCAAGAGCCTGCACACCGACGAGGTCCAGGCCCTGAGTTCCAACCAGATGGTCGCGTTCGGCTCCGACCAAGTCCACGCCCTGTCGACTGACGCGATCCATGCACTGAGCACGCCGCAGTTCGCGGCGATGACGAGCAAGCAGCTCGTCGGCCTCACGACCGACCAGGTCGGCGCGCTCACCACGGACAATGTGCGGGCACTGTCCAGCGCCGTCCTTACGGCCCTCTCGACCGACCAGCTCAACGCTCTCGGTACCGATCAGGTCCGCGCCCTGTCGACCAGCGACATGGCCGCGCTGACGACTGACCAGATCAGTCACCTCAAGACCGACGATCTCAATGCCCTGACGAGCACGCAGGTCCGTGCCATCACGACGGCCGACATCGCGGCGCTGTCCACGGACCAGCTCAAGAGCCTGCACACCGACGAAGCCCAGGCGCTGAGCTCCAGCCAGGTCGCCGCGCTGAGCTCCGACCAGGTCCACGCCCTGTCGACCGACGACGTCCATGCCCTGAGCACGCTGCAGTTCTCTGCCCTCACGAGCAAGCAGCTCGTGGGCCTGACGACCGACCAGGTCGTGGCGCTCACCACCGATGACGTCAAGGCCCTGACCAGCTCCTCGCTGACGGCTCTGTCGACCGACCAGCTCAACGCCCTCGGTACCGATCAGGTCCGCGCCCTGTCGACCAGCGACATGGCCGCGCTGACCACCGACCAGATCAGCCACCTCAAGACCGACGACCTCAATGCCCTGACGAGCACGCAGGTCCGTGCCATCACGACGGCGGACATCGCAGCGCTGTCCACGGACCAGCTCAAGAGCCTGCACACCGATGAAGCCCAGGCGCTGAGCTCCAGCCAGGTCGCCGCGCTGAGCTCCGACCAGGTCCACGCCCTGTCGACCGACGACGTCCATGCCCTGAGCACGCTGCAGTTCTCTGCGCTCACGAGCAAGCAGCTCGTGGGCCTGACGACCGACCAGGTCGTGGCGCTCACCACGGACGACGTCAAGGCCCTGACCAGCTCGGCTCTGGTCGCGCTGTCGACCGACCAGCTCAACGCCCTGGGCACCGACCAGGTCCGCGCCCTGTCGACCGTCGACATGGCCGCGCTGACCACCGACCAGATCAGCCACTTCAAGACCGACGATCTCAACGCCCTGACGAGCACGCAGGTCCGTGCCATCAGCACCGCCGACATCGCTGCGCTGACGACCGATCAGCTCAAGAACCTGCATACCGACGAAATGCAGGCCCTGGGCTCCAACCAGGTCGCGGCGCTGAGCTCCGACCAGATCCATGCGCTCTCGACCGACGACGTCCATGCCCTGAGCACGCTGCAGTTCTCTGCCCTTGCGAGCAAGCAGCTCGTGGGCCTGACGACCGACCAGGTCGTGGCGCTCACCACGGACGATGTCAAGGCCCTGACCAGCGCCTCCCTGACGGCTCTGTCGACCGATCAGCTCAACGCCCTCGGTACCGACCAGGTCCGTGCCCTGTCGACCGTCGACATGGCTGCGCTGACGACTGACCAGATCAGCCACTTCAAGACCGACGATCTCAACGCCCTGACGAGCACGCAGGTTCGTGCCATCACGACGGCCGACATC
>Ga0213872_10000049_pt1 | contig 109094 bp, 91 predicted proteins | sample VelepicomBERX_R2_FD_160071 | JGI IMG/M metagenome (GOLD analysis project Ga0213872, IMG submission 160071) | Rhizosphere microbial communities from Vellozia epidendroides in rupestrian grasslands, the National Park of Serra do Cipo, Brazil - RX_R2 | ecosystem: Host-associated > Plants > Roots...
AAACCAACCCGCGGATATCAGTCTGATCCATCGTCGCAGCAGACTTCGTGTCGCATCACCCCGAGCCGCTGAAATGAAATTCAAATCTTGCGATTGACAGGAGCGACCATATCAGTCCTATGGCCGAAACCAGCCAATGCTGCCCGCGGCTGACCGCATTGCTCGCGGCCACTTTGATATTGTTCTCAACGTAGTGTGGAGCATCATACAAATGGCGGTTCCGGAATTGTTCAAGCAAAGCCTGTTGTGTGTCAGGATGCCGACCGAGTCTGAGACGTCCCCACCTCAAAACGGCTTACCCACCGTCTGCACCTCGCCGCACCGTATGGCCCGGTAGCCGGGCAGGGCGTTGACGGCCGCCTGAAATGCCGGGCTGCGCAGCGCCGACAGAACGCTTTGCAAACCCGGCTTCTCCAGGTCCGAGGCGCGGCAGACGAGGAAGTAGCGCTCGGTGGCCAAGGGGACGAAGTCCAGGCCGAAATGCCGGGCTGGTGGCTCGACGCCCAGCCCCACGTCGGCCATGCCGCTGGCCACATAGGCGGCCACTGCGGCGTGCGTGTATTCGTTCAGGTCGAAGCCTTCGATCTGCCCCGGCGCGATGCCGGCCTGATCGAGCATGCACTCGAGCAGAAAACGCGTGCCTGAGGTGGCTTGCCGGTTCACGAAGCGTATGCCTGTGCGCGTCAGATCGCGCAACTGATGGATACCCAGCGGATTGTCGTGCGCCACCAGCAGGCCCTGGCGGCGCTGGGTGATGTGGATCAAGCGGCTGTCGGGGCCCAGCCAGCGCGCATAGTGGGCGAGGGCATCGGCCTCGAAAGCGCCTATGGGCACATGGAAACCCGCCAGCTCGCAGTGGCCTGCATGCCAGGATGCCACGGCCTCCTGGCTGCCCATGTACTTGTGCTCGATCGATTGGCCCTGTGCTGTCAGGGTCTTGAGTAGCGTCTCCACGGCGAAGCCATGGCTGGCAAACAGGCGGACGACATCATGGCGGCGGGCCACCACGCGTTCAATCTCAGCCTCCAGTTCCGATTCCAGCGAGGTCAGCAGCGTACCCAGGCGCGCCTGGATGCGGTGGCCGGCCCACACCAGCTTTTGCGCCAGAGGGCTGAGCGTCGAGCCCTTGCCGCGCGCCATGCTGAGCAGGGAGTGCCCCAATTGCGCTTCAGCATCGCGGATCAGGCTCCACGCATGCCGATAGGAAGCGCCGGTTTCCCGGCAAGCCTTGGACAGGCTTCCGTGCACCTGCACCTCGGTCAGCAATTCGAGCACGCGTGCAGGCAGTTCCCGGCCGACCTGGTCGCAGAGGGTCCAGACGGGCTTGATGCGGACCTTGTGCATAGCGCGTATTCCATATGCTGTTCAACGCATATTTTAGATTCTTGATCGGCTGATTTCGGGTGGGTTTTGCCTATTTTCTTCAGGGTCTACCCCAGTCATAAAATCAGGAATGTGTCTAGACGACATAAATTCATGCAGCACACACCGTCCTGAACGGTGGAACAGACAAGGTCATGGCCATGGATACGGCGCAAGCCTCGATGCCTCTTTCATCTTCGCAAATGGAGCAGCTGAACCTGCTGGTTGACGGCCATAGGCAGATGCCCGGCGGCCTTCTTCCATTGCTGCATGCGGTGCAGGAGCGGTTCGGCCATGTGCCGCCATCGGCGGTGCCTGTGATGGCCCAGGCCATGAACCTGTCGTGCGCAGAAGTGCATGGCGTGATCAGTTTCTACAGCCATTTCCGCACTCAGGCGCTCGGCCGGCACCTGGTGCAGATCTGCCAGGCGGAGGCCTGTCGCGCTTGCGGCGCCGAGGCGCTGATGCAGTCGGCCGAGCGCATGCTGGGCTGCGCCGCGCACGAAACCCGCGCCGATCAGGCCGTGAGCCTGGAGCCGGTCTATTGCCTGGGGCTGTGCGCATCGTCTCCGGCGCTGCAGCTTGACGCCAAGCTGCATGGCCGGGTGGACGAGGCGCAGCTGCGCCGCCTGATGGCCGGCTTGAATTTGCTGAACGAGGAGCAGGCATGAGTTCCAGTGCGCCCGTGAAGGTCTACGTCCCTTGCGATTCGGCGGCGCTGGCCCAAGGCGCGGACGAGGTGGCTCAGGCCTTGAGCGAGGCGTGCAGCGCGCGCGGCATCGCCATTGAGCTCGTCCGCAACGGCTCCCGCGGCCTGTTCTGGCTCGAGCCGCTGGTCGAGGTCGAGACCCCGCAGGGCCGCGTCGCCTATGGTCCGGTGACGGCGCAAGACCTGCCGTCCCTGCTGGATGCCGGCCTGTTGCAGGGTGGCGAACATCGGCTTGGCCAGGGCCTGACCGAGCAGATTCCCTATCTGGCCCGCCAGGAGCGCCTGACCTTCGCGCGCATGGGCGTGACGGCACCCTTGTCGCTCGACGACTATGAGGCGCATGGCGGCTGGGCGGGGCTCAAGGCGGCGCTGGCGATGAAGCCCGGGGCGATCGTGCAGTCGGTGCTGGATTCAGGCCTGCGCGGGCGCGGCGGTGCCGCGTTTCCTGCGGGCATCAAGTGGCGCACGGTCCTGCAGGCCGAGTCCGCGCAGAAGTATGTGGTGTGCAATGCCGACGAAGGCGACTCTGGCACCTATTCCGACCGCATGACCCTGGAAGGCGACCCCTACATGCTGATCGAGGGCATGGCCATTGCCGCCCTGGCAGTGGGGGCCACGCGCGGCTACGTCTACGTGCGTTCCGAGTATCCGCATGCCTGTGCCACCCTGGCCGAGGCCATACGCCTAGCCACGGCCGCAGCTTATATCGGCGACTCCGTCTGCGGCAGCGCGCAGGCCTTCCATCTGGAAGTTCGCATGGGCGCGGGCTCCTATGTCTGCGGCGAAGAGACCGCCATGCTTGAAAGCCTGGAAGGCAGGCGCGGCGTGGTGCGGGCCAAGCCGCCGCTGCCCGCCATCTCGGGCTTGTTCGGGCAGCCGACGGTGATCAACAACGTGATCACCCTGGCCTCGGTTCCCATCATCCTGGCCAAGGGGGCCGATTTCTACCGCGACTTCGGCATGGGCCGCTCCAAGGGCACGTTGCCGTTCCAGCTGGCCGGCAATGTGCGGCAGGGCGGCCTGGTCGAGAAGGCTTTCGGCCTGACCTTGCGCGAGCTCCTGTTCGAGTTCGGCGGGGGCACGCGCAGCGGCCGTCCGATCAAGGCCGTGCAGGTGGGCGGGCCGCTGGGCGCCTACGTGCCCGAATCGCAATGGGATGTGCCGCTCGACTACGAAGCCTACGCGGCCGTGGGCGCGGTGCTGGGGCATGGCGGCATCGTCGTGCACGACGACACGGCCAACCTGGCCAGCCTGGCGCGCTACGCCATGTCCTTCTGCGCCATCGAGAGCTGCGGCAAATGCACGCCGTGCCGCATCGGATCCACGCGCGGCGTGGAGGTGATTGACCGCATCACCGGTGCCCCGGAATTGCGCGAACAGCAAGTGCAGCTGCTGCGCGAACTCTGCGACCTCATGCTGCACGGCAGCCTGTGCGCCATGGGCGGCATGACCCCGTATCCGGTGCTGTCCGCGCTCGACCACTATCCCCAGGATTTCGGATTGAGCGCGGCCTCGTCTGAAAACGAACCCGCCCTCAAGGTCTAGGAGACTCGCCATGTCCTGCGCTGGAAACTGCCGATGCAGCACCGAGATCGATCACGGCACGCCCGCGAGCCAATCGCACGAGACCGTCTCGCTGCGTGTCGACGGGTATGAAGTCTCGGTCCCCAAGGGCACCTCGCTGATGCGCGCGGCCGTGCAGGCCGGCATCCATGTGCCCAAGCTCTGCGCCACCGACAGCCTGGAGGCTTTTGGCTCGTGCCGCCTGTGCCTGGTGGAGGTCGAGGGCCGCAAGGGCTACCCTGCGTCCTGCACCACGCCGGTTGAAGAGGGCATGGTGGTCCGTACCCAGTCGCCCAGGCTGCAGGATCTGCGGCGCGGCGTGATGGAGCTCTACATCAGCGACCACCCGCTCGACTGCCTGACCTGCAGCGCCAACGGCGACTGCGAGCTGCAGGACATGGCCGGCGTGGTGGGCCTGCGCGAGGTCCGCTACGGCGTTGGAGCGGCGGCCGGCGCGCACCACTGCGATGCCGAGAAGGACGAGTCCAACCCCTATTTCAGTTATGACCCGAGCAAGTGCATCGTCTGCAACCGCTGCGTGCGGGCCTGCGAGGAAACGCAGGGCACCTTCGCGCTGACCATCTCGGGGCGCGGTTTCGAGAGCCGGGTGTCGCCAGGCCAGGACCAGCCGTTCATGGACAGCGAATGCGTGTCCTGCGGCGCCTGCGTGCAGGCCTGCCCGACGGCCACGCTGCAAGAGAAAAGCATCATCACCTGGGGCCAGGCCGAGCACAGCCTCATCACCACCTGCGCCTATTGCGGCGTCGGCTGCGGCTTCAAGGCCGAGATGAAGGGCAACACCGTCGTGCGCATGCTGCCGTGGAAAGACGGCAAGGCCAACGAGGGCCATGCCTGCGTGAAGGGCCGCTTTGCCTGGGGCTACGCCACCCACGCCGACCGCATCACCCAACCCATGATCCGCGAGCGCATCGACGAGGCCTGGCGCGAAGTCGGCTGGGACGAGGCGCTGAGCTTCGCGGCCCAGCGCTTCAGGCAGATTCAGGCGATCCACGGCAAGGATTCGGTCGGCGGCATCACCTCCTCGCGCTGCACGAACGAGGAGACCTACCTGGTGCAAAAGCTGGTGCGTGCCGCCTTTGGCACCAACAACGTCGACACCTGCGCGCGGGTCTGCCACTCGCCGACCGGCTATGGCCTGGGCCAGACCCTGGGCACCTCGGCGGGCACGCAGACCTTCAAGTCGGTCGAGCATGCCGACGTGATCATGGTGATCGGCGCCAACCCCACCGATGCGCATCCGGTGTTTGCCTCGCGCATGAAGAAGCGGCTGCGCCAGGGCGCGCAGTTGATCGTGGTCGACCCGCGCCGCATCGACCTGGTCGACTCGCCGCATGTGCGGGCCCGGCACCACCTGGCGCTCAAGCCCGGCACCAATGTCGCGATGATCACGGCCATGGCCCACGTGGTCGTCGCCGAAGGGCTGGTGGCCCGCGAGTACGTGGCCGAGCGCTGCGACGACAAGAGTTTTGCGCAGTGGTGCGAGTTCGTCTCAAGGCCCGACAACTCGCCCGAGGCCTTCGAGGCCGTGACCGGCGTGCCGGCCGCCGAAGTGCGCGCCGCCGCGCGGCTGTTCGCCAGCGGTCCGAACTCGGCCATCTATTACGGCCTGGGCGTGACCGAGCATGCGCAAGGCTCCACCATGGTCATGGGCATCGCCAACCTGGCCATGGCCTGCGGCATGGTCGGCCGCGAAGGCGTGGGCGTGAACCCCTTGCGCGGGCAGAACAATGTGCAGGGCAGCTGCGATATGGGCAGCTTCCCGCACGAGCTGCCGGGCTACCGGCACATTTCCGACAGCACCACGCGCAGCCTCTTCGACGCGGCCTGGGGCGTGACGCTCAGCCCCGAGCCGGGCCTGCGCATTCCCAATATGTTCGAGGCGGCGCTCGACGGCAGCTTCAAGGGCCTGTACTGCCAGGGCGAGGACATCGTGCAGTCCGACCCCAACACCCAGCATGTCGAGGCCGCTCTGCGCGCCATGGACTGCGTGGTGGTGCAGGACATCTTCCTGAACGAGACCGCGAAATTCGCGCATGTGTTCCTGCCGGGCTCGTCCTTCCTGGAAAAGGACGGCACCTTCACCAATGCGGAGCGCCGCATCAGCCGTGTGCGCCAGGCCATGCCGCCGCTGGCCGGACTGGCCGACTGGGAGGTCACCGTCAAGCTGTCGAATGCGCTCGGCTATCCGATGCACTACACGCATCCCGAGCAGATCATGCAGGAGATCGCCGCGCTGACGCCGAGTTTCCGCGGCGTCAGCTACGACAAGATCGAGCGCCTGGGCAGCGTGCAATGGCCCTGCAACGAAACCACCGACGAGGCCGGCACGGCCATCATGCACGTGGACCATTTCGTGCGCGGCAAGGGTCGTTTCTTCAACACGCAGTACGTGCCATCGGAAGAAAAGGTCACGCGCAAGTTTCCGCTCCTGCTGACCACCGGGCGCATCCTGTCGCAGTACAACGTCGGCGCCCAGACGCGCCGCACGGCCAACAACGAGTGGCACCGCGAAGACGTGCTGGAGATCCATCCGCACGACGCGCAGGAGCGCGGCATCACCGATGGCCACTGGGTCGGCATCGAGAGCCGCGCCGGGCGGACTGTCTTGCGGGCTGTCTTGAGCGAGCGCATGCAGCCGGGCGTGGTCTACACCACCTTCCACTTTCCGGCGTCGGGCGCCAATGTGATCACCACCGATTCGTCGGACTGGGCCACCAACTGCCCCGAGTACAAGGTCACCGCGGTGCAGGTGGTGGCGGTGAGCCAGCCTTCGGAGTGGCAGCAGCGCTTTGCGTCCTTTGATCGCGAGCAGCAGCGGCTCTTGCGCCAGGCGCAGGCCCCATCCAAAACCGACTGGGCGCCGGCCAAGTGAGGCGATATGGACATGGATGTCTTACCTGTAGAGCCTGAATCCGAGCAGGCGCTGACGGGCTTGCAGGCCCGCGTCGTGCACGATGGCGGCGCGCGGCAGTGGCTGCCCGCCGCCCTGCAGTCTGCCGACGGACGCCTGGACCAGCTCGCCGAGGAGGTGCCGGTGGCGCTGGTCTTCAACGGCATTTCGCATGCCGTGATGATGTGCAGCCCGCTGGACCTGGAAGACTTCGCGCTCGGCTTCGGCCTCAGCGAAGGCCTGTTGGGCAGCCCAGCCGAGTTGCTGGATGTGAGCGTGCAGGAATCCTCTGCCGGCATCGAGCTGCAGATGACGGTCACGGCGGCTTGCCAGTGGCGGCTCAAGGCGCGCCGGCGCACCATGGCCGGGCGCACCGGATGCGGCCTGTGCGGGCTGGAAAGTCTGCAGCAGGTCCAGCACGAACTGCCGGCCGCGCCGACGCTGAGCGTCGATCCACTTGCCATCCAGCTGGCCTTGCGCAGCCTGCGCCAACACCAGGTGCTGCAGCAGCGCAGCGGCGCCACGCATGCGGCGGCGCTGTGCCATGCAGCGGGCCATGTGCTGGCCTTGCGCGAGGACGTGGGGCGCCACAACGCGCTCGACAAGCTGATCGGCGCCGTGCACCGCGAGCATCTGGATGTGGCGGGCGGCTTTGCCTGCATCACCAGCCGCGCCAGCTTCGAGATGGTGCAGAAGGCGCTGGCCCTCGGCGTAGGCGCCCTGGTGGCCGCGTCGGCGCCCACGGCCAGGGCCGTCGGGATGGCCGACGCGCTGAACCTGGCCCTGGCCGGTTTCGCGCGCGGCGATGCCTTCGTCGCCTATACCTACCCCGAGCGATTCGGCGCTCGATGAGCTGATTGCAAGTGTTTCGAATGGACCTTCAAAACCTGATCCACATGGCCAACCGCATTGGCGAGTTCTTCCAGTCCATGCCCGACGTGCAGGAGGCCGAAGCCGGCGTGGCCGAGCACCTAGCCAAGTTCTGGGAGCCTCGCATGCTGCGCCTGCTGCTGGCCCACCTTGACGAGAGCGGCGCGCCGACGCTGATGCCGCTGGTGCGGGATGCCGTTCTGCAGCACCGGGCCAGCCTGGCGCCGCGCTAGCTAGCCGCGCTACAGCACCCGCCCCGGATTCATCAGGCCCTGGGGGTCCAGCGCCTGCTTGATGGCGCGCATCATCGCCAATGCCGTGGGGTCCTTGCGGCGCGCCAGTTCCTCGCGCTTGAGCTGGCCGATGCCGTGCTCTGCGGAGATACTGCCGCCGGCTGCGCACACGGCGTCGTAGACCAGGGTATTGATGGCTTTTTCTTCGCGCTGGAGGAAGCCGGCGGCGTCCTGGCCGGCGGGCGCCTGCACGTTGTAGTGCAGATTGCCGTCTCCCAAGTGGCCGAAGCAGACCATGCGCACGCCGGGCCAATGTTTCGCGAGCGCGGCATCGGTCGCATGCACGAAGGCGGGAATGCCGGACACCGGCACGGCGATGTCGTGCTTGATGTTCAGGCCCTCCATGCCCTGGGCCAGCGAGATGGCATCGCGCACATGCCACATGCCCTGGCTTTGCGCCAGCGTCTGGGCCACGGCGGTATCGTGGATCACGCCTTGCGAGAGGGCGTTGCCCAGCAGCGCCTCGAAGCGCGCCTGGGCATGGCGCTCGTCTTCGGCGTCCGAGAGTTCCAGCAGCACGGTCCACGGCGCATGGCCTGAGGGCAGGGCCTGCGGCAGTTGCGGGAAATGCCTGGCCACCAGGCGCAGCGAGAAGGTGTTCATCAGCTCGAACGCCGTGACGCTTGCGCCGGCATGCGACTGCGCAATGCCCAGCAACTGCACGGCCGCCTCCAGGCTGTGGCATGAGGCCGTTGCCGTGACCTGCGCGCGGGGCTGGGGAAAGAGTTTGAGCGTGGCCGCCGTGATCACGCCCAGGCAGCCTTCGCTGCCGATGAACAGATGGCGCAGGTCGAAGCCGGTGTTGTCCTTGCGCAGGCCCGAGAGGCCGTGCCAGGCCTCGCCCTGCGCGTTGACAGCCTCCAGCCCCAGGCACAGGTCGCGCGCATTGCCGTAGCGCAGGACCTGCGTGCCGCCGGCATTGGTGGCCAGGTTGCCGCCCACGGTGCAGGTGCCCTCCGAGGCCAGGCTCAGCGGAAACAGCAGCCCCTGGTCGGCGGCGGCCGTCTGCGCCTGCTGGAGCGTGCAGCCGGCCTGTACCGTCATGCTGGCATTGGCGCGGTCCACGCCGAGCACGCGGTTCATGCGCGTGGTGCTCAGCACGATCTGCCGGCCCGATGTGTCCGGCACGCCGCCGCCCACCAGCCCGGTGTTGCCGCCTTGCGGCACGACGCTCACGCCATGCGCCTGCGCGCAGCGGATCACCGCCGCCACCTGCTCAGTGCTGGCCGGTCGCACGACCGCCAGCGCGATGCCGGCATAGCGTTTGCGCCAGTCGCGCTCATAGGCCGACAGGTCGCCGCTCGTCAGCACGTGGGCCTCGCCCACGATGGCCTGCAGACGGCTCAGCATCTCGGTGTTCATGGGCTCAAAGCGATGCCGCCTTGGCGGCCGCCAGGCGCAGTCGCACCTGCATGGCGCAGGCGATAAAAATCCAGATGCTCAAGACCACCTCGACCCAGGCCAGCGCGCCGCCCAGCCCGGCCTCGCTGGTGGCGCGGACGGCGCCTTCGGCAAAGTAGATCCAGACCAGCAGGCTCAGCCAGCGAAAGGTGTAGAGCCGGTAGCGCCACAGGCCCGACAGGGGCAGCAGCAGGGGCAGGGCCTTGACGGCCAGCGTTCGGTGCCCGGTGGGGGCCAGCCACAGCTCCCAGCACAGGCACAGCAGGAGGAGCGCGAGCAGGCCGCTCAGGGCCATGGCGCGCGACCTCGCCTCGGCGGCGCTGGGTTGGCTGCGCTGCGCGGTCGGTAGAGTGGCCGTGCCGTTTGACGCGGCCTTGGGGTCAGTGGGTGTCATGGAAGCGCTCGACATGCTGGCATCATAGCCAGCATGAACACCATGAACGGCTTCCGAAATCCGATCGCCCTGCTGTCGAACCTGATGACCCAGTTGGTCGAATGGCCTTGGCTGGACACATTGCGCGGCCTGCGGGCGCGCTTCCAAGAGGAGCGGCTGGGGCTGACGGCCGGCAGCCTGACCTTCACCACGCTGATCTCGCTGGTGCCGCTGCTGACGGTGATGCTTGCCTTGTTCACGGCCTTCCCGATGTTCGCCAGCTTCCAGACGGCCTTGGAAAAATTCTTCCTGAAGAGCCTGATTCCCGACACCATCGCCAAGCCGGTGCTGGGCGCGCTGACGCAGTTTGCCGCCAAGGCCAACCGGCTTGGCGTGCTGGGTCTGGTGGCTCTCGGCATCAGCGCGCTGGCGGTGATGCTGACGATAGACCGGACCCTGAACGTCATCTGGCGCGTGCAGCGGCCTAGGCCGATCGCGCAGCGGGTGCTGGTGTACTGGGCCGCGCTGACCCTGGGTCCCTTGCTGGCCGGCGCCAGCCTCACGCTGACCAGCTATCTGATGTCGGCCAGCGCGGGCCTGGTGTCCAGCCTGCCCAAGGGGGCCAACGTGATCCTGGAAAGCGCGGACGTGTTCCTGCTTTGGGGCGCGGTGGCAGGCCTGTTTCATTACGTGCCCAACACCGATGTGCGCTGGCGCCATGCCCTGATGGGCGGCGCCTTCGTTGCGATCGCCTTCACACTGGCCAAGGTCGGCCTGGCCTGGTACGTCAAGCGCGTGCCGACCTACACCACCTTGTACGGCGCGTTTGCCACGGTGCCCATCCTGCTGATCTGGATGTACGTGGTCTGGTCCATCGTGCTGCTGGGCGCCTTGCTGGCGGCCAATGCGCCCAGCCTGTCGCAGCGCACTCCGCGCCGGCCCAATGTGCCCGGCCTCGGGCTGGAGCTGGCGGTGCAATGCCTGGCTGAATTGTGGACAAGCCGTGATCGAGGGGAAGGGGGCTTGAGCAGCCTGAGTCTGTCCCGCACGGTTGGCGTCGATCCCCTGCAGTTGGAGCCGGTGCTGGACGAGCTGATCCAGATCGGCTGGGTGGGGCGGCTGGACGAGGCCGGCGTGCAGCGCCTGGTCTTGCTGTGCGCGCCGGAGCAGACGCTGGTCCGGCCCTTGATCAGCGCCTTCCTGACCGCGCCGCAGCGCAACCTGGCGCCCTTGTGGTCAAGAACGGGATGGGATCAGTTCCGGTTGGCCGACTTGCTCAGGCCGCCGGGGAGTTCATTGACCGTGGATGTCTGAGCGTTGGCGGATGCCGGGCCCAGCATCGCTGCCAGCAGCATCGCGCCCACGGCCATGACCGCGGCGGCCATGTACAGGCCGGCGCCATAGCTGCCGAACTGCTGGGCCAGCCAGGCGGTCAGCGCCGGCCCGATGATCTGCGCGCAGCCGTAGGACAGCGTCATCCTGCCCATCATCTTGGCGGGATGGCTGGGGTAGTAGCGGCCCGCCATGGTCAGCACCAGGCTGACCATGCCGACGAAGGTGCTGCCGAACAGCACCGAGCCCAGCAGGGCTGCCGCGAAGCCGCCGGGCCAGACCGGCAGCACGATGCCAACGATCTGGAGCAGGGCCGCGAGGACCAGCGCCAGCACGTCGCCGGTCCTGCGCGCGATCAGGTCCCACAGCATGCAGGAGGGCGCGGCGGCCAGGCCCATGACCATGAAGACCCAGGTGCCGCGTCCCTGCAGGCCGGGCAGGGCATCGACAATGGCCACGATGAAGGTCGTGCTGACCACGTAGCCGATGCCGGCGCAGAAATAGGACGCCATCAGGAGGCGCAGGAAGCGGCTGCCGGGCGGGCGGTCCGCCATCAAGGCGGCACTGGCGCCGGAGGGCGCTGCCTCGGGCCGCGGCAGCCAGCGCAACGCCGGCCACAGCAGCAGGCAGCCCAGGCATGCAAAGGCCAGCCATTGATCGCGCCAGTCCAGCCCCAGCATCAGCATCAGCGCCGCAGCGATGGCGCTGAGGGCAATGCCCAGGCCAATGCCCGAGAAATGGATGCCCAGTTCGCTGCGATGCTGGTGCCGGATCAACCAGTTCAGGATCAGCCCGGTGCCGAACAGCATGCCGGCCGCGCTGCTGAGCCCGCCCAGGAAGCGGGAGGCGGCCCACAGCCAGACCTCGGTGCTGGCGGCCATCACGGCGGTGCTCAGCACCGCCACCACCATGCCGGTGCGGTAGAGCTTGTCTTTCAGTTGCAGGTCGCTGATTTGCGAGGCCAGCAGGGCGCCGCACAGATAGCCGGCGTAGTTCAGCGCGGCCAACCAGCCGCCTGCGGCCAGGCTCAAGCCGGCCTGCTGGCGCATCAGGGGCAGCAGCGGCGTGTAGGAGAAACGCGCGACTCCCATCACCAGCACCAGGCTGAAGATGCCTGCGCTCAGCACCTTGTATCGTCCAAACTGCTCGCGCTCAGTTGCACTCATGGTCCACCTTGTCAGGACGGTCACTCAAGCGGTTGGAGCGACACGGTGCCCGATGCTAGCGGCTGTGCTTTGCGCGTGCCTTTCAGGGGGTTATTCAAGGATCAGGGATGCAACACGACCAGCAAGGCGGTGGCCGCCGCGTCGGTCTTGTTGCGTATGGCATGCGGGCCATCGACAGCGTAGCGCGCCGTCTCGCCCGCCTGCACCACGGTCTGCACCATGTGGCTGGCTTGCGTGGCGCTGACCTCCAGCATGCCCTTGAGCACGCTCAGGTGCTCGCGCGAGCCGGGCTCGTGCGCGGCGGATTCGAGTGCGCCGCCGGGCTGTATCGTCAGCTCGTACCACTCGAAGTCGCCGGCCAGGTCGATGGGTCCCAGGATGCGCAACTGGCACAGGCCGTCCGGGCTGCTCATGCTGGGAATGTTGTGGGCGTGGACCACTTCGATGGCTGGCGCGCTGTGCCGTTCGCCACCCAGCAGTTCGGCCAGTTCCACGCGTAGGGCATTGGCCAGGCGCCACACCACGGCGACCGTGGGATTGGCCTGATTGCGCTCGATCTGTGAGAGCATGGACTTGGACACCCCGGCGCGGCGCGACAACTCGTCCAGCGACAGACCCTGGGTCTGGCGCAAGGCCTGCAGGGTGGCGCCCACACGCGGGGGCTCCAAAGGTTCCGGGCTGGGCAGCGACATGTCTTGACCTTGAAATGGAATTCCGAGATACTGCACATTCGTTCAATATAACGAACTGTGTTCTGTTTAGTGAATTGTGCACCAGGAGCGCGCTCATGACCACCACTGAAGATTTCTACGCCCACCTGCGCCAAGAGTTGCAGGCCGTGCGCGACGCGGGGCTCTACAAGAGCGAGCGCATCATCACTTCGGCGCAGGGCGCCGTTGTCCACACGCAGGATGGCCGCGAGGTCATCAACCTGTGCGCCAACAACTACCTGGGCCTGTCCTCGCATCCGCAGGTCATCGAGGCCGCGCACGAGGCCTTGCGCACGCACGGCTACGGCCTGTCGTCGGTGCGGTTCATCTGCGGCACGCAAGACCTGCACAAGACCCTGGAGCAACGCCTGGCCCACTTCCTGGGCACCGAAGACACCATCCTGTACGCGGCGGCGTTCGACGCCAATGGCGGCCTGTTCGAGCCGCTCTTGGGCGAGCAGGACGCGATCATCAGCGACGAGCTCAACCATGCCTCCATCATCGATGGCATCCGCCTGTGCAAGGCGCAGCGCTATCGCTACAAGCACAACGACATGGCCGACCTGGAGCGCTGTTTGCAGGAAGCCAAGGCCAAGGGTGCGCGTTTCACGCTGGTGTTCACCGACGGCGTGTTCTCCATGGACGGCACCATTGCCCAGCTCGACAAGATCCGCGAGATCACCGACCGCTACGGCGCCTTGCTGGGCATCGACGAATGCCATGCCAGCGGCTTCATGGGCCAGCGCGGCCGCGGCACGCACGAGTACCGCGGCGTGTTCGGCAAGGTCGACATCATCACCGGCACGCTGGGCAAGGCCCTGGGCGGCGCCTCGGGAGGCTTCACATCCGGTCGCAAGGAAGTGATCGAGCTGCTGCGCCAGCGCTCGCGCCCCTACCTGTTCTCCAACACGGTGGCGCCGTCCATCGTCGGCGCTTCCATCGCGGTGCTGGACCTGCTGGAGGGCTCGACCGCCCTGCGCGACAAGCTGGAGACCAACACCGCCTATTTCCGCGCTGCTATCCAGGCCGCCGGCTTCGAGATCAAGCCGGGCACGCACCCCATCGTGCCCATCATGGTCTACGACGCGGTCCAGGCCCAGAAGCTCAGCGCGCGCCTGCTCGAGCTGGGTGTGTATGCCGTGGGGTTCTTCTTCCCCGTCGTGCCCAAGGGCCAGGCGCGCATCCGCGTGCAGGTCTCGGCCGGCCATGAGCGCGAGCATCTGGAGAAGGCCGTCGCCGCCTTTGCTCAGGCCGGTCGCGAACTGGGTCTGGTCAAGCAGGGAGCACAGGCATGAGCAGCCGGATTCTCATCATCGGCGCCAACGGCCAGATCGGAACTGAACTGGCGCAGGCCCTGGCGCAGCGCCACGGCAACCACAACGTGATCACCAGCGACGTGGTGCCGCAGGGCCGCTTGCCGCATCTCGCGCATGAGATGCTCGACGTGACCGACGCCGCCGCGCTGACCTCGGTGGTCGAGCGCCATGGCATCACGCAGATCTACCTGCTGGCCGCCGCCTTGTCGGCCAACGGCGAGAAGCATCCGATGTGGGCCTGGGACCTGAACATGAAGGGCCTGCTCAACGTGCTGGAACTGGCCCGCGTGCACAAGCTCGATCGCATCTTCTGGCCCAGCTCCATCGCAGCCTTTGGTCCCAACACGCCGTCCATCGACACGCCGCAGACCACGGTGATGGACCCGACCACCGTCTACGGCATCTCCAAGCTCGCTGGCGAGCGCTGGTGCGCTTGGTACCACGCCAAGCACGGCGTGGACGTGCGCAGCATCCGCTATCCGGGCCTGATCAGCTACAAGACCCCGCCCGGCGGCGGCACGACCGACTACGCCGTCGAAATCTTCCACGCTGCCCTGAAGCAAGGCCGCTACAGCTGCTTCCTTGAAGAGGGCCAGGCCCTGCCCATGATGTACATGCCCGACGCGCTGCGCGCGACCATCGAGCTGATGGAAGCGCCTGCGGGAAGCATCACCGAGCGCGGCTCCTACAACTTGGCCGGCATCAGCTTCACGCCGGCCCAGATCGCCGAGGCCATCCGGGCTGAGGTGCCGGGCTTCGAGATCAGCTATGCGCCCGATTTCCGCCAGGCCATCGCCGCCAGCTGGCCGCAGTCCATCGACGACAGCGCCGCGGCGCGCGACTGGGGTTGGAAGCCAGCGTTTGACTTGCAGGCGATGGTGAAGGACATGCTGGACGCCCTGAGGGAACAGTTTCGCAAGTGATCGCTTGACTCAAGCCAAGGCCTGCCTGAGCGCCCCCAGCATCGCATCCGGCGCCTCGCCCATCAGTGCGTGCCCGGCGCCCAGCTTGAAGACCTGGGCGTCCAGCCGCTGCGCCAGATCCTGGCTTTGCCGGATTTGCGTCATCTGGTCGCGTTCGCCGAGGATGAAGCTGACCTTGCAGTTGCCTGCGGCGCGCAGCGCTTCAGCGGCCTGATGGCCATTGGCGTAGCGGTCACACACCTGGAAGTCGCGGGCGAACAGGTTGGCCCCCTCGTTCCGCTGCGCGTAGAGGGCTTGCATGCGGCGCATCAGCTGCATGCCGCCGCCGTGCAGCCAGGCGCCCGGGCCGGGATACGACGGTTTGGCCGCCAGCGTGCTGTGCGAGAAGCTGTTGACCATGGCCATGGCCTTCTCGGCCTGGGTCTGCGCGGTCTGCAGCAGGGCCTCGGACACTTTCATGGGGTAGGCCGTGCCCACCATTGCGAGGCGATCGATGGCGCAGGTGGGGGTGGATTGGCCCAGGTTTTGCGCTGCCGCTTCCAGGGCAATCAACGATCCCATGCTGTGGCCGGCCAGGGCCGCGCGCCGTACGCCGGCTTGTTCGAGCAGGCGCAGCAGCCAGGTGCCGTGGGCCTGCACGTCGGGCAGGGCGGCGCCCAGGCTGCGGCCGTGGCCGGGCAGGTCGACTGCCAGCACGCCGTAGCCGTGGTGGGCGAACCAGCGCGCCAGCAGGGTCCAGACGCTGTGGTCGTTCAAGGCGCCGTGCACGAACACGACGCAGGGCAGGGCGGGGTCAAGGGCTTTGCCGCCGGTGTAGGCATAGGCCTTGTGGCCGTCGATGTTGAATGTCGTCATTTGGAGGCTGCCTTCAATGCCGCTTTCAGATCGGCGATCAAGTCGTCCGCGTCTTCGAGCCCGATGGACAGGCGCACGGTGCCCGGCGTGATGCCGGCCTGGGCCAGCGCGGCGTCGTCCATGCGGAAATGCGTGGTGCTGGCTGGATGGATCACGAGCGAGCGGCAGTCCCCCACATTGGCCAGGTGCGAAAAGATGCGCAGCGCCTCGATGAAGCGGCGCCCCTGCTCTCGCCCGCCCTTGAGATCAAAGCTGAACACCGAGCCGCAGCCGCGCGGCAGCAGGCGCTGCGCCAGGGCATGGCTCGGGTGGCTGGCGAGGCCCGGATGGCCCACCTGAGCCACCAGGTCGTGGCCGGCCAGGAATTCGGCCACCTTGAGCGCGTTCTCGACATGGCGCTGCATGCGCAGCGACAAAGTCTCGATGCCTTGCAGGATCAGCCAGGCGCTGTGCGGGCTCAAACAGGCGCCGAAGTCGCGCAGGCCCTCGCGCCGGGCGCGCAGTAGGAAGGCGCCGACGGTGCTCTCCTCGCTGAACACCATGCCGTGGAAGCCCTCGTAGGGTTCGCAGAGCTCGGGGAAGCGGCCGTGCTGCTCGTGTGCCGCCTGCCAGTCGAAGCTGCCGGCGTCGACCAGCACGCCGCCGACCACCGTGCCGTGCCCGGACAGGAACTTGGTGGCTGAGTGGTAGATCAGGTCGGCGCCATGTTCGGCCGGGCGCATCAGGTAAGGCGTGGTCAGCGTCGAATCGACCAGCAGCGGCAGATGCGCTTCGTGCGCAATGGCGGCGATGCTGGGGATGTCCAGCACGTCCAGCCCCGGGTTGCCCAGCGTCTCGCCAAACAGCAGCTTGGTGTTGGGGCGAATGGCCGCGCGCCAGCCGTCCAGGTCGCCGGGGCGCACAGAGGTGGTTTCTATGCCGAAGCGCTTGAGCGTGTAGTGCAGCAGGTTGTGTGAGCCGCCGTAGAGGGCGCTGGATGCGACGATGTGGGAGCCGGCGCCCGCCAGCGTGGCGATGGCCAGGTGCAGGGCGGCCTGGCCGCTGGCCGTGGCGATGGCGCCCACGCCGCCTTCCAGCGCGGCCATGCGCTCCTCGAAAACAGCCGTGGTCGGGTTGGAGATGCGCGTGTACACATGGCCCGCGCGCTCCATGTTGAACAGCGAGGCTGCATGTTCGGCGCTCTCGAAGACGAACGAGGTCGTCAGGTGCAAGGGGGTGGCCCGGGCGCCGGTCGCGGGGTCCGGGGCGGCGCCAGCGTGCAGCGCCAAGGTGTCGAAGCCGGGATCGCCGTAGCCTGACATGGTGTCTCCTTTGTGTTGAGAGGGGGGATTGTGTGCTATGTTGAGCGTCGAAACGTTTTGACCTCCCCTCAGCACCTCGAAAAGAACTCAGTCCAGGAGACCATGATGAAAGTCGCCGACATCCTTCGCGTCAAAGGCAACACGCTGTTCACTGTGTCTCCCGACCAGCCCCTGATGGACGCGCTCCACACGATGGCCGAGCACGACATCGGCTCGCTGGTGGTGATGGAGTTCGGCGACTTGATCGGCATGCTGACCTTCCGCGAAGTGATCGCCGCCGTGGAGCGCAACAAGGGCTCGGCCATCGGCCCCAGCGTGCGCAGCGTGATGGACGACCACCCGCTGACGTGCACCCCCAGCACCGAGATGGATGAAGTGCGCCGCATGATGCTGGGCCGGCATGCGCGCTACATGCCGGTGCTGGAAGGCCGCACGCTGATGGGCGTCATCTCGTTCTATGACGTCGCCAAATGCGTGGTCGACAGCCAGGACTTTGAGAATCGCATGCTCAAGGCCTACATCCGCGACTGGCCGGTCGAAGAGGAAAGGACCGAAGAGTCCAAGCTCTGAATCGAAGCCGGGCAGCAAGCCTGGCTTCTTGCCTCGCGTGGCCTGGACCCGTGTGGGCAGCCACCTTGCTCGATAGAATTTGACGGTAGCGCCGGGGGAGTCCCGGTGCCCGTGACCTTTGCTTTGGATTCCCCATGTCTGGCAGCACCTTCGGCGAATTGTTCCGTGTCACCAATTTCGGCGAGAGCCACGGTCCCGCCATAGGCTGCGTGATCGACGGCTGCCCGCCCGGCATGGAGTTGTCCGAGGCCGATATCCAGCCCGAACTCGATCGCCGCCGCCCCGGCACCTCGCGCCACGTGACGCAGCGCAACGAGCCCGACGCGGTCGAGATCCTCTCCGGCGTGTATGAAGGCAAGACCACCGGCACGCCGATCTGCCTGCTGATCCGCAATACCGACCAGCGCAGCAAGGATTACGGCAACATCCTCGACACCTTCAGGCCCGGTCACGCCGACTACACCTACTGGCGCAAATACGGCCTGCGCGATCCGCGCGGCGGCGGCCGCTCGTCGGCGCGGCTGACGGCACCCATGGTGGGCGCTGGCGCCGTGGCGCGCAAATGGCTAAAGAGCCAGTACGGCACCGAATTCCGTGGCTGCATGACGCAGTTGGGCGAGTTCGAGATTCCCTTCGAAGGCTGGCAGCACGTGGCGCAAAATCCATTCTTCGCCGCCAACGCCAGCAAGATCGCCGAACTCGAAGACTATATGGATGCCTTGCGCAAGGCCGGGGACTCGGTCGGCGCCCGCATCCGTGTCGAAGCCACCGGCGTGCCGGTCGGCCTGGGCGAGCCTCTGTTCGACAAGCTCGACGCCGACATTGCCTACGCGCTGATGGGCATCAACGCCGTCAAGGGCGTCGAAATCGGCGCCGGCTTCGCCAGCGTGTCGCAGCGCGGCACCGAGCATGGCGACGAACTCACGCCACAAGGCTTTGCCAGCAACAATTCGGGCGGCACGCTGGGCGGCATCTCGACGGGCCAGGACATCGTCGCCTCCATCGCCATCAAGCCCACCAGTTCGATCCGCAGTCCCAAGGCGTCCGTCAACCGGGCTGGCGAGACGACCCAGGTGGAAACCTTCGGTCGCCACGACCCCTGCGTCGGCATACGCGCCACCCCGATCGCCGAGGCCATGCTGGCGTTGGTGCTGATCGACCACGCCCTGCGCCACCGCGCCCAGTGCGGTGACGTCCGCCATGAGCTGCCGCCGATCTCTGCCTTGAAATCGTCATGAAATGCTGCCGACCTGCTACCAGCCTTTTGCACGCTGATCTGACGCCACTGCAATCTGGTGTGCGGAATCTGCATTTCGTCGCAGACCTCTCTTCTGGCTGACGTGATCTCTCTACACTGCGCCCGAATCAAACATCCAAGATGACCAGGTGGGCGAACATGACGACTCGAAACAAATGGCTATGGGGTGCTGCCGCGACGCTGTTGCTGGCAGGCGGTGGCGCTTTGGCTTTGTGGTCCGGCAAGGGCGCTGGCGGCAAGGACGCGAAGGTCGATCCGGTGCTGGAGTTCCAGAACAAGGAAGTCGTGCATCCCGCGCTCGTGAGCATGCCTGCCCTGATTGAATTCTCCGGTCCGCTGGTGGCGCCCAACACGGCCATCGTGCACAGCAAGGTGGCGGGTACCTTGCTTTCCCTGAATGTGGGCGAGGGCAGTCGGGTCAGCATGGGGCAAAGCCTTGGCAACGTCGATCTGGAAGACCTGCACCTGCGCCTGGCCGAGCGCCAGGCCAATGTGGCTGCTACCCGGGCCCAGTTCGAGCAGGCCGAGAAGGTCTACAAGACCAACGAGGGGCTGGCGGCGCAGAACTTCATTGCCGCCACCGCGCTGGACAGCTCGCGCGCCTCCATGGAGGCCGCACGCGGCGCCTGGCTGGCCGCCAAGGCGCAAGCCGAGAACGGTCAGGTCAGCCTGCGCCTTGCCAGCCTGACCTCGCCCCTCAACGGCATCGTGGCCAAGCGCTTCGCGGTCCCGGGCGAGAAGCTGGCGCTGGAGCAGCAGATCCTCAGCATTGTGGACCTGAGCCGGCTCGAGTTGGCGGGGCTGGTGGGCACGCATGAAGTGAGCCGCCTCAAGCCCGGCATGGCGGTCGAAGTGCAGGTGGAAGGGGTGGACAAGCCCGTCACGGCGCACATTGCGCGAATCTCGCCGATTGCCGAACCCGGCACCCGCTCCATCACCGTCACCTTGGCACTTGAAAACCCGGGCGAGCAATTCAGGGCCGGCCAATATGCAGTGGCCAAGCTGCTGCTGCCCGACGAGACCGAGCGCCTGACCGTGCCGGATTCGGCCATCAGCAGCACCGGCGGCCAGAGTCAGGTCTGGTTGATCGAGCAAGGCGGCCTGACGCGTCGCATCGTGACCCTGGGGCGCAAGGACGCGCGCCAGGGCCTGGTGGAGGTCCTGCAGGGCTTGAACCCGCAGGCGCAGGTGCTCGCGCTGCGCTTCGACAACCTGAAGGAAGGCGCCAAGGCGCAGATCCTGGCGGACAAGCCGGCACGGCCTGCGACTGTGGCCTCGATGTCCGCCACCGCAGCCAGCAACTGAGGAGACCGCCATGTGGATGACGCGCGTCTCAATCAAGAACCCGGTGTTCGCCACCATGATGATGGTGGCCCTGTGCGTGCTGGGCGTGTTCGCCTATGCCAAGCTCGGCGTCGAGCAGATGCCCGACATATCACTGCCAGGCGCCTGGATCGATGTCCAATATCCCGGCGCCTCGCCCGAGGCGGTGGAGCGGGAGGTGTCCAAGCCGCTGGAAGAGGCGCTCAACACCGTCGCCGGGGTGGAGAAAGTGACCTCGCGCAGCTTCGAAGGCCGGGCGCAGGTCTGGGTGGAGTTCAGCCTCAATGCCGACATGAGCCGTGCCATGCAGGATTTGCGTGACCGTGTGGCGCAGGCGCAAGGGCTTTTCCCCAAGGACGTGCGGCCGCCCACGGTGTCGCGCTTCCAGAACGACAACGCCCAGCCCGTGGTGGTGATGGCGCTCCTGAGCAAGACACGACCGGCGCGCGAGTTGTCGATGATGGGCGAGCTGATCGTGGCCAAGCGCCTGAGCCGGGTCGACGGCGTGGCGCGCGTGGACATCGGCGGCCTGGTGCCGCGCGAAGTGCGCATCGACCTGGACCCCATGCGTTTGCGGGCCTATGGCGTCACCCCGGCGGAAATTGCAACGGCATTGAAGGAAGCCAATGCCGACCAGCCCGTGGGCCTGCTGTCAGACCGCAACTCCGATGCCCTGCTGCGCGTCGAAGGCCGGGTCAAGGACCCGCGCGAATTTGCCAACATCGTGGTGGCTAGGCGTGGCAGCCTGGCGCTGACGCTGGCCGACCTGGGGCAACTGGTTGAGCGCGAGCGCGAGCCCAACACCCTGGCCCGCATCAACGGTGCCCCGGCCGTGAGCTTCAACGTCTTCAAGCAGCAGGATGCCAACGTCGTCGCCACCGGCGAGGGCGTGCAGGAAGCGATGGAAGAGTTGCGCAAGACATTGCCGCAGGACGTGGAGCTGCGCACCATTTTCGCCGCCAGCGACTTCGTCAAGAGTTCGCTGGATGGCCTGAAGCACACCCTGGTCGAAGGCGCCTTGCTGACCGTGGCCATCGTGTTCCTGTTCCTGCACAGCTGGCGCTCGACCGTCATCACCGGCCTGACCCTGCCGATCTCGGTGATCTCCAGCTTCATTGCCGTGCATGCCTTCGGCTTCACGCTGAATTTCATGACCATGATGGCGCTGAGCCTGTGCATCGGCCTCCTGATCGACGATGCCATCGTGGTGCGCGAGAACATCGTGCGCCATGTCGGCATGGGCAAGGATCATGTGCAGGCCGCCAACGACGGCACCAGCGAAATCGGCCTGGCCGTGATGGCGACCACATTCGCGCTGTGCGCCGTGTTCGTGCCCGTGGCCTTCATGGGCGGCATCATCGGCAAGTTCTTCTATCCCTTCGGCATCACGGTCGTGGTGGCGGTGCTGGTGTCGCTGTTCGTGAGCTTCACGCTGGATCCGATGCTGTCCAGCGTCTGGCCCGATCCGCCCAGCGTGCGCCTGCGCCGCATGCCCGTCATCGGCGCCATGATGCGCGGCACGGACCAACTGATGGACCTGCTGCACGGCATCTATGAGCGCGTGATCCGCTGGGCCTTTTCGGGACGCCGCTATCGCCTGTTCCTGCTGCCCATCCCGGTGTGGGGCCGGCCGTTCGATGCGCAGGGCCGGCGCGACCGCACGCAGCCTCGCCGCCTGCGCCTGGCCACCATCACGCCGCGCGGCCTGGTGATGTTGGGCGGCTTGGGGAGCTTCGTGCTGGCCCTGGCCCTGGTGCCCCTGGTGGGCAGCGAGTTCGTGCCGCAGACCGACCAGAGCTTCACGCAGCTCAATCTGCGCATGCCCGTGGCGACCAGCCTCGAGCGCGGCGACGACAAGGTGCGCCAGGTCGAGGAGCTGCTGACGCACTATCCTGAAATCAAGACCGTGTCGACCGTGGTCGGCAGCTCCGGCGAGGGCATGTCCACCGGGCGCAACCAGGCGCAGCTCAGCATCGCGCTGGTGCCGCGTGCCGAGCGCAAGCGCAGCCAGAAGCAGATCGAGGACGCCTTGCGCGAGGACATCTCCCACATCCCGGGCGTGGAGCTCAGCGTGGGCATGGACAAGCCCATCTGGATCACCCTGCTGGGCAGCGACCCCGAGGGCCTGAACCAGGCCGCGCATGACCTGATCGAGAAAATCAAGACCGTGCCCGGTGCCGTGGACGTGGATTCCACCGTCAAGCCCGGTACTCCGGCCTTCGCCGTCCATCTGAAGGACTCCGCGGTGCGGGAGCTCGGCTTGACCGCGCCGCAGCTGGCGTCATCGCTGCGCGCCTACGTGAACGGCGAGGTGGCCACCTACTGGACCACGCCGGACGGCAACCAGGTCGAGGTGCTGCTGCGCTTGCCCAAGGCCCAGCGCGAACACCTGGACCAGATGGGACGGCTGCCGGTGGCCTTCAGCAAGGACGGCGTGCCGATCGCGCTGGACCAGGTGGCGACCATCGAACCGGTGTTCAACCCGGAGGTGATCCGGCGCCAGAACCTGCAGCGCCGCGAAGCCGTGTTTGCCAACGCCGAGGGACGGAGCTCGGGCGACGTCAACGCCGACGTCCAGAAGTTGATCAAGACCATGCAGTTGCCTCCGGGCGTGAGCTTCCTGGTGGACGGCGCCGGCAAGCAGCAGGCTGATGCCTTTGCGGGCCTGGTCAGCGCCATGGGCCTGGCGGTGATCTTCATCTATATCGTGCTGGCCAGTCAGTTCGGCAGCTTCGTGCAGCCGATCGCCATCATGGCTTCATTGCCGCTGTCGCTGATCGGCGTGATGCTGGCGCTGCTGCTGTGGGGCTCGACGCTGAACATCTTCTCGATGATCGGCCTGGTGATGCTGATGGGCCTGGTGACCAAGAACGCCATTTTGCTGGTCGATTTCGCCAACCATGCGCGGCGCGACGGTGCGAGCGTGTTCGAGGCCTTGCTGCAGGCCGGCCTGATCCGCATGCGGCCCATCATCATGACCACCGCGGCCATGGTGTTCGGCATGCTGCCGATGGCGCTGGCCTTTAACGAAGGCGGCGAGTTCCAGGCTCCCATGGGTCGGGCCATCATCGGCGGGGTGATCACGTCGACCATCCTGACGCTGCTGGTGGTGCCGGTGCTGTATTCATACCTGGTGAGGGACCGCCAGCCCAAGCTCGTGGCTGCACCGGACGAGAGTGCCGCCCGCACTTTCGATCAGGCCCTGCCCGCCAAATAGGGGCAGGGGTGGGCTGGATCAAGGCTTTTCCGCGACGGCCTTGATCTGGCTGAGGCCCTTCTCAAAGTCCTTACCCACCGTGCTGTCCATGATGGAAAAGACTCCCATCAGTTTGGTCAGGAAATTGGCGGGGCCGAACATGGCCCAGCTCAGGCGTGTGGTCCCGCCTCGACGCGTTAGCATGTACTCGGTGGTGTTGTGGGCCTCGAAGGGGCTGAGAAAGTCCAGCTTGATGAGTACCTTGTCGGGAGTGACCGAGAGGATCTCCATGCGTCCCTGGCCTACCTTGTCATTGCCCTTCCAGGCATAGATGGCACCGGGCCCGCTGGTCGCGCCGCTGAACTCGCGTTGCATGGCCGGGTCCAACTGTTCCCAGGGTGACCATTGGCCGAACTGCCTGAAGTCGGTCAGCAAGGGCATGATCTTTTCGGGCGGCGCCTGGATCTCGATTTCGCGCTGAACCCGGAAGTCATCCGGTCGCGTGATGGTGAACACAAGCAGGCCGGCGATCAGGGTTCCGACGACAAGAAGTACAACTTTGAGCATGAGCGTTTCCTCCGGAGCGAGGCGCTTTGTGGACCAGCGCCAGGTTCGCCGCATGCTAACTGTTTGCGTTCACAAATCGGAGCTATTTCTGTCCAAACTGCTGCAGTCCGCGCCTGAAGTCAGGCAAATCACGGGGCATCTTGCTTTGGCCTTCGCCATCCACAAACGCCGTTTGGCGTTTGTGCGCAGGTTCAGCACTCGACGATATTCACCGCCAGGCCGCCGCGCGCTGTTTCCTTGTACTTGGTCATCATGTCGGCGCCGGTGTCGCGCATGGTCTTGATGACCTTGTCGAGGCTGACGAAATGCGTGCCGTCGCCGCGCAGCGCCATGCGCGCCGCGTTGATGGCCTTGACCGAGGCGATGGCGTTGCGCTCGATGCAGGGGATCTGCACCAGGCCGCCGACCGGATCGCAGGTCAGGCCCAGGTGGTGTTCCATGCCGATCTCGGCCGCGTTCTCGACCTGCTCGGGCGTGCCGCCCATCACCTGGCACAGGGCCCCTGCGGCCATGGAGCAGGCCACGCCGACTTCGCCCTGGCAGCCGACTTCGGCGCCCGAAATCGAGGCGTTCTCCTTGTAGAGAATGCCGATGGCGGCGGCGGTCAGCAGGAAATCGACCACGCCGGTGTCGCTCGCGCCGTGCACGAAGCGCGTGTAGTAGTGCAAGACGGCCGGAACGATGCCGGCGGCGCCATTGGTCGGCGCCGTGACGACGCGACCGCCAGCGGCGTTTTCCTCGTTCACGGCGAGCGCGTAGAGGTTGATCCAGTCCATCACCTGCAGCGGGTCGCGCAGCGCCTGCTCGGGGTTGGCGGTCAGCCCGCGGAACAGTTCGGGTGCGCGGCGCTTGACCTTGAAGCCGCCGGGCAGGATGCCGTCGGTGCGGCAGCCTCGGGTGACGCAATCCTGCATCACCTGCCAGATGCGCATCAGGCCAGCATGGGTTTCTTCATCGGTGCGCCAATGGCGCTCGTTGCGGCGCATGATTTCAGCAATGCTGATGCCATGCGCCTGGGTCAGGGCCAGCAGCTCATCGCCGGTCTTGAAGGGGTAGGGCAGCACCGTGGCGTCGGGCGCGATGACCTTCTGCTTGCTGCCGTCGGCTGCCACCTCGTCGCTGACGACGAAACCGCCGCCCACCGAGTAGTAGGTGCGTTCCAGCAGTTCATTGCCCTCGACATCGAAGGCGATGAAGCGCATGCCGTTGGCATGGAAGGGCAGGCTCTGTCGACGGAAGAACACCAGGTCCTTGGCTTCATTGAAGGCGACGGCCTGCTCACCGAGCAATTTCAATTGGCCGCCCTCGCGGATCTCGGCCAGGTAGCGCTCGATCTGCTCGACGTCGACCACGTCCGGCTCATGGCCGGCCAGGCCCAGCAGCACGGCCTTGTCGCTGCCATGACCCTTGCCGGTCGCGCCGAGCGAGCCGTAGAGCTGCGACTGCACGCGCGCGCAGCGCTCCAGCAGGCCGTCATGGCGCAGGCGCAGTGCAAACAGCCGCGCTGCGCGCATCGGACCTACGGTGTGCGAGCTCGACGGGCCGATGCCGATCTTGAAGAGGTCGAAGACTGAAACGGCCATGAGCGCTCCTTTGAATCAGCTGGCTTCGTACTCGGACAGCGGCACGCAGGAGCAGAACAGGTTGCGGTCGCCGTAGACGTTGTCGATCCGGCCCACTGGCACCCAATACTTCTGGCGGCGCAGCGTGGCCACCGGGTAGGCGGCCTCCTCGCGGCTGTAGCCATGCGTCCACTCGGTCTTGAGCAGCGACTCGGCTGTGTGCGGGGCGTTGACCAGCGGGTTGTCCTCGCGGGTCCACTGACCTGCGGCGACCTTGTCGATCTCGCCGCGGATGGCGATCATCGCGTCGCAGAAGCGGTCAAGCTCGGCCTTGGACTCGCTTTCGGTCGGCTCCACCATCAGCGTGCCGGCGACAGGGAAGGACAGCGTGGGCGCATGGAAACCGTAGTCGATCAGGCGCTTGGCCACGTCTTCGGCGCCAACCCCGGAGGCGTCCTTCAAGGGACGGATGTCCAGGATGCACTCGTGGGCCACGCCGCCGCCCTTGACGCCGGCCACGTTGCCGCTGAAATGGATGTCGTAATGCGCGGACAGGCGCGCCGCCACGTAGTTGGCGGAGAGGATGGCAGTTTCAGTCGCGGCCTGCAGGCCTTCGGCGCCCATCATGCGCACGTACATCCAGCTGATCGGCAGCACGGCGGCATTGCCCAGCGGCGCGGCCGAGACGGCGCCGATGGCGGTGTCGCTCTGCAGGCCAGCGCTGCGATGCGTCGGCAGGAAAGGCACCAGGTCGGCAGCCACGCAGACCGGACCGACACCCGGGCCGCCACCGCCGTGGGGGATGCAGAAGGTCTTGTGCAGGTTCAGGTGGCTGACGTCACCGCCGAATTCGCCGGGCGCCGCCACGCCCACCAGGGCGTTCATGTTGGCGCCGTCCACGTAGACGCGGCCGCCGTGCTCGTGCACCAGGGCGCAGATCTCCTTCACATGCGTGTCGAACACGCCGTAGGTGGACGGGTAGGTGATCATGATCGCAGCCAAGTTGGCGCTGTGCTGTTCGCATTTTGCGCGCAAATCGGCGAGGTCGATGTTGCCTTCCTTGTCGCATTTGGTCACGACCACGGTCATGCCGGCCATGTGGGCCGAGGCCGGGTTGGTGCCGTGCGCCGATTCAGGAATCAGGCAGATCTTGCGTTGCGCCTGGCCGCGCGACTCGTGGAAGGCCTTGATGATCAGCAGGCCGGCGTATTCGCCCTGCGAGCCGGCATTGGGCTGCAGCGAGATGCCCTTGTAGCCGGTGGCCTGGCACAGCCAACTGGTCAATTGCTGGTCGAGCAGTTCGTAGCCCTTGAGCTGGTCGCGCGGCGCGAAGGGGTGGATGCCGGCGAACTCGGGCCAGGTGATGGGGATCATCTCGCTGGTCGCGTTGAGCTTCATGGTGCAGGAGCCCAGCGGGATCATGCTGCGGTCCAGCGCCAGGTCCTTGTCGGCGAGCGCGCGCAGGTAGCGCAGCATCTCGGTTTCCGAGTGGTGGCGGTTGAAGATCGGGTGCGTCAGGTAGGCGCTGGTGCGCTGCAGCTCGGCCGGGATCAGCGCGGCGATGCCTTTCTCGAAGGCGCCGAAATTGGAAAATTCGTCCGGCACGGCCTTGCCCTGGGCGAATGCCTTCCACAGCGCCTGGATGTCGGCACGGGTGGTGGTTTCGTCCAGCGACACGCTGATGCTTTGCGCGCTGGCGCGGCGCAGGTTCATGCCGGCGGACAGGGCCGCGGCCATGATGGCCTCGGTCTGGGCGCCGGTCTGGACGTGCAGGGTGTCGAAGGCGCTGTCGTGCGCCAGCGTGAAGCCGAGCTGCTTCAGGCCCTCGGCCAGCACGGCCGTGAAGCTGGCCACGCGCTGGGCGATGCGCTTCAGGCCTTGCGGGCCGTGGTAGACCGCGTACATGCTGGCCACGACGGCGGGCAGCACCTGGGCGGTGCAGATGTTGGAGGTGGCCTTTTCGCGGCGGATGTGCTGCTCACGGGTCTGCAGCGCCAGGCGATAGGCCGGGTTGCCGTGCGAGTCGACGCTGACGCCGACCAGGCGGCCCGGCAGGTTGCGCTTGTACTCGTCCTTGCAGGCCATGTAGGCGGCGTGCGGGCCGCCGTTGCCCATGGGCATGCCGAAACGCTGGGTGGTGCCGACGGCGATGTCGGCGCCTTGCTCGCCCGGGGCCTTCAGCAGTGTAAGGGCCAGCAGGTCGGCCGCGGCGATCAGGAGGCCGCCCTGGGCGTGCACGGCGTCGGCAACGCCCTGCAGGCCATGGGTGGCGCCGGTCACCCCGGGGTATTGCAGCAGCGCCGCGAAGCAGGGCGTCTTGCCTGCTTCAGCAGCGGGGCCCACCTGCACGGTGTAGCCCAGCGGCAGGGCGCGGGTCTGCACCACTTCCAGGGTCTGCGGCAGCACGTCGTCGGCCACGAAGAAGACCGTGCTCTTGCTCTTGCCCACACGCGCGGCCAGCGTCATGGCCTCGGCGGCGGCGGTGGCTTCGTCCAGCATCGAGGCATTGGCGATGGCCATGCCTGTGAGGTCGGTCACCATGGTCTGGAAGTTGACCAGCGCTTCCATGCGGCCTTGCGAGATCTCGGCCTGGTAGGGCGTGTAGGCGGTGTACCAGGCGGGGTTCTCGAGGATGTTGCGCAGGATCACGCCGGGCGTGAGGGTGTCGTGGCAGCCCTGGCCGATGAAGCTTTTGAGCACCTTGTTCTGCGTCGCAAGCGCCTTCAGCTCGGCCAGCGCCTGGGCTTCCGTCGCCACGGGAGCCAAGTCCATGACGGCGCCGCGCTTGATGCTTGTGGGCACGATGGCCTCGATCAGCGCGCGGCGTGAGGCGACGCCGATTTCCGACAGCATCAGCGCTTCGTCGGCGGCGTCGGGGCCGATGTGGCGGGCTTGGAATTCGGCGGCGTTCTCGAGTTCGCCGAGCGGCTTCAGGGCAGACATCAACATGGGGATTCCTTGGCAGGTGCGGCGGCGGAGGCGGCCGGCATTGGACGCTTCAGGCGGCAGTCCGTGGCCCCGCGGTGCGGGGCCAGATCAATCGGTGCGGGAAAAAGCAGTGGGACCGGGTCCGGATCAGCTGTTCTTGACGAGCTCGTCGTAGGCGGTGCTGTCCATCAGGGCGTCGAGCTGGGCCGGCTTGCTCAGCTTGACCTTGAAGAACCAGCCGGTGTTGAGCGGGTCGGTGTTGGCCAGGGCAGGTTCGTCGCGCAGGGCTTCGTTGACTTCGACGATTTCGCCGTCCACGGGCATGTAGACGTCGGCGGCGGCCTTCACGGACTCGACCACGCCGGCCACGTCCTTCTCGGCATAGTGCTTGCCGACTTCGGGCAGGTCGACGAACACCACGTCACCCAGCGCGTCTTGCGCATGGACGGTGATGCCCACGGTGGCGACGCCGTCGGCGCCGGTCTTGATCCATTCGTGGTCAGGCGTGAATTTGATGCTCATGGTGTGCTCCGGGTTCGGATGGGTCGAAAGATGAAAAAAACGGAATCAGCTGCGGCTCATCAGCCACGGAAATAGCGGTGCGGCGAGAATGGCATGGCAGCGACGGTCATGGCCACGCGCTTGTCGCGTACCAGCGCGAACACGGGCGTGCCCACGGCTGTGTGGGCGGCGCCCAGGTAGGCCAGGGCTACCGGCTGGTTGACACTGGGGCCGAGCGAGCCGCTGGTGACGACGCCGATCTCGGCGCCGTTGGCGTCGACCACCTTGGCGCCTTCGCGCACCGGCATGCGCTCGGTGCTGATCAGGCCCACGCGCTTGCGCTGGGCGCCTGCGGCCAGTTGCTGGTCGACGATGGCGGCGCCGGGATAGCCGCCAGCGCGGGCGCCGCCAGCGCGGCGCACCTTCTGGATGGCCCAGGTCAGTGCGCCTTCGACGGGCGTGGTTCCGGTGTCGATGTCGTGGCCGTACAGGCACAGCCCGGCTTCCAGGCGCAGGGTGTCGCGCGCGCCCAGGCCGATGGGCTTGACTTCGGGCTGGGCCAGCAGCTTGCGGGCCAGCGCCACGGCGTCGTTCTCGTGCACGGAAATCTCGAAGCCGTCTTCGCCGGTGTAGCCCGAGCGGGTCAGGAAGGTGTCAATGCCGTCGAGCTTGAAGTGGCCGCCGGTCATGAAGGTCAGCTTGGCGACCTCGGGGTTCAGGCGCGACAGGGCGGTGACGGCCTGCGGGCCTTGCAGCGCCAGCAGGGCGCGCTCGGGCATGGGAATGACCTCGCAGCGCTGGCCGATGGTGGCTTGCATGTGGGCAATGTCCTGCACCTTGCAGCCGGCGTTGACGACGACGAACAGATCGTGCTCGCGGCGCGTGATCATCAAATCGTCGAGGATGCCGCCTTGCGCGTTGGTGAACAGGGCGTAGCGTTGCTTGAGCACGGGCAGGTCGATCACGTCCACCGGCACGATGGTTTCGAGCGCGGCAGCGGCGTCGGCGCCGACCAGGCGGACCTGGCCCATGTGCGAGACGTCGAACAGGCCTGCCGCGGCGCGCGTGTACTTGTGTTCGGCGAGGATGCCTTCCTTGTACTGCACGGGCATGTCGTAGCCGCCGAAGGGCACCATCTTGGCGCCGAGTTCAACGTGCAGGGCATGCAGGGGGGTCTTGTGGAGTTCAGCGGACATGGCTTTCTTTCGAGGGCAAACTTCAAGCCCACCCGCTAAGGGTGGGAGGGCTGCCCTCGCTGTCCTTGGTACTTGAGAGATTCGCTCCCGGCGCCAGGCCGGCAACTTGCCCCTTCAGTGGACGGGCTCCAGGGCCCGCCTCTCTCCAGTGAGGAACGCTCCAGATCCGGAACGTCTTGTCAGTCCTTTTGCCTGAGCGTTTGAAGCGGCGACACCAGCAAGCGGTGTTGAATCAGCTTCTGCGCCTTCGGCGGTTTTCAACGAAAACTCTCTCCTGACGGGGCGCGATTGTAGCCGTGGTTTGGCGGTCTGCGCACCTTAGTCCGAATGGGCGATGAAACGATGGTGTTGCGCTTGTATCTTGGCGCCCAGACAAGGCTTGCTACACGCTCAGACAAGGGAACGCATGAGTCCGATTGAATCAATGGAGACACGCTTGGCCAAGCTTGAAGATGCGGCCGCCATTGTGAATCTGAAGGCACGTTACTTCGCCTGCTGTGATCTCAAGGACCCCGAAGGGGTGAGGGACTGCTTCATCACGGGCGCCGTTCGGATCGACTATGGTCGCGTGGGCGTGTTCCACCATCGCGATCAGCTGGTGGAGGTTTTCTCCAGACTTGGCTGTCAGCCGCACATGGTCGAGATGCATCACGGTGTCAACCCTGAGGTCACCGTACTTGATGCGTTCCATGCGCGCGGCAAGTGGGGCCTGCATTACCAGGGGATCAACACGCGGGACCAGACGATCACGCAACTGGGTGCCTATTACGAAGACGCATACCGGAAGTGCGGCGGTGTCTGGAAGATCTCGGCGACCCGTTGCGTGGTCACCTCCACATTGGTCGTGAGCTATGAGGCTGCGAAGGGTGTGCTGTGTGCTGGCGCGCAGGCTCCGGCGAGTGAGAACGGCGAGGCCCAGCGGGCTTGATGCACCGACTTGACGGGCTTTTTCCCGAACTTTTTGAAGAGGAGTCATCGCTCAATGGACGAGGACAACAAACGCCTGGTGGCCGTCGTCACGGGGGCCTCGCGAGGCGCTGGCAAGGGCATTGCGCTTGCCCTGGGCGCGGCAGGCGCCACCGTGTACGTGACGGGGCGCACACAGACCGAAGGCGACGCGCCGCTGCCTGGCACGATCCACTCGACGGCGCTCGAGATCGACGCGCTGGGTGGCCGGGGCATCGCGCACGCCTGCGATCACGCCGACGATGTACAGGTCAAGGCCCTGTTTGACCGGGTTGCAAATGAGCAGGGGCGCTTGGACATTCTGGTCAACAACGCGACCTGCCTGCACGATCAACTGATCGAGAAGGGACCGTTCTGGGAGAAACCGCTCGACCTCGTCGACATCCTCGATGTGGGCTTGCGCTCGGCCTACGTGGCCAGCTGGCATGCCACGCCGCTGATGGTGAAGCAGCGCTCGGGCCTGATCGTGTTCACCTCGTCATACGGCGCCAATTGCTACATGCATGGTGCCGCCTATGGCGCGCAAAAGGCCGGCGTCGACAAGTTCGCGAGGGACATGGCGGTCGATTTGCGTCCCCGGGGTGTCGCCGCCGTGTCGATCTGGATGGGGCTGTTGCGAACCGAACGCACGAAGCGCGTGTGGGACACGCATCCTGACCAGTACAAGAATTTGGCGTTGGCGGCAGAGAGCCCGGACTTCACGGGCAAGCTGATCCTCGCGCTGTACCGCGATCCGCAACGGCTGGAGCAGTCGGGCCAGGTGCTCATAGGCGCCGAGACTGCGCTCAGGTACGGGATCACCGATATCGACGGCAAGCAGCCGCCGTCCTATCGAGACTGGATGGGTGGGCCGGTGCAGGCGCATCCGGCCATTATTGAGTGAGGGGGGCTCATGGGAAAACTCGACCACAAGGTCGCGCTTGTGACGGGCGCGGGACAAGGGGTGGGCCAGGGCATCGCCTACGCCCTTGCCGGTGAAGGAGCCGCCGTGGCTGTGGTGGGGCGCACGCGTGACAAGCTGCTGGTGACCTGCGACGAAATCAGGCGGCGCGGAGGGCGGGCGGCGCCGTTCACCTGCGATGTGACGGATCCGAGCCAGATCGAGGGATGTGTCGCCGCAGTCGTGGAGCAATTTGGCGGGGTGCAGATTCTTGTCAACAACGCACAGGTTGCGCCGCTCGGCCGTTTGCTCGACGTTTCAGACGAAGCTGTTCTCGATGGCATGGCGTCCGGGCCGCTTGCGACCCTGAGATTCATGCGGGCTTGCCATCCGTATCTGAAGGGTGGTGGCGTCGTTGTCAATTTCGCGTCATCTGCGGCAGTTCGTTGGGATGCTTCAGGCTATGGCGCGTATGCGGCAGCCAAGGAAGCCACTCGCGCCCTGACGCGCGCGGCAGCCTGCGAATGGGGCGGCGATGGCATTCGCGTCAACGTGGTTGCGCCGCATGCGCTTTCGCCTGGGCTGAAAGGGTGGGTTGAAGCCAATCCGGAAGAGGCCGAGGCGTTTTTCAAGACGATTCCGCTGGGACGTGTCGGCGACTGCGAACACGATATTGGTCGTGCCATCGTGTTTCTGGCGAGTCCAGATGCCGCCTACCTCACCGGTGCGACCTTGCCGCTGGACGGCGGGCGAGCCTATTGGGGTTGAGCGGACTGTCGCTTCTTTGAATGAAAGGAACAGAAATGGCTCGCATGGAAGGAAAAGTTGCAATCGTGACTGGAGGCGCGCGCGGCATGGGTGCGACGACTTGCCGCCTGCTCGTTGCAGAAGGTGCGCGCGTGGTCATTGCGGATGTGCTGGAAGCCGAAGGCGAGGCACTCGCGCGCGAGCTTGGCGAAGCGGCGCGCTTCATTCGCCTGGATGTATCGAACGAGGAGGACTGGGCGCGAGTGGCTGATTTCGTGATCGCCGAGTTCGGGCGGGTCGACGCGCTCGTGAACAACGCAGCCGTGCTGGTGTTTGGGGGCATCACTGCGCTGAAGAAGCAGGATTTCGAGCGCGCGCAGTCGATCAACCTGGTGGGAACCTTCCTGGGCATCCGAACCATTGCGCCGCTGATGACGGCGCAAGGCAAAGGCTCCATCGTCAATATCTCCTCTGTGGATGGGCTGCGTGGCGTTAACGCGCTTGCGGCCTACGTGTCGAGCAAGTGGGGGGTGCGCGGCCTCACGAAAACAGCGGCACTCGAGCTTGGACACCTTGGCGTACGGGTCAACTCGGTCCATCCCGGCGGCGTCAATACCGTGATGTCCAATCCCATGGGTGAGACGCTTGAAGAGGTCAACAAGCGCTATGCGGGAGTGCCGCTGCAGCGCGTGGGCTTGCCTGAAGAAATTGCCCGCGCCACGCTGTTTCTCGCGAGCGACGAGGCCTCGTACTGCAACGGTGCTGAGCTGGCGGTCGACGGTGGCATGTCCACAGGCGCGTATTACCCTGGATTGCCAGGCGCACCAGCCTGAGTGTCGTGGGTGCTGCGTCCTGACTTAAGCCTGCACTAAGTCCGGCGGGGTTCGCATCGGCGAAAATTCCCGTTCAGGGAAGGATCAGCTGCATGCGACTCTTGTTGGTGGAAGACGATCTGATGATCGGCGAGCAATTGCTCGACCTCTTGCGCGCCGAGCACTACGCGGTCGATTGGGTGCGCGACGGCGAGCAGGCCGATGGCGCCTTGGCTGCGCAGCAATACGACCTGGTGATTCTCGACCTGGGCCTGCCCAAGCGCGACGGCATGAGCGTGCTGCGCGGCTTGCGAGCCCAGAAGAAGACCGTGCCAGTGCTGATTTCGACTGCGCGCGACGCCGTCGAGCAGCGCATTGCCGGCCTGGATGCCGGTGCCGACGACTACGTGCTCAAGCCTTTCGATCTGGACGAACTGCTGGCCCGCATCCGCGCCTTGCTGCGGCGCGCCAGCGGGCGGGCCGAGCCTGTCTACGAACATAAGGGCGTGAGCGTCAATCCGGCCACCCGCGAGGTCAGCGTGCAGGGTCAATCGGTCAGCCTGTCCGCGCGCGAATGGGCGGTGCTGGAACCGCTGCTGGCCCGACCGGGCCTGGTGCTGTCGCGCCAGCAGCTGGAAGAAAAGCTCTACAGCTGGAAGGACGAGATCAGCAGCAACGCGGTGGAGGTCTACATCCACGGCCTGCGCAAGAAGCTGGGGCCGGAGCTGATCCAGAACGTGCGCGGCGTCGGCTATCGGGTGCCCAAGGAATGAGCGCTTCGCTGGAACGCTCGGCCCTGGCCGACTGGTGGCGTCGCAGCATGCCGCTGTCGCTGCGCTATCGGCTGATCATCTTCCTGATCGCCGCGGTATCGGTGGCGGCCCTGATTCAGGGCCTGATTGCTTACCGCAACGCGCTGCACGAGACCGACGAGATTTTCGACTACCACATGCGCCAGATGGCGTTCTCGATGCAAGGGCGCTTCGGCAGCGGCACGGTGTCGGTGCCGCTGGGAGGCGACAAGCAGCCGTTTGATTTCCTGGTGCAGGCCTGGGCCTTGGACGGCTCGCCGCTGCTGGAGTCGCCGCTGGGCGGCCTGCTGCCGCAACGTGCCGTGCTGGGTTTTTCCAACGTCGACTCCTATGGCCGGCAGTACCGCGTCTTTTCCTTGCAGACCTCCTATCAGGTGATACAGGTGGCGCAGGACATGGCCGTGCGCCGTCGCATGGCGGGTGAGCTGGCCTGGCGCACGGTGCTGCCCATTGCCTTGATGCTGCCGTTGCTGGGCGTGGTGGTTTGGTGGGTGGTGAGCCATTCGCTGGAACCGGTGTCCAGGGTGCGCGAGCAGATCGCGAACCGTGCTGCCGATGATCTGGCGCCGCTGGTCGCCGCCGACATGCCCTCGGAGCTTGGCCCACTGGTGGCGGAGTTCAATGCTCTGCTGCATCGCGTCGCGGGTGCCTTCGAGGCGCAGCAGCATTTCGTGGCCGACGCGGCGCATGAACTGCGCTCGCCCCTGACGGCGCTCAAGCTGCAGTTGCAAGGTCTGCAACGAGCCACAGATGCGCAAGAGCAGGCGCAAGCGGCTGCACGATTGGCCAAGGGAATAGACCGCGCCAGCCATCTGGTGGATCAACTGCTCGCCCTCGCACGCCAGGAGGGGCGCAGCCTGGCGGTGCTGGGCGCTCATGATGTCGCGTTGGACGCCTTGTGCCGCGACGCCGTGGTGGCCGTTGCCGATGCGGCCGGCGCCAAGGGCATCGACCTGGGCCTGGGCCGATGCGACGCGGCACAGGTTCGCGGGCAATCCGAAAGCCTGGCCATGCTGATCCGCAACCTGCTGGACAACGCCATCAAATACACGCCTGCGGGCGGACACGTGGACCTGAGCCTGCGTTCTGAAGGCTCGCGGACCGTGGTGCTCTGCGTCGAAGACAGCGGCCCCGGCATTGCCAGCGCCGAGCGCGAGCGCGTGTTCGACCGTTTCTATCGCAGTCCCGAGACCACGGCGCTGGCGGGTGCTCAGGGCAGCGGCCTGGGGCTGGCCATCGTCAGGGCGATCGCAGACAGCCATGGGGCGACGATCACGCTGGACCGGTCGCCGACCTTGGGCGGCTTGTGGGTCCGCATCGTGTTTCCAGTCCAGGCATGAATTGGATTAAGCGACGTCTAAGTCTCGCCGCGCATAGTTGCAGCATGTTTGATTCTTGACTCTGGAGAACGTATGGATCAACAGCAGGACTTTTCGAAGCAATCCCGCGCCGAAACCATGATTCCGGCTCGCAAGCTGGTCTGGGCCCTGGTGGCGGCGGGCGTGCTGGGCGCGGCAGGCGGGGCTGGCGCATTGCACGCCGCCGATGTGGTGCGTACGTCTTCCACAGCCGTAGCACCGAGCGCGAGCACGTCAGATGCCGGCAGCGCACCGCAGAACGTGGCGCTCAACACGACTCCGGCGCCCACGACTTCAACACCGGCTGCGCCGGCCACGCAAGCTCCGGTGGCGCCTGCCGCCAGCTTCCCCGACTTTGCCGAGATCGCGGCGCGTCATGGCGCGGCGGTGGTGAATGTCAGCGTGATGGGCACGGTCAAGGCGCAGCGTCGCGGCCCCATGCCGCAGATCGATCCGGACGACCCCTTCTTCGAATTCTTCCGCCGTTTCCAGATCCCTGGCGGCCCCAATGGCCAAGGAGGCCAGGGCGGCGGCGAGCGCGCCATTCACGGGCAGGGCTCGGGCTTTATCGTCAGCGCCGACGGCGTGATCCTGACCAATGCCCATGTGGTGCGCGATGCGCAGGAAGTCACCGTCAAGCTGACGGACCGGCGCGAGTTCCGCGCCAAGGTGCTGGGCAGCGACCCCAAGACCGATGTGGCCGTGCTCAAGATCGAGGCCAAGGGCCTGCCCGTGGTGACGCTGGGCAGTACCAAGAACCTGCGCGTCGGCGAATGGGTGCTGGCGATCGGTTCGCCGTTCGGCTTCGAGAACAGCGTGAGCGCCGGCGTGGTCAGCGCCAAGGGCCGTGCGCTGCCGCAGGAAAACTTCGTGCCTTTCATCCAGACCGACGTGGCCGTGAACCCGGGCAATTCGGGCGGCCCGCTGTTCAATGCGCGCGGCGAGGTGGTGGGCATCAACTCGCAGATCTACAGCCAGACCGGCGGCTACCAGGGCCTGTCGTTTGCGATTCCGATCGAAGTCGCCAACAAGGTGCGGCAGCAGATCGAGTCGGGCGGCAAGGTCCAGCATGCGCGCCTGGGCGTGACCATCCAGGATGTCAACCAGACCTTTGCCGACTCCTTCAAGCTCGACAAGCCAGAAGGCGCCCTGGTGTCCAACGTGGAAGAGGGCGGTCCCGCCGCCAAGGCCGGCCTGAAGGCTGGCGATGTGATCCTGAAGCTCAATGGCGAGATCATCGTGGCCAGCAGCGACCTGCCGGCCATGTTGGGCCAGATGCAGCCGGGCGAGCGCGTCAAGCTGGAAATCTGGCGCCAGGGCAAGCGCGAGGAACTCAGCGCCAAGCTCGGTGATGCCAACGACAAGTCCGAGAAGCAGGCCAACGACGACGAAGGCGGTGCGCCGCAGGGCAAGCTGGGCTTGACTCTGCGGGCGCTGCAGCCGCAGGAGCAGCGCGAGTCAGGCATTCGCAATGGCCTGCTGATCGAGGATGCCAGCGGTCCGTCGGCGATGGCGGGCGTGCGCGCCGGCGACGTGCTGCTGGCCGTGAACGGCACGCCGGTCACCAGTGTCGATCAGGTCAAGGCCGTGGTGGCTGCATCGCCCAAGTCGGTGGCGCTGCTGCTGCAACGCGGGAATGACCGGATCTTCATCCCCGTCCGCTTGAATTGAGTTTGAACCGAGTGTGAGCCGGCCGGCTTTGCCGCCGGGTTTCAGAGATGGAACCAGGCGACGATGCCGGTCGCCACGCCGACGACGCCGAGGCCTACCGTGGCCCATTCCATCCAGCGTCGTCGGGTCAGCAGGGCAATCGCGGCCACGGCGATCGCCACTTGCAGGATGGTGGTGGCCTGGGCCCAGCGGTGATGCAGATGCATCTGCTCGTCGCTTTGCTGGTCCCAGTCGAGGACTTCAGCTTCTAGCTTGTCCGCTTTTTCCTTGATGTCGACTTTCTCTTGCTTGTAGCGCTCTACCTCCGCGAGGTAGTGCGCTTTTTTTTCGTCGCTCGACACCAGCGCGGACGCCAGTTCGGCAAGGTTCTGCTTGTTGCCCTTTGACTGGTAATAGTTCCACTGGTTGGACGCTTCGGTCTTCTTGATGGCCGCGTTGTTCTTGTAGAGCATCGCGTTGGCCTGCGTGGCGCCGCCCATGTAGGCGAACATGGCGCCGACCGTGGCCAGGATGGCCGTCAGCACGGCCAGTTGGCCGGCCATGCCCTTGGGTTCGTGCTCGGCGGCGTGTTCGAGTTCGTGGTCGTGGGGGCCGTGAACGTGGAATCCGTCTTCGGACATGGGGGGCTCCTTGAAAAGAGGTGGTCAGGCGGCGGGACGGCGTTCCAGGCGCACGAAATGGAAGTCCCAGCCATGTCCGCGCGAGGCCGGGCTGTGCTGGGTCTGGCGCGAGGTTTCGATGAATCCCATGCCGCTGTAGTCGGGGAAGAAGGCGTCGGCCTCGAATTCTGCTTCGATCAGCGTCAAGGCCAGGCGGTCAGCGCGGCCCAGCGCCTGCTCATAGATCTGCGCGCCGCCCATCACGAAGACCTCGTCTTCACCGGCACAGGCGCGCAGCGCGGCGTCCAGCGAATCGAACACCTCGGCGCCCGGCAGGCTCAAGCCCTTCTGGCGCGACAGCACGATGTTGCGGCGCTCCACCAAAGGCCGGAACCTGGCGGGAATCGAATCCCAGGTCTTGCGGCCCATGATGATGGTGTGCTTCAAGGTCAGCGCCTTGAAGTGCGCCATGTCCTCGGGAAGGCGGGCCAGCAGTTCGTTGTCGTGACCGATGGCCCGGTGCCGCGCCAGGGCGGCAATCAAGGTGACTTTACACATTCAATCGGCGTCAGACTCGGCGTCAAACAGCCACCGGCGCCTTGATGGCGGGGTGGTGCTGGTAATCCTGCACATCGAAGTCCTCGAATTCGTACTCGAAGATGCTGGCGGGCCGGCGCTTGATGTGCAGCGTCGGGTAGGGGTGCGGCGCGCGGCTCAGCTGCGTCTGCACCTGCTCGAAGTGGTTGCTGTAGATGTGGCAGTCGCCGCCTGTCCAGATGAAGTCGCCCACCTCCAGGTCGCACTGCTGCGCGAGCATGTGGGTCAGCAGCGCGTAGCTGGCGATGTTGAAAGGCACGCCCAGGAAGATGTCGGCGCTGCGCTGGTACAGCTGGCACGACAGCTTGCCCTGCGCCACGTAGAACTGGAAGAAGGCGTGGCAGGGCATCAGCGCCATCTTGGACAGCTCGGCCACGTTCCAGGCCGAGACGATGATGCGGCGCGAGTTGGGCTGCGTCTTGAGCTGCTGGACGACTTCGGAGATCTGGTCGATGTACCCGCCGTCCGGCGTGGGCCAGCTGCGCCATTGCACGCCGTAGACGGGCCCCAGGTCGCCGTCTTCGCGGGCCCATTCGTCCCAGATCGTGCAACCGCGTTCCTGCAGCCACTTGACGTTCGAGTCGCCGCGCAGGAACCACAGCAGTTCCAGGATGATGGACTTGAGGTGCACCTTCTTGGTCGTGACGAGCGGAAAGCCTTCGCTCAGGTCGAAGCGCATCTGGTGGCCGAACACGCTGCGCGTGCCGGTGCCGGTGCGGTCGCCCTTGTGCACGCCGGTCTCGAAGACATGGCGCATGAAGTCTTCATACTGGGAACGGATGGGACGTGAAAGGGTGCTGCTGCTCATAGGGGCGCAAGTTTAGTGGAATGCCGCCGTATCGAACTGCAGCGCTGCCAGCCGCGCATACAGGCCGCCCTGGGCGACCAGGTCGGCGTGCCGGCCCTGTTCGACGATGCGGCCATGGTCCATCACGACGATGCGGTCGGCGCGTTGCACGGTGGCGAGCCGATGCGCGATCACCAGCGTGCTGCGGCCTTGCATGGCGCGGTCCAATGCGGCTTGCACCATGCGTTCGCTTTCGGCATCGAGCGCGCTGGTGGCTTCGTCGAGCAGCAGCAAGGGCGGATTCTTCAGGATGGCGCGGGCGATGCTGATGCGCTGGCGTTGCCCGCCGGACAGGCGCACGCCGCGCTCGCCCAGGAAGGTCTGGTAGCCCTGCGGCAGGCGCATGAGGAAATCGTGGGCAAACGCGGCCTTGGCGGCCTCGATGACTTCCTCGTCGCTCGCCTCGGGGCGGCCATAGCGGATGTTCTCGATGGCGTTGGTCGAGAAGATCACGCTGTCCTGCGGCACCAGGCCGATGCGCTGGCGCAAGTCCTTGAGCGCCAGGGTGGTCAGCGGATGGCCGTCGAGCCGGATCTCGCCCGATTGCAGGTCGTAGAAACGCAGCAGCAGCTGGAACACCGTGCTTTTGCCGGCGCCGCTGGGGCCGACCAGGGCAACGGTTTCGCCTGGGCGCAGGTCGAGGTCGAAGTCCTGCAGCGCCGCCTGGTCAGGCCGAGAGGGGTAGTGGAACAGGGCGTGATGCAGGCTCAGGCTGGAGCCGCCCTGGGTGGTCGGCAAGGGCTGGGGCTGGGCGGGTTCGGCCACCGGCGAGCGTGCCGCCAGCAGCTCCATCAGGCGCTCGGTGGCGCCCGCGGCGCGCAGCACGTCGCCCCAGACCTCGGCCAGCACGGCCACGCTGCTGACCAGCAGGGTCACGTAGACGATCGACTCGCCCAGGTGCCCGGCCGTGATGCGTCCGGCCAGCACGGCCTGCGTGCCCTGGTAAAGACCCCACAGCAGCGCGCCGAACACGGCGCTGATCAGGAAGGCCACCAGCACCGAGCGCATGCGGGTGCGGCGCAAGGCCGTGTCGAAAGCGGATTCGCTGGCCTGTGAAAAGCGCGCGGATTCGGCGCGCTCCTGTGTGTAGCTCTGCACCACGGCGACGGCGTTCAGCACTTCGGCCGCGATGGCGCTGGTGTCGGCCACGCGGTCCTGGCTGGCGCGGCTCAGGCGCCGCACGCGGCGGCCGAAGTACAGCGCCGGCAGCACCACCAGCACCAGGATGCCCATCACCTGGCCCATCACGTAGGGGTTGGTGATCACCAGCATGACCATGGCGCCCAGACCCATGACGCTGTTGCGCAGGCCCATCGACAGGCTGGAGCCGACCACGGTCTGCACGACGGTGGTGTCGGTGGTGATGCGGCTCAGCACCTCGCCGGTCTGGGTGGTTTCGAAGAACTCGGGGCTTTGCTGCAGCACGTGCGCGTAGACCGCGTTGCGCAGGTCGGCGGTGACGCGCTCGCCCAGCCAGGTGACCACATAGAAGCGCGAGGCCGAAAACACGCCCAGCGCCACGCCGACGCCAAACAGGGCCAGGAAGTAGGGCCGCAGCGCCATGACCCGGTCGCCCGGCGAGGCGGAGATGAAGCCCTGGTCGATCAGGTTCTTCAGCGCCACCGGGAACACCAGGGTGGTGAGCGCCGCCAGGATCAGGAACACCCCGGCCAAGGCGATGCGCGTCCGATAAGGCCGCAGAAAGGGCCAGAGCCCGGACAAGGCTTTGGGATTGGCCTTGGCGCGCTGGGATGCGGAACCCTGCGCCGCCGGGTTGGTCGGCAGCGCGGGGGCCTGAAGCGGGATGTTGGTGGTGCTGGTCATGCGCGCAGTGTAGGCGGCGCGGGCCGCCGCGGCGCTCAGGCGATGCCGACCTGGATTCGCGATTCCAGCGCCTCCCACACCGGCGTGAGCTGTCCCGACAGGTGCGCAAGCTTGCCCAGGTCGGTGTGGCTTTCGTCGGGGCTGTGGAAATCCGAGCCGCGCGAGGCCAGCAGATTGAACTCCAGCGCGGTCTCCGTGTACTTGAGCGCCTCGGCCGCGGTGTGACTGCCGGTCACGACCTCGATGCCTCTGCCGCCGTGCCCGATGAACTCGGTGATCAGGGCGTACTCCTCGGTGGGCGTGAAGTCGTAGCGGGCCGGATGGGCGATGACGGCGATGCCGTCCGCCTCGGTGATCCAATGCACGGCGTCGTGCAGCGTGGCCCAGCGGTGCGGCACGAAGCCGGGCCTGCCCTCGGTCAGGAAGCGTCTGAACACCTCCGGCACGTCCTGGCAATGTCCGGCATCGACCAGGAAGCGTGCGAAGTGGGTGCGCGAGATCAGGTCGGGGTTGCCGACGTAGCGCAGGGCGCCTTCGAAGGCGCCCGCAATGCCTGCCTGGGCCAGGCCGGCGGCCATCTCGTGCGCACGCGCTTCGCGGCCGCCGCGGGTGCGGCGCAGGCCCTCGACGAGCGCGGGATGGTCGGCGTCAAAACCCAGCCCGACGATATGCACCACGCGGCCGGCGAAGGTGACCGAGATCTCGCAGCCGGTGAGATAGGGCATGCCCATCGCCAGCGCCGCATCGCGCGCACGGACTTGACCGCCGACCTCGTCGTGATCCGTCAGGGCCCAGAGTTCGACACCGTTGGCGTGCGCGCGCGCCGCCAGCGCTTCGGGGCTGAGCGTGCCGTCCGACACCGTGGAGTGGCAGTGCAGGTCGGCGTTGGTTTGAGCGTGCAGGGTGTTCACTGTTTCGATTCTATGGGGCCGGTTTTTTTGCAAGTGCAGCAGGGTTTTTGAGCGTCAAAGAAGGGTTTCGACCAGCATCTGCACCCGTTGCTGGCCCTGGAATTCGTCGAGCTGCAGCCGGTAGGCCATCAGCCCGCGCTCGGGGACTGGGTCGGTGCGGCCGAACCAGATTGCATCGCGCAGGAGTCCGCCAAAGCGCACCCGCAGCTTCAGGTGCCGTTCGCCGACGATGCGCTGCGAGACGATCTCGACTTCATCGCAAAACAGCGGCGCCTCGAAGGCCTGGCCCCAGACCTGGGCATCGAGTTCGCGCACCACTTCGGGCTTGAAGGCCTCCGTCGGCAAGGGGCCGTCGGTGCGCAGCGTGCGGGTGAGCGCGCTGGGGTCGAGCCATTCCTGCGCCACCGTCTGCAGCGCCGCGGTGAAGGCGGGCACGCTGCCAGGAGCGAGTGTGCAGCCGGCTGCCATGGCGTGGCCGCCGAACTTGCGCAGGAGTTCGGGGTGGCGCTTGGACACCAGATCGAGAGCATCGCGCAGGTGGAAGCCGGCAATGGAGCGGCCTGAACCCTTGAGCTGGCCGTCGGCGCCGGTGGCGAACACGAAGGTCGGGCGGTGCAGCTGGTCCTTGAGCCGCGAGGCCAGGATGCCGACCACGCCCTCGTGGAAATCGTCGTCGTGGATCACCAGGGCGGCGGGGATCTCGCCGTCGGGCATCAGGGCGGGCAAGCGGCTTTCCGCCTGCTCGCGCATGCCGGCCTCGATGTCGCGGCGGGCGCGGTTGATCTCGTCGAGCTGGCGCGCCAAGCTGAGTGCCTGCTCGGGGTCGTCGCTGATCAGGCATTCGATGCCGACCGTCATGTCGGACAGGCGGCCGGCGGCGTTGATGCGAGGGCCCAAGGCGAAGCCTAGGTCCGAGGCGCTGGCCTGATCGGCCTTGCGTCCCGCTGCCGTGAAGAGGGCCGCGATGCCGGGCTGCATGCGGCCGGCGCGCATGCGCCGCAGGCCTTGCGCCACCAGGCGGCGGTTGTTGGCATCGAGCCGCACCACGTCGGCCACCGTGCCCAGGGCGACCAGGTCGAGCAGGCCGTCGAGGCGGGGCTGCGTCCGTTCGTCGAAACGGCCGCGCTGGCGCAATTCGCTGCGCAGTGCTAACAGGAGATAGAAGGCCACGCCGACGCCGGCCAGGTTCTTGCTCTGGAAGCCGCAGCCGGGCTGGTTGGGATTGAGCACGGCGTTCGCATCGGGGGTTTGCGGCTGTCCGTCCTGAACGGCGGGCAGGTGGTGGTCGGTCACCAGGACCTTCAGCCCCAGGGCCTTGGCGTGCCGCACGCCCTCCAGGCTGGCGATGCCGTTGTCGACCGTCATCAGCAATTGCGGCCGCAGTGCCATGGCGAGGTCGACGATGGTGGGCGTCAGGCCATAGCCGTGCACGGCGCGGTCGGGCACCACGTAGTGCAGGGTAGCCGGGTCGGCGCCCAGCAGCGCCAGCCCGCGCAGGCTGAGCGCGCAGGCGGTGGCGCCGTCGCAGTCGTAGTCGGCCACCACGCAGATGTGCTCGCGCTGCGTGATGGCGTCCGCCAGCAGCCGGGCCGCGGCATCGATGCCTTTGAGGCCGTCGGGGGGCAGCAACTGGGCCAGGCCGTCGTCGAGCTCTTCGGCGCTGCGCACGCCGCGCGCGGCGAACAGCTGGGCCAGCAGGGGCGAGACGCCGGCTTGCTGCAGCGCCCAGGCGGCACGCGGCGGTACTTCACGCTGGATCAGCTGAGGCGGGAGGGGGCTGTCGGTGCCGCGGGCGGTGAGGATGCTCACAGGGACTCCAGCACGGCGTGGACATGGGCCTGCGGCGCCTTGAGCAGGTGCCAGAGGCGCTGCCAGGGCGAGCGCTGTGTCGGCTTGAAGCGGCGGGCCAGCCGTTCGCCGCACAGGGTCAGGCTCAGTTCGGCGGGGGACGCTCCGTCTTGCAAGGCCTGCAGCAAGGCGCGAACCGGCCCGTGGTCCAGCGCCTGCCAGGCTTGCGCCCAGGCGGCCCAGTCGCCGGCCAGCCACGCAGGGCGCAAGCGAGGGTCGAAGACCAGATCCGGCGCAATGAACGGTGCCGAGGCGTCCCGGCATGGGCCGACATCGCTGATCCAGACCGCGTTGACGGGCAATTGACCGCGCGCCTCGCGGGCCTGGTTGAGCGGATGTTCGTGCAGGCTCATCTGTACCTCGTTGAGCAGGCGGCGCAGCGGCCGCGCCTGCGGCATCCAGGGTGTGAGGCTGCGGTTGACGAGGCGGTCCAGGCTGGCGCTGCTGTTCTTGTCCAGGCCGCGGAATTGCGCATGTGCAACGCGCCAGTCCAATGCGCCTTGCCATTGATGCTGCCAGCCGTCTTCGGCGGCAAACAGCGGCGCAAGCACGTCGAAAAACGCTTGGGACTCCGGGTCGGTCAGCTGCAGCACCTGCGGGTCCAGCGCGGTGACCTGGTCGGTGCTGACGGAAAAATGCATGGGTGTGAGCCTGGCCCAGGGCGGCACATCGTGTTGCGATGGCGGCGGGGCCTGCCAGACCTCCAGCGCCAGTTCATGCGGCATGCGCGCCGCGGTTTCGTCGCTGCCCAAGGCCTCACCGTCGACTTGGAACAGGCCCAGCAGCGAACTCAGATGGGGCAGTTGCAAGCGGCGCAGGCCGTCGTCGTCCAGGGTGCTGGCGTAGGGAATCATCAAATGCATGGGCGGATTATCCCGCGCAGAGCTCCACAGCGACTCGGCATCCAGAAGCATGGTTTCGTGTTGCAGGCCATGAGCGTGCAGGTGCGCCTTGATCCTTGTCATTGATTGTTCACGGGATTGCCACAACAGGGACACGCCTGGGCGCGATGCTGGCAATCATGCTGCACGACCACGCCATGGCGCGCGCCGCCGCGCTCACATCCTCCACCGTCGCTGGCTCGGCCGGCAACGACGATTCGTCGACCGGTGGTTTGAAGTTCCGATCGGTCTGGATTTCCGATCTTCATCTGGGCACCCCCGGCTGTCAGGCCAAGGCCCTGCTGAACTTTCTCAAAGAGGTCGAAAGCGAACACCTGTTCCTGGTGGGCGACATCGTCGACGGCTGGCAGCTCAGGCGCAGTTGGTACTGGCCGCAGGCTCACAACGACGTGGTGCAAAAGCTGCTGCGCAAGGCCCGCAAGGGCTGCCGCGTGATTTTCGTGCCCGGCAACCACGACGAGTTCGCCCGCAAGTACCTGCAGCACAACTTCGGCGGCATCGAGGTCGTCGAAGACTGGATTCATGAGACGGCCGACGGGCGCAAGCTCTGGATCACGCACGGCGACCTGTTCGATGGCGTGATCCAGTGCGCCCGCTGGCTGGCCCATGTGGGCGACCATCTCTACGAGTTCACGCTCAAGCTGAACCGCTACCTGAACTCCCTGCGTGCACGCATGGGCCTGCCGTACTGGAGCTTGTCCAAATATCTCAAGCTCAAGGTCAAGCGCGCGGTCAACTATGTGTCGGACTTCGAGGTGGCAGTGGCTCGCGAGGCGCGGCGTCGCGGCGTGCATGGCGTGGTTTGCGGACACATCCACCATGCCGAGATGCGCGACATCGACGGCGTTCTCTATTGCAACGACGGCGACTGGGTCGAGAGCATGACCGCGCTGGTCGAGCACTTCGACGGCACGCTGGAGCTGCTGGACTGGGGCAGCCGCAGCTATGCGGCGCAAGGCGGCGCCCTACAGGCTCAACAGGTCGAACTGCCGCTGGACCTGCCGGCAGACCTGCCCGTCGGCGCGCCTCAGCCGACCGCCGTCTGAACCCTAGCGTTCGTCACAAGCCGAGGCGGTCGCGCAGCTCGTACCAGGCCGCGCCAATGGCCGTGAACGGCACGCGCAGCAGGCGGCCGCCAGGGAAGGGCGTATGCGGCAGCCGCTCGAAGGCTTCGAAGCGCTCGGCCTGGCCGCGCAAGGCCTCGCCCAGCAGGCGGCCCACCAAGTGCGTGAAGGTCACGCCGTGGCCCGAGCAGCCCTGCGAGTAGTAGATGTTGCTGCTCAGCTTGCCGACCTCGGGCAGGCGCGACAGGGTCAGCAGGAAGTTGCCGGTCCAGCCGTAGTCGATGCGCACATCCTTCAATTGCGGGAAGGTCTTGAGCATCTTGGGGCGGATCAGTCGGGCCACGTCCTCGGGGTCGCGGGCACTGTAGACCACGCCGCCGCCGTAGACCAGCCGCTTGTCGGCGGACAGGCGGAAGTAGTCGAGCAGGAAATTGTTGTCCTCGACGCAGTGGTCGCCGGGCAGCAGCTCGTCGGCCAGGCTGCCGAGCCGCTCGGTGGCGATCACCTGCGTGCCGCAGGGCATGGACATGGAGGCCAGGCGAGGCTCCAGCGTGCCGATGTAGGCATTGCAGGCCACGATGACATACGAGCACACAACCTGGCCTTTGGCTGTGTGCACCACCGGCCGCGCGCCGCGTTCGATCCGCTGCACAGGCGACTGCTCGAAGATCTGCCCGCCCAGGCTCTCGATGGCCTCGGCCTCGCCGAGCGCGAGGTTGAGCGGATGGATGTGCCCGCCAGTGGGGTCGATCAGCAGGCCCTTGTAGCGGGTGCTCCCGACGAAGCCCTGCATCTGGTCCGGGTCCGTCACCAGGTCCAGCCCTGGGTGGCCCCAGCGTTCCCACAAAGCCTTCTGCTCGTGCAGGGCTTGGACCTTCCTTGCGGTCATGGCGGCGTAGACGCCGCCGTTTTTCAGATCGCATTGGATGCCGTAGCGCGCGACGCGCTCGCGGATGATGGACGCGCCTTCCAGCATCATCTTGCCCAGCGGTTCGGCGACGGCGCGTCCGTACTTGGCCTCGATGACGTCGATGTCGCGCGAATAGCTGTGCACGATCTGGCCGCCGTTGCGCCCCGAAGCGCCCCAGCCCACGCGTGCCTGCTCGAGCAGCACGACCTTGAATCCAGCCTCCGCCAGCGCCAATCCGGCGGACAGGCCGGTGTAGCCGGCGCCGACGATGCAGACGTCGGCCTCCATGCGTTCGCTCAAGGACGCGCGCTCGGGCGCGGGATTGGCCGTGGCGGCATAGAGAGAAGGGGCGTGCTGCATGGAGGCGGAGGCGCTGGTGGCGCGTGGTACAGGTGAGGGGTCGTCTGGGGGCGTCTGGATTGGGCATGACGATAGGTCAGCCGACCCTGGGCGCAAAGAGCCACTCGACCGGTTCTTGATGGAGCCATTGCAAAGGGGCGTCACGGGCGGATCACCAATCCTTCATAGAATGGCTCGATGACTGCACCCGAACCCATGCTGCTCAATCGCGAGCAAGCCATTCTCGAATTCAATCGCCGCGTGCTGGCGCAAGCGCAGCGCCCCGACGTGCCGCTGCTGGAGCGGCTGCGCTACATCTGCATCGTGTCGTCCAATCTTGACGAGTTCTTCGAGGTGAGGTTCGCCGACATGCTGGATGCCGCGCGCGATCCGGCCAGCATGGTCAGCCACGCCGACGTGGAGCGGGTGGCGCGCGCGGCCCACGTGTTGATCGACCATCAGTACGGCATCTTCAACGACCAGGTGATGCCGGCCTTGCGGGAGCAGGGCATCCTGGTGCATAACCACGCCGACCGCGACGAGGCGCAGCGGCGCTGGGTGGCGCGCTTCTTCGAGCGCGAGGTGCGGCCCTTGCTGGTGCCGGTGGGCCTGGACCCCGCGCACCCGTTTCCGCAGGTGGCGAACAAGTCGCTGCACTTCATCGTCCGCCTGTCCGGCAAGGACGCATTCGGCCGCGACAACCGCATCGCCATCGTCAAGGTGCCGCGCGTGCTGCCGCGCGTGATCAAGCTGCCTGCAGCGCTGACGCATGGCCAACAGATCTACGTGATGCTGACCAGCGTGATCCGCTCCCACCTGGAGCAACTGTTTCCGGGCCGGCAGGTGGAGGCGTTCTCGCAGTTCCGCGTCACGCGCGACTCGGACCTGCTGGTCGACGAGGAGGAAGTGGCCAATCTGCGCCATGCACTGCGCTCGGGCCTGACCACGCGGCATTTCGGCCGAGCGGTGCGGCTGGAGGTGGTCAACACCTGCCCGGAGGAGCTGGCCAGTTTCCTGCTGGAGCAGTTCGCACTGCCGGCGGCGGCGCTCTATCGGGTCAACGGCCCGGTCAACCTGGTGCGGCTGAGTGAGCTGATCGACCAGACCGACGCGCCCGACCTGAAATTCAAGCCCTTCGAGGCGCGCTGGCCCTCGCGCAGCCTGTCGGAGCAGAAGTCCATTTTCGAGCAGTTGCGCAAGGGCGACGTGCTGCTGCACCACCCGTTCGAGAGTTTCGAGCCGGTGGTCGAGTTCCTGCGCGAAGCGGTCGAAGACCCCGATGTGCTGGCGATCAAGCAGACCATCTACCGGACCGGCAGCCAGTCGGTGCTGATGGACCTGCTGATCGAAGCCGCACGCCGCGGCAAGGAAGTGCTGGCGGTGGTGGAGCTCAAGGCGCGCTTCGACGAGGAAGCCAACATCAACTGGGCCGAGCGGCTGGAAGCGGTCGGGGCGCAGGTGGTGTACGGCATCGTCGGCCTCAAGACGCACGCCAAGCTGCTGCTCGTGACGCGCCGTGAACAAGGCCGGCTGCGTCGCTACGCGCATTTGTCGACCGGCAACTACAACCCCAAGACGGCGCGGCTCTACACCGACCTGGGCCAGTTGACGGCGGATCCCGAGCTCACCGCCGACGTCGACACCGTGTTCCGTCAACTGGCCTCGCTGTCCAAGTTCAAGGCGCCCAAGCGCCTGCTGATGGCGCCGTTCAACATGCACCAGCGCATGGGCGATTTCCTCGCCAAGGTCGAGCAGTCGGCGCGCGCGGGCAAGCCGGCGCGGGTGGTGCTCAAGCTCAATGCGCTGACCGATGCCGGCTTGATCGCCGCCTTGCTGAAGACGGCCCAGGCGGGCGCCCACATCGACCTGATCGTGCGCGGCGCCTGCATGCTGCCGCCGGGCTTGCCTGGCGTGTCCGACAACATCGTGGTGCGCTCGGTGGTGGGCCGCTTTCTCGAGCACTCCCGCATTTGCTATTTCCGTTGGGGCGCCAGCGAGGCTGACGAGGTGCTGTACCTGTCCAGCGCAGACTGGATGAGCCGCAACCTGGTCCGCCGCATCGAAGTGGCCTGGCCCGTGCTCGACGCCAAGCTGCGCCAGCGCGTCATCGACGAGGCCCTGCAACCCTATCTGCACGACACGCTGGATGCCTGGCAGCTCGGCGCCGATGGCCGCTCCACCCGCGTGTCGGGTCATGGTGTCAGTGCGCAGCAGGCCTTGATGAGGTTGAGCGCGGCGATGTAGGCGAAATGAACGCACAAAGATGAATGCCCAACTGCGCATCGCCAGGCCGGTCAGTTCCATCGACCGTTCTGTTGACATGTATTGCCGTGGACTGGGTTTGCATGTGCTGGGCCGATTCGAGAATCACGAGGGGTTTGACGGGGCCATGGTGGGCTTGCCGGGCCTCCGCTACCACTTCGAGTTTACGTACTGCCGCACGCATCCTGTCGTGCCGACGCCCACGCCCGAAGACCTCGTCGTGCTCTACCTGCCGGATGCCGGCGAATGGCTGCGGACTTGCACGTCCATGCTGAAAGCCGGCTTCACGGAGGCGGAGTCGTTCAACCCCTATTGGCAGCAACGCGGAAGAACCTTCGAGGACCACGACCGCTACCGGGTCGTGCTGCAGCAGGCTCCATGGGGTGCGGCGTAGGCCTGCGCCATTCAGGCATTCAGCTGCAGGTCCAGCACGCCGTTCAAGCGCCGCCAGGCTTCGAGCTCTTCCTGCATCAGGTAGAGCGCTCGCGGGTGTGCGGAAGCCCAGTGCTTGTCCATCGCGACGGTGATCTGCCGTCCGGTGCGCCGGATGCGGATGGCGCCTTCGTCGACGGCGCTGCGGGCGTGGCACTTGATGACTGCCAGGCGCAGCGCCAGCAGCTGCCAGAGCAGGTCTTCATCGCCGAACTGCGGCTCCAGCTTGCGCAGGCCACCGCGCTGGCCCAGGGCCAGGTCGCCCAGGCGGCGCAACTGGTTTTGCGAGAAGCCGGGTGCGTCCACATGGGCCAGCACGTAGGCCGTGTGGCGGTGGTGGTCGTGGTGCGAGATCATCATGCCGATCTCGTGCAGGCTGGCGGCCCATGAGAGTTCACGTTGGCGTTCGCGCGCCGCGCGTGGGCTCAGCTGGCCATGCAGGACCAGCGCCATGCGCTGCACGCGCTGCGCCTGCTGGAGATCGACGCCGAAGCGCGTTTGCATCGCATGCACCGACTGGTCTCGCATGTCGTGGCCGCGCGCCAGGTCTTGCTGCGCCGCTTCCAGGCGTTCCGACAGATCGAAGATCACACCCTGGCGCAGCGCGCCCTTGGTGGGCAGCAGGGTGTCGATGTCGAAATGCGTCAGCAGCGTGTAGAGAATGCACAGGCCGCCTGCGACGACCGCGCGCCGGTCTTCCTTGAGTCCGGGCAGGTTCAGGCGGCTCGAATGGCCGGCCGACAGGCATTGCTTGATGCACCAGCGCAGGCCGTCCAGCGTGATGCTGCCGTCGCTCACGCCGCTGGCCGCGAGGATCTGCGACACCGCGCCGACGGTGCCTGAAGAGCCCAGGGCGTCGATCCAGGTGGGGCGGGACTGCGCGCGTGCAAACAGCGTCAGCGCTTCTTCGAGTTCGGCGCCGGCGGCCACCTGCGCGGCGCGGAAGGCCTCGGCGGTGAATTCGCCATCGGGGAAGTAGCGCAGCGACAGGCTCACGCTGCCGACCTGGAACGATTCCGCGCGCAGCGGCTTGCGGCCCGAGCCCAGGATCATTTCGGTGGAGCGCCCGCCGATGTCGATCACCAGGCGCGGCGCGGTCGAGCTTTGCAGGCGGGCCACGCCGGCGTAGATCAGGCGGGCTTCTTCGCGGCCGCTGATCACCTCGATGGGATAGCCCAGGGCCAGTTGCGCGCGCTCCAGGAAGATGTTGCGGTTGCGTGCCTCGCGCAGGGTTTGCGTCGCCACGGCGCGCACCTGCGTGGGCGGGAATTCGATCAGTTGCGCCGCAAAGCGCTGCAGGCACTGCAAGCCGCGCTGCATGGCCTCTTCGGTCAGCATGCTTTGCTCGTCCAGGCCGGCGCCCAGGCGCACCGTCTCCTTCAAATAGACCTGCCGACGGTACTGGCCGCGATGCAATTGCGCGATTTCAAGCCGGAAACTGTTGGACCCCATGTCGATGGCAGCCAGGGTTTCTGCGGCGGGTGGGGTAGGCGTGGCGGTGCGCGGCAAATTCATGGGGCGAATTGTCGGGGCTAAATGGGCGGACGGGCGCTGACTTTGGGGATTGTCTGCGCAGAAATTTTCAACGCAGGCCGGAGGCCTAGAATGCAGCGCAATTTTTGCGGGCCCTCTCCATGACCCTTTTGCACATCGTGTTGGCCACTTTCGTGGGTGGCCTGCTGTCGGTACTGATCGCCGCCAGCCTGACCGTCAAGCTGTTGAGCACGATGGTGCGGCACCTGGTCAGCCTGTCGGCCGGGGTGCTGCTGTCCACCGCGCTGCTGCATGTATTGCCGGAGGCGTTCGAGAGCAAGGCCAGTCCCCATGCGCTGTTCCTGACCCTGCTGTGCGGCCTGATGTTCTTCTTCCTGCTCGAGAAGGCCGAGTTGTACCGGCACAGTCACCATCACGAAGGGGACGGGCATCACCACCACCATCATTTCGATGAGCACCAGGCCGGGCGGGGCGGCATGAGCGTGCTGGTGGGAGACAGCATCCACAATTTTTGCGACGGCATCATCATCGCGGCGGCGTTCCTGAGCGACACCCGGCTGGGCTGGGTCACGGCGCTGGCCATCATTGCGCACGAGATTCCGCAGGAGGTGGGCGACTACATCGTGCTGCTGAATGCCGGTTTCACGCGGGCCAGGGCCCTGCTGTTCAATGCGGTCTCGGGGCTGGCGGCCGTCGCGGGCGGCGTGCTCGGCTATTTCGTCGTCGGGCCTTGGGAGGCCCTGTTCCCGTATCTGATGGTGGCCGCCTCCAGCAGTTTCATTTACGTCGCCGTGGCGGACTTGATTCCGCAACTGCAGCGCCGCCTGCCTTGGCGCGACACTGCCTACCAGCTGTTCTGGCTGGCAAGCGGCATGGCGCTGGTGGTGCTGGCGGTCGGCAGCCTGGAGCAGCACGGCTGAAAGCCGGCTTTAAAGCCAACCTCCAGCTCCAGCCCAACGCCAGGTCAACGCACCACCAGCACCGGGATGGTCGAGTGCGTCAGCACCTTCTGCGTTTCGCTGCCCAGCAGCAGGGCCTGCACGCCGCGCCGGCCATGCGAGGCCATCACGATCAGGTCGGCACCGTGGCGTTTGGCGTGCTCGATGATGGCTTCCCAGGCGTGCAGTGCTTCGACGCTGTGACATTCGCAGTCCACGCCCAATGGGGTGGCGGCGTCCAGCACCTGGCGCAGGCGCGCTTGGGCCATGCGCTCCTGCGCGTCGTAGAACTCCTGCGGCGGCGTGGGCTGCATTTCCGACACGGCCGAATAGGGGAAGGGTTCCTTGATCGTGATGACGTAGACCTTGGACTTGTGGAGCTGTGCCAGGGCCAGGGCTTTCTCGACAGCCTTGGCTGTGATGTCGGAACCGTCGGTGGGAACGATGATGTGTTTGAACATGGTGAAGATCTCCCGTAAAGCTCGAATACCAATTCGGCCAATTCGATTTCACGATGTTGCGCCTATTTGTGGCGCGGTTCTTGCGGTATGTCAAGAACGTACGGGAGACCCTCAGCCTTGTGCTGTCGGCCGGCCGGGATCAGCCGACCATTCGCTCCAGGATCCGGGGTAAAGCCTTGCGCCGCTGAAGCCGGCATGCGCCATGGCGAGCAGGTTGTGGCAGGCGGTGACGCCAGAGCCGCATTGGTGCACGACCTGGTCGGCTTCAAACGGGGCGAGCAGTTTTTCGAATTCGGCCTGCAGTTGCTCCGCCGGCTTGAAGCGGCCGTCCGCGCCCAGGTTGTCCTTGAAGAAGCGGTTGACTGCGCCGGGAATGTGGCCGGCCTTGGCGTCCAGCGGCTCGGTTTCGCCGCGAAAGCGTTCGCCGGCGCGTGCGTCGATCAATCGAACCTTGCCCAGCTGGGTCAGCAGGGCGGGTGCATCGACGGTGGTCTCCAGGCTGGCTTGGAGCTTGAAGTTGCCGACCCGGCTTGCGGCAGGCGGCTCGCTGGTGAGTTCGCCCTGGCCAGCGCACCAGGCGGCCAGGCCGCCGTCCAGCACGGCCACTGCCTCATGGCCCAGCCAGCGCAGCATCCACCACAGGCGCGCAGCCGTTATGCCGTTCTGGTTGTCGTAGACCACCACCTGGGTGTGGGCGTTGAGGCCCAGCGCCGAGAGCTCAAGGGCGAAGGCTTCGCGGTCGGGCAGGGGGTGCCGTCCGGTGAATGCGGGGCCGGGCGATGTCTTGGGGCCGCTCAGGTCGCGTTCCAGGTGCAGGTAATGCGCACCGGGCAAGTGCTCCTTCTGGTAGGCCCGCTCACCTGCGCCGGGATCGGTCAGGTCGAAGCTGACATCGACCAGCAGCAGGGGCAGTTCTTGCGATCGGAGCGCTTGCAACTCGGCGGCGCTGATGAGGGTTCGAAAGGGCGCAGGGGTGTTGCTCATGATTCACTCGCTGATCATTGAAAGCGTGGATGTCGTGGAACTGCAGGCCGAAGGCTTGCTGAAATTCCCGGCGCTGCGCAGCAGCGTTGCACCCAGGCCCGCCATCACGATCAGCGCGATGCCCAGCATCGCGCTGTATGCCAGGCGGTCGTGGAAGAGCAGCACGCCATAGAGCGCCGAGAACGCAATGCCCAAGTATTGCAGACTGGCGTTGACCAGCGTCTTGCCGCGACCGTAGGCGCGCGTCATCATCCATTGCGCAAGGGTGGCCAGCACACCCACGGCGATCAGCAGCGCCGCGCCTTTGACGGTGTGTCCGTGCAGGCCGGCCGCGGAAGCGGTGGCTGCATGCCATTGGCTCGCCCAGGTGCCGAGCGCGCCCGCCGCGGCGCCGCCCATGGAAAAGTAGAAGACGATCCGGTACTCCGGCTCGCCGGCCTGTCCCAGCGCCGACACCTGCAGATAGGCCGTCGCCGCCAGCACGCCTGACACCAAGCCGCACAGGCCGTATGCCAGTTGCTGCTCCGCGAATGTCGGGTGCAGCACCAGGGCCACGCCGGCAAACCCGAGCAGCACGGCAGCGATCAGGCGCGGGTCTACCTGGTTGCGTTTCAGCAGCAGGTGGCCCGCAATCAGGAACAGCGCCATCCAGATCGACGACATGTAGTTCAGGGTCATTGCCGTCGCCAGCGGCAGCTTGCCTATGGCATAGAACCACAGCAGCAGCGCGATGACGCCCGCGAGGCTGCGCCGCAGGTGCATGGCCGGCAGTCGGGTGCGCAGGCTCAGGCCCTGGCTGGCAGCCCACAAGGCCATCATGAGCGTGCCGACCAGGCCGCGGTACATGACGATCTCGCCGGCCGAGTAGAACTCCGACGCCAGCTTGACGCACACCCCCATCGTGGCGAACAGGAAGCTCGCCGCGATCATCAGCATGGAGGCCGGCACGCGCGGCTCCTTCAGAGCTTCATCTCGCGGCGGTACCACTCGTGGAAGTGCTGCATGCCGTCTTCCATGGGGCTTTGGTAGGGGCCGACCTCGTTGTCGCCGCGCTCCATCAGGGCCTTGCGGCCCCAGTCCATGCGCAGCGCGATTTCATCGTCCTCAATGCAGGTCTCCATGTAAGCGGCCTGGTTGGCTTCGACGAATTCGCGCTCGAACGCTGCGATCTCTTCCGGGTAGTAGAACTCGACGATATTGGTCGTCTTCTGCGGGCCGGTCGGGAACAGCGAGGACACCACCAGCACATGCGGATACCACTCGACCATGATGTTCGGGTAGTAGGTCAGCCAGATGGCGCCTTGCTTGGGCGCCACGCCGCCGGTGAACTGCAGGACCTGGTCGTGCCACTTGCGGTAGATCTCCGAGCCCGGTTTGCTGAGGGCCTTGTTGATGCCGACCGTCTGCACCGAATGATGCATGCCGAATTCCCAGGACAGGTCGTCGCAGGTCACGAACTGGCCCAGTCCGGGATGGAAGGGGCCGACGTGATAGTCCTCCAGATAGACCTCGATGAAGGTCTTCCAGTTGTAGTCGCATTCATGCATCTGGACCTTGTCCAGCACATAGCCGGAAAAGTCCAGTTCATGGCGCGGACCCATGCCGGCCAGCCGCGCGGCCACGTCGTTGGCGGCGTTATGCGGCGTCTCCTCGAACAGCAGGCCGTTCCATTCGCGGACCTTGTAGCGGTTCAGGTTCAGGCAGGGGTCGTGGTCGAAGTGCGGGGCACCCAGCAATTCGCCGCTCAGCGAGTAGGTCCAGCGGTGCAGGGGGCAGACGAGGTTGCTGCGGGTGTTGCCGCGCCCGCGCAGCATCACGGCCTGGCGGTGGCGGCAGACGTTGGAAAGCAGCTCGATGCCTTGGGGCGTGCGCACCAGCACCCGCCCTTCCTGCTCCTGGGGCAGGGCGTAATAGTCGCCCACCTCGGGCAGCGCGAGCGCATGCCCAAGGTAGCGGGGGCCGGACTGGAAGATCAGTTCCTGTTCCCTACGGAACAAGGCCTCATCGAAATAGGAAGTGACGGGCAGCTGTGTCTGGCTGCGTTCAAGCGATGTGAGAGAGAGGCTCAGGTCGGACATGATCCAATTGGGTCTCCAAGAAACCAATGTCAACCCCCCGGCCATGCATGGGCCATCGACTTCTTTACAAGAACTGACAAGGTTTCGACGGTGCGAACATCAACGCGTAATCAACGCGTAAAAGGTGCTTGCGCCGGGGACCTGCGACTTGCAAAAGGAGTTGTGGCGAGCAAAGCCGGGTTTGTGTCAAAAAGCCCGGAATCAACATGATGTCGGTCACGATGTTGACGTTGCTGTCGATCATGACTTGACTCTGTCGCCGGGCTCCCCAATCGCTGTTGAAAAATGACCATGCTGGGATGGCAATTCAGCAGCGAACCTGGGATTCTACCCCTGAAAAAGTTGAGTCAGGTGAGTAAGATTTGTGCAATCACCTATTTTGGGTGTGGCTAGGTGAGTACACACCAAGACCATACGATGAAGGTGCGTGGCGTGCTGACTACAATTGCGCCCTTCTCATGAGTAAATCTTCCGCCCCCAGCAAGGCAGTCATGGATGCTGCGTCTCCCGCCAGCTACGAGCACGCGCTCGAGGAATTGGAACGCTTGGTGGCGTCCATGGAAGCCGGGCAAATGCCTTTGGATCAGTTGCTGAACAGTTATCGGCGTGGGGGTGAGTTGCTCGTTTTTTGCCGAGACCGGTTGCAGGCCGTCGAACAGCAAGTCAAGTTGCTGGAAGGCGGGCAGATGCAAGCCTGGGAGGAAAAATAAGATGGATGCTGGCATTTTTGAGCAATGGATGACGCGCGGCCTGACACAAGTCGAAAACGCGTTGGAAGACTGGACGCCCAAGGGAGCACCCGCGGGCCTGGGTGAGGTGATGCGCTATGCGGTGCTGGGTGCAGGCAAGCGCTTGCGCCCCTTGCTCGTGCTGGCCGCTGCGGAAGCGGTCGATGGTTTGAGCGAGCCTGCCTTGCGCGCCGCCTGCGCTGTCGAGCTGATTCACGCCTATTCCCTGGTGCACGACGACATGCCCTGCATGGACAACGATATCCTGCGCCGCGGCAAGCCCACGGTGCATGTGCAGTACGGCGAGGCGCAGGCCATGCTGGCCGGCGACGCCATGCAGGCGCTGGCCTTCGAGGTCTTGACGCCGGACGCCGGCGTGGAGCCGGCGCTGCAGGCCCGGCTTTGCAGCCTGCTGGCCCGGGCCTCGGGGTACGAGGGCATGGCCGGCGGCCAGGCCATCGACTTGGCCAGCGTGGGCAAGTCGCTCAGCGAGCAGGAGTTGCGCACCATGCACCGCCTGAAGACGGGTGTGCTGCTGCAGGCCAGCGTGCTGATGGGCGCGGCTTGCGGCAGCGTCGATGCCCATGCATGGTCGGCCCTGAGCGACTACGGCGCCGCGGTGGGCCTGGCCTTCCAGGTCGTCGACGACATCCTGGACGTCACGCAGGATTCCGTCGTACTGGGCAAGACGGCCGGCAAGGATCAGGATGCCAACAAGCCGACTTACGTGAGCATCCTGGGTCTGCAGGCTGCGGGCGACTATGCGCAGGCGCTGCGCGCGCAGGCTCACACTGCGTTGCGTCGCAGCGGCCTGGCGCACACGGCATGGCTGGGCATGCTGGCCGACAAGGTCGTGGATCGCGACAACTGAATCGCGACAACTGAATCGCGACAACTGAAGCTTGCCTGTGCCATTTTTTGACGTATTGAATCGATCGACCACCTCCTGATGAACTATTCATTGCTGAAGACGATCAACAGCCCGGCCGATCTGCGCCGCATGCCGCGCGCCGACCTGCACAAGCTGGCCGACGAACTGCGAGCCTATCTGCTCGAGAGCGTGGCCAAGACGGGCGGCCATCTGTCGTCGAACCTGGGCACGGTGGAGCTGACCGTGGCCTTGCACTATGTCTTCAACACGCCGCGTGACCGGCTGGTCTGGGACGTGGGGCACCAGACCTATCCGCACAAGATCCTGACCGGACGGCGCGAGCGCATGGACTCGCTGCGCCAGCTCGGCGGCATCAGCGGCTTCCCGCGCCGCGACGAAAGCGAGTACGACACCTTCGGCACCGCGCATTCCAGCACCTCCATTTCCGCCGCGCACGGCATGGCCATGGCGGCCAAGCTCAAAGGCGAGGAGCGCAAGGCGGTGGCTATCATCGGCGACGGCGCGATGACGGCCGGCATGGCCTTCGAGGCGCTCAACAACGCGGGCGTGGCGCATGGCGGCCTGCTCGGCGACGTGCTGGTGATCCTGAACGACAACGATATGTCGATCAGCCCGCCAGTTGGCGCCTTGAACAAGTACCTGGCGCGGCTGATGAGCGGCAAGTTCTATGCTGCTGCCCGCGAAGGTGCCAAGAGCGTGCTCAAGAACACGCCGCTTTACGAGTTCGCTCGGCGTTTCGAAGAGCACACCAAGGGTATGGTCGTGCCCGGCACCATCTTCGAGGAATTCGGCTTCAACTACGTGGGCCCGATCGACGGCCACGATCTCGACGCCTTGATTCCCACGCTGGAGAACCTGCGCGACCGTGGCGGTCCGCAATTCCTCCATGTGGTCACCAAGAAAGGGCAGGGCTACAAGCTCGCCGAGGCCGATCCCGTCAAATACCACGGGCCCTCGCCGTTCAACCCCAGCGTCGGCGTCCAGCCGTCCAGCAAGCCAGCAAAGACCACCTTCACGCAGGTGTTCGGATCCTGGCTGTGCGACATGGCGGAGGCTGATTCGCGCCTGGTGGGCATCACGCCGGCCATGCGCGAGGGCTCGGGCATGGTCGAATTCCACAAGCGTTTCCCGACCCGGTATCACGACGTCGGCATTGCCGAGCAGCATGCCGTGACCTTTGCCGCGGGCCTGGCTTGCGAAGGGCTCAAGCCCGTGGTGGCGATCTATTCCACCTTCCTGCAGCGCGCCTACGATCAACTGATCCATGACGTCGCGATCCAGAACCTGCCGGTGCTGTTCGCGCTCGATCGCGCAGGACTGGTTGGCGCCGATGGCGCCACCCATGCCGGCAATTACGACATTGCCTTCACGCGCTGCATTCCCAACATGAGCGTGCTGACGCCGGCCGATGAGAACGAATGCCGCCAGGCGCTCTACACCGGTTTCCTGCACGATGGCCCCGTGACCGTGCGCTATCCACGCGGCGCTGGCACCGGTGTCGAGATCAATGCGGCCATGACGGCCTGGACATGGGGCAAAGGTGAGATCCGCCGTGAATCGAGCTTGACCAAGGGGCAGGGCGGCGCCACGCGCGTCGCCATCCTGGCGTTTGGCACGTTGCTGACGGCGGCCCTGGAGGCGGGCGAGGCCCTGGACGCAACGGTTGTCAACATGCGCTTCGTCAAGCCGCTGGATCACGAGCTGGTGGCGCGTCTGGCCCGCAGCCACGACGCCCTGGTCACTTTGGAAGACGGCTGCGTGATGGGCGGTGCCGGCAGCGCTGTGATGGAATCGCTGCAAGCTGCGGGCCTGTCGGTGCCGGTGTTGCAGCTGGGCCTGCCCGACGAGTTCATCGAGCACGGCGATCCCGTCAAGCTGATGAGCCTGTGCGGCCTCGACGCCCATGGCATCGAGCAGTCCGTCCGCAAGCATTTCGCCATGGGCGCGCATGCCTTGCGTTCGGTGGTCAATCAATGACCCCTACACTTTGCTGATCGGCGCTTGCAGAGCGCTTAGGCAAAGTCCTTGTCGTGGCAAGGTTGCCGCTTTGATGCCATGCTTCGCATCACACGACCGGAAATGGATTCCGGTCTCCCCGATTTTTCAGTATGAACCAAGTCACCAGCGCACTTCACATTCCGGATACCCAAAGCGAACGCGACGAGCGCCATCTGGTGATCCAGCGCGTCGGCGTCAAGGACGTGCGCTACCCCTTGAGCCTGCGCATCGGCGGCAAGGCGCAGCCGACCGTGGGGCAATGGACGCTGGACGTCAGCCTGCCGGCCGAGAAGAAGGGCACCCACATGTCGCGCTTCGTGGCCTGGCTGGACGCCCTGCACGAGCCGCTGGACGCCGCCGGCCTGCGCAGCCTGCATGCGCAGATGCTGTCCAAGCTGGAGGCCGTGGAAGGTCGCATCGAGGTCCGCTTTTCGTTCTTCATCCGCAAGCGCGCGCCCGTGTCGGGCATCGAGAGCATGCTGGACTACCAAGGGATGCTGCTGTCTGAAACCCGTGCCGGCCAGACTTCGGTGTGGCTGGAGGTGGCGGTGCCGGTCAAAAGTCTGTGCCCCTGCTCCAAGGAAATTTCCGACTACGGCGCACACAACCAGCGCTCGCTGGTCACGCTGCGCGTGGAACTCAAGGACGACAGCCTGAGCCTGCCCGAACTGGTCCGCTTCGCCGAGGAGAGCGCCTCCAGTGAAATCTGGCCCTTGCTCAAGCGCAGCGACGAAAAGTGGATCACCGAGCGGGCCTACGAAAACCCCAAGTTCGTCGAGGACCTGGTGCGCGACGTGGCCTTGCGCCTGAATGCCGAGCCCCGTATTGGCCGCTATACGGCGGACGTCGAGAACTTCGAATCAATTCACAATCACAGCGCTTATGCCCGCATAGAGCGGGCATAAGCCCAAGCTACGCTTGGCCCGGCGCGAGCGCCGGGGCTGCGATTGCGCAAGCCTGACTACGAGTATCTTTGTGGCTTGTCACAACCATTCGGCCTATGCCCGCATCGAGCGGGCCTGAAGGTTCGCCAGCAAGGCCAGACTGAGTTCCTGGGCTTCGGCGCACAAGGCTGACACGAAGTCCTGCACCAGCCCGGGCATGGGGCGGTATTGCGGCAGCAGCACACCCACCTGAAACGGCACCGAGACGGCCAGGCGGCGCAGATGCAGCGCGTCGCTGGCGCAGGCCAGGGCCGTGAGCGGGTTGACGATGGCCAGCCCCAGCCCTTGCGCCACCAGGGCGCAGACGGCCACGGCGCTGTGCGTTTCCACGCGCAGCCGGCGCTGGACGCCGGCCTGGCTGAACAGCGCATCAAACTGCAGCCGGTAGCTGTCGTCCGCCGCCAGGCTGACGAAATCCTGCGCCTCGAAGTCCTGCAGCTGCAGGATCGGCTTGGCCAGCAGCTTGTGCCCTGCGGGTAGCACGCAGACCTCGTCCAGGCTCAGCAGCAACTGGTGTGTCGCACCGGCCGGCGCCTGGTGCTGCTCGCTGAGGCCGAGGTCGAAGCGCTGTGCACTCATCCACTCTTCCAGCAGCGGCGATTCCTGCGGGGTGATGCTGATTCGGGCAGCCTCGTGCTGCCGCAGAAAGCGGGCGCAGGCGCCCGGCAGCAGGGCATGGCTCAGGGCCGGCAGGCACAGCACGTTCAAGGTTTCGTGCTGTGCGCGGCCGAGTTCCTCGGCACGCGCCAGCACCTGGGTCAGGCCTTGATAGGAACGCTGCACCTCGTCGAACAGGGCCAGCGCACGTGCCGTCGGTTTGAGCCGGCCCTGGCTGCGCTCGAACAGTGCGTAGCCGAGCAGGTATTCGAAGCGAGCCAGCTCCCGGCTGACGGTGGGTTGCGAGGTGTGCAGGAGGGCAGCGGCGCCCGTGACGCTGCCGGCCGTCATGACCGCGCGAAAGACCTCGATGTGGCGGTGCTGGATCTTGCCCATGTCAATTCATATCAAATATGAATTGATTATCGACTCAAAAGCATTTGTATGAATGGATTAGCGCAGGCATGCTGCGCAGGGTGTGATTTGCCCTCTTTCGAAAGTCCGCCATGCCCGAACTCAAGATCCAGACCTTTGCCGCATCACAACTGTGGAGCCTGGCCCAGACCTACGGCAGTCCGCTGTGGGTCTACGACGCGGCGGTGATTCGCGCGCGCATCCAGGCGCTGAAGGCGTTTGATGCGGTCCGTTTTGCCCAGAAGGCCTGCTCCAACACGCACATCCTGCGCTTGATGCGCGAGCAGGGCGTGAAGGTCGACGCGGTCTCGCGCGGCGAGATTCTTCGCGCACTGGCGGCGGGCTATCGGGCCGGCACGGCGGCGTCCGAGATCGTCTTCACCGCCGATTTGCTGGACCGCGAGACCTTGCAGACCGTGATCGAGCATCGAATCCCGGTCAATGCCGGCTCCATCGACATGCTGCATCAACTGGGCGAGGCGTCGCCAAGCCATCCGGTCTGGCTGCGCATCAACCCGGGCTTCGGACACGGCCACAGCAACAAGACCAACACGGGCGGCGAGCACAGCAAGCACGGCATCTGGCACGCCGATCTGCACATCGCGCTGACGGCCATTCGCCAGCATGGCTTGAAGCTCGAGGGCCTGCACATGCACATCGGCTCGGGCGTCGACTACGAGCACCTGTCCCAGGTCTGCGGTGCCATGCTGGATCTGGTGGGGCAGGTGAAGGCGGCAGGACACGATCTGCGGGCCATCTCGGCGGGCGGCGGCCTGTCCATCCCCTATCGGGAGGACGATCCGGTGGTCGACGTGGCGCATTACCACGGGCTTTGGGATGCCGCACGCAAGCAAGCCGAGGTCTTGATGGGCCATGCGCTGGGCCTGGAAATCGAGCCGGGCCGCTACCTGGTCGCCGAGTCGGGCTGCCTGCTGGCCGAGGTGCGGGCCACCAAGAACGTGGGTTCCAATCATTTCGTGCTGGTCGATGCCGGCTTCAACGAGCTGATGCGTCCGGCCATGTACGGCAGCTTTCATGCCATGACGCTGCTGCCCAAGGACGGTGTGTTGCCGGCAGCCCGCCCCACGGTGGTGGCCGGGCCGCTGTGCGAATCGGGCGACGTGTTCACGCAGGGCGAGGGCGGTACGGTCCTGCCGCGAGACCTGCCCGGCGCGCGGGTCGGTGATCTGCTGGTGATCCATCACACGGGGGCTTACGGTGCCTCGATGTCGAGCAACTACAACTCGCGGCCCTTGATCGCCGAGGTGCTGGTGGATGGCAGCGGCAGCCGCCTGATCCGTCGGCGCCAGACGGTGGAGGAATTGCTGGCTTTGGAGCTGTGACGGGTTGGCTATCGGGGGAAAATTTCAATAGTTGATATCAATAGGTTGTGCCAATCAGCGCGATTTGTTTTATCAAACCTGCACCGCTGAACGACTCGATATGATTCGTTCCGTTCTGAAGTTTTTTCCCACCCAACAGGAGTGACACCCATGTCCATCATCAACAGCAAGATCAAGCCCTTCAAGGCCACGGCGTTCCAGAACGGCAAGTTCGTCGACGTCAGCGATGCCACCGTGGCAGGCAAGTGGAGCGTGTTCGTGTTCTATCCGGCCGACTTCACCTTTGTCTGCCCGACCGAGCTGGGCGACCTGGCCGATGTGTACCCCGAATTCCAGAAGCTGGGCGTTGAAATCTACGGCGTGTCGACCGACACGCACTTTGCCCACAAGGCCTGGCACGACACGTCCGACACCATCGCCAAGATCAAGTACCCGCTGGTCGGTGACCCGACCGGCACGCTGACCCGCAACTTCGACGTGATGATCGAAGAAGAAGGCCTGGCGCTGCGCGGCACCTTCGTGGTGAACCCCCAAGGCGAAATCAAGATCGCTGAGATCCATGACAACGGCATCGGCCGCGATGCCAAGGAACTGCTGCGCAAGGTGCAAGCGGCCCAGTACGTGGCCTCGCATCCGGGTGAAGTCTGCCCCGCCAAGTGGACCCCGGGCGCCAGCACGCTGAAGCCTTCGCTGGACCTGGTCGGCAAGATCTGAGTCTGCCGTCCTGATCCGCTGACCTTCAGCTTGTCTTGAAACAAGCAAGGCTGCCTGTCCTGACGGGGCGGGCGGCCTCCCTCCACAGCTTCCTGAGCGACGCTGAAAGCATCCAGGTGCTGCATCCTTAGCAGCTCCAGCTGGATGTTTTCAATGTGGCTCGCCGAGCCACGCCCGAAACACCGCACCAGGAGCCGCCATGTTGGATGCCAGCCTCAAAGAACAGCTCAAGGCCTACCTTGAGCGTGTCACCCTTCCGATCGAGATCCGGGCCTCGCTGGACGCCAGCGACAGCGCGCGTGAAATGCGCGAGCTGCTGCAGGAAGTCTCGGCCTTGTCGCCGCTGATCAGCTACGGCGAAGCTGACGACAAGGTCCGCAGACCCTCGTTCACCTTGAACCGTGCCGGTGCCGATATGGGCATCCGATTTGCCGCGATCCCCATGGGCCACGAATTCAGCTCCCTGGTGCTCGCGCTGCTGCAGGTCGGCGGCCATCCGCCCAAGCTGGAAGCCGATGTGATCGAGCAGATCCAGTCTCTGCAGGGCGAGTTCCGCTTCGAAGTATTCATGTCGCTGTCGTGCCAGAACTGCCCCGAAGTCGTCCAGTCGCTGAACCTGATGGCGGTGCTGAATCCGGCCATCCGCGTGGAGACGGTAGACGGCGCGCTGTTCCAGGCCGAAGTCGAGCAGCGCCAGATCATGGCCGTGCCCAGCATCTTCCTGAACGGCGAACCTTTCGGCCAAGGGCGCATGGGTGTCGAGCAGATCCTGGCCAAGATCGACACCGGCGCTGCGCAGCGCGATGCGGCCAAGCTGGCGCAGAAGGCGCCTTACGAGGTGCTGATCGTCGGCGGCGGGCCTGCAGGCGCCGCGGCGGCCGTCTACACCGCGCGCAAGGGTATACGCACCGGCGTGCTGGCCGAACGCTTTGGCGGGCAGACCCTGGACACCCTGGGCATCGAGAACTTCATCTCGGTGCGCCACACCGAAGGCCCGCAGTTTGCCGCCGCGCTGGAGCAGCACGTGCGCGACTACGAGGTCGACGTCATGACGGCGCAGCGCGCCGTCAGCCTGTTGCCGGCTGAAGCGGCCGGTGGACTGATCTCCGTAGGCCTGGCCAATGGCGCCACCTTGAGGAGCCGCAGCGTCATCCTGGCCACCGGGGCGCGCTGGCGCGAGGTCAACGTGCCGGGCGAAAAGGAATACCGCAACCGTGGCGTGGCCTATTGCCCGCATTGCGACGGGCCCTTGTTCAAGGGCAAGCGCGTGGCCGTGATCGGCGGCGGCAACTCCGGCGTGGAGGCCGCCATCGACCTGGCAGGCATCGTCTCTCACGTCACCTTGCTCGAATTCGCCGACGCGCTGCGCGCCGACGCCGTGCTGGTGGACAAGCTCAAGAGCCTGCCCAACGTGGAGATCCACACCCGGGCGCAGACCAGCGAAATCACCGGCGACGGCAGCAAGGTCAACGGCCTGCGCTACGTGGACCGCGCCACGCAAGAAGCGCATCACGTCGAGCTCGAAGGCGTGTTCGTGCAGATCGGCCTGGTGCCCAACACCGAATGGCTCAAGGGCGTGGTCGAGCTGAGCAAGCATGGCGAGATCATCGTCGACGCCAAGGGGCAGACCTCGGTGCCAGGGGTGTTCGGCGCGGGAGACGTCACCACGGTGCCGTTCAAGCAGATCGTCATTGCTGCCGGCGACGGCGCGAAGGCCGGCCTGAGCGCATTCGACCACCTGATCCGAACGCCGGCGCCGGTGAGGGGCTGATGCCCCTACAAGCCAGGATGCCCGCCAGCTGAACGCTTTGGCGGGCATCTTGCATGTGGAGACGCTAAGCGTTGGTTTGGTGCAGGGCCAGGTTGAGCTGGTCGACCACCTCGGCCCAATCCGCGTCGCCCAGCATTTCTTCCTTCAGCAGCTTGGATTGCGCTTCCGTCCAGAACGGCGCGTCCGCCAGCGGAACGTCGGCGGGAATGGGGGCATGGGTGCTCAGAAAGGCCTCGATGCCTTGGGTGCTGGAGGCCAGGCCCAGTTGGGCAAACAGGTCCTCGAGCCGATGGTGTGGTGCATTCATGCAAACCTCCAGAACGGGTGGATGGCATTTTCTAGCACATTTCCGGTGGCTTCCAATGGCATCAATGGGCCTGGGGTTGTCGACCCGGTCCGCGGGCCGGGGGAAGGCAGGGTCCTGTCATATTTCTATCATGAACGATGGTCCGGATGTGCGGGAGAATCGCCAGTCTTCTTGCCCGTCATGGCGAGGAGCCTGACGACAACGCAACCAGGACGCATGCAGATGCCGCAAATCAGCGCCACCTCTCAAACATTCAGGCCTTGGATTTCGAAAATTCCGACCCGATACCGGCTTGTGTTGTGGGCCCTGCTGCTGAACCCGTTTCAGGCCGGCGCAGCCGATGCGTCGGCGGCTGAACCGGCGCCTCTGGCGATTCATGAGGGCGGAAAAATCACGGTGCCCGAGCAGTCGCCGCTGCGCAAGCGCCTGCTCGTGGCCAGCGTGGGTGTGAAGGCGAGTGCGCACGCATTGAGCGCGCCTGCGGTGGTGGAGGCCAATCCTGCGCAGGTGGTCAACGTGCTGGCGCCGCTCACAGGCCGCCTGGTCGCGCTCAAGGTGGGGCTGGGCGCGCAGGTCAAGAAAGGCGAGGTGCTGCTTGAAATCGCCTCGCCGGATCTGGACCAGGCCCGTTCCGACGCCGAGAAAGCCGCCGATGCATTGGACCTGGCCAAGCGCGCCCTGGAACGTGCGCGCGGCGTGATGGACGCGGGCGCCAACGCCGTGAAGGATCTGGAAGCAGCCCAGAGCAGCTACAACCAGGCCCTTGCCGAAGACGTGCGCGCCCGTTCCAGGTTGAAGACATTGCTGGGAGACGGGCGCATGAGCCCGCAGTCGCGCTTGCTGGACGTGCGTGCCCCGAGCGAGGGCGCCGTGACGGCGCTGAATGTCGCGGCCGGCAGTTACGTCAACGACCCCACGGCCACCTTGCTCACCTTGGCCAAACTGGACCGTGTCTGGGTGACCGCGCAGCTTGCCGAGCACCAGGTCGGCGCCATCAAGAAAGGGCAGGGCGTGGACATCACGCTGGCAGCCTATCCGGGACAGACCTGGCATGGTCGCGTAAGCCTGGTCAGCCCCCTGTTGGAACCCGATACGCGCAGGACCAAGGTCCGCATCGAATTCGCCAACGCGGACGGTCGCCTGAAGCCGAACATGTTCGCCACCGCGGCCTTCGCCGTTCAGCAAGCCGATACCGTGACGGTGCCGACCTCGGCGCTGCTGATGAACAACGACACCACGACGGTCCTGGTCGAGACCGCCCCCTGGGTGTTCAGCCGGCGGACGGTGGAGTTGGGCAGCGAGGATGGCGAGATGGTTCGCATCCTCTCCGGGCTCAAGCCTGGCGAGCGGGTCGTCACGCGTGGCGGGGTGCTGCTGAATGATTAACCAGTTCATTGCGCTGTGTTTCCGGCGCCGCCTGCTGGTGTGGGTGATGACGCTGGCCATCGTCGTTTATGGCTACTACTCCTGGACCCGCATGACGGTGGAGGCCTATCCCGACATCAGCGATGTGACCGCGCAGGTCACCACCCAGGTGCCAGGTCTTGCCGCCGAGGAGATCGAGCAGCAGATCACCACGCCGCTCGAGCGCGCATTGGCCAACACCCCTGGGCTCGTGACCATGCGCTCCAGCAGCACCTTCGCGCTGTCGCTGATCACGCTGGTGTTCAAGGACGGCACGGAAGATTACTTTGCGCGCCAGCGCATCATGGAGCGCATCTCGCAGGTGACGCTGCCGCCGGGTATTCAGCCCGGGCTGGATCCGGTGTCCAGCCCTGTCGGGGAAATCTACCGCTACACGCTGGAATCGGACACCAAGAACCTGATGGAGCTGTCGGAGATCCAGCGCTGGATCGTGATGCCGGCCTTCAGGCAGGTGCCGGGCGTGGCCGACGTCAACAACTTCGGCGGCTTCACCAAGGAGTTCCAGCTCGAACTCGATCCGAGCCAGCTCGATCATTACGGCATCGCGATGGACGACGTGGTCAGCGCGATCAACAGCGGCTCGCAAAACGCCGGCGGCGGACGCATTTCACGCGGCGAGCAGGGCTACGTGGTGCGCGGCATCGGCCAGATCCACGACCTGGACGGCCTGGGCGCGACCGTGGTGACGCAGAGCAATGGCGTGCCGGTGCTGGTGCGCGACCTGGGCAAGCTCAGGATCGGGCACCAGGAGCGCGAGGGGATTCTGGGCAAAGACACCAATCCCGACACGATCGAAGGCATCGTGCTGCTGCTCAAGTACGAGAATCCCTCGCATGTGCTCGAAGGCGTGCATGCCAAGGTCGAGGAGTTGCAAAAGCGCCTGGCACCGATGAACGTGCGCCTGGTCCCGTACATCGACCGCGACGGCCTCGTGCATTTGACGGTGACCAAGGTGACGCACACGGTGCTGGAAGGCGTGGGCCTGGTCTGCATCGTGCTGATCCTGTTCCTGGGCAGTCCGCGCAGCGCGCTGGTGGCGGCCGTGGTCATTCCGCTGGCGCTGGTGACGGTGTTCATCGCCATGAACGTCACGCACATGCCGGCCAATCTGTTCTCGCTGGGTGCGATCGACTTCGGCATCATCGTCGACGGCGCCATCGTCGTGATGGAGGCGCTGCTGCGGCGCCGCGAAGACATCCCGGACCAGCCGCTGACCGAAGACGACGTGCTGGAAACCACCAGCCACGTGGCGCGCCCAATCTTCTTTGCCACGCTGGTCATCATTTCCGCCTATTTCCCCTTGTTTGCGTTCGAGCGCGCCGAGGGCAAGCTTTTTTCGCCGATGGCGCTGACGGTGGGCTACGCGCTGTTCGGCGCCTTGCTGGCGGCCCTGGCCCTGATTCCTGGCCTGGCCTATGTTGCGCTGCGCATGCCCAGGAAGGTGTTCCATAACAAGCCGCTGGAGTGGGTGACGGCGCGTTATCGCCTGGTATTGAGCCGATTGCTGCGCAGCCCCGGGATTGTCTACGTGACCTCGGCCGTGGTGCTGGCGGCGGTGGTGGGGCTGGGCGCCACGGTGGGCCGCGAGTTCCTGCCCGAGCTGGACGAAGGCGCCCTGTGGCTGCAGGTGCAGATGCCCACGGGCCTTTCGCTCGACAAGGCCAGCGAGATGGCCAGCGACCTGCGCCGCACCCTGCGCGAGTTCCCGGAGGTGTCCTATGTGGTGACGCAACTGGGCCGCAGCGACGACGGCACCGACCCCTGGACGCCCTCGCACATCGAGGTGCCGGTCGGCCTCAAGCCCTACGGCGAATGGCCTGCGGGGGAGTCAAAGGCCGATTTCATACGCCGCTTGAACGCTCGCCTGCAGCAGTTGCCGGGCTTTGACGTCGGCATCAGCCAGCCCATCATCGACGGCGTCAACGACATGATTGGCGGCGCCCACAGCCCGCTGGTGCTGCGTGTCTACGGTTTTGACCTGGCGGAGAACCGACGCATCGGCACCCAGGTGGTCGACATCCTGCGCACGATCCGTGGCACCGCTTCGGCTTCGCTGTTCCAGGAACCGCCGATTCCTCAGTTGGTCGTGAAGATCGACCGCGAGGCGGCGGCGCGATTCGGCGTCAATGTCGCCGACGCGGCCATGTTGATCCAGACCGGCGTGGGCGGTGCGCCGGTGTCCACGGTCTACGTGGGCGACCGGATCTACAACGTGACCGTGCGTTTCCCCCGCTCGGCCAAGTCCGACCTGGAATCCCTGGGGGCCTTGACCGTCACCGGGACGGGCGGCGTCAAGGTGGCGCTGGCGCAGCTGGCGTCGCTGTCGTACAAGACCGGGGAGAGCACCATCTCGCACGAGCTCAATGAGCGGCAGATCACCGTGCGCATCGACAACCGCGACCGTGACCTGAGTTCCTACCTGGCCGAAGCGCAGCAGCGCATCGACGCCGAGATCAAGTTCGACCCGCAGCAGCATCGCCTGGAATGGGCGGGCCAGTTCGAGAACGAGCGGCGCGCGGCGCGGCGGCTGGTGTTCATCCTGAGCCTGGTGTTCATCTTCATGGCGGTGCTGCTGTTCTTCCAGTTCGGCAAGGTGCGGCAGACCCTGCTGGTGCTGGGCGTTGTGCCCCTGGCGGCACTGGGCGGCCTGATTGCGCTGCATGCCACCGGCGCCACCCTGAACGTGGCCTCGGCCGTGGGCTTCATCGCCTTGTTCGGCGTCTCGGTGCAGAACGGCATCATCATGGTGGCCAATTTCCGCCGCGTGCGCGGCGAAGGCCTGCCTCTGGACGAGAGCATCATCGCGGCGGCCACTGAGCGGCTTCGACCCGTCCTGATGACGGCCACCGTGGCCTCCATCGGCATGTTGCCCGCCGCATTGGCGACGGGCGTCGGCACCGATGTGCAGCGCGGCGTGGCGACCGTGGTGGTCAGCGGCCTGATTGTGTCGACCTTCCTGACCTTGCTGGTGCTGCCGACCCTGTACTACACGGTGGAGCGCTTCTTCGAAGGCAAGACCTGGGGCAGGCAACAACGGAGCGAACGTTGATGAATGCAAACGTTGTTGATTTGAAAGCGCCTGCCGCGGCGTTGTGTAAGGTGTTGTGCGCCGTGTTGTGCGCGGCGGTGTTGGCGGGCTGCGCCGTCGGGCCCGACTACCAGCGTCCCGCGGTGGCGCATGCCGAGCGCTATACCGAGTCGCCGGCACCGGAGTCGCTGAGCGCGGGCGATACGGTCCCGGTCCAGCGCCTGCACGCCGACGCGGACCTGCCCGCGAAGTGGTGGGAAATGTTCAAGTCGCCCGCGCTCGACGAGCTGGTGCGCGCGAGCCTGGACAACAACCCCTCGATCGTGGCGGCGCAGGCGGCCCTGCAGGCGGCCGAACACAACGTCAAGGCGCAACAGGCGGCGTACTATCCCAACGCCAGCGTCAGCTATGCCGGATCGCGTCAACGCATTGCGGACTCTCTGGCCAGTCCGGCGTCCAGCGGCGCGAGCTACTACACCCTGCACACGCTGCAGCTGGAGGTGTCCTACACGCCGGATGTGTTCGGCGCCAACCGCCGCCAGGTCGAGTCCCTGCAGGCCCAGGCCGACAACCAGCGCTGGCAGCTGGAGGCGGCCTACCTGAGCTTGACGAGCAATGTGGTGGTGGCCGTGATCGAGGAGGCGGCGCTGCGCGAGCAGATCGACGCGGCCCGGCGGCAAGTGGAGTTGCAGCAGCGCATCGTGGCCAGCTACCGCCGCCAGCTCGAATTGGGACAGGTCGCGCAGACCGACCTGATCCTGCAGGAGGCCCAGATGGCGGGCTTGCAGGCGGCCTTGCCGCCCCTTGAGAAGCAGTTGGCCTTGCAGCGCGACTTGATCAAGGCCCTGGCGGGACGCCTGCCTTCCGACGCCTTGGCCGCCGAGTTTTCGCTCGCGCAGCTGCATCTGCCCGAAGAGGTGCCGCTGACCGTGCCCTCGACGCTGGTGGACCGGCGCCCCGACGTGCTGGCGGCCGAGGCGCAGCTGCAATCGGCCAGCGCGGGCATCGGCGTGGCCGTGGCGGCCCGACTGCCCAATGTCGAGCTGGGGGTCAATGCCTGGGGTTCGTCGGCCTACACCTTGGGCAATCTGTTCAGTCCGGGTTCGAGGTTCTGGACGCTGGCGGCGAGCGTCACCCAGCCGGTGTTTGACGCCGGTGCGCTCAAGCACCGCGAACTGGCGGCGCGCGCCGAATACGACGCGGCCGTGGCGCAGTACCGTGCCACCGTGATCAGCGCATACCAGAACGTGGCGGACAGCCTGCAATCGATACAGGTCGATACCCAGGCCCTGCGTATTGCGATCGACAACCAGCGCGCGGCCGACCGGACGCTGGCCATCACCCGGCGGCAACTGGAACTGGGCGACACCCATTCGTTGGCAGTGATACTGGCCGAGCAGGGCGCCCTGCAGGCGCAAGCCAATGTCCAGATTGCGCAAGCCAACCGGTTGAGCGACACCGCGCTGCTGTTCCAGTCCCTCGGCGGGGGTTGGTGGAATCGCCAAGATTCGATTGTCAGCACATCCGGCGCGATGCATCCTTGAGCACATCCATTTCCCATTCGACACGAGCCCGCAATGACCATTGAACGATTTGAAGTCGGCGCCAGATTCAGTGAAATGACCGTGGTGACGGTGGCCGACACGCGGCTGATTCACATTTCCGGCCAGGTCGCGGAAAACACCTCGCTGGACGTCACCGGGCAGACACGGCAGGTGCTGGGCATCGTGGATCGCTTGCTGGCCAAGGCGGGCGCCGGACGCGAGCACATCTCCATGGTCAGGATCTTTCTCGCGTCGGCGGGCGACTATGCGGCCATGAATTCGGTCTGGGACGACTGGGTGCAGCCGGGCCAGGCGCCGGCGCGCACGACCATTGCCACGCACTTGATCAACCCGGCCTACAAGGTCGAGATTGAGGTGCAGGCCGCGGTGAAGAATGTCGACGGGCAATTTGACGCCGGTGCGATGGGGCAGTGGATACGCGCACAGGACGTGGAGCTTAACCTGCGCGTGAGCGACGAGCGCAGCCTGCGCCAGATGCTGGCGAACCGACTGGCCCGCCGCAGCGGCTTGAGCGAGCAGGAGGTTCGCGAAGGCTTGCTGGAGCGCGAGGCGCTGGGCTCCACGTCGCTCGGGCACGGCGTGGCCTTGCCGCATGCGCGGGTCGACAAATTGGACAAGCCCATGGCCATCTTCCTGCGGCTGGCCAAACCCATCGCGCTGAATGCGCCTGACGATGAGCCTGTCGACCTGGTGCTTGCACTGCTGATGCCGCGCCAGGATCCCCATCTGCATCTGCAGCTGTTCGCCCAGATCGCCGAACTCCTGTCCGATCCGACCTCACGGGGACGACTGCGCCAGCTCAAGGACGTGCGATCCGTTGCGGAACTTTTCCTGAGTGCGGTAGCCAAGGGCGACAGCGCTCGCGCAGCCAAACGATAAGGGACAGGGCTAGGCGGCTGCGCCCGGGACGAGGATGCCACCCATATGCGGGGTTGCTCACCCTTATTTCAGGGGTAGGCGGCCTACATCGGCTCGTTAGACTGCCCCTGAGCGTCAACCTTCTGGAAACGCTCCCTGCTGTTGCAGGGCGTCCGTCTGACTTGCTTGGCGGACATTCGGCCTCGACTTCGCGTCGGGGCTTTTTCTTTTGGCCACCCGCATCGGCTACATTGAGGCCGGGCCATGAGGTTGGCGGACGGCAAGTGGGGAGATCGGGCGTGGCATCGATGGCGGGCAGCTTGGACGACGGCAGCGACGGACGTTCTCCGGTGCTTGGCCGTTTCCAGTTCCGGCTGGATGGCCAGGTGCTGATATGCACGGTGCAAGGACCGTTCAATGCCGAATTCATCGACCACCTGCAAGGGCAATCTGCCGGGCTGCTGGACGAATTGATCCGATTGGGAAAATGGGCCGTGATCGTGGTGTTCCAGTCCAGCGCCCTGACCTCGCTGAGCGCGCTGACGCTGTTGACGCGCAATGTCAGATCACGGGCGCAGAGCGGCAGGAGCCCCGCGGCTTGTGCCTTGGTCATGAGCCCCGACGTCGAGGGCGCGGCCTTGATGACGGCCCTCTATTTGCGATGCTATGTCGAGAACGGCGTTCCGGCGCAGGCCTTCGAGACGCTGGAGTCGGCGCGGGCCTGGATTGACGCGCGCTTGACCGAATGACTCAAATGTTCGCCGCATTCTGGCGGCGCACATAGGATTCGAACTCGGCGATGGGCAATGGCTTGCTGAAGAAATAGCCCTGGTAGCAGTGGCATCCGGCCTGCGCGAGGAAGTCTCGCTGTTCCAGCGATTCGACGCCCTCGGCGATCACATTCAAGCCCAGCGTCTGGCCCAGGGCGATGATGGTCTTGGAAATCACGGCGTCATTCGGATCGGTCAGCACGTCGCGCACGAAGGATTGGTCGATCTTCAATTGATCCAGCGGCAGTCGTTTGAGATACGACAAGGACGAATAACCGGTTCCGAAATCGTCCATGGAGAAGCCGACGCCCGCGGACTTGAGGTGGACCATTCTCGAGATCACGGCTTCTGCGTCCTCGAGCAGCAGGCCTTCGGTCAGTTCAAGTTTCAGTCGGGCGGACAGGGGCGGCGCCAGCTCGATCACGGCCTTGACCTGGTCGACAAAACCCGGCGCGCTGAATTGGCGCGCACTCACGTTCACCGCCAGGGTCAGTCCCGTCATTTTCGGCTGGTACGACCAGGCGAGCAAATGCGAGTAGGCCGTGCGCAGCACCCATTCGCCAAGCGGCAGGATCAGGTCCGTGCTTTCGGCCAGGGGAATGAATTCGGCCGGCGCGACCAGGCCCTTGACTGGATGTTGCCAACGCACCAGGGCCTCGGCGCCGATCACGCGGCCTTGCAAGTCGAGCTGGGGCTGGAAGTGCAGCACGAACTGCCCCAATTCGACCGCCTGGCGCAGGTCGTTTTCCATCGAAACCCTGGCACTGACGGCTGCCTGCATTTCCGGATCAAAGAATCGCACGGCGTTGCGGCCGGCTGCCTTGGCCTGGTACATCGCCATGTCGGCGCGTTTCATCAGCTCGTCCACGGATTGCCGCGGGCCGGCGAACAGCGCCACCCCGATGCTGCAGGTGTTGTGGTAGGTGTGTCCTGACAAGGCATACGGGCGGTTGAGTTCGGCCAGAATCTTTTCGCAGATCATTTCGACGGCCATGGCCGCGTTGTGCGGGTGCTCGTTCAATTCGGTGAGCACGACCACGAATTCGTCGCCGCCCAGGCGCGCCACGATATCCGCTTCGCGCGTGCACCTGCTCAGCCGGTGAGCCACCTCTTTCAGGAGCAGGTCGCCGACATCGTGCCCGCGCGTGTCGTTGAGCGATTTGAAGTTGTCGAGGTCGATCAGCAACAGCGCGCTGGTCGAGGTCCGTCGCGAGTTTTGAGCCAGTTCATGTTTCAGGCTGTCGATCAAATGACGACGATTGGGCAGGGCGGTGAGGCTGTCGAAATAGGCGAGGTTCTTGATCTCGTCTTCGGCCCGCTTGCGTTCGCTGATGTCCTGCAGCGTGCCCATCAAGGCGATCGGCTGGCCGCTGGAGCCCATGTGCAGCTGACCCTTGCTGAACATCCAGCGCTGTTCGCCATTGTCGCGGCGGATGATGGGATATTCGCGAATGAACGGAAGCCGGTTTGCGACAATGTGATTGAAGTAGTTCCGAATTTCAGAGCGAGGGGGCTCCGGAATCAAGGCAATCCAGTTGTCCACGGTCATCGCATGGCGCGGCTCTATGCCCAAGACTGCATACATATTGCGCGAGACCTTGATGTCGCCGGTCTGCAAATTGATTTCATAGCTGGCCAGGCTGGCCAACTCCTGAACCTCGTTGAGTGCTGCAAGGTCACGGGTCTGGCGCAGCCAGGCGCGCCGCACCAGGAGCAGCAAGGTTAGGTTCACGGCGATCAGTGTGGCCACCGTGATGGAGGTGACGCGGAGCTGCCTTTGCCATTCCGAAAAAATGGCCGTGTCAGGTATGCCGACGGTGATCAGGAATTCGTGCCGGCCGCTTCTACGGTAGGACATCGTCCGTGATGCTTCGGTGAAGTTGCCTTCGTCGGGATTGCTGCGCAGGGCGGACGCGAACTCGGTCGAGACGGCCCTGTTGCCGATGTCCTCAAGCTGTTCATGCTTCGTTTCGTCGCGGCTTGCAATCAATGCAAGATCGGCGTGACGCAGCGTGATGGACTGGCCTTCGACCAACTTGATCTGCATCAGCACCCGGTCGATCCCGTCGATCAACAGCGTGGCATAGACCACGCCGCCAAAAGACCCGTCGGGCTTGTTGATGCGCCGTGAAAACACCCAGGCCCAGCGGTGGTTGATTCGGCTGAAGATGGGCGTGCCCACCACCAGCCCCGCGTTGGGGTTGTCGCGTTGCCTGGAGAAGTAGTCGCGATCGGCAATGCGGATGTAAGGCGTCTTGATGCCGGCGCCTTCGATGACGTCGCCAAATTCGTTGGTGGCTCGAACAAAGGACACGACGGGCAGATGGCTCTGCTGTTGCGCCAGGAATTCGGAGATCGACTGCTTGAATTTCGACCTGGACGCCACCTGTTCCTCAATCTCGTCCTTGGCGCTGAGCAAGGCGCCATCGATGGTGTCGATGATGCTGTCGAATGTCAGCGTCGCGGAAGAGGCCAGGTTCTGGGTGCTCAATATGGCCCGTTGCCTGGCCATGTCGCGCAATTGGTCGATCGCCGCCACGGCGATGGCAAGCGTCAGCACGATGGAAAGAAACACGCCTCCGTAGACGACGTAGCGCCTGGCACGATTGCGCCAGGCCGATGGATCAAACCTTTTGTCGGTGCTTGGATTGGATGGCGTTACTGCATTGCCCATTCAATACCGCTCTCAATCTGCTCTCTGCCAGGGGTTTGTTTTGAAGACACGCTTGCATGTCGATCCGCGCGTGGGACCCGAATCGATGGGCAAGAAAAGAGCCGTGCCTTCCGGCAGTGCGAATGAGTCCTTCCGGCTGAGAGAAGAAGGTACGAGACCTGTTGCATGTCATGGCAAGAGGCCCTGGGCGGCATCGAAAATCCGGCTGGCAGGGGTCTTGAATTCCGGCATGACTATAGTCCAACTTTGATGGGGGCAAGTTTGAATTCTCATGCGTAGAAACCGCAGCTTGTCAAATGAAAACCAGGTGGGCAAACTGGATTTGTCTGAATGAGTAGGTAGATGGTGGCGCTCATTGTTGTAACCGGCGCGAATTACACCCCTTGGAAACAGCATTCCATCGGCTCGCGGTGGGGGCTATGGGTGGTAGCGCCGGGCGGCTGGCTGCCCCTGCGGTCCATGGCATGGTGTGCGGAGGTTTTGTGAGGCCACCCTTGTTGCCTGTTCTCAGATGCCGCATGTGGTGGGGCGCGGTGTTGGCACTGGGCTGCCGGGCCGTTGCGGCCGGCCCGCTCGCCGTGGTCGTCGCAGCCTCCAATCCCTCTCCCAAGCTGAATCACGATCAGGTCGCCGCGATCTTTCTTGGCGCGGTCAAGACCTTTCCCAGCGGCAACAAGGCTGTGCCCGTGGACCAGGTGCAGGGCAGTCCGGCCTATGTGCAGTTCTATGGGCAAGTGACCGAGAAGAGCGAGGCCCAGGTCAGGGCGTATTGGTCTCGCATGATCTTTACCGGCAAGGGTTCGCCACCGCAGGAGAACGGGGACAGCGCCGCCGTCAAGAAGCTGGTGTCAAGCAATCCCACGTTGATCGGCTACATCGATGCCGCTGCCGTCGACGGCAGCGTCAAGGTCGTGTACGAGGTCAAATGAGTCCGAGGCCGAATATGCATCTCACGCGAAGACTGATGGCGGCCTTGACTGCCCACGCGCTTTTCATGACAGCCCAGCCGGCAAAGGCGGATGACGACGGCATGCAGTTCTCCCTGTCGGGATTCGCCAATCTCACGGTCGCCAAGGTACTCAGCGGCAAGCAAGGCACTTACCAGCAATGGAGCTGCCCCTGCACCATCCAGAACTGGGAGTATGTGGGCGTCTACGAGCAGTCCAAAGGCTGGCAGGCCGACCAGGAATCGCTGGTGGGATTGCAGGGCAGCTTGCGGGTCAATGACAGCCTGTCGGGCACGATGCAGGTGCTGTCCCGACCCCATAACGACAATTACCGTCCCAGTGTCGACTGGGCGTACGTTTCGTATGCCTTGAATGATCAATGGACCATCCAGGTCGGCCGCAAGCGGATTCCGCTCTATTACTACAGCGACTTCCTCTACATCGGCACGGCGTATCCCTGGGTGCGTCCGGCCCCCGATGTCTACGGCTGGCCCATCTACGCGTACGACGGCGCCAACCTGGCATACAGCGGGGCGATCGACGGCGGATCCTGGACCCTGGACGCCAACGCATGGGCGGGCAGCTTCAACACCCGCAACGATGCCTACGACACGAAGATCTACTACACGCAGCCCACCGACGAGGCGTGGCGGGACATTGCAGGCGGCTATGTCACGATCAGCGACGGCGTCTGGAGCGCTCGCGCCATGCTGATGACGTTCAAGGACCAGCAGGTGACGCACCATCCGGACGGAACCATCACCGTCAATCTCGACAATGACCGAACGTCCATCGGGGCCTTGTCGCTGAACTATGACGGTAGCCATTTCATCGCCCGCAGCGAATTCAATCGATTCCAGCAGGCCGGGACGGGCTCGACCTACAACTACTTCCTGGCCGGCGGGGGCTACAAGCAAGGCGCGTGGACGGGGATGTATACCTTGTCGCACTACACCACCACCTTCAACAACATCGGGTCGCCCATCGAAGGGCGCCGGACCCAGACCTTCGCCCTGCGTTACGACCTGAACAAGAACGTGGCGCTCAAGGCCCAGTACGACATTTCGGTGGATGAGTCGAGGTACGACTTCTTCGGCAATTCAACGCTGATGTCCTTCGCCATCCAGAGTTCTTTCTGAGGGGAAGGCCGCAATGATCCGTGGCCTCGCGCGTGTTAAGGTCATTGGACACATGGAATGCTTCAGATTGCCATTGGGCCTCGTTCTCTTGACCAGCTTTGCGCTGGCGCGCGCCGACGAACTGGTCGCATGCGCGGACTCGGCCGAAATGCCTCCTTTCGTCTACACGATGCCGGCCGGGTCCGACCGGGACAACAGGGCCGCAGGCGTGACCATCGACCTGCTGGGCCTGATCGCGCGCGAGCAGGGCTGGAAATTGCGCATCGAACTCGTGCCTTGGGGCCGCTGCATGCTGGACGCCCAGAGCGGCCGCTACGCCATGGTGCTTGATGTCGGCGAAGACGAAGCCCGCTCGCACCATCTGCTTCTTTCTCGCCCCTTTTATTCGACCCATGGGGTGTACCTGTATTCCCGCACGGTGTATCCGAATGGACTGACCCTGACGAGCGCGGCGCAGATGTCGAGCCTGAAAGTCTGCGGCATGGGCGGGCATCAGTATGAATCTTTCGGCATCCCTGCGCAGGCGATCGACCAGGGCACCACGAAGAGCTTCGGTCAAATGGTGACCAAATTGCAGCTGGGACGCTGCGACATCGCCGTAGGCACTCGCGAAGAAGTTGCGGGCCTCTATTTGATGAATGCCAAGCTCGGGCATCAGATTTCAACCGGGGAGTTGGGCATGGAGCCCTTGCCAGGCGAGCCGGAGCGCCGCTTGTACCTTGGCGTGCCGGAAGGGCGCGATGCCTCAAGGGCCCTGCTGGCGTCCTTGAACAGCAGCCTTGAACGGCTGGAGAAAGGCGACACGGTCGGCAAGCTGGTCAACCGCCATCTGGCAGGCCCTGACGCGCCGCGCTGAGAGGCTGGCCTGCCCGGAGGGACTCGAACCCCCGACCTATTGCTTAGAAGGCAATTGCTCTATCCAGTTGAGCTACGGGCAGAAAATGCCGGCGGACCGTGCGGCGCGGCTGCGCGCCGCGGGCCACATTGTGCCATGCGGCCAGGTGCGGCCTCAGGCCCGGTGGGCGAGGCCATCGGCCTGGCGGGTCAAGGCTGGTGCAGCCCCGCCCAGCCGCCGCCCAGGGCCTTGATCAGCGTGACGGAATACTGCAGCTGAGTGCCGTGCAACTGCGTTTGGCTGCGTTGGGCAGTCAACAGGTTTTGCTCTGAAACGGCGAGTTGAAGCGTGTTGTCCAGGCCTTCGCGATAACGCAGCAGGCCGATCTGGAAGGCACGGTCTTGATGACGGACGGATTCGTCCTGATCGCGCACCGCCTGCGCCATCTGCTGCAGATTGCTCAGGGCTGTCTGCGTCTCCTCGACCGCCGCCAGCACGGTCTGACGGTAGCTGGCGACGGTGCCGGCATAAGCCGCCTTGGCCTGATTGACGGACGCATCGATGCGCCCGCCGTCGAACAGCGTCATGGAGCTGCCAATGCCGAGCGACCAGATCAATGCCGGCGTGGAGATCAAGTGGCTGAGCGTGTTCGATTCAAAGCCGCCCACATTCGGCGCCAGCATCAGGTTGGGATAGCGCGCGGCCTGGTTCACGCCGATTTGAGCGTTGGCCGCCGCCATGGCCCGTTCGGCGGAGGCCACGTCGGGGCGGCGCTCCAGCAAGGTGCTGGGCAGACCGGCGGGCAGGGCGGGCACGGCGGTGACGCGGTCGCTGGCCGAAAGGGTGAATTCGGCGGCCGGCGTGCCTGTCAAGGTGGCAATGGCGTTTTCCTGCTGCGCGCGCTGCGCCTTGAGCAGGTCCAGCTGCGCCTGCGTCGAGGTGATGAGCGCTTGCTGCTGCTCCAGGTCGACTTGCGTGGCCGACCCCAGTTGGTGCCGCTTGACTTGAAGGTCGAGCACCTTGCGCTGAAGCACAAGGTTAGCCTGCACCACCTCCTGTTCCTGGTCGGCCTGGCGCAGCGTAAAGTAGCTCGACGCCAGCTGCGCCGTCAATAGCAGACGGAGGTTCTCGATGTCGGCCTGCGTCTGTTCCGCGCTGGCGCGGGCGCCTTCGACATCGCGGCGGATGCGGCCCAGCCAGTCGAATTCGTAGCTGACCGAAAGGCTGGGCTTGAAGTCGTTCTGCACCGTGCTTTGGTTGGGCACGGCATAGTTGGCCAAGGGGCGGTCGGCCGAAATGCGGCTGCGCTGCGCCGTGGCGCCGGCTTGCACCTGGGGCGTGCCTGCCGCACCCCGAATCGCGATTTGCGCCTGGGCCAGGTCCAGGCGCGTCAGCGCGGCCTGCAGGCTGTAGTTGCGGGCCACGCAGCGATCCATCAGGTCGTTCAGCACCGGGTCGCCATAGACGACCCACCAGTCATGCCTGGGCGCTGCGTCAGCCGGTGCGGCGATGTGCCAGCGGGACTCGTCCGCCGCCGGTAGCGCTTTCCAGTTGGCGGGCAGCTCCAGCTGTGGCCGCTCATAGTTCGGCCCCACGGTGGAACAGGCCGAGCACAGGCCCAGGATCAGCATGCTGGCGGCTGCACGCACGGAAATGGGGGAGGTGCGGATCATGGCGAGTTTCATTCCCCACGCACCGAAGATGCGGCGGCCTCGGGTTTCTCGACGCTGACGCTTTGGCCCTCCGCAATCGAATCGGGCGGGTTCATGATGACCTCCGTGGCCGCAGTCAGGCCGCTGCGAACGTCGACGGTGCGGCCATGGTCGGTGCCCAGCACCACCAGTTGACGCTTGACCTTGCCGTCGACCACGGCCGCCACCTCGACGCCCTTGGCGTTGAACAGCAGGGTGTTGGTGGGGAGGGCCAGACCCTGGCTGTTGTTGAGCTTGAATGCCGCCTCGACATAGCTGCCGGGCAGCCAGTGCGTGCTCTTGTTGTCCAGATCGACGTCCACCTGCAGGGTGCGCGTGGCCATGTCGATGGCGCCCGCCGTGCGCGACACGCGGGCCTGCACGACCTGGTCGGGATGATCGGTCGGGGCAATGTCCACGCTGTCGCCCACGTGCACAAGCGGTGCCAGGTCTTGCGGGACGTAGAAGTACACGTGCAGCTTGTCGCTCTGGGCCATGCTGAACAGCACCTGGGCCGCGCCGCCATTGCCAGCGTTGACCAGATCGCCGACGTCGACATTGCGCTTCGTCACGATGCCGTCGAACGGTGCCAGCACCTGGCCGTACGAGAGTTGCTCGCGCAGGCGGCGCAGCACGGCTTCGGCCTGCTTGTAGGCACCTTGCTTCTCGTCGAGTTCCTGCTGCGAAACGGCGTCGTCCGCGCGCAGGCGCTTCCAGCGTTCAAACGCCGTCTTGGCCAGTTCGTAGTTCGCGGCTGCTTCGTCAACCTGGCGCTGCACTTCCGGGATGTCCAGCGTGGCCAGCACCTCGCCGCGTTTGACCTGGGCGCCAATGTTCTTGTACCAGTGGCTCACGTAGCCGGCGGCGCGCGCATAGATCTGCGCTTCGATCTGACCCTGCAGCGTGCCGGGCAGCGAAACCTTGCCATCGTCGCCTGCATGGCCCGGATGAACGGTTCGGACGTGGAGCACGGCGTTTTCGTGCACGCGCGCTTCCAGTTGCTTGGATTCATCCCAGCGCGCATACAAGGTGCGCGCCAGGCCGCCCAGGAGCAGGGCAGCGATGACAAAGGCGATCCGGCGCGTGTGTTTGACCACGCGCTCGCGATGGAGGTGCTGCTGGTCGTCGTGCAGCTTCATTTCAGGCAGGCCCTGCTGGGTGTGGCGTTCGTGTGTCATGGTCATGCGTCCGAAGCAATGGGGTTGGCGGCGGCGAGTTTGTGGGCGTTTCGATGCGCCAGCCAACGATGGAATGAGGCGAACACCACCGGCACGAACAGCACGGTGGAGCAGGTGGCGAACAGCAGGCCGCCGATCACGGCGCGGCCCAGCGGCGCATTCTGTTCAGCGCCTTCGCCGAGGCCTATGGCCATGGGGATCATGCCCAGGATCATGGCGAGCGCCGTCATCAGCACGGGGCGCAGGCGGGTGGCGCCGGCTTCCAGCGCCGCCGCCAGCGGCGCCAGGCCCTCGTTCATGCGCTGGCGCGCGAACGACACCACCAGAATGCTGTTGGCCGTGGCCACGCCCATGGTCATGATGGCGCCGGTCAGGGCCGGCACGCTCAGGCCCGTGTTGGTCAGGACCAGCATCCAGGCGATGCCGGCCAGCGCCGCGGGCAGGGCGGTGATGATGATGAAGGGGTCCAGCCAGGACTGGAAGTTGACCACGATCAGCAGATAGACCAGCACGATGGCGCCGAGCAGGCCGACGCCCAGGCCCAGGTAGGAGGCCTGCATGGTCTGCACCTGGCCGCGCAGTGCGATCTGGCTGCCCTTGGGCAGGCCCGGCCGGGCCTCGTCGATGATGGCCTGCACGGCCTTGGCCACCGAGCCCAGGTCACGGCCGCGCACGTTGGCGTAGATGTTGATCACGGGCTGGATGTTGAAGCGCGACATCACGCCATAGGAGCGCGACGGCGATACCGACACCAGGTTGCCCAGCACCTGCGGCGTGCTGTCGGGCGAAGCAGTGCCCGCGCCCTTGACCGGCAGCTGCAGCAGTTCGTCGAGCGAGCTGATCTTGTACTGCGGCGCCTGCACGGTCAGGTTGTAGACCACGCGGTTGCTGGGGTTGAGCCAGAACGAAGGCGCCGTCTGCGCGCTGCCCGAGAGCGGCAGCAGGATGTTCTGCGCCACGTCGTTGGGGTTCAGGCCCAGCGTCTGCAGGCGGGTGCGGTCCATGTCGAGCTGCAGCGAGGGCCCGTCCAGGCGCTGGTGCACATGCACGTCGGCGGCACCTGCGATCTGGTTGATCTTGGCGGCCAGCTCGCCGGCCAGGCGCTGGTTGTCTTCGTAGCGCGCGCCGGTGATCTGCACGTCGATGGAGGCCGGCGTGCCGAAGTTCAGGATCTGCGTGACGATGTCGGCGGGCTGGAAGAAGAATTCCAGCTCGGGGAAGCGCTGCTTCAGGCGCTCCGGCAGCGCCTCGATGTAGTGCTCGCTGGGCTGGTGCCCGGGCTTGAGGGAGATCAGGATCTCGGCGTCCAGCGTGCCGATGGTGCCCGAGGTGCTGTAGGACAGGTTGATGCCGCTGTAGGGCAGGCCGATGTTGTCGATGATGGTTTCGAGCTCGGTGGCTGGAATCACCTCGCGGATGACGCTTTCCACCTGGTCGGCCAGGACCGCCGTGCGCTCGATGCGGGTGCCTGTCGGGGCGCGCATGTGCAGCTTGATCTGCCCGGTATCGACGCTGGGGAACAGGTCGCGGCCCATCAGTCCGTAGAGCCCGCACGAGAGCACGCAAAAGCCCAGGAAGGCGCTCACGAAACTGCGCCGGTGCGTCAGCAGATGGCTCAGCAGCAGCACGTAGCCGGCGCGCAGCCTCTCGAAGCGCGTGTTGAAGGCCTGGTGGATGGCGTCGATGACACGGTCGATGCGGCCGCGGCGGCCCTGGTGGCCCATCAGCATCAGCGCCAGGGTCGGCACCAGCGTGCGCGACAGCAGGTAGGACGCCAGCATGGCGAACACCACCGCCTCCGCCAGGGGCACGAACAGGTAGCGCGCCACGCCCTGCAGGAAGAACATGGGCACGAACACGATGCAGATGCACAGCGTCGACACGAACGCCGGCACGGCGATTTCGCCGGCGCCGTCAAGGATGGCTGTGTAGAGCTCGGAGCCCATGTGAAGGTGGCGCTCGATGTTCTCGATGGTCACCGTCGCGTCGTCCACCAGGATGCCCACCGCCAGCGCCAGGCCGCCCAGGGTCATGATGTTGATCGACTCGCCGATGGCATGCAGCAGCACGACCGAGCAGAAGATCGACAGCGGAATGGAAATGGCAATGATGGAGGTGGTGCGCCAGTTGCCCAGGAACAGCAGCAGCATCACGGCCGTCAGCACGGCGGCGATCAGGGCCTCGTGAATCACGCCCTGGATGGCCGTCTTGACGAACACCGACTGGTCGGCCAGCAGCTTGACGTCCAGGCCCTCGGGCAGGGTGGGCAGCACCGAGGGCATCTTGGCCTTGATGCCGTCCACCACGTCCAGCGTGGAGGCGCCGCCGTTTTTCAACACCGACAGCAGCATGCCGCGCTGGCCGTCCTTGCGCACCACGTTGGTCTGCGGCGTGAAGCCGTCGCGCACGTGGGCCACCTCGCCGAGGTAGATGGTCGAGCCCTTGACGGTCTTGACCGGGATCTTGTTCATCGCCGCGATGGAGGCGATCGAGGCGTTGGTGTCGACGCTGTATTCGATGTCGCCGATCTTGGCGGTGCCGGAGGGCAGGGTCAGGTTTTGCGTGTTGACGGCATTGACGACGTCGGAGGAGCTCAGGCCCTTGGCCAGCAGGGCCTTGGGATCGATGTCCACCGACACGACGCGCTGCTTGCCGCCGTAGGGATAGGGAATGGCTGCCCCGGGAATGGTCACCAACTGCGGACGCAGCACATTGGTTGCGGCGTCGAACATGGACTGTTCGGGTATGGTCTTGCTGGAGAGGCCGACCTGGATCACCGGAATGCTGGATGCGGTGTACTTGATGATCAGCGGCGGCGTGATGCCGGGCGGCATCTGACGCAGCACGGCCTGCGAGACCGACACCACCTGGGCGATGGCGGTCTGGATGTTGGCGTTGGGCTGAAAGTAGATCTTGATGACGGCGATCCCGGTCAGCGATTGCGACTCGATGTGCTCGATGTCGTTGACCGTGGTGGTCAGCACACGCTCGTGAACCTGCGAGATGCGGTCGCCGATTTGCTGGGGCGACAATCCGGTGTAGTTCCAGATCACGCTGATCACGGGAATATCGATTTCGGGCAGCACGTCCACCGGGGTGCGCATCACCGCCAGCGGCGTGGCCAGCAGGATCATGATGGCCATCACGATGAAGGTGTAGGGCCTCTGTAAGGCTATTCGAACAATCCACATCCTTGATTCCGCCCTGTCCTGATGCTGCTAAAGCCAAAGCGGCTGATTCTAGGGATAGCTGAATACCCTTACTGGTTGGTACGCGTTTTCTTTAGGTTAAGTAATGTGAACCTTTGGTGACGTGTTGCAAGTCTCCGGTTGTGTCGAGCACCCGCGCCGTCGCGGGTGTGATGGGGGAGGGCAGAATGCCCGGTTTGGCGGGCGTTTGCCCCGCTTCACCGCACTTTGCAACATGAGTTCTGCGCAGATACTGGCGCTCTGCCCGCTCTTGCATGCTTCCATGTTGGATTCACTTCGTTCCGCCGGTTTTGTCATTGCACGTTGCTTCGCGTCCGCCAGGCCTCGCGTGCCTATTGGCCTGGGTGTTGCATGTACCGTGGCCTTGCTGCAGGCCTGCGGGTCGGGAGGGTCCAGTTCCGGCAGCTCGACCGGCAGCACGGGCACCAGCACCGCTGCGCCCACCTTGAGCGGCGTGGCTGCAGTGGGTTCGCCGCTGTTGAACGCGCAAATCAGCGTGATCGACGCCAGCGGCGCCGCCATGGGCACGGCGACCGCGACCAGCCTCGGCGGCGCCTACACATTGACGCTCGCCAGCAGCAAGCCGGTGATGCCTCTGCTGGTGCAGGCACGCGGCTTTGATGCCACCGGCACGCCGCGCGTGCTGCATTCCGTGGTGCCGGTGCAGGCCTCGGCCATGGTCGCCAACGTCACGCCTTTGTCCAATGCCATCGTGGCGATGTCCTTGGGCGTCGACCCTGCGCCGCTGATGGCGTCGCCCAAGGGCCAGGGCAAGACCCTGGCGCTGCTGAGTTCCGCCGCGGCCGCTGAAACCTTTCTCAGCACGGTGATCGCCAGCAACATCACTGACGCCAAGTTCGCGTCCGGCACGACGGTCGACCTGCTCGGCGACGGCACGTTCGTCGCCAACAAGAGCCCGCAGGACGTGCTGCTGGAAAGCCTTCGGGTCAGCCTGGTCACCACCAGCAGCGGTGCCGTGGTGCTGGAGCTGGGCAACAAATTCCTGGCCTCGCCGGCGGCCGAGGTCGTGATCAATATCGCCACCGCGTCCACCCAGTTGGCCTTGGCCACGGGAGCGCCGGCCAGCGCCATCACTTCGACCGCGACGACGACCAGCAGCTCCACCACCGTGGCCGGCGAGTTGCCGACGCTGGACGCGCTCGGCGCCGCCATCAACAACATGCTGGCGCAGGGAGAGACCGCCACCGCGTTTGCGAACAGTGCCGTGCTGGCGACCTATACCCAGAACAATGGCCGCACCGCGGCCGCGCTGGCCTCGCAATTCGCCGCCCTGGAGGGCTCCAACCTGCAACTCGGGCGTTTCCAGACGACCGGCTGCGCCGATGTGGTGGTCACCAAGGGCAAATGCACCTTGGTGAAGGTGGCGGCGCCGATCACCAACAACAGCGGGCAGGTGGTGCAGATCTTTAGCGATGCATTGACCTACGCCAAGACGCCCGCTGCTGGCGTGCCGAACTGGACATTCGGCGGCAACAACCAGGCGCTGGAGTTTGCGCTGTTTCCGCTGCAATGGACGCAATTGCGCGACGACGGTTCGGCCGATCCGTCTTTGGCGGGTGGCCTGGCGACCGGGATTCAGATCTTGCTGGAGGCGTATTCGCCCGCGACGCCGCCGGTTCAATTGCTGACCAGCGCCGCCGTGCAAACGCCGGGCGGGTTCAGCATCGCCTTTGCCAATTGCAATCAGACCTACGCCTGCATCACCAACACGCCCGGCGCGGGTAGCGCCACGGCAACGGGAAGCGCGGCGGATCAAACCTTGGTCGTGGGAACGGCGGGCTGGATCAGCACCACCGATGTCGTGCAGGGTGACCGGTATGTCGCGACCTATGTCCCCCAGGGCAATCTCGCCTCCACGACCCAGGGTACCTACCTGTATGCCGACCTGAATCAGTCCCTCACGCTCAGCCGCATGCCGCAGCTCGACGGCGTGAGCCGGAACAATACCTTGAGCGGCGCCGCGTTGCTGAATGGCATGACGGTCGCCTGGAGCACTTGGGCCGCGGCCAATCCGGACATGCGCTTGTTGAGCGTGCGCACGGTGGTGGCTGGCACGAGTGCCGGTGTGGCCGCCGCGCCCGTCATCACCGATCTCCGCGTGTCCTTGCCACCTGCGACCGGTGCGACCAGTGCGAACTTGGCCGCGCCGACGCTGGGCGCCGGCTTCACGGCAACGGGCTATCAGATCTGGCTCATGGCGCTCGACGCGTTGGGACGCAAGTACGCCACCTGCTATACGCTGGGGCCCTGAGAAATAGTTCTGACATGAAAAAAGGCCCGCTTCACGCGGGCCTTTTTGCGGGCGGGCCTGAAGCGATCAGGCCGTCACGCCTTTGGCGGTCTCTGCGTACTCTTCGATCTGGTCGAAGTTCATGTACTTGTAGATCGAGGCGCTGTCCTTGTTCACGATGCCCATGGCTTCGTGGTACTCGGCCACCGTGGGGATGTGGCCCAGCTTGGACGCGATGGCGGCCAGCTCGGCCGAGGCCAGGAACACGTTGGTGTTCTTGCCCAGGCGGTTCGGGAAGTTGCGGGTCGAGGTCGAGACCACGGTCGCGCCTTCGCGCACCTGCGCCTGGTTGCCCATGCACAGCGAGCAGCCCGGCATTTCGGTGCGTGCGCCGGCGGTGCCGAAGGCAGCGTAATGGCCTTCCTTGATCAGTTCACTCTGGTCCATCTTGGTCGGCGGCGCGACCCACAGCTTGACGGGGATGTCGCGCTGGCCGCCCAGCAGCTTGGCCGCGGCGCGGAAGTGGCCGATGTTGGTCATGCACGAACCGATGAAGGCTTCATCGATCTTGGTGCCGGCCACGTCGGACAGGGTCTTGGCGTCGTCCGGATCGTTCGGGCAGCACAGGATGGGTTCCTTGATGTCGGCCAGGTCGATCTCGATGATGGCGGCGTACTCGGCGTCCTTGTCGGCTTCCAGCAGATCGGGCTTGGCCAGCCAGGCCTCGACCTTCTCGATGCGGCGCTGCAAGGTCTTCGCGTCGGCGTAGCCGTCGGCGATCATGTTCTTCATCAGCACGACGTTGCTGGTGAGGTATTCCTTGATCGGCGCGGGGTTGAGCTTGATCGTGCAGCCGGCGGCCGAGCGTTCGGCCGACGCGTCGGACAGCTCGAACGCTTGTTCAACCTTCAGGTCCGGCAGGCCCTCGATCTCGAGGATGCGGCCCGAGAAGATGTTCTTCTTGCCGGCCTTGGCGACCGTCAGCAGACCGGCCTTGATGGCGTACAGCGGAATCGCGTGGACCAGGTCGCGCAGCGTCACGCCGGGCTGCATCTGGCCCTTGAAGCGCACCAGCACCGATTCGGGCATGTCCAGCGGCATCACGCCGGTGGCGGCGCCGAAGGCGACCAGGCCGGAGCCGGCCGGGAAGGAGATGCCGATCGGGAAGCGCGTGTGCGAGTCGCCGCCGGTGCCGACGGTGTCGGGCAGCAGCAGGCGGTTCAGCCAGCTGTGGATCACGCCGTCGCCGGGGCGCAGCGAGACGCCGCCGCGGTTGCTGATGAAGGCGGGCAGTTCGCGGTGGGTCTTGACGTCGACGGGCTTCGGATAGGCCGCGGTGTGGCAGAAGGACTGCATCACCATGTCGGCGCTGAAGCCCAGGCAGGCCAGGTCTTTCAGCTCGTCGCGGGTCATCGGGCCGGTGGTGTCTTGCGAACCGACCGTGGTCATCTTGGGCTCGCAGTAGGTGCCCGGACGCACGCCCTGGCCCTCGGGCAGGCCGACGGCGCGGCCGACCATCTTCTGCGCCAGCGTGAAGCCCTTGCCGCTGTCGACCGGCGCCTTGGGCAGGCGGAACACGGTGGAGGCGGGCAGGCCCAGGAATTCGCGGGCCTTGGCGGTCAGCGAGCGGCCGATGATCAGGTTGATGCGGCCGCCGGCGCGCACTTCGTCGAACAGCACGTCGTTCTTGAGCTTGAACTCGGTGAGGGTGGCGCCATCGCGCTGGATCTTGCCGTCATAGGGCAGGATGTCGACCACGTCGCCCATCTCCAGCTTGCTGACGTCGACTTCGATCGGCAGCGAGCCCGAGTCTTCCTGCGTGTTGAAGAAGATCGGCGCGATCTTGCCGCCCAGGGTCACGCCGCCGAAGCGCTTGTTCGGCACGAAGGGGATGTCCTGGCCGGTGGCCCAGATCACGCTGTTGGTGGCGGACTTGCGGCTGGAGCCGGTGCCGACCACGTCGCCCACGTAGGCGACCAGGTGGCCCTTCTTCTTCAAGTCTTCGATGAACTGCATCGGGCCGCGCTTGCCGTCTTCCTCGGGCTTGAAGGCTGCGTCGGGGCGGGTGTTCTTCAGCATCGCTAGGTAGTGCAGCGGAATGTCGGGGCGGCTCCAGGCGTCGGGGGCGGGCGACAGGTCGTCGGTGTTGGTTTCGCCGGGCACCTTGAAGACGGTGATGGTGATCTTCTTCTCGACTTCGGGACGGCTGGTGAACCACTCGGCGTCGGCCCAGCTCTGCATCACTTCCTTGGCCTTCGCGTTGCCGGCCTTGGCCTTCTCGGCCACGTCGTTGAAGAAGTCGAACATCAGCAGGGTCTTCTTCAGACCCGCGGCCGCGACGTCGGCCACTTCGGTGTCGTCCAGCAGTTCGATCAGGGGATGCACGTTGTAGCCGCCGACCATGGTGCCCAGCAGTTCGGTGGCCTTGGCCTTGCTGATCAGCCCGACCTTGATGTCGCCGTGCGCCACGGCGGCCAGGAAGCTTGCCTTGACCTTGGCGGCATCGTCCACGCCCGGAGGCACGCGGTGCGTCAGCAGATCCAGCAGGAAGGCGTCTTCACCGGCGGGGGGGGTCTTGATCAGCTCGATCAGGTCGGCGACCTGCTTGGCGTCCAGGGGCAGGGGCGGGATGCCGAGGGCTTGGCGCTCCGCGGCATGTTGGCGATAGGCTTGCAGCATGGTGTGCTCTCCAGGTGTGAGGGTGAAGATGGTTGAAATCTGGCTGGGGTCAGCGCGCGGCGACCCGCTCGGGGGACTGCGGCGTGATCACCTTCAGTCCTTTGAAATAGTCGCGAAAAAATCCGTCGTCGCGGGTGATCAGGGCGTCGCACTGCAGCATGGCATGTGCGCCAACCAGGAAATCCGGAATCGTACGGGCCGAATTGTGCGCGCCGCTGGCGCTTTGGGCACGCAGTTTGTACCTGCGCTGCATTTCTCCGGCCCGGATGGCGGCGCGCTGGTCGAGCGCGGAGAAGCGAATGCCCATTTCCTCCAGGGCATCCATGACTTCGGAGCCATGGCCCAGTCCGGCGGTGACTTCGCTGAGCACCACGTCACAGACCGTCACCGGGCCGGCGCTGAGTGCCAGGCGCAGGCAGGCTTCGGCCGCATCGGCGCGCGGGTCGTCGCCCAGCAGGTCGATCAGGACGGAGGTGTCGACAGCGATCATAGGGGTTCAGTCTTCCACGGGGTCGCCGGGCGCGCGGCCGCGCAGTTCGCGCATGATGTCGTCGGTCGAGGTGCCCGCCGGCAGCTTGAAGCGGCCGCGGGCGCGTGAAATGGCATCGTCGACATTCTTGCGCAGGATGATGCGCGCGCCGTCGAGTTCCACCTTGAGCGTGGTGCCTTTGGTCAGGCCCAGTGCGTCGCGCACGGCCTTGGGCAGCGTGATCTGGCCTCGTTCGGCAACCGTTGCTTCCATGCAGGTCTCCCGCTCCGCCGTGGCGACGGTATGTGGTCTAAAGTATGTATTGATTATACGTACTCGATTCGGCATTTCAAATTAAAAAAGGAGGCCTGGGCCTCCTTTCGATGCTTGGACGGGCTGCCCGGCCCGGAATCAGTGGGGTCAATTGGCCTTGCCGGCGTCAGGCGCGATGCCGAAACCTTCGGCCGAGGCTGCGGGCGCAGCATTGCTCTCGAACGCCACTTGTTCGGGATGCTGGCAGCCATCAACCATGCGTTGGCCCAGGCGCGTGTTCATCAGCATGGACTTGGTGGGAATTTGCAGCCATTCCACGCCGGCGGCATTGTCTTTCAGTACGACGGCACCGGTGCTGGTGGGTTCGGGCGTCATGTTGTAGATCATCTTGCCGAACTGCAATTGGAAGCGGCCGGGCTTGGTGGGATGCGCTGAGACCTTGACGGTCTGCTTGAACTCGCAATGCGCGTCGCCCGCGTTGACGCGCGGGGCAATAGCCAACTGCTCGTCGGTCAGGGGCTCTTCGACCGGTTCGGCCGCAACTACCGCCTTGGCTTTGGTCTTGGCCTTTGTTTTGGCCTTGGCGACGGTCGGCGTCGTGCTGCTGCTGTCGGCTACCGCGGCCCAGCTTTGGCTGGCAAGCAGCAGACATGAAGCGAGTGCGGACCAGGAAATTGCTTTGATGTTCATCATGGGATCGGAGGTGGGGGACTGCGGTGCACGGATTGTCGCGAAAAAAATGCGAGGGCCAAGCCTTATTACATTGCCGTGCACGGGTTTACGAACGGATACCTCTGACGATCGGCGGCGCGGGCTTGTCAACAGGCATCGAAATAGGCCTGGCAGACCTCGATGGGCAAGGTTTGGCCCGTTCGATGCGCACGCTCCAGCACCTGCCAGAAATAGCGGTAGCTGGCGCGGTCGTGCAGGGTGTCGCGGTGCTGGATCGGGGCCCAGTTGGCCGCCTGCGCAGCGTGGATGATGTCGATGGCCTCGTCGATTTCGGCCATGCTGGGTGCGAAGGCGTCGATGATGGGCTGGATCTGGCTGGGGTGGATGCTCCACATGCGCGTGTAGCCGAGTTCGCGATAGGCCTTGCTTGCGGCTGCCTCGATGGCCGCCGCGCTCTTGAACTCGGTCACTACGCAATGGGACGGCGTCTTGCTTTGGGCGTGCGCCGCCGCCGCAATCTCCAGCTTGGCGCGCAGCACCAGCGGATGGCTGAACTGGCCTTGCATGCTCATGGCCTGCTTGGGGATGGCGCCGCGATGGGCCGACACGAAATCCATCAGGCCGAAGCTGAGCGACTCGATGCGTGGATGCGCGGCAATGGCCTGCACGTCGCGCAGGGCGCCATGGGTCTCGATCAGCACGTGAATGGGCAGGTCGGGCCGCACGTGATGGCGCTTGAGCGTACCGTCGATGAAGTCGCAGGCCTTGACCACGTCCGCAAGGCTTTGCGGCTTGGGCAGCATCAGATAGGCCAGGCGCTTGCCGGCGCCCTGGATGAGGCAGTCCACGTCGGCTTCGAAGCTGGCATGTGTCAGGGGGTGCACGCGCGCACCGACGCGGTTGTGCCGGTTCAGGCTGCTGTTGGCGAGTTCGCAGACCAGCGCGACATGCTCCGCCTCGCCGCCTATGGGCGTGCCATCTTCGCAGTCCAGCGTGACATCGAAGACCGGCCCCATGTCGGCCTGCATTTCCAGGCTCTTGCGCATGCGGACCTCGACGCCGCAATAGTGGTCCACGACGGGCAGGGCGGCGGCGTCGTCACCCTCCTCGAAAAGAGCTTGGCGGGGGTGCACGGCGCTGGTGAGGGTGTGGGTGGTGTTCACGGCAGTAGGAGTGCGAAGGCTCAATGAAAAAGGCCAGCATGAAGCATGCTGGCCTGATTTTGACAGCGACCTGTGTCAGCGGGTCAGGCCATCACAGCAGATGCTTGACGCCGTCCTGTTCGTCGGTCAGTTCCTTGAGCGTCTTGTTGATGCACTCCTGCGAGAAGGCATCGATCTCCAGGCCTTGCACGATCTTGTACTCGCCGTTTTCGGTGGTGACGGGGAAGCCGAACATCACGTCCTTGGGAATGCCGTAGGAGCCGTCCGACGGAATGCCCATGGTGACCCACTTGCCGTTGGTGCCCAGGGCCCAGTCGCGCATGTGGTCGATGGCGGCGTTGGCAGCCGAGGCGGCCGACGACAGGCCGCGAGCGGCGATGATGGCGGCGCCGCGCTTGCCCACGGTGGGCAGGAAGGTTTCGCGGTTCCAGGTTTCGTCATTGATCATGGCCTTGACCGATTCGCCGCCGATGGTGGCAAAGCGGTAGTCCGCGTACATCGTGGGCGAGTGGTTGCCCCAGACGGCCAGCTTCTCGATGTTGGCGACGGCCTTGCCGGTCTTGGCGGCCAGCTGGCTGGCGGCGCGGTTGTGGTCCAGGCGCAGCATGGCGGTGAAGTTCTTGGCCGGCAGGTCGGGGGCCGACTTCATGGCGATGTAGGCGTTGGTGTTGGCGGGGTTGCCGACCACCAGCACCTTGACATTGCGCGAGGCGACCGCGTTCAGGGCCTTGCCCTGGGCGATGAAGATGGCGCCGTTGATCGACAGCAGCTCCGAGCGCTCCATGCCGGGGCCGCGCGGACGCGAGCCGACCAGCAGGGCGTAGTCGGTGTCCTTGAAGGCGCTCATCGGGTCGCTGTGGGCTTCGATGCCGGCCAGCAGCGGGAAGGCGCAGTCTTCCAGCTCCATGATCACGCCCTTGAGCGCGTTCTGGGCCTTCTCGTCCGGGATCTCCAGCAGTTGCAGGATCACGGGCTGGTCCTTGCCCAGCATTTCGCCGGAGGCGATGCGGAACAGCAGTGCGTAGCCAATCTGGCCTGCGGCGCCGGTGACGGCGACGCGAACGGGTTTCTTGCTCATGAATATCTCCGAGAGGAAAGGAAATCGTAGCGGCTCTGGACCGAGGAGGCCTAGGGATCCCCCCATTCTAAGCGCAGGTTTGGCGCAAATCCTACGGTCTTATGTCTTATAGAAGATTAGTTCGCAATTGGGGTAGACTCGAATCATGAACACACGCGTTCCGACCTCGCCCGATGCCAGCAGTCCTGCCGGTTCGGGAGCGGCGTCTGCGGCATCTGCCGCGTCCTCGTCGGCGCCGTCGTTCAGCCCGCTGTATCGCCAGATCAAGTCCTTGATCATCGCCAGCCTGCAGGCCGGCGAATGGCGGGCGGGCGAGGGCATTCCCAGCGAAGTCGAGCTGGCGGCGCGGTTTGGCGTCAGCCAGGGCACGGTCCGCAAGGCCATCGACGAGCTGGCGGCGGAAAACCTGGTTGTCAGGCGGCAGGGCAAGGGCACATTCGTCGCCACGCATGCGGAGCAGCAGCAGCAATACCGGTTCCTGCGCTTGACGCCCGATGAGGGGCAGGAGCCTGGGCTGGGGCGCCAGCTGCTCGACTGCCGGCGCCAGCGTGCGCCGGCCTGGATCGCACACCAACTGAATATGCGCACTGGCGACGCCATGGTCGAAGTGCGCCGTTTGCTGCACAGCAAGGGCAAGCCGGTCGTGCTGGACGACATCTGGCTGCCTGGCCGTCTGTTCGGCGGCCTGACCACGGAGCGCTTGAACCAGCACCGCGGACCGTTCTACGGCCTGTTCGAGACCGAATTCGGCGTGCACATGATCCGCGCGCAGGAGCGTATCCGTGCCGTGGCGGCCGATGCCGAGGCCGCCGCGCTGCTGCAGGTGGAGCCCGGCGCGCCCTTGCTGAGCGTGGAGCGGCTGTCTTTCACCTATGGTGACGTGCCCGTCGAACTGCGGCGCGGCCTCTACAACACCTCTACGCACTTTTATCGCAATGACCTGAATTAGGCCTTTCTTTATCCCGCAGTGTTGCAATCTGCAATGAAGTGTCGTCGCAAGTGCATTCGTCGCTGTTGCGTTGCAATAAAATCTTTCGGTTTCATGTTGATTACATAGGGTTGGGTATGACAGACACCTCCAAGAGTCGCCCGGTTTTCCGCAACATCCACATCACGGACATCAGGACCTATCGTCTGCCGCCGGCAGGCTATGTCTCGATCCTGCATCGCATCAGCGGCATGCTGATGTTTTTGCTGCTGCCCTTCGTGATCTGGATGTTCGACACCAGTCTGACTTCCGAAATTTCCTTCGACGCGTTCACCAATGTGTTCGTGGCCGGCGTGGGCTTCATTCCCGCCTGGTTCGTCAAGCTGGTGACCCTGGGGCTGATCTGGGGCTACCTGCACCACTTCACGGCCGGCGTGCGTCACCTGTGGATGGACGCCACGCACAGCGTGAGCAAGGAGCAGGGCCACTCGAGCGCCGTGATCACCCTGGTGATCGGCACCGCGCTGACGCTGGTCCTGGGCGCCAAGCTGTTCGGTCTGTACTGAGCACCCGGACGGCTGCTACGGCTCCGTTCCGCATCAAGTCTTGAAGACGAGGCAAAACGAATGAGTACTTTTGGAAGCAAGCGTATCGTAAGCGGTGCGCATTACGGGCTGCGTGACTGGCTGGCCCAGCGCGTGACGGCGGTCTTGATGGCCCTCTTCACGGTGGTGCTGCTGGCGCAGCTGCTGCTGACGCGCGAGCCTCTGGGCTACGACCTGTGGGCGGGCATCTTCTCTCAGCAATGGATGAAGTTCCTGGCCTTCACCTTGATTCTGTCGCTGGCCTTCCATGCCTGGGTCGGCGTCCGCGATATCTGGATGGATTACGTCAAACCGGTGGGCGTGCGCCTGGCGCTGCACGTGTTCACCCTTGTTTGGCTGTTGGGTTGTGCCGGTTGGGCCATCCAAGTGCTTTGGAGACTGTAAATGCAAATCGGAACTTCTTTGCCCAAGCGCAAGTTTGATGTGGTGATCGTGGGCGCCGGCGGCTCCGGCATGCGTGCGTCGCTGCAACTGTCCCTGGCCGGCCTGAATGTGGCCGTGCTGTCCAAGGTCTTCCCGACCCGCTCGCACACCGTGGCGGCGCAGGGCGGCATCGGCGCCTCGCTGGGCAACATGTCGGAAGACAACTGGCACTACCACTTCTACGACACCATCAAGGGCTCCGACTGGCTCGGCGACCAGGATGCGATCGAGTTCATGTGCCGCGAAGCACCCAAGGTCGTCTACGAGCTTGAGCACTTCGGTATGCCCTTCGACCGCAACCCCGACGGCACGATCTACCAGCGTCCGTTCGGCGGCCACACGGCCAATTACGGTGAGAAGCCCGTGCAGCGCGCCTGCGCCGCGGCCGACCGAACCGGCCACGCGCTGCTGCACACGCTGTACCAGCAGAACGTCCGCGCCAAGACGCAGTTTTTCGTCGAGTGGATGGCGCTGGACCTGATCCGCGACGCCGACGGCGACGTCTGCGGCGTGACCGCGCTGGAAATGGAAACCGGCGAAGTGCACATCCTCGAAGCCAAGACCGTGCTGATGGCCACTGGCGGCGCAGGACGCATCTTCGCGGCCTCGACCAACGCCTTCATCAACACCGGCGACGGCCTGGGCATGGCGGCGCGCGCCGACATCCCGCTGCAGGACATGGAGTTCTGGCAGTTCCACCCGACCGGCGTGGCCGGCGCGGGCGTGCTGCTGACCGAAGGCTGCCGCGGCGAGGGCGCGATCCTGCGCAACGCCAATGGCGAGCGCTTCATGGAACGCTACGCCCCGACGCTGAAAGACCTGGCGCCGCGCGACTTCGTCTCGCGTTCGATGGATCAGGAAATCAAGGAAGGCCGCGGCTGCGGTCCCAACAAGGACTACGTGCTGCTCGACATGACGCACCTGGGCGCCGAGACCATCATGAAGCGCCTGCCATCGGTGCTCGAGATCGGCCACAACTTCGCCAACGTCGACATCACCAAGGAGCCGATTCCCGTGGTGCCGACCATCCATTACCAGATGGGCGGCATCCCGACCAATGTGAACGGCCAGGTGGTGGTGCCCAAGAACGGCAAGCACAACGACATCATCAACGGCCTGTACGCCGTGGGCGAGTGTTCCTGCGTGTCGGTGCACGGCGCCAACCGCCTGGGCACCAATTCGCTGTTGGACCTGGTCGTGTTCGGCCGTGCCGCCGGCAACCACATTGTCGACTTCAACCTGAAGAACAAGCACCACAAGCCCCTGCCCAAGGACGCTGCCGACAAGACCCTGGCCCGCCTGGCCCGCCTGGAAGGCAACAGCAGCGGCGAGTACGCGCAGGACGTCGCCAACGACATCCGTTCGACCATGCAGAAGCATGCCGGTGTGTTCCGCACCCAGGCCGTCATGGACGAAGGCGTGGTCCGCATCAAGGAAGTGGCCGAGCGCGTCAAGTCCATCGGCCTGAAGGACAAGTCCAAGGTTTTCAACACCGCCCGCGTGGAAGCCCTGGAGGTCGACAACCTGATCGAGGCCGCGCGTGCCACCATGATTTCGGCCGCCGCCCGTCCGGAAAGCCGCGGCGCCCATGCCCACGACGATTTCCCGAACCGTGACGACGACAACTGGATGAAGCACACCCTGTGGTATTCCAACGGTGACCGCCTGGACTACAAGCCCGTCAACCTGCAGCCGCTGACGGTGGAATCAGTGCCGCCGAAGGTCCGTACGTTCTAAGCCGTACGTTCCACGTCGCACTCCACAAAGGAATTCAAGATGAAGCGCACTTTCCAGATTTACCGCTACGACCCTGACAAAGACGCCAAGCCCTACATGCAGACCATCGAGGTTGAACTCGACGGCCACGAGCGCATGCTGCTGGACGCCCTGATGAAGCTCAAGGCGCAGGATCCGAGCATCTCTTTCCGCCGCTCCTGCCGCGAAGGCGTGTGCGGTTCGGACGCCATGAACATCAACGGCAAGAACGGCCTGGCCTGCCTGACCAATATGCGTACCTTGCCGGACGTGATCGTGCTCAAGCCGCTGCCCGGACTGCCCGTGGTGCGCGACCTGATCGTCGACATGACGCAGTTCTTCAAGCAGTACAACTCGATCAAGCCTTACCTCGTCAACGACACGCTGCCGCCCGAGAAGGAGCGCCTGCAGTCGCCCGTCGAGCGCGAGGAGCTTGATGGCCTGTACGAGTGCATCCTGTGCGCGAGCTGCTCGACGAGCTGCCCGAGCTTCTGGTGGAACCCCGACAAGTTCGTGGGACCCGCCGGCCTGCTGCAGGCCTACCGCTTCATCGCCGACAGCCGCGACGAGGATACGGCCGCCCGCCTGGACAACCTTGAAGACCCGTACCGCCTGTTCCGCTGCCACACCATCATGAATTGTGTGGATGTCTGCCCTAAGAACCTGAATCCCACCAAGGCGATTGGCAAGATCAAGGAACTGATGGTGCGTCGCGCCGTTTGACCTGATCCAAGCGAGCCACGGCCTGAATCCACCATGAATGCTGCAGACACCCTGATCGACGAGCGGGCCCTCTCCAAGCTGCGCTGGCGCTGCCGCCGCGGCTTGCTGGAGAATGACCTGTTCATCGAGCGGTTCTTCAATCGGTATGCTTCGACGCTGACCGAATCGCAGGCCGAGGGGCTGCGCGTCCTGATGGACCTGTCCGACAACGATTTGATGGATCTGCTGCTGGTCCGCAAGGAGCCGCAAGGCGACCTGGCTCGACCCGATGTATGTGAGGTCCTGGCCCTGCTGCGGACCCCCAGTTGAGTATTTTTCGAACCCTAAGGAATGACCATGACCCCGTCTGACGTCAAAGCCACCCTGTCGTTCTCTGACGGCAGCCCGCAAATGGACCTGCCCATTTACAAGGGCACCGTCGGTCCGGATGTGATCGATATCCGCAAGCTGTATGCGCAGACGGGTAAGTTCACCTACGACCCCGGCTTCTTGTCCACCTCGTCGTGCAATTCGACCATCACCTACATCGACGGCGACAAGGGCGAGTTGCTTTATCGCGGCTATCCCATCGAACAGCTGGCGGTGAACTGCGACTACCTGGAAACCTGCTACCTTCTGCTGTACGGAGATCTGCCCAACCCGACGCAGAAGGAAGAGTTCCAGCACCGTGTGATGAACCACACGATGGTGAACGAGCAGATGCAGTTCTTCCTGCGCGGCTTCCGCCGCGACGCCCACCCGATGGCCGTGATGACGGGCCTGGTCGGCGCGCTGTCGGCCTTCTACCACGACAGCACCGACATCAACAATCCAGAGCATCGCGAAATCGCCGCGATCCGCCTGATCGCCAAGATGCCGACGCTGGTGGCGATGGCCTACAAGTACACCATCGGCCAGCCCTACATCTACCCGAAGAACGACCTGTCCTACGCCGGCAACTTCATGCGCATGATGTTTGCCACGCCCTGCGAGGAATACAAGCCCAACGACGTGCTGGTCCGCGCCATGGACCGCATCTTCACGCTGCACGCCGACCACGAGCAGAACGCGTCGACCTCGACGGTGCGCCTGTGTGGCTCCTCCGGCACCAACCCGTTTGCAGCCATCGCCGCAGGTGTGGCCTGCCTGTGGGGTCCGGCGCACGGCGGCGCCAATGAGGCCTGCCTGAACATGCTGGGCGACATTCAGAAGCAGGGCGGCGTGGCCAAGATCGGCGACTTCATCAAGCAGGTCAAGGACAAGAACTCCAGCGTCAAGCTGATGGGCTTCGGTCACCGCGTCTACAAGAACTACGACCCGCGCGCCAAGCTGATGCGCGAAACCTGCCACGAAGTGCTGAACGAGCTGGGCCTGCACGACGACCCGCTGTTCAAGTTGGCCATGGAACTGGAAAAGATCGCGCTGGAAGACGAATACTTCGTGGCGCGCAAGCTGTACCCGAACGTGGACTTCTACTCTGGCATCGTGCAGCGCGCCATCGGCATCCCCGTGCCGCTGTTCACGGCGATCTTCGCGCTGGCCCGCACGGTCGGCTGGATCGCCCAGCTGAACGAGATGATCGCCGATCCCGAGTACAAGATCGGCCGTCCGCGCCAGCTGTACGTCGGTGCCACGGCACGCAGCGTCAAGCCTATCGGCGAACGTTGATTCAAGCCAACAGCGAAACCCTCTTCAGCTCGCCTGAAGAGGGTTTTTTCATGGCCTCAATGATGGTCGCTCCTGACCAGGCGCACGGGTAGGCGTGTTCGTTTCAGGACGTCGCCACGCACCTTGCCAGTGTCGACGTCGACGGCCCAGCCGTGCAGGAAATCCATCCGGTTGACGTTCTGGCTGTTGACGCCGTTCATGATGTTGCCGTAGCTGTACTGATTGACGTCCGAGGTATCGACGCGGGTGGAACTCGTCCAGTACCACCCCTGCGGCGCATCGGGGCAAAGGACGATTTCCGAAGTCGCTCTGGCGCTCGCAGCAAAGGCTTCTAGTTCGGGCACCGAAGGCACCCGCCACGATTTGCCATCTTGTCTGGAACGCGCCACGGCCCGGGCGATGGCCTGCGAGTGTTCAAGCAGTAGCGCGGTGCCGCTGCAGCGGCGACCGTCCCAATCCATTCCTTCCACGCAACGCGACCAATCCTTGCCAGTCTCACCGTTTCTGGCCACGGCGCCGTTTTCGACAAGCAACCACTTCGAAGCGTGCTTGGTCGCCTGCCCATCGCCAGCCTGGACCTGCGAGGCCAGTAGCAATAGCGCTGCAGCGACCATCCATTTGCGTGGCAAAGTACAGTTCATTCCATCAATACCTCAGGTCACAACATGAAGTCTGCGCCAACCCTATTGAACGCCCGCTGGATCCTGCCCATGAGCGAAGGCAGCGGCTTGCTCGAGCATCATACGGTCGTGGTACAGGGCGATCGCATCCATGAGATCCTGCCCAGTGCCACGGCACTGGAACGTTATCCCACTGCGGAACGCATCGACCTCGGTCAACATGTGTTGATCCCGGGCCTGATCAACGCGCACACGCATTCGGCCATGTCGCTGCTGCGCGGCGTGGCCGACGACGTGCCGCTGATGGAGTGGCTGACCCAGCACATCTGGCCGCTGGAGAAGCAGTGGGTCAGCGACGACTGGGTCTACCAGGGCTCGATGCTGTCGGCCTGCGAGGCCTTGCGCGGTGGCGTGACCTACCTGAACGACATGTACTTCTTCCCCAAAGCCACGGCGCGCGCAGCGATCGACAGCGGCATACGCGCGGGCGTGTCGATCAACGTGATCGACTTCCCGACCGGCTACGCGGCCAATGCCGGCGAGTACATCGCACGCGGCCTGGAGGCCTATGAGCAGTACAAGGGCGAAGCATTGCTGGACTGGACTTCGGCGCCGCATGCGCCGTACACCGTGTCGGACGAGACCTTCGTGCAGTTGCGCGAGCTGGCCGAGCGGCTCGACATCCAGATGCATTGTCACATCCACGAAACGCAGCACGAGGTCGACGAAAGCCTGAAGCAGTACGGCGTGCGTCCGCTCGAGCGCCTGAACAAGCTGGGTTTGCTGAACGAGCGCATGATGGCCGTGCACATGGTGCATCTGAACGAGGCCGAGATCGCCATGCTGGCGCGCCAGCGCGTGCACCTGGTCCACAACCCCAACTCCAACCTGAAGCTGGCCTCGGGCATCTGCCCGGTGACGGCCTTGGAAGCCGCCGGTGTCAACACCGTGCTGGGCACCGATGGCGCGGCGTCCAACAACCGCCAGGACATGTTCGGTGAAATTCGTGCCGCAGCCTTGCTGGCCAAGGGCAGCACCTGCCAGGCCACGACCGTGTCGGCGCGCACTGCGCTGGAAATGGCCACGATCCGCGCCGCCAAGGCGATGGGCCGGGGCGACGATCTCGGTTCGATCGAAGTGGGCAAGCTGGCCGACCTGGCGGCCGTGTCGCTGGATGCGCTGGAATGCCGCCCGGTCTACAACCCCGAGGCGCAGCTGGTGTATGTGGCGGGACGCGAGCATGTGTCGGACGTCTGGGTCGGCGGGCGCCGTGTGGTCAAGCAGCGCGAGATCACGACGCTGGACACGCAGGCCCTGCTGAATCGGGCCGATCAGATCGTCGGTCAAATGAAGGCCGGACACGCGTCCTGATACCGGTGTGAGTGGGTAAAATCCCGGGTTCCTTGCTCAAACCCTCCCGGGATTCCATGGCTTCCACCCAGCACTTGCTTTGTTTCGAGGGCGGCAACGCCCTTTCCGCCTTCCGTGCACAGGCCTTGCTGCCCAGGCTGCAGTCCGTCAACGAGCGCATCCAGGCCGTGCATGCCCGGCATGTGCACTGGGTCTGGACCGACGCAGCACTGGCCGAGGAAGGCAAGGCCAAGCTGGCCGCGCTGCTGCACTACGGCGATGCCTACGAAGGCAGCGAGCAAGGCCAGTTGGTGGTGGTGGCGCCGCGCCTGGGCACGGTCAGCCCCTGGGCGTCCAAGGCGACGGACATTGCGCACAACTGCGGCCTGAACATCCACCGCGTCGAGCGCGTGACCGAGTTCCGCATCACGCTGAAATCGGGCCTGCTGGGCGGCGTCAAGACCCTGAACGCCGACGAGCTGCTGGCCTGTGCCGACCTGCTGCACGACCGCATGACCGAAAGCGTGCTGCTGCAGCGCGATGACGCCGTGCACCTGTTTGCCGAGAAGACTGCGCAGCCGCTCGAGCACGTCGATGTGCTGGGGCAGGGCCGCGCCGCGCTGGAAGACGCCAACACGCGCTTCGGCCTGGCCTTGTCCGACGATGAGATCGACTACCTGGTGACTGCCTTTACCGGTGTGAAGCGCAACCCCAGCGACGTCGAGCTGATGATGTTCGCGCAGGCCAACAGCGAGCATTGCCGCCACAAGATCTTCAACGCCAGGTTCACCGTGGACGGCGTGGACCAGGACCTCTCGCTGTTCGGCATGATCCGCAACACCGAGAAGCTGAGCCCGCAGCACACCGTGATCGCCTATTCCGACAATGCGGCGGTCATGGAGGGCCACGAGCTCGAGCGCTGGATGCCGGACGGCTATACCGACGCGCCGCAGTACGTGGGCCGTGCCGAGACCTCGCACGTGCTGATGAAGGTCGAGACGCACAACCACCCGACTGCCATCTCGCCGCATCCCGGCGCCTCCACCGGCAACGGCGGCGAGATCCGCGACGAAGGCGCCACCGGCCGCGGCGGCAAGCCCAAGGCCGGCTTGTGCGGTTTCTCGGTGTCCAACCTGCGCCTGCCGGGCTTGAACGAGCCCTGGGAGAAGGCCGACACGGGCAAGCCGGCGCACATCGCCAGCGCGCTGCAGATCATGATCGACGGTCCCATCGGCGGCGCCGCCTTCAACAATGAATTCGGACGCCCGAACCTGGGCGGTTATTTCCGCGTCTACGAGCAGGAAGTCGATGGCGTGGTGCGCGGCTACCACAAGCCCATCATGATCGCCGGGGGCATCGGCGCGATCCGCGCGGACCAAACAAGCAAGATCGAATTCCCGGCCGGCTCGCTGCTGGTGCAGCTGGGCGGCCCCGGCATGCGTATCGGCATGGGCGGCAGCGCCGCAAGCTCGATGGCGGCAGGCACCAACACCGCCGACCTCGATTTCGACTCCGTGCAGCGCGGCAATCCCGAGATCGAGCGCCGCGCGCAGGAGGTTATCAACCACTGCTGGGGCCTGGGCGAGAAGAACCCCATCCTGGCGATCCACGACGTCGGCGCGGGCGGCATCTCGAACGCGTTCCCCGAGCTGGTGAACGACGCCGGCCGCGGCGCGCGCTTCGACCTGCGCAAGGTGCCGCTGGAGGAGTCCGGCCTGGCGCCCAAGGAGATCTGGTGCAACGAGAGCCAGGAGCGCTACGTGCTGGCGATCGCGGCCGACAGCCTGCCGATCTTCCAGGCCATGTGCGAACGCGAGCGCTGCCCGTTTGCGGTGGTGGGCGTCACCACCGACGCGCGTGAGTTGATCCTCGAAGACGGGCCCGAGGGCGAGCGCGCCATCGACATGCCCATGGACACGCTGCTGGGCAAGCCGCCCAAGATGCACCGCAATGTCCAGCGCGTGGCACGCAACGCGGGCCAGCTCGACTTGAATGGCGTCGAGCTTCAGAAGGTGGCGTTCGACGTGCTGCGCCACCCGACCGTGGCATCCAAGCGTTTCCTGATCTCCATCGGCGACCGTACCGTCGGCGGCCTGAACCATCGTGATCAGAACGTCGGTCCCTGGCAGGTGCCGGTGGCCGATTGCGCCGTCACGCTGGCCGATTTCAAGGGCTTCCGCGGCGAGGCCATGAGCATGGGCGAGCGCACGCCGCTGGCGGCCGTGAACGGCCCGGCCTCGGGCCGCATGGCGGTGGCCGAGGCCATCACCAATCTGCTGGCCGCGCCGATTGCGCTGGAACGCGTCAAGCTGTCGGCCAACTGGATGGCGGCCTGCGGCGAGCCGGGCGAGGATGCGGCCTTGTTCGACACGGTGAAGGCCGTCGGCATGGAACTGTGCCCACAGCTTGGCGTGTCCATTCCGGTGGGCAAGGATTCGCTGTCCATGCGCACGCGCTGGACTGTGGATGGCGAGGTGCGCCAGGTCACGGCGCCGGTCTCACTGATCGTCTCCGCCTTCGCGACGCTGCCCGATGTGCGCGGCACCCTGACGCCGCAGCTATTGCCCGGCGATACCAGCCTGATCCTGGTCGACCTGGGGCAGGGCCAACGCCGCATGGGCGGCTCCATCTTGGCGCAGGCCCTGAACCAGTTCGGCGGCGCCGTGCCCGATCTGGAGGATGCCCAATTGCTCAAGCAACTGGTCACCGCCGTGAATGCCTTGCGATCTGAGGGCAAGCTGCTGGCCTACCACGACCGCGGCGACGGCGGCCTGTGGGCCACCGCCTGCGAAATGGCCTTTGCCGGCCATACGGGCCTGAGCCTGAACCTGGACATGCTGATGACCGAAGGCGACGGCGTCTCCGACAGCCGGGCCGACGTGGGCGACTCCAAGAACTGGGCCACGCAGGTGGGTGCGCGCCGCGAGGAACTGGCGCTCAAGGCCCTGTTCAACGAAGAGCTGGGCGTGCTGCTGCAGGTTCGCAGCGAGCATCGCGATGCCGTCATGCAGACGCTGCGCGCGCATGGCCTGTCCAAGCATTCGCATGTGGTCGGCAAGCCCAACACGCTGGGGCAGGTGGAGGTCTGGCGCGATGCCAAGAAGGTGTTCGCAGCGCCGCTGCGCGACTTGCACCAGTGCTGGGACGAGGTCAGCGCGCGCATCACGCAGCTGCGCGACAACCCGGCCTGCGCAGAGCAGGAGCATGCGCAAGTGGGCCGCAGCGACGACGCCGGCCTGCAGGTGGCGCTCAGCTTCGATCCGGCTGAAGACGTTGCCGCCCCCTTCATCGCCACCGGTGCGCGTCCCCGGATGGCCATCCTGCGCGAGCAGGGCGTGAATTCGCATGTGGAAATGTCCTACGTGCTGTCGCTGGCCGGTTTCGACACCTTCGACGTGCACATGAGCGACCTGCAGTCCGGTCGCGCCACCTTGGACCAGTTCAAGGGCTTCGTGGCCTGCGGCGGCTTCTCGTATGGCGACACGCTGGGCGCCGGCGAAGGCTGGGCACGGTCCATCATGTTCAACCCGGTGCTGGCTGAGCAGTTCAAGGCCTTCTTCGCTCGGCCCGACAGCTTCGCCCTGGGCGTGTGCAACGGCTGCCAGATGATGGCCGCGCTGTCGCCCATCATCCCGGGCGCCCAGTACTGGCCGAAGTTCACCCGCAACAAGAGCGAGCAGTTCGAGGCGCGCCTGGCGCAGGTCGAGGTGCTGGCGTCTCCGAGCCTGTTCTTCCAGGGCATGGCCGGCAGCCGCATGCCGATTGCCGTGGCGCACGGCGAGGGCTTTGCCGACTTCTCGCAGCGCGGCGACGCCGCCCAGGTGGCACGCGCCATGCGTTTCGTCGACGACAAGGGCCAGCCGACCGAGGTCTATCCGACCAACCCGAATGGCAGTCCCGAAGGCCTGACCTCGGTCACCACCGCCGATGGACGCTTCACCGTGCTGATGCCGCATCCGGAGCGTGTGTTCCGCAATGTGCAGATGAGCTGGACCTCGGACGACATCAGCGCCCTGAGCCCCTGGGCACGCATGTTCAGGAACGCGCGCAAGGCCTTGGGCTGACGGGCTCTAGTCCGAACTGGTCAGCGTCACGCTGGCCTTGCGGCTCTGGCCATTGCGCCAGATCGTCAGCAGGACGCGGTCGCCGACGCGGCGTTTCTCGAACAGCGTGAGCATGTCATCGAAGTCGGCGATTTGCTCGCCGTCGACGGCCGTGATCACGTCGCCCGACACGATGCGGCCGTAGCGGTCCTGCTCGAAGGGCTTGATCCCGGCTTGCGCCGCCGGTCCGTTGGCCGTGGTGCCGACGATGATCACGCCCTTGGGCAGTTGCAGCGGCTCGCGCAGGCTGGGCGCGCCGGCGGTGATGCCGATGGCGGGCCGGATGTAGCGGCCGTCGCGGATCAGGCGCGGCACGACGCGGTTGACCTCGTCGACCGGGATGGCGAAGCCGATGCCGGCGCTCGCGCCGCTGGGGCTGTAGATCTGCGTGTTGACGCCGATCAGCCGGCCCGAGGAGTCGAGCAGCGGGCCGCCCGAGTTGCCGGGGTTGATCGCCGCATCGGTCTGGATCACGCCGCGTATGGTGCGGCGGTGCATGGACTCGATTTCACGGTTCAAGGCCGAGACAATGCCGCGCGTCAGCGTCTGGTCCAGGCCGAAGGGGTTGCCGATGGCGTAGACGTTCTGGCCCACCTGCAGGTCGGAGCTGGCGCCGATGGCGATCGGCTGCAGGCGTGCGGCGCGCTCGGCCTGGTCCTTGGGGAAGTTGATGCGCAGCACGGCCAGGTCGCGGTCGGGAAATGCGCCCACCACCTTGGCGCTGTAGCTGCTGCGGTCCGACAGCGTGATGCGAAACGCCGAGCCTTCCTGGATCACGTGGTAGTTGGTCACCACATGGCCTTGCTCGTCCCAGATGAAGCCGGTGCCGGTGCCGCGCGGCACCTGGGTCACGTCCAGGCTGAACAGGTCGCGCGAGACGCCCAGTGTGGTGATGTTGACCACCGAGGGCGAGACCTTGCGGAACACGGCGATGTGGTTGAGCTCGCTGGCCTCCAGCGCGCCGCGCGCCTGCACGGGTCGGCCCGGCGGGTCGATGCGGGTGTCGGCTGCGTTGGCAAGCAGGGCGGAGAGGCCCAGGCCCAGGCAGAGCAGGGCGGGGCGGCGATGGCGTATCAGGCGTTGCGTCATGATGGTCGATTCTCTCCTGGATGAACCTTGGCTTGCCCTAGACTGCGCGGGCTCATTTCCACTCAACCCGGTCTCAGCGATGTCCGATCTTGCCTCTTCGTCTTCCGCCTCGCAGCGCTTCAGCGGCCCCGACGCCCTGCGCGGCCTGGCCATGCTGTGGATGACGGCCTTCCATTTCAGCTTCGACCTGAATTACTTCGGCTTCATCCACCAGGACTTCTATCGCAACCCGCTCTGGACCGGGCAGCGCAGCCTGATCGTCAGCTTGTTCCTGCTCTGCGCAGGGATGGGCCAGGCCGTTGCAGTGGCGCAAGCGCAATCGTGGCCGCGTTTCTGGCGGCGCTGGGTGCAGATTGCTGGCTGCGCGCTGCTGGTGTCGGTGGGCTCGTGGTGGATGTTTCCAGCCAGTTTCATCAGCTTCGGCGTGCTGCACGGCATGGCGCTGATGCTGATCGTGGTGCGGGTCCTGGCGCCGCGCTGCCCGAATTGGCTGCTGCTCCTGGCCGGCCTGGCGGCCTTGTGGGTGCACCCCTGGTACTCGCATCCGTTCTTCGACAGCCGCTGGACGAACTGGACGGGGCTGGTCACGCATCTGCCCATCACCGAGGACTACGTGCCCATCCTGCCGTGGCTGGGGCCCATGCTGTGGGGCTATGCGCTGGCTCGCGCCTTGATGCGGCGCCGCCCTCACTGGCTCGACTGGGGGCAGCGTCAGCCTGTTCGAGCGCTCGCGCGCCTGGGGCAGTGGTCGCTGTCTTATTACATGGTGCACCAGCCGGTTTTGCTGGGTTTGCTGGCACTTGCCGCTACGATGAGAGCATGAGTGCCAAACAAATTCTCTTCGGCTTCCATGCCATCACCGTGCGGCTCAAGACCGCCGCCGCCTCCGTCTCCGAAATCCACTTCGATGCCACGCGCCGCGACCAGCGCATGCGCCTGTTCCTCGACAAGGCCCGCGACGCCGGCATCAAGCTGGTCGACAGCGACGACGAACGCCTGCACAAGCTCTGCGGCACGCACCGTCACCAGGGCGTGGTGGCGCGCGTGCAGGCGCTGGCGCAGCAGCATTCGCTCGACGAGGTGCTCGACGCCGTGGAGGGCGCGCCGCTGGTGCTGGTGCTCGACGGCGTGACCGACCCGCACAACCTCGGCGCCTGCCTGCGCGTGGCCGATGGCGCCGGCGCGCACGCCGTGGTGGCGCCCAAGGACCATGCGGTGGGCCTGAACGCCACGGTGGCCAAGGTGGCCAGCGGCGCGGCCGAGACCGTGCCCTACCTGATGGTGACCAATCTGGCCCGCGCGCTGAACGAGCTCAAGGAGCGCGACATCTGGGTGATCGGCACCTCGGACCAGGCGGAAAAATCGATCTACGACCTGGATCTCAAGGGCCCGGTGGCCCTGGTGCTGGGCGCCGAAGGCGAGGGCATGCGCCAGCTGACCGCCAAGACCTGCGACGAGCTGGTGCGCATTCCCATGAAGGGCGCGGTCGAGAGCCTGAACGTGTCGGTGGCCGCAGGCGTGTGCCTGTACGAGGCCTTGCGCCAACGGGCTTGACGCCCATCACTCAGGCCTGTCACTGAGGCCCATTACTGACGCCCATCAGCAGGAGTTTCAGCCATGCCTGTCATCGAGATCCGCCACCCCCTGGTCAAGCACAAGATCGGCCTGATGCGCGAGGCCGAGATTTCGACCAAGAAATTCCGCGAGCTGACCAGCGAGGTCGCGCGCTTGCTGGCCTACGAGGCCACGGCCGACTTTCCGCTCGAGCGCATCACGGTGACGGCCTGGAGCGGCCCCACCGAGGTGCAGCAGATCGCGGGGCGCAAGGTCACGGTCGTGCCCATCCTGCGGGCGGGGCTGGGCATGCTCGACGGCGTGCTGGACATGGTGCCCAATGCCAAGGTCAGCATGGTGGGCCTGAGCCGCAACCATGAGACCCTGCAGCCCATGCACTACTTCGAGAGCTTCGTCGGGCATCTGCAGGAGCGCACGGCCTTGATCATCGACCCGATGCTGGCGACGGCGGGCTCGATGATCGCCACCGTCGACCTGCTCAAGTCGCGCGGCTGCAAGGACATCCGCGCCTTGGTGCTGATCGCCGCGCCCGAAGGCGTGGCGGCCCTGAACCATGCGCACCCCGATGTGCGTTGCTGGACTGCCGCGATCGACAGCCACCTGAACGAGCAGGGTTACATCATTCCCGGCCTGGGTGATGCGGGCGACAAGATTTTTGGCACCAAGACTTAAACCACGCCCAGCACGCCCAGCAATCCGCCCCCGAGCACCAGCCAGACCAGGCTGATGCGGGTATTCAGCG
>Ga0213872_10000050_pt1 | contig 109093 bp, 113 predicted proteins | sample VelepicomBERX_R2_FD_160071 | JGI IMG/M metagenome (GOLD analysis project Ga0213872, IMG submission 160071) | Rhizosphere microbial communities from Vellozia epidendroides in rupestrian grasslands, the National Park of Serra do Cipo, Brazil - RX_R2 | ecosystem: Host-associated > Plants > Roots...
CACCCGCGCGCCGACGGCAAAGCCGAGCCGCGCGGCGAAGGCTTTGAACTCAGAACCGACCAGCACGGCGCGCTGCGCGCCGCGCATGGCTTAGTGATCAGCACCGAAGCGCAAGCCAACGCCAGCGGTAAACAACTGGCGCGCACCAGCGCGCAAAGCCAGCTCGACGCCGCGCTCTCCCTGGCGCAAAGCCTGGGCGAGAACGCCAGCGGGCAGTTGGCGGACACGATCGAGACCGGGCCGCAACAGATCAACTCGGACAATAGCCCTGGCTCAAAAACCGACCAGGGCCACCAGCAGCACTTGAGCGAGGCCTTGAAGGCCTGGGAAACCGGCACCAATACCGGCAAAGACGCCCAAGGCGCTGGCCAGCAGCCGATCTTGGTGATGAGCGCCCCGGCGGGCATCGCCAGTGTGACCGAGCAAAGCCAAACGCTGGCCGCCGGCAGCAACCTCGACCTGGTGGCGCAACGCGACACCAACCACACCGCCGGTCGAAGATGGCTCGCCAATGTCGGCCAGCACATCAGCTTGTTCGTCGCGGGGGTGAAGGAGGCGGTGAGCCTGAAGCTGATTGCCGCCAAGGGCAAAGTGCAGGTGCAGGCGCAAAGCGGCGAGATGGAACTGACCGCCGCGCAAACGCTGCAAATCACCTCGGCCAAAGGCAAGGTCGTGCTTAACGCCGATAAGGAAATCCTGCTTACCAGCGGCGGCGGTTACATCCGCTTGGTCGGTGGCAACATCGAGGTGCATTGCCCCGGGCAGGTAACTATCAAGGGTGCGAACCATGCGATGAGCGGGCCGGCGAGTATGTCGCCCAGCATGCCGCTGCTGCCGCAAAGCGAGTACCGCAATACGCACAGCTTGCGCTTTGCCTCTGCCCATTCGGATGAGCTGGCACAGGATATGGGGCTGGTCGGGAAACCCTACAAGATTGTCGATGAGACCGGCAAGGTCCATGCATCGGGTTTTGTGCCCAAAAATGGCCGTTTGCCGCGTGTAATGACGGAGGAGCCCCAGCATCTGTCGCTTGCTGTTGGCGAAGATAAGTGGAAGCAACAAGTGCTGCCGCATCCTGCGCAGGAGCCTACACCCACAGCCAGCGAGGCGGCGGAGGATGAGAGCGAGGAAGAGGATCTGAGCAATATGCCGTACGTGGCGGCTTTGCAAGAAGACGGCGCTCCCATCCTTTCGCATGAGATCTTGCAGAAGATCTTGCAGGGTTAACTTTCCGCAGAAGAGCAAAACATATGACGCAATGGACTCGCGCCGAGTACAACACCGATCTCAGAGCGGCAACGTATACCGACAATCAAGGCAATCTCATGGTCCGCTCCGGCGGTAGTTTGCCCTGGCGGGTTAATAACCCTGGCAATCTGCGGCCTCGGCTCAATACGCAAGGTCAGCCGGCGCCCAGAAAGGTAAAGACCCATATCGGCTTTGCCAAAGCAAGAAACGATAAGGGAGAGGAAAGCTATTTCCTGATTTTCCCGGACTACGACACCGGGGTGAATGAACTGCGCGCCAACCTGAAGCGCATCTACAGCAAGAAAACCATTAACGAAGCCATTCATGGTTACGCGCCAAGCAAGGAAAATGATACCTCTGGGTATGTTGATAAGGTGGAAGCGTTCTCCGGCCTTAGCCGAAACCGTATCGTGGGTGAGCTGAACGGTGACGAGTTTGAGCGGTTGGTGCAGGCCATCATTCGTGTCGAAGGCTATAACGATCAGTCGAAGGGCGCGCGCCAGGAAAAAATGCTCAAAGGCACGGATGTCACCTTATCGGATGGGGCATGGCCAGTTCCCAATAAAGAGGTGGTTCTGCGCCAGCAGGGTAAAGATCATGTGCTGAAAACCGATCAGTATGGCCGGTTGCCGACGTTGGTTCACCTGCCAGGGGTTGGCGCCGCCGAGCTGCTGGTGAAGAACTTGAAGGGAGCACTGGAAAGCGTCTGCAAGCTGGATATGTCCGGTGCGGGGAAGAATCTTCTCCTGGTCTGGGACTGTTTGCATGCGCACGCGCCGACCGCGCCGCATCAGCCGTCTAATGGTGCCAAGAAACAGGTTCGTGAAAGTTTTTCTTACGTGGTTCAGCCGGGCGACACCGTTGGCAAAATTGCCAAGAAATTCAAGTCCAGCGTCGATGCAATCAAGCAGGCGAACCAACTCAAGAACGTCAATCAGATTTTCCCGGGGCAGACGCTGGTTATTGTCCCCGAGGGCGCCAAAACACCCACCCACGCAAAGTCGAAACCGAGTCCGTCCTCGGCTCAGACTAGTGCGCCGGCGGCGTCTGCCCCAGCTGCGACGCCTGCACCACCCGGGCAGAAGAGCGCAGAGGCCGCGCGTAGTAAGGATGGAACTGGTTCGCCGCTTGCGTTGTTGAGCCCGGATAATAAGCGTGCGCCGTGGATGAAAATTGCGTTTGAAGAGGCCCATAAATGGGCGGGGAAAGATGAAAATGATATTACGAAAACAAGCAATTATCATGCACTTGATGGAATAAGGTCAGGGAGTTGGAAGGATCGCAAAGGTAATGCCCATGATTTTAAATCGCTGCGGAACGATACTGGCTCACCCTGGTGCGCTTCCTTTGTGAACTATTGCCTACGTCAAGCAAAATATGCCATGTCTGCGAACCCGGCAGGCTCAAATTCATTTGTACAAGATAAGAACTTTGTAAAGGTGGATGCACCTATTTATGGCGCATTGTCTGTTTGGAAAAAGGGCGGAGAAGGACATGTGGCGTTTTGCTATGGGATAGATACGGTTACTGGGGAGGTGATTTGTCTTGGTGGAAACCAAGATGATCGAATCACCTTTATGCTGGGTAAGTCAGGGACAACTAAGAAGCTTGTTGGGTATTTTGTGCCAAAAGCGTATGTGCCAATGGTGAAAAATTTCCAAAATTATTTAAGCAAATTTGATATTGTTGACCTGAATAAATCGATTAATTATAAAAAATACGCTAGGAAGAAAACTTCCCGTGATAGATAAAATATGCTTGTTTGTTATGTTTTCCTTGTTTTCTGCTTTGTCGCTGGCTGGTGAGCGTGGATACAATGCCGTGTATATAGATTATTCTGGAGATATATCTTATTTTAAGGTTTACCGTGAAAAATATTATGACACAGGCGTGAATAAGAATTGCTGGGCTACCTTGAGAGGGTCTGGTGTGGATTCATTCTATTATAAAAAAACACCCAATGGGCTTGATCGTAGTTTGATTGATGGGGTTTTGAAAGGGGATTCTGCTGCGATAAAGAAAGTTTCAATGTTTTTGAGGGGGTATAAGGACGATCAGTTGCTTTCTGGATTTGATGTGGCCTTTTTTGTTGACAAGAGTGGAGTGCAACTAATTTCGGTGGGCGCGTATGGATCCTACAACCGTGAGTCATACAATATCAACAGAAAATCCCCAAATTACATCAAGATAGATCGTGCAATCTGCCAGTCTTTAAAGAAAGTTGACGTTGAGTTTAACCCTTGAGGCGACTTTATTTTGCAGGTCAAAATTAGCATCTACAGCTGTAAAAATGTGTAACTATTTCAAAGTTGCACTTATGGGTGTGCTTTTAATGGTCGGGCGTGCTTGGGCAATGGCTGATGTGATAGAAACACGCTCTCCGGATCAATCCACTGTGATCGAACACGCCTGCAGCGAACAAGGCTGTTCTGCCTGGGTTGATGGCGCTAACGGCAAAACGCCTATCGTGGACAATGCCCACACCACGGATATCAGTGTGCAGTGGCTCAGCAACGATCTGGCCGACGTGCACTTCTCCTGTGGCAGCCCCTGCACGGCGCATTTCTTCTATGGCAAGCGCCAGGTAAGTGCCCGTAACCGACTCTGAGTGCAGGGTAGCGTGCGTTCGCGCAGCAACGCACGGCCTTCGGATTTGCACGCAACGCACATTGCCTACGGCGAATACCTGTTAACAGCGGCCCCAAGTGCCTTCGGTGTGAGGGAGAAGTTATACAACGACCCAAACAAAGCCCACATAGTCTGGGTTGCTGGCGTGAGTTTGTACCGTGTTGGCGACAGGGATATCGTCGCCATCTTCCACAAGTCCTTCCAGATGAAAGTCGATAGCTTCTTTGGCATTGTGCAGCGCTTCATCAAGGGTGTCGCCGGCAGAGAAGCAGCCGGGGATATCGGGAACAATTACCCCAAATGCGTGAGTATCGTCGCCAAGTTCAATTGCGATTGGAAATAGCATTTTTGTGCTCCTGCCTTGCCAAGCGGTAACCCACTATTTACTCCCTATGTAAAAACGCCAGTCAGCGTTAACTGACTGGCTTTGCCTTCCCCTTTTCCTTACCCCCGCAACGCCCCCTGTACATAGCCGAGCTTATAGCTGACGGCGGCGAGCAGGCTGCGCACGGCGTTGGGATCGAGTGCATGGCGATGCTGGGGTGCGAATTGGCGCACCAGATGGTCAACGGTGTGCTGAATGTCACGCAAATCGCGCTGGACGTTGGGCGGGGTGGATGAACGGTCGTGCTTCATGGGGTGCTCCTTGTCTTTTGAACATCAGTAGGAGCTGCCGTAAGGAGGCAGCAGGCAGAGCGAGCACAGCTTTTATGCCGTGCTCGGTGACTCAAGGCTGCCAAGCCTCGTGTTGCTTATTTTCATTCGCAACGGTGACGGAGGTTAGGGGTGAGGGCGGTGTGCGTCAAGGGAGCGCGGTTCGGCTGGCAGTACTGTGCCGCGGTGCTGACGGGTTGGAGTGAAAAAACGGCCAAGCCGGTCGACTGGCTTGGCCGTTTTTGTTTACGAGAGCGAGTACACGCACCGAGGCCGTGCGTTGCTGCGCGAACGCACGCTACTCATTTGGATTGCGAATACCCCCCCTTGCACTTACTCACCCGCCAGGCGAGATGACGCCGTCTCTCCGCTTGGGATCTATCCGTGAGGGTGATTGGTGCAGTGTTGCATTCTGGCTACGCACTCACACGCGGTTGCCCTTTGATGTGCGTCAGGTTAACGCGGAAGGGTGTTTAGAATCTCAAACATAATATAGTGTTTTTAACTATATTGTTTGATTTTTTGTAGTGACAAACACTGGCTAAAATAAAAATCGCCACAATGAAATTGTGGCGATTTTCGCTTTACCTAGAGAATTTACAGCTTGATTAAAGTGCTCTTCAGTTCGGTGTATTTCTCCAGCGCGTGCAGCGACTTGTCGCGGCCGTTGCCGGATTGTTTGTAGCCGCCGAAGGGGAAGTTCATGTCGCCGCCTTCGTCGTAGCAGTTGACCCAGACCGTGCCGGCGCGCAAGCGGCGCGACACCTGGTGCGCGGTGGTCAGGTCGGCGGTCCAGACCGCGGCGGCCAGCCCGTATTCGGTGTCGTTGGCGATATGCACCGCTTGATCGATGGTGTCGACGGTGATCACCGACAGCACCGGGCCGAAGATTTCCTCGCGGCAGATGGTCAGATCCGGCCGTTCGCAGTCGAAGATGGTCGGCTCGATGAAGAGTCCCTGCGGGTGCGCGTTGGCGGCCTTGCCGCCGGTCAGCAGGCGCGCGCCTTCGCTTTGACCCTTGTCGATATAGGACAGCACCTTGTCGTATTGAAGGCGATCGACGATGGCGCCCATGTGTGTGGACGGGTCGAGCGGGTCGCCGGGCGCATAGCGTGCCGCGGCCTGTTTCAATTCGGCGAGGAAAACGTCGCGAATTTCGCGTTGTACCAAGACGCGCGAACCGGCGGTACACATTTCACCCATGTTGTAGAAAATGGCGCCGGCCGCAGCGCGCGCAGCGGCGCCGATGTCCTTGCAGTCGGCCAGCACGATGTTGGGGCTCTTGCCGCCGAGTTCGAGCCAGACACGCTTGAGGTTGCTTTGCGCGGCATAGCCGGCGATCAGCTTGCCCACGCCGGTCGAGCCGGTGAAGGCGACGCAGTCGACCTGTTGATGCAGCGCCAGCAATTTGCCGACGTCGCCGGCGCCGGGCAGCACCTGGAAGATGCCGTCGGGAATGCCGGCCTCTTTCGCCAGTTGCCCGAGGCGGATGGCGGTCAGCGGCGATTTCTCCGAGGGCTTGAGGATGACGGCGTTGCCGGCGGCGAGCGCGGGGCCGAATTTCCAGCTGGCCATCAGGATGGGGAAGTTCCACGGCACGATGGCGGCCACCACGCCGATCGGTTCGCGGCTGACCAGGCCGACCAGACTCGGGTCGACCGGGGCCAGCTCGCCGCCCGTCTTGTCGATGGCTTCGGCGAACCATTCGGTGCAGTAAGCCGCGCCTGGCACGTCGACGCTCAGGGTGTCGCCGATCGGCTTGCCGGCGTCCAGGGTTTCCAATAGCGCCAATTCGTCGAGGTGCTGGCGCATCAGCGCGGCGAAGCGCTTGAGAATGCGGCCGCGTTCCCGCGGCGCGAGCCCGGGCCAGTCGCCGTGATCGAATGCCGTGCGCGCGGCGGCTACGGCGCTGTCGACTTCTGCCGGGCCGCACCAGGCGATGTCGCCCAGGCTTTGGCCGGTGGCCGGGTTGATGCAGGGGAAGCGCTTGCCGTCGTGGGCGTCCTGATAGGCGCCATTAATGAAGGCGCGCCCCTCGACCCGGATAGACGCCGCGCGGGCTTGCCATTCGGCATGGGTGAGACTCATCGACATCTCCTTTGTGTGTGCTGCCTGTCGTGCGTTGTTATTCGATTGTGCCGGCTCAGAATGTCGGCGGCGAGCTGGCGCTGACCACCTCGCAGATTCCTTCGCCCATATTGCGGAAGCGGTGCGGCAGGCGGCTGTCGAAGTAGTAGGCGTCGCCCGGGCCGAGCACGCGGCTTTCGCCGTTGACCGTGACTTCGATTTGGCCGCTGATGACCACGCCGCCTTCCTGTCCCTCATGGATCAGCATGTCCGGGCCGGTATCGGCGCCTGGTTCGTAGTGCTCGCGCAAAATGGCGATGTCGCGATGATCGTGCGCGGTGCCCACGAGAAGGAAACGAATCTGATCGTTGCCCAGGTTGGGAAGTTCATCGGCCTGATAGAACACCTTGGGCGTCTGCGGTTCGGCGTCGAAGGTGAAGAAGTCGGCCAGCGTCATCGGCAAGCCTTCCAGCACCTTTTTCAGCGAGCTGATCGATGGGCTGACCCGGTTCTGTTCGATGAGTGAAATGGTGCCATTGGTGACGCCCGCGCGTTTTGCCAGCTCCCGCTGCGACAGTCCGTAGCGATCTCGTACCATTCTCAGGCGTGCGCCTACATCCATTGTCTTTCCTCGTGTTGTTCCGTCTTGCACCGGGGGCGTGCCGATGAAATTGAGATGTTAATAATTTTAGACGTTACCGCGATGTTTGGGCCGATGCAATCGACTTGAGTTGCTGCGATGCAAAATCGATAGTGCTTTGCAATACGCAGATTTTATAGTCAAAATCAGTATCAGACAGCAAGCGGTATGTAAATTTTATTAAACGGCTGTCTGAATCTCAATCCGGACCCAGACATCAATCACAGGAGAGAAGTATGTTAATCGGCGTTCCAAAGGAGATCAAAAATCACGAATACCGCGTGGGCCTGACGCCTTCCGGTGCGCGCGAAATGATCGCCCACGGTCACAAGGTCCTGGTGGAAACCCAGGCTGGCCTCGCCATCGGCTTTACCGATGAACAATACATTGCTTCCGGCGCCGCGATCGCGCCGAGCGCCAAGGCCGTGTTTGATCAGGCCGAAATGATTATCAAGGTCAAGGAGCCGCAACCGGTCGAGTGCCGCATGCTGCGCCCGGGCCAAATTCTGTTTACTTACCTGCACCTGGCTCCGGATCCTGAGCAAACCCGCCTGTTGATCGAGTCGGGCGCCATCGCCGTGGCATACGAAACCGTGACCGACGAACGCGGCGGCCTGCCGCTGTTGGCGCCGATGTCCGAAGTGGCTGGCCGCATGGCGATCCAAGCGGGTGCGCATGCGTTGGAAAAAGCGCAAGGCGGCCGCGGCGTGCTGTTGGGTGGCGTACCGGGCGTAGCGCCGGCCAAGGTGGTGGTCATCGGCGGCGGCGTGGTGGGCTTGAATGCCGCCCGCATGGCGATGGGGCTGGGCGCGGATGTGACCATCCTCGACAAGTCGCTCAACCGTCTGAAGGAAATCGACAACGTATTCGGCGGTCGCATCAAGACCCTGGTATCGAACACTTCGAATATCGAAGAGCAGTGCGAGGCGGCTGATCTGGTCGTCGGCGCCGTGCTGGTGCCGGGCGCATTGGCGCCGAAGCTGGTGACGCGGGCTATGCTGAAGAAGATGCAGGCCGGCGCGGTGCTGGTGGACGTGGCGATCGACCAAGGCGGCTGCTTCGAAACCAGCCATGCCACCACCCACCAAGAACCGACCTACGTCGTCGACGGCGTGGTGCACTACTGCGTGGCCAATATGCCGGGCGGTGTGGCGCGTACTTCGACGTTGGCGTTGTCCAATGCCACCTTGCCGTTCGCGCTGGAACTGGCGAACAAGGGCTGGGCGGGCGCGCTGCTCGACAATCCGCATCTGCGCAACGGCCTGAACGTGTGCCGTGGCAAGGTGACGTTTGAGGCGGTTGCCAAGGACCTCGGCTATCAGTACGTTGATCCGGTCGAGGCAATCAAAGCTTCTTCCTGAAAGAGGTAGGCATGCGGCAAGCGATTATCGGTATTCCATGTGATAACAAGATGATCGGCCTGCTGCCGTTCCACGCGGTCGGCGACAAATATGTCGCCGCCGCGGCGGGCGGCGCGGGGGGTGTTCCCATCCTGATCCCCTCCATGGGGGATGCTTCTCACCGGGAAGCCTTGCTGGATCTGGTCGATGGCGTGTTGCTTCCTGGGTCGCCATCCAATATCGAACCCCATCATTACCAAGGCGAACCGAGCCGTCCGGGCAATCCGGTCGATCCCGCGCGCGACGCCACCACGCTTCCCTTGATTCCCCAACTGATCGAACGCGGCATTCCTGTGCTCGGCATCTGCCGAGGCTTTCAGGAAATGAACGTCGCGCTCGGCGGCGAATTGTTCCAGTACGTGCATGAGGAGCCTGGCTATCGCGACCACCGCGAGCCGGAGGCCGAAGACATGGCGTTGAAGTATGCGCCGGCGCATCTGGTGCATTTCCCCGAAGGCGGGCAGTTCCGTCATTGGCTGGGTTTGGCTGAGTACAAAGTAAACTCGCTGCATGGCCAGGGCGTGCGCCGTTTGGGACCGTCCTTGCGTGCCGAGGCCTTGTCCGAGGATGGGCTGGTCGAGGCATTCAGCGTGCCCGGTTCGAAGTCGTTCGCTTTTGCCGTGCAGTGGCATCCGGAATGGCTTTTCGCCGAAAACCCGGTGTCGATGGCGCTTTTCAAAGCGTTTGGCGAGGCCTGTCTGGCCCGTCGCGCACAGCGCAGCCGCTAAAAATCGGCGCGTTTCTAGAGCCGTTTTAACGGCCGGAAATTGAAATAGAGAGGGATTTTTGCATGAACAACGAGATCATCGAGTGGATGCGAGAGCACCACATCACCGAAGTCGAGTGTATTTTGCCGGATATGACCGGCGTGGCGCGCGGCAAGATCGTTCCGCGCGACAAATTTCTCAGCGACCCTGAAATGCGTTTGCCCGAGGCGGTGCTGATTCAGACCGTCACCGGCGATTATCCGGACGACAGCTATCTGGATGTCACCGACCCGGACATGGTGCTGTTCCCCGATCCCGCAACGCTGCGCTTCGTGCCCTGGGCCGCGGACCCCACGGCACAGCTGATCTATGAGTGCACCCGTTCCGATGGCACGCCGGTGGACGTGTCGCCTCGCAATGTATTGAAACGCGTGCTGTCGTTGTTCGACCAGCACGACTGGGAGCCGGTGGTGGCGCCGGAGATGGAGTTCTATCTGCTTTCGCCCAACCCCGATCCCGATATCCCGCTGGCGCCGCCGATCGGTCGCACTGGTCGCGCCGAGTTCGGCCGCCGTTCGTACTCCATCGATGCGGTCAACGAGTTCGACCCGCTGTTCGAGGACATCTACGATTACTGCCATGCGCAGAATTTGGAAGTCGACACGCTGATTCATGAAATCGGCACCGCGCAGATGGAGATCAACTTCCTGCACGGCAACGCGGTGGCGCTGGCCGATCAGGTGTTCTTGTTCAAGCGCACGGTGCGCGAGGCGGCGTTCCGCCACAATATGTACGCCACCTTCATGGCCAAGCCCATGGAGGGCGAGCCCGGCAGCGCGATGCATATCCATCAGAGCATCATTGACCGCGCGACCGGCAAGAACATCTTCACCAATGCGGATGGCACGCCGTCCGAGCATTTCTTCCATTTCATCGGCGGCTTGCAAACCTATCTGCCGCACGCGATGCCGCTGTTCGCGCCGTTCGTCAATTCCTTCCGTCGCCTGTCACGCTATACCGCCGCGCCGACCAATGTGCAGTGGGGCTACGACAACCGCACGGTGGCGTTCCGCGTGCCGCATTCGTCGCCGCAGGCGCGCCGGGTGGAAAACCGCGTGCCGGGCGTGGACGCCAACCCGTATCTCGCCATGGCCGCCACGCTGGCTTGCGGCTATCTCGGCATGATCAACAAAATTCCGGCTTCCGAGCCCTGCCAGAGCGATGCCTATGAACTGCCGTTCCAGTTCCCGCATGGGTCGGAAGAGGCGCTGGCCAAGTTGCGCGAATGCCCGGAGCTGGCCGAAGTGCTGGGTCCGCGCTTTGTGCGCATGTACGTGGCGCTGAAGGAAAAAGAATTTTCTGAGTATTTCCGCGTGATCAGCCCGTGGGAACGTAAGTTCCTGCTGTTGCACGTATAAGGCTGAAACGCGTCGACGCGAGCGCGGCCGGCCAGGAGAAGCTGGCCGCGGGGAATCAACAGGAGAAAACGCAATGAAGCAGCACAATACCGAAGTTCTTCGTCAGCAAGATGCCGCGCACCACCTGCATCCGTTTTCCGACATGCAGTCGCTCAACCGCCAGGGTTCACGCGTGATCACCCACGCAGACGGCATTTATCTGTGGGACTCGGAGGGGAATAAGATCATCGACGGCATGGCGGGCCTGTGGTGCGTCAATATCGGCTACGGCCGCAAGGATCTGCCGGAAGTGGCCAAGAAGCAGATGGAAGAATTGGCCTACTACAACACCTTCTTCAAGACCACCCATCCGGCGGTGGTCGAACTGTCGGCCTTGCTCAACGAAGTGTCGCCGGAAGGCTTCAGCCATGTGTTCTACACCAACTCAGGCTCAGAGTCGGTCGACACCATGATGCGCATGGTGCGCCGTTTTTGGGATGTTCAGGGCAAGCCGCAGAAAAAGACCTTGATCGGCCGTTGGAACGGCTATCACGGCTCGACCATCGGCGGCGCAAGCCTGGGCGGCATGACCTATATGCATGAGCAAGGCGATTTGCCGATTCCGGGTATCGCTCACGTCGAGCAGCCGTGGTGGTACAAGCATGGCAAGGATATGACCCCGGACGAGTTCGGTCTGCAGGCGGCGCGCTGGGTAGAAGAGAAGATTCTGGAAATCGGCGCCGACAAGGTGGCGGCATTCGTCGGCGAACCGATCCAGGGCGCCGGCGGCGTCATCATCCCGCCGGCCACCTACTGGCCGGAAGTCGAGCGCATCTGTCGCAAATACGACGTCCTGTTGGTGGCGGACGAGGTGATCTGTGGCTTCGGTCGCACCGGCGAATGGTTTGGCCATCAAACCTTGGGTTTTCGTCCGGATATCTTCACGACCGCCAAGGGGCTGTCGTCGGGCTATTTGCCGATCGGGGCGGTGTTCGTCGGCGATCGCGTGGCGGAAGGGCTGTTGGCCGGCGGCGACTTCAATCACGGCTTTACCTATTCCGGGCATCCGGTGGCGGCGGCGGTGGCGCAGGCCAATGTGCGCGCGCTGCGTGACGAGGGTATCGTCGAGCGCGTGAAGAACGAAACCGGGCCGTATATGCAAAGACGCTGGCACGAAACCTTTGGCCAGTTTGCTCATGTGGACGACATTCGCGGTGTGGGTCTGATCCAGGCGTTTACCTTGGTCAAGGACCGCGCCAAGCGCGAACTCTTCCCGAATTGGGGCGACATGGGCATGAAGTGCCGCGACATTTTCTTCCGCAACAATCTGATCATGCGCGCCTGCGGCGACCATATCGTTTCGGCGCCGCCGCTCATCATCAGCAAGGAAGAGATCGACAAAATGTTGGGTCTGGCGGCACGTTGCATTGAAACTTTTGAAAAAGAGGTCCTGTTTTAATCGTTTTATGTTCTCTGGTGTATAGTGGAACTATCCGATTTCTGCTTTGCGCTTCGAATAGCGGATTTGGTATAATCAAATCCGCTATTTTTGTTAAAAATAAAAATAGATAGTCATGAAAATGGCTTGTCCGTTTCCTAAAACTATGGGGCAGCGCGCATGTTTGTCGGTATAGGCTATGTGGTGATCCTTTTTTCCACGCTCGGCGGTTTCGTCATGGCCGGTGGCCATTTGGCGGCACTGCTTCAGCCCATCGAACTCATGATGATCGGCGGCGCCGCGGCCGGCGCCTTCGTCGTCGCCAACGGCGGCCCGGCGTTGAAAGCGACGCTCAAGGCCTTCCCGCAGATATTTAAAGGGTCGCCTTACACCAAGGCCTTCTATATGGAGCTCTTCGCGATGCTCTATGAGATCCTGGCCAAAGTCCGCAAAGAAGGGCTGATGTCGATCGAAAACGACGTCGATAACCCCGAATCCAGCCCAATCTTCAGTAAATATCCCGCTATCGGCAAAGATCACCATGTCGTTGAATTTATTTGTGATTATTTGCGCCTGATGGTGGGCGGCAATCTGAATGCCTTCGAAATCGAAAACTTGATGGATGTCGAAATCGAAACCCATCATCACGAGGGCGAGATTCCGGTTTCGGCGGTCAAGGCCATCGCCGATGCCATGCCGGCCTTCGGTATCGTGGCCGCCGTGATGGGCGTGGTGCATACCATGGAGTCGGTGGGCATCCCGCCAGCGGAATTGGGTCTGCTCATCGCGCACGCGCTGGTGGGGACCTTCCTCGGGATTTTGCTTTCCTATGGCTTCGTCGGCCCGCTGGGCACGATTTTGGAGCATCGCCTGAATGACGGCACCCGAGTCTTCCAGACGATCAAGGTCACCATTTTGGCCAGCCTCAACGGTTATGCGCCGCAGGTGGCGGTAGAGTTCGGCCGCAAGGCGCTGTCGTCGCATGATCGCCCGTCCTTCAAGGAATTGGAGGATCACGTCAAGCAGGCCAAAAACCGATAACCCACGAGGCCAGTCATGGCAGATGAATCGCAACGGCCCATTATCGTCAAGCGCATCAAGAAGGGTGGCCACGGCCACCATGGCGGCGCATGGAAGATTGCCTATGCCGACTTCGTGACGGCGATGATGGCGTTCTTTCTGCTGATGTGGCTGCTTGGCTCGGTATCGCAGGGAACGCTTGACGGCATCGCCGATTACTTCAAGACGCCGCTCAAAGTCGCGCTGTCCGGGGGCCAGGGCGCGGGCGACGCCACTTCCGTGGTCAAGGGCGGCGGCACCGATCTGACGCGCAAAGCGGGCCAGGTGAAGAAAAACCCTCAATCCGATCCCGCCAAGGAAAAGGCGCAGTTGACGCAACTGCAGCAGAAGATTCAGCAAACCATCGACACCAGCGTGCAATTGAAGGCGTACAAGAGCCAGCTGAAGTTGGAGATGACGCCCGAAGGTCTGCGCATTCAGATCGTCGACGAGCAGAACCGCTCAATGTTCGCTTCCGGCAGTTCGACACTACTGCCCGCGACCAGCGCGTTGCTGCAGGCGCTGGCCAAGGATCTCAACCAATTGCCCAATCGCTTGAGCATCTCCGGCCACACCGACGCGACGCCGTATAGCGGCGGACTCGGCGGCTATAGCAACTGGGAATTGTCGGCCGACCGGGCCAACGCCGCGCGCCGCGAATTGATCGCCGGCGGCCTGGGGTCCGATAAGGTACTGCGCGTGCAAGGGCTGGCCGATGCCGTGCCGTTGATTCATAGCGATGTGTTTGCCGCCGAGAATCGCCGCATCACCATCGTGGTGCTCAATCGCGATGCCGAGCAGACGATTCTCGATGATGGGATCAAGCCTCCGCTCAACAATGAGCCGATCGGGCCGATCGCTCCGGCGCCGCATACGGGGGCGAACAACTGATTGCTGCCGCGGCAGGGCGCGTCGCGCGCGCGTTGGTGATACAGCTGTCGGCGGCGGTGCTGGCCTGGTACTTTGTCGCGCCGGCGGCGCACCCAGTGGAATGGTCGGCGCTCGCAGGGGTGTTGGCGGTCGCGGCGTCGATGTTGTGGAAGAGTCGGGGTGTGACGGCCTGGATGCAGGGGCTGCCGATTCCTGTGGCCCTGTTGGCTTGGCGCGCGGGGATTCCGCCCTGGGTGTTTCTGGCGGCGTTTTTCGCCACGCTGGCATTTGGCCGCAATGCCTGGCAGGCGCGCGTGCCGCTGTACCGATCGAGCCGCGAGGCGGCGGAAGTGCTGGCCGGGGCATTGACACCCGGCGCGCGTTTGTTGGAAGCTGGCGCCGGAGATGGCCGGCTGGCATTGTGGCTTGCGCGCTTGCGACCCGACGTGCAAATTACCGCGTTGGAGAATGCCTGGGGAAGTTTTTGTCTGGCACGGTTACGCTGGTGGCTGATGGGGCGCCCCGGCAACGTGCGGCTGCGGCCGGCCAGTTTCTGGAGCGTTGATTGGGGTGAGTACGACGCGGTTTATGTGTTTCTTTCTCCAGCGCCAATGCAAAGGGTATGGGAAAAATTTCAATTACAAGCCAAGCCGGGAGCCCTGCTGATCAGCAACACCTTCTCCATTCCCGGGGCCGAACCGACGCGCCGCACGCCGTTGTCCGGCCGCTTGCAGCAATCGCTCCTGTTCTGGCGGATCGAACATGGAACTGAATAGCTGGCTCAATAGCATCGCGGCGCGGCGCTGGCCGATTCTCTCGGGCACCATGACCGAGCTACGGCAAGCCTGCGCGCGCCATAGCGATCTGATCAATTTCACCGACCTGGCAAACCTTACGCTGTCCGATCCGCTCCTGCTGTTCGATTTGATTCGCGTGGTGGGCGGGTCGCGCGCGCTGCAGCGCAACGAAAGCATGCCATCGATCGAGCAAGCGATGATGCTGATCGGCTTGGAGCCGGTGGTGACCCGCTTCAATACCTTGACCGTGCTCGAACCCGTGACCGGCCGCTTGCATCCCGGCGTGGTGGAAGATATTACGATGTGGCTCGCCCATGGCCGCGTGGCAGCGATCATCGCCAAAGATTGGCTGTCGCTGGCGGGCGAGCACAAGGTGGAAGACTGCTACATCGCCGCGCTGATTTACAATCTGCCCGCCTGCTTCTATTTGCTCTACAACAATCGCACCGCGGAACGCCCGCTGTTGCAGGAAGTGTCCGAGGTTTTCGGCGTCGATTATCCCAAGCTGCTTGAGCAGTTCGTCAAGACCGTGCCATTGCCGATGGGCTTGCTCAATATTCTGTCGACCGATCCCGGCGCGAGCCGCCGCAAGCAACTCTTGCGACTGGCGGTGGCCACGGCCAACGGGTTAATCCAGGGCGCTTGGCGTCCTCAGTGGTGGGTGGGCATCGAGGCGGCGGCGCGTTTGATCGGCGTTGGCCCCTCCGTCGCCTATAGCGTCGTGCCGCTCGCTTGCCTGCAAGTGGCACGTTCGCCGCGCGCCATGGCTTACGGCTACCCGGCGCGGGAATTGATCATGATGCCGGGCGAGTTTCACCAGGCGGAGATGCATCGCATCGCGCCGCGTGACGATGAAGGCGAATTGGATACGGCGTTGCGCGATACCGTTCGTCGTCTGGCGCAAGATCTGCATTTCAGTCGCGTCTTGTTCCTGCGTTACGACAATGAGGGCCACTGCCTGAAGCTGCGTTATCAAGTGGGATTGTCGCCGGAACATCCGCTGCGCAACCACGCGGTGGCGCTTGAGCCGGGCACGTTTTTTTCGCTGTTGTCGAGCAAGCCGCAAAGTTTTCATGCGCCGCAGACGGCGCGGGCGAAGATCGCCGAGAGTTATCCGGACGAGTTCTTCGGCCAGATGGCGGGTGGCGCGTTCGCCGCCATGACGGTCTTTACCGGTCATCAGCTTGTTGGTGTGTTCTACGTCGACTATGGCGATGAGCCGGTCACGCTGGATGCCGATATCTATCAACATTTCAAAGAAATCGTGGTGTCGATGACGGCGCCGCACACCTGACATGCCGCAGTCCATTAAGCAGATTTCATCTCCCCATAACGACACGCTCAAACAATTGATCCGCTTGATCGAGCAAGGGCGCGAGCGGCGCAAGCAAGGCTTGCTCGTCGTCGAGGGCATCCATTTGGCACAAAGCGCCATGGAGGCGGGGCTAGGGTGCACCCAGTTGTTCGTCAATCGCTTGGCGCGCGAAAAGACCGAGGTGGTCGCATTGATGGCGGCAACGTCGAAGACGGCCTCCGTGTACGAGCTGGATGAAAACCTGCTTGCCCGCGTCAGCGCGCTGGCAAGCGCGCCCGAGGTGCTTGCCGTTTGTCTGCGGCCGCGGCCGGCGCCCGCGCCGGCAACGGCGGCGCGTGTCTTGCTGGAGGATATCCAAGACCCCGGCAATATGGGGACGATTTTGCGTTCCGCCGCCGCGTCCGGCGTGACGGAGGTGTATTTGAGCGCCGGCTGCGTCGATGTCTATGCGCCCAAAGTGCTGCGCGCCGGCATGGGGGCGCATTTTCACTTGGCGCTGCATGAGCAGGCGGATCTGCCGAGCGTGCTGGCCGATTTTGCCGGTGTGCGATTGGTGACGAGTCTTGCCGGCGACCGCTCGCTCTATCAGCAGGATCTTACCGGCCCGGTGGCCTTTGTGTTTGGCAACGAAGGGGCCGGCGTTTCCGCCGCATTGCACGATGCCGCCGACGCGCGCGTGCGTATCCCCATGCCGGGGCATGCCGAATCGCTGAATGTGGCCATGGCGGCGACGCTGTGTTTGTTCGAGCGCGTTCGTCAGTTGGAGAGCGCGGGGAGCGAGCGCCAGACAGCGGCAGGCAACCGGTAGAGAACGTGCGGCGCCAGCGGGTGCGCCGCGGGTAGTTGAGGGTGCGAAAAATCGCCTTTTGCATCGCGCTGCATGCCGATGGCTTCCATTACCGCCACGGAACGCAGGTTGGCCGGCACGGTAAACGCCACGATTTCGTCGAGCCTCAGGCGAGTGAAGCCGAAGGCCAGCGCCGCGCGCGCCGCCTCGCGTGCATAGCCCATGCGCCAGAACGGCCGCGCCAAGCGCCAGCCGATCTCGACGCAAGGCGTGAAAGCCGCCTGCCACAACGGTTGGTTCAGACCGCAAAATCCGATGAATTCGCCGCTATGCTTCAGTTCCAGCGCCCAAAATCCCCAGCCGTTCTCACTGAGGTGTCGCGCCAATCGCTCGGCCAGGGCGTCGCTTTGGCTGGCGGCAAGCCGTGCGGGGAAATGCGCCATGACCAACGGGTCGGCATTCAGTGCGCGAAACGGCGCCAGGTCGCTGCGTTGCCAGGCGCGTAGGATCAGGCGCCGCGTCTCGGCAAAATGGGGCGCGGGAGTATGAAACAAGCGATTTTCTCCTTGGTATAAGCCGGTTGAGCATATCACCCTTCGCGTAAAACGATCGAGAGCGCACGCTGACTGGCCCCCTGCGTGTGTTCTTAATCCTCGCGCAGAATAATCGACAGCGCGCGTGGGCTAAGCGTGGACCGACGGTCGGGATGGTTGATCGTGTGGCTGCTGCCGGAGGCTAGCCAGGCGGCCACCTCACTGCTGTAAGCGGTTTGGTTCAGCAGCGTGCCCAGTTTAATGAGCTCGACCGAGTTCAATTCCCGGCAATGAAAAATGGTGCCGACGATCTGCTGGCCAGCATTGCGCAACGGAGCCTTGGTGGTAATGAAATACCGCAAGGTCGCGTCGGGGTAGCCATGGATGTCGAGGATCCGCAGCGCCTGCCCTTTGCGTATGACTTCTCCATCCTGCGCGCGAAACAAGCGCGCGCTTTCCTCGGTGTTGCAGGGCAGGTCGCTGTCCGCCAAGCCCGCGATTTCTCCGTTATGCTGGAGGCCGGCGATAACGGAAAAGGCCCGGTTGACATAGATGTAGTTTGATTGGGCATCTTTGCAGCCCCACAAGCCAGGCCGCGTGTCGAGCAGATGCTGAAGATACGGGGAAATGGAAACGGTCATGGTGCCTCCTTGGTACACACTGCGTTGGAGGTATAAAGGCTTATGATGTTTTCTGGCTTACCTGGGATAAATGCTGGTAAATGTGTAGGAAATGATCTCTTTTGGGCAAGTGGCGGGGCACTTGCCCTGGCGCTGGATGAAGTTGCTTTTGTCAACCATCTCGCAGAATGATGGAAAGTGCGCGTTTGCTGAGCCCTGGCGGCAAATTGTGCAGATGACCGAGTTCAATGGCTTTCTCCACCAGTTCGCTCTTGCTGCGAGCACCGAATTTTTCTTTCAATATCTGTTGGTGCCATTCGACAGTACGCGCCGCAATGCCCAAAGCCAGTGCAATCTGCCGAGCCGAACGGCCTCGCAGAAGCAGGAACAGAATTTCTTCTTGGCGCGGACTGAGTCTGGGGCCCTTGGCGGGGTGGCCGATGGTGTAGCTGGTCGAACTGGTAAGCAGAGCGCTGTCCTTGGCACTATGGGTGATCTTGTTCAGCAGAATGCCAAGTTCCAGCAGTTCGCGCGAGTTGAGTTCTTGGCAGCAAAAAATAGTACCGACGATGTTTTTTTCCTTGTCGCGCAGTGGGGTCTTGGTGGTCAGAAACGAACGCCATTTCTTGTCGGCGCAGCAGTGGATGTCCAGGATACGCAGCCGCTCGCCGCTTTGGAGCACCTCGCGATCCTGCGCTCTGAATAACGGCGCGCAGGCGACGGCTGGGCAGCGCAGATCCAGATCGGTCAGGCCGATCAGCTCCTCTTTGTGAAGGAAGCCGGTGAAATGGGCGCACAACTGATTGGCGTAGAGAAAACGGGATGCCAGGTCGCGGCAGCCCCAGCTGCCGGGCTGGGTGTCGAAGAGGTGTTGCAGTTGCGGCGAGATCACAAAACTCATGGTATGCCTCCTTGCCATCCTTCGTGTTGGATGTGGGTCAGATTCGCGTCGTTGGGACAGGCGCTAAGGCAAGGCGGGGGCAAGGATGGCATGGCGTATTCCTGACGAGCGCGGGGATGCGCCATGCTTGGAGGGGCGGCCGCGCATGAGGTTTGCTCGCCCGCAGGTGGGAATGGACTGAACTGCGAGTGGGTAAAATCAGTCCGGAAAATTCGCCTTGCGCCAGTCGGCAATCAAGTCGATGCGTGCCCGGTCAATGATGTCCGGCAGGTGCTGTTTGTCCTGGGTGCGGGCTGCCAGGGCTCCCGCGTCTAGACTGCGAGCGGCCGTCAACATGGCGCTGAGCCACTGTGCTTGCGGGTAGGGCTCGGTGTCGAAGCCGAGGCGGCCGCCATTGTCGGCGGCGCAGGCGTCGAGCAACTGATGAAAACGCTCGGGTCGGCGCAGCGCGTCGCATTGTTTGAACAGCTTCAATACGGTGGCTGGCCGCAGTTCGGCGGTGCAATGGATCTTGGTGTGCTGCAGCGTGGCCAGTCGTGCCAAATCGCGGCACTCGGCAGGCACTCGTAGCCGATCGCATAGCGCGAGAAGGGGTTTCTCGCCGCGGAGTTCATGCCCGATATGTCGCGGCAGAACATCGGCCGGCGTCAAAGCTTTGCCCAGATCGTGCGCCAGCACGGCAAACCGCGCGGGCAGCGCGTAGCCGCGCGTGGCGGCGAAATCGAGCGCCATCATGACATGCACGCCGGTGTCGATCTCCGGGTGAAAGTCGGCGCGCTGCGGCACGCCAAACAGGGCATCCACCTCGGGCATGATTTGCGCCAGCGCGCCGCACTGCCGTAAACAATCAAAGAAGGCCGAGGGGCGGGGCGTCATGAGCGCTCTCGCCATTTCTTGCCAGACGCGTTCCGCGACCAAGGCATCCACTTCGCCGCTCGCCGTCATGGCGCGCATGAGCGTCAATGTGTCCGGCGCCACGGCAAAACCAAACCGGGCGGCAAAACGCGCGACCCGCAGAATGCGTACAGGGTCTTCGCTGAAGGCGGGGCTGACATGACGCAGCAGGCCAACGGCCAAGTCGGCTTGCCCGTTGAAGGGGTCGATGATCTGACCATCGTCATCCATCGCCATCGCGTTGATGGTCAGGTCGCGGCGGGACAGATCCTGTTCCAGCGTGACGTCGGGCGCGGCGTGGAAGGCAAAGCCACGATAGCCGGGCGCGGTTTTGCGTTCGGTGCGCGCCAAGGCGTATTCCTCGTGGCTCTCTGGGTGCAGGAACACGGGGAAATCCTTGCCAACCGGACGAAAGCCTAAATCCAGCATGATCTGCGGCGTGGCGCCTACCACGACCCAGTCGCGATCCCCCGGCGTATGGCCGAGCAGCGCGTCACGCACGGCGCCGCCAACGATATAGGCCTGGACCGGGGTGGGAAATTTCATGGCGTAACCTCGGGAGCCGGAGAGGCCTCCGGTGTGGCGGTGGCGCCGCCGCGCGCGGGGATGGTGCCCATGCGCGCCTTCAGCGTCAGCCGCGCGTTGCCCATGGCCGTGCCATAGTAGGCGGCGTTGGCCATGACCTTCTGCACGTAATCGCGGGTTTCGCTGAACGGGATGGTTTCGGCATAGATGGTGCCTTCCATGGGGGTGGTGCCCTGCCAGGCGCGCGCGCGGTTCGGCCCGGCGTTGTAGCCTGCGGTTGCCAGTACGGCATTGCTGGATAGCGAGGTCAGAATGTACTTCAGATACCAGGTGCCCAGCTGAATGTTGGTATCGATATCGCTGACGGCAAGGGTGTTGCTCAACCCCATTTTCTTGGCGACCCAGCGCGCGGTGCTGGGCATGAGCTGCATCAGGCCGGAGGCGCCGGCGCTGGAGCGGGCAACGGTGATGAAGCGACTTTCCTGGCGGATCAACCCATAGACCCAAGCATCGTCGACGCCGATCTGCTGCGCATAGCGCTGCGTGATGTCACGGTAAGGCGTCAGGTAGCGTAAAGAGAAGTCATGTTGAGTCTTGGTGCGCTCTGCGCTGTAGATGGCCATGTCGTAGAAACCGGCCTGCCGAGCAATCTCGGAGGCTGCCAAGAGCTGCATATCGGAGCGGCCGCGCATGGACCAGCGCCACTCGGCCTGGGCGTCGACGCGCAAATCGGGTTTCTTCGCGTTTTCGGCGATATCGTACAGTTCGAGCGAACGGATGACGGCGGGGTCGGCCTTTATCGCGGCGTTATCTTGATCGCTAGGCGCGGTTCTGTCGGGCATGGCGGCGAGCGCAGTGCCCATTTCATCCAAAGACAGCAAGCCATAGTAACCACGGTCAAGGCTTGCCTTGGCGAACAACTGGTTGGCTTCGGTGGCGTGATTTTGCGCGCGAAGCGAGCGTCCGAGCCAATACTGCCAGGCGGGCTTGGCGGCCAGTGGCGCCGGCATTGCTTGGATCACGGTTTGTAGCGTATCCCATTGGCCAAGCCGCAGCGCCGATCGTGCCCACCATTCCCATTGGTCGTTGTTCATCTGTTGCCGGTCGGCGCGGGCGAACCAATGCAGGGCGTCGTCCATTTGCTGTTTGCGGGCGGCCAATAGCGCCAGTTGTCCCCAGCCAAAACCCGAAGCGGACTTGCTCAGCGCGCCCTCGACCATTTGCAGGTTTTGCGCGGCCAGCGGCAGGTTGGTTCGTGCTTTCATTTCAATGGCGAATAGCGTGGCCTCTTGCCCTTGTCGCGTGGCCAAATCGGCGCGGGCGGGGCTATTGAGCAATGTCGCGTCGAACGCCAGGTTGTTGGCGGCGGCAAGCTGTCGTGCTTGCGTGGTGAAGTTGCCCGCTAACAGTAGGCGTAGGCGGCGCCACAGCCATTCCTGATTGAGGATGCCGCGCTGTGCCGCGGCGTTGATCAAGGCGTTGCAGCCGTCCGCTAGCGGGCGGCTTTCGAGAAAACGGTCCAGATTATCGGGGGCGCGTCCTTGCCGAAGGGTCAATAGATCGCCATAGCACTGGGTTTCTTCGTCGCGCGCATCGACGGGCAGCTTGTTCCATTCGCTTTCGAATTGACTCCAACTTTGCCGCTTGCCGAGTTTTTTCAACCACTCACGGCGAACGCGCTCGTTAAGCAAGCTGGGGTCGCCTTGCGCGAGAAAGCGCGCAACTTGCGCATCGTCGTCATGGTCGAGCGCTTTGAGGGTCAGCCAATAGCTGGGGTAACGCTGTAATGGGTCGGCCGGCATGGCCGCGGCAATCTGGGTCAGTCTGGGGATGTCGTTGGCGCGGTAGGCATCCAGCGCGGCAAGCAGAGAGTCTTGCGCGGCGGCCAAGGCCAGGGTGGGCGCGGCAAGGGCCATCATCAGTACGGCCGGGCGGAAAAAACGATGTGAAGCAGTCATTCGTCTATGCAGTCCTTGGGGAAGGCGATCGATCGCACACCATGAGGGCCGCGTGGCATGCGGTCCAGCGTTCGGTCATAGGAAGGCTTTGATTTTACCGGTTGTGCGGCCGCATGACAGCAAAAGCATCGCCTTCATAGTGAATTTCTATTTATTTTAAGTTATGGCTGAATTTTGGCAAAACCGGCCGTTCGCACTAGGGCCTGTCTGCAAACGACAACGCGATGCGCCGGTAGACGCCGGCCCCGAAGGGCTGGCCGGCCTGTGATGCGTGGAGAAGGAAAGAGGGTGTCTCAGGGAGGGAAATGTGCTTAGACAAACTCGACCGGCACGAAAAAGTTGCGGCCGGTGCGGGATACCAGTACTTGAGGCTGGCCGGCCACCACGCTGCGAAACGCGCGTGGCAGGCGCCGCCAGTCCATGAACTTGATCTTGATCGGTTGTTCGTTCGTTTGCATGTCGTTCTCCTGATGCCGCCCGCGAGTCGGCGGGGCGTTGGCGCGCGTTGCCTAACGGGTTATTCCACTTTATGGATGACGCGCGTGACCACGCCCCAAATGAAGAAATTGGCGTCTTCCGGTACTTCGATCGGGGAATAGTCTGGGTTCTCGGGTAAAAGGCGTATGCCTGCCGAGGTTTTTTCAAGCCGTTTGACGGTGAGTTCGCCATTGAGCACCGCCACGACGATTTTGCCGTTCTTCGGTTCGATGGACCGATCCACGAGCAGCATGTCGCCATCCAGGATGGCGGCGTCGCGCATCGACTCGCCCTTGACGGTGACCATGAAGGTTGCCTCCGGCCGTCGTACCAGCAAGGTATTGAGATCGATATCCGCCTCGCGCAGATCATCGGCCGGGACGGGGGCGCCTGCCGGCACGCGGCTAGCAAAGAGTGGTAGAGAGAGCGCGGACAGGCTTTGGCCCAGCGTGCGGAAATCTTCGGCCTGGCTGCTCTGAATCGTACGCAGCGACCGGTAGTCGGCCAGCCACTGATCGAGCAGGGGCTTGAGCGGTTCCGGCACGCGCATGGCCACGGTTTTGTCCGCGCCGAAGCGTGGCTTGCGGCCCGCGCCTTCTCGTTTTCCGCCTTGAGTCATAAGTCTGGCTCCTCACTGTTTTTTTGATTATGTACATAATCATTGAAAAGAACAAGCCTGACCGCGAGAGAGGTGTTGCATGGACACGTCAGCGATTGGGTAAAGCGCAATGATTTCATTGGCTTGGCGATAAATCCAAGGATGGGAAAAGGGGAAAGTGGTTGACAGAAAAAGCCATCAGCCTACAATAAAATCCGATTACCGAATTCTGGAAGCCCACCATGTCCGACGCCGCTCCGCTCTTGATTTGTCCCAAATGCTGTTCGATGGACATCGAGGGGCCGTCGCTTCCGCTTGACCATCAAGTACTGCGTTGCCGCAGTTGCGATCACACGTTGACATACGCCGAAATGCGTACGGCGGTGAAGGCCGCCATGGACGATGCCGTGCGTCTGATCCACTTGCGCGTTGCGCGCAAGCTGATGCCGCAGCAGCAGATCCAGCCCGCGACCTAGGGTTTGCAGGCAGACCCTAAGCGTTCAATACCCATTTTCGTCATTCTAGGCGCGTGAACGCGCCCGCTTCTAATGGGCGTTGTAGAAGCATTTGGCGCAAACCGAGCGGTAGCGCGTCTCGCTGCCGATCTCGATCTGGGGGCCGTCCGCCACGCGCTGGCCCTGGCTGTCGACCCGCAGATGCATGGTGGCCTTGCGGCCGCATAGGCAGATGGTACGGATCTCTTCCAGGTCCTCGGCCAAGGTCAGTAAATGCGCGGAGCCCGGGAAGGGCTGTCCTTGAAAATCGGAACGCAAGCCGAAGCAAATTACCGGCACGTTGCGCAGATGAGCCAGACGGTGCAGCTGCGTCACTTGTTCCGGCGTCAGGAACTGGGCTTCGTCGATCAGTAGGCAAGTGATGTCGTGCAGAGGCAGGGCGAAGAAATCGAGTCCCGCGTCGAAGGTCAGCGCATCGCGTTGAATGTCGAGGCGCGACGTGATCTTGCCGCTCCCGTAGCGGTCGTCGATGGCGGCGGTATAGAGCGCCACCTGCATGCCCAGGCTTTCATAGTTGTTGGCGATTTGCAGCAGCAGGGTGCTTTTGCCGCTGTTCATCGCAGCGTAACGGAAAAAGAGCTTGGCCATGAAGGGAGTCCGGTATTCAGCTGGGGGCGAATCTTAGCAAATGCCCGCGGTTAAGAACAGCCGCCTATCCGGTGTGCTTGTTTTTCGACAAAGGGTTATTTTGTGAGAGGCGATCCCGTTGTTGTTGAATTTGCCGTTTGACCCAAACGCGTCCCGGCCAACACATCCAGATCCATCCCGGTATCGTGGCCAAGCAGGCGACGGAAAGCTCGCGCGAGGCGGCGCCATAACCGGAAATACCCGCACAGCCGAAGAAGCCGAGCAGCACCACCAGGCTTAAAATCAATAGCTTGGCTCTGGCCCGGGTTGACGTTAGCGGAAGCAGGACGTACATCCTCGGCAAAATGACGTGAAAGCTGTAATACCCGGCCCAAGCAACCCAACCACCCCCCAGCAGCAAAATCCACCAAGGCGACAGACCCAAGGCAAACGCCACATTGCCCATGTCGCCATGGGTCGAAAAGACACGACTGGGGATGTAGTCGATCAGATTGCCCAGGTTCATCAACAAGTACAAATAGAGAAAATAGGCGCGCCAGCGCTTGCTCGGCGAGCAGCGATTGATGAGCGCCACGCAGCCGAGAAACAAGCCGCCATTGGCGAGGGCCGGTCCGGCCAGGGCGATCGGGGCGATCAGTGACTGATGCCCAAGCAGGTAGATGGCGTAGTAATCGACATTTTCATCCATTTGCCCCAGGGTCAGCAGGCTGTGCCAGCTCGCGTCACCGTAGTGCAAAGCCAGCGGCGCCGTCTTGAAGCCGAGTAGCCACGCCATGAGGGAGTGGGCATATTCGTGCGGCAGCATGGCGAGATGGTGCGCCAAAATGAGAAGTGGCAGCGTCAATATGCCGGGCGAACACGCGCGCAGCGGATTATTCATGAGCTTCGCCTTGGCAGACTATGCCGGTTTGTCTGCTGAAATCGTGTAGGATTTTTTGGCTGAGGTGTTGTCCGCGCGCGATGGCGTCGTCCTCGGCGGTTTTGCCTTGCCGGTCGCGAAGGCAAGGGTTGGCGCCCAGCGAAAGCAGCAAAGCGACACTATCGCTTTGCCCATTCCAGGCGGCGCTCATCAGCGCGCTCACGCCATCGCTGTTGCGTATGTCGATGGCGGGGCGCGACGTCGGCAATAACGGAATGATGTCGCTTGCGCCGGCCGCGGCGGCCAGCATCAGCGCCGTCGCGCCGTTGCGATTGACGGCATGGGGATTGGCCCCGCGGGCCAAGAGCAGCGCAATCGCCGGTTTTTGGTCCGAGGCGGCGGCGAACATGAGCGCGGTATTGCCCAGCGGATCGGTTTGCCGTAATTGGGCGTGGTCAAGGCGCGCCAATTGAGCCGTGTCCCCGTTGGCGGCCAGCTGGCAGGCAAGCGGCCTGCGCCAAAGGTTGTTGTATGCAAAAACGATGACCAACAGCAGCACCAGCGCGCCGGCTCCGGCAATCCGCCACATGATGTGATGCTTTCTGGTTTATTAGTGTTTTTGAATTATGCCATGCGGTATGTGCGGCGGCGGCGAAATTCGGCGAATGTCGGGTTTCATCGCGTGAATGGTGACTTTTGTGGGGTAGACGCCCTAAAATTCCAGCTAATACCGAGTATCAACCATCAAGAGAGCATCATGCCGTCATTCGATATCGTTTCCGAAGTCAATCAAGTGGAAGTCAAAAACGCCGTGGATCAGACCAACAAGGAGGTCTCGACGCGCTACGACTTCAAGGGCAGCGATGCCCGTGTCGAGTCTGGCGACAAGGTACTGACGCTGTTCGCCGACGCGGAGTTTCAGTTGGAGCAAGTGAAGGATATTCTGCTGGGCAAACTGGCCAAGCGTGGGGTGGACGTGCGCTGCCTAGACTACGCCAAGCTGGAGAAAGTGAGCGGCAACAAGGTGAAGCAAGCGATCACCGTGCGCGTGGGGATCGAAACGGAGTTGTCGAAGCGGATCGTGCGTTTGATCAAGGACTCGAAACTCAAAGTGCAGGCGAGCATCCAAGGCGAGGCCGTGCGGGTCAGCGGCGCCAAGCGTGACATCCTGCAAGATTGCATTGCGATGGTGCGCAAGGAAATCACCGATTTTCCGGTGCAGTTCAATAATTTTCGCGATTAATCTTGCGGCGGCCAGGCGGTTTCGAACCAGCGTGAACCGTCTTGGCCGCGCAGCTTCGGCAGCATTTTGTCCAGCATGGCCTCCAGCTCTTCCAGATGACGCGCCAGCGTGCTCAGCAGCCAGACTTGTTGCGGGCTGGGTGGCATGGACAGCGAGGGGATGCCCTCGGCAATGGGCAGCGCGAAGCGTTGTGCAATCCGGGTAAGCGAGGCGACCACCCGCTTTTCGTCCGCCGGCCCGGCGGCGGCTTGCCGCACCGGCTCGGCGGCTTCGCTGGCGAGAAACTCGATGGCGACTTGTGCGCGATGCAGCAGGCCGAGCGTGCTTTTCAAGTCCTTGCCGTTTAGTCCGGACTCCCTGGCCACGGCGGCAATCAGCTCGCGCATCTTGCCGTGCCGTTGGCGCAGCCCTTCTGCCAGCGTCATGTCATACTCGCCACGCGTCGCCAGCTCCCGATACAACCAATTCAGTCCTTCCAGGCTTTCTTCGAGCATGAAATACCAGTGGTCGCGTGCGCGCTCGGGAAATAGCATGCCAAAAGCGATGGCCAGCACCACGCCGGCATAGACGTCGAGCATGCGCCATAGACCAACGTCAAAGGCGCTATTGGTGGAGACGATGGCGAGTGTGATGCAGGTGAGTTGTGCGATATAGCCGCCGCCTCGCACCGCCCAGAAACCGCTGTAACCGACGATGGCGACGATGGCCAACGCTGCGAGCAGCGGGTTCAGGTGCATCAGGTAAATCACCAGGAAGCCGCCAAGCGCCCCTAGCGTCGTGCCGAGAAAGCGCTGCTTGCCCTTTTCCACGATGCTGCCGGTGTGGGGCAGGCTGCCCATGACGACCGCCACGGTGACAATCATCCAGACCGAATACGGCTCGGCGGTGATATTGCCGATCAGCCAGGCGGTCAAATAGGCGAACGCCAGGCGCAGACCATGGATCACCGCGAGTTGATTGTAACGAAACCGTGGGTGCAGCCAGTGGCTGACGAGCCGGCGTAGCGACATGTGGTTTTAATCCGGGTGGTGGGCGTGTGCTTGGCCGATTTGCGTTACGACGTGTTGAATCAGCGCCCAGGCGATGCTGGCGCGCAGCGGCAGCGTGGGCAGGTGGTCGATGTCGAACCAGCGGGCGTCCTCGATCTCCTCTTCTTGCCGCACGATCTCGCCGTCGACGTAATCGGCCACGAAGGCCAGCATCAACGAGTGGGGAAATGGCCAGGACTGAGAGGCGACATAGCGCAGATTGCCGATGCGTACGCCGACTTCTTCCAGGGTCTCCCGATGCACGCACTGTTCCAGCGTTTCTCCAGGCTCGACGAAGCCGGCCAGCGCGCTATAGACCCCCGGCGAGAAGTGCGGCGCGCGCGCCAGTAGAATTTCCCGGCCGCGCACAATGGCTACCATCATGGCCGGCGCGAGCCGGGGGTAATAATGGGCATTGCAGGAGGGGCAGTGTTTGCCGCTGTCGTGCCCGTTGTACTCGAGCGCCGAGGCGCATGTGCCGCAATAGCGGTGCTCCCGCTCGAAGGTGAGCAGCTGGCGCGCGCGCGATAAAGCTTGTTGGTGGGCTGTGTCTTGTTCGGCCAACAGCGGGCGGAGCGGACGCCACTCGGTATCGGCCGGTGCCGGACCGACCAATTCGGCGGTGAGGTAGGCGTGATCTTCAATGACGCCGACGTGGCGCTGATGCGTCAAGGCAAGGCCGTCCACCGTTTCGGGAAGCTGGCCTGCCAGTGTGAGCACTTGTCCCTCATGCCAGATAATCCACCGCTTGGGGCCGTCGGGAGACTGTTGTGTTTTGATTGTCAGGCTCACGTCGTTCTCCATGCATGGGATAAGCGACGATTTTACCAAGCCTGCGTGGCATGATCAAAACAGTCGTCTAAGCGTCGTACATCCAGCGTTCGCTCTGGCGCCGCACCGTATCGGATAGCGAGCCGCTGGCGGCGTAGTGCGCGCGTAGCCACTCGCTGTCGCTATGACGTTTGACCACGCGTTCGCGCAGTTGCCGCTGGCAGTCTTCCAATCCCAGTGCGCGCGCGTCGTCCGTCAGTCGGTCGAGCGTGGTCAGCATGTCTTCCAGCAGGCTGATGCGCCCCTGGTCGCCGCTCAGGATGATGTCGCCGTCGAGGCCGAAGCGGCAGGCCTGGAAGCGGTTGTATGTGTAAGGGAGATAGAGCGCTGGCTCGATGCGGTCCCAGCCGGTGGCTAGACAATGGTGCGCCAGCATGCGTGCGTACCCTGCCAAGAGCGGTGCCAGCCCGAGTGAGACCGGCGTGTCGCAGATGCGGATTTCCACTGTGCCGAATTCCGGCTTGGGGCGGATGTCCCAATAAAAATCCTTCATGCTGGCGACAATACCCAGCGCATGCATTTGCCCGAAATATTGGTTGAACGCCGCCCAGTTTTGTACGAGCGGCATGCAGCCGGAGAGCGGAAAAGCATTGACGCTGGAGAGCCGCGACGTTTGAAACAGCGTATCCGCTCCTTGATAGAACGGGGACGACGCCGATAGCGCGATGAAATGCGGGATGTAGCGCGACAGGAAGTGTGTCAGCCGCACCGCGCTGTCGCCGTCCGGGCAGCCGATGTGGATGTGCTGGCCAAAAACGGTGAATTGCTTGGCGAGATAGCCGTAGAGCTCGGAAACCAGCCGGTAGCGCTCCTTGGGGTAAATGCGCTGCTCGCCCCAGCGTTGAAACGGATGTGCGCCGCCGCCGGCGAGGCCCAGGTTGAGTTTTTCCGCGCATTGATTGAGCAGGCCGCGGATGGCGCATAGCTCTTTATACATCTCACCCAGGTTGTCGTGGATGCCTGTGGCGGTTTCGATCATGCCTTGGGTGATTTCCGGCTTGATGTCGAACCCGTGGTTGCGGCGGTCGAGTAGCGACAGCAGGTCGTCCGATCCCCGCGTGAGGTTGTAATCGTGCCGGTTGACGATCATCAGCTCCAGTTCGATGCCGAGCGTCAGGGGAGGGCTGTTTGTGAATTCAAGCATCATGGCTCCCTTGGTTCAGGATTGCGGGCGAGTCTCGCCGGCGAGTTTCAGCGCAAGCTGGGTCAGGGGCGGGCCGAGCAATTCCGTGAGGCAAAGCGTGGCAATCGCCAGGGGCAGCACGGTCGCCGTCGAGACGGGCAGCAGCGCCGGGGAGGTGAGTAGCGCCAAATTGGCCGTGCCGGACATCGGCATCAGCGCGAGTCCCATGAGCGCGCCTCGGCGGCGGGAGAGACCGTTGGCGCGCGCCATCAGCGTGCCCGACAGGACTTGTGTCAGGCTGCGCAGCACGACCAGCAGTATGGCTAGCGGCAGATAGTCGCCCAACTGGCGCAGGTCGAGCAATGCGCCGGCGATGACGAATAGCGCGGCAAAAAACACCACGCTATAGCGCATGACCCAGGGGCTGCCCACGGCGTAGCCGCGCGGCAGGTTGCGCGTGGAGAGGCCAAATGCCAGCAATGCCAGCGCGGGCAGGAGATGCAGCGCGCTGGACAGACCGACGGTCAGTGCGATCAAGGCGAACAGCAGCACCTCCTGGGCCTCCCGGTGCTGTGCGCCGATCCAGCGGTTGCCGTGGATGGCGATGAGTCCGGCCGCCAGGCCGACACCGGCGGAGGCAAGAAAAATCCAACCCGGCGCCAGCAGCCAGCTCTCCACCGGCAGGCCGCTGTCCTGGCGGCTGATGCCGAGCACCAGGCAATAACCTGCCAGCGCCAGCAGATTGCCGATACCGGCGTAGGCAACCAGGCGTTCGCTGACCTGGCCCTCTGCGCGGTTTTCGCGCAGGACCTCCAGTAGGGCGGCCGGCGAACATGACAGCGCCAGCACCGCCAGGATGGCGGCCGTTTCGAGCGGCACGTCGAACAACGGCAGAATCAGATAAAGCGCGGTGAAGCAAACGGCGCTGCCGCCCGCGGCGGTGATCAAGAGGGCGCGCTCCTTGCGCAGCCAGCGCAAGTCGATGCGCCGGCCGAGTTCAAAGAGCGCCATGCCAAGCGCCAATTGCACAAACTCGTCCGTGGCGTTGATGAGGGGCTGGCTGATAAGACCTAGCCCATGCGGGCCGATGATCAGTCCCGTCACGATATAGCCGGTCAACGTGGGGACGGCGCTGCTGGTGCGGGCAATTTGGCCGCCGAGGATGCCGAGCGCCAAAATGATGCCAAGCGCGGTCAGCGGGTTGAGTAGGGACATCGCTCCGAAGGGGAGGTGCATGCGCTCTCCTTTTCCGTTGGCGTAAACTACAGAGACAAATATGCTTGCTGTTAAGTTCATGTAGCTGTTTTATTGGCCACGTTCGGGCGGGGCGGGAGTCGCGATGATTGTTGTTTTGCTGGGCTGGTTGTATGTCGTGGGTGTTTTTGCCGTGGCGCAGACGAGCTGGACGTCCCGCGTGTCCGTTTTATTGTTTTTAGGGGTGTTGCCGCTCTGGCTTCTGGGGCGGGTGTTGCAGCGGCGGCGGCGGTTGCGCCTGGCGAAAGCGCAAAACCGGCTTAAAACTTGAGTTTGACCTATGCGGGATGATAGAATCCCGCGTCCCCCATTTTCGGGGGTAATAACGCACATCCGCGCCAAAGGGTGCCCCAAGCAAGATTCGGGGGTTGTCTGCGCGGATGGAGGCCTAACCCTTTAAGGAGTTTTGTATGTCCACCAACGTTACCATGCGTCAAATGCTGGAAGCCGGCGTTCACTTCGGCCACCAGACCCGTTTCTGGAACCCGAAGATGGCTCAGTTCATCTTCGGTAGCCGCAACAAGATTCACATCATCAACCTGGAAAAAACGCTGCCGCTGTTCGTGGACGCGCAGGAGTATGTGCGTCGTCTGGCTGGCAACAAGGGCACCGTACTGTTCGTCGGCACCAAGCGTCAAGCGCGTGAGATCGTGCGTGAAGAAGCAACCCGTTGCAGCATGCCGTTCGTTGATCATCGTTGGCTCGGCGGTATGCTGACCAACTACAAGACCGTCAAGCAATCCATCAAGCGCCTGGAAGACAAGCGCGCCGTGCTCGAGAACGCCGGCGAAACCGGTTACAACAAGAAGGAACTGTTGGAGCTGGAACGCGAAGTCGCCAAGCTGGAACGCTCGCTCGGCGGCATCAAGGATATGAAGGGCCTGCCGGACGCCATTTTCGTCATCGACACCGGTTATCAAAAGGGTGCGATCGTCGAAGCCAAGAAGCTGGGCATCCCGGTCATCGGCGTGGTTGATACCAACAACTCGCCGGAAGGCATCGACTACGTCGTCCCGGGTAACGACGACTCCAGTCGCGCCATCCGCCTGTATGCTCGCGGTATTGCCGATGCGGTTCTGGAAGGCCGAGCTCAGTCGATCCAGGAAATCGTCGCCGCCGAACCGGCAGCGGCCGAGTAAGGTCGAGGCACGGAAAGGGGCGCCAGCCCCTTTTTTTGACCTAAGCATCACGCTACGGATTAATTTAAGGAGTTTCTAGCATGGCGGAAATTACCGCAAAAATGGTCGCCGACCTGCGCGCCTCGACCGGCATGGGCATGATGGAGTGCAAGAAGGCACTGGTTGAAGCCGAAGGCGACCTGAAGCGCGCTGAAGAAGTCCTGCGCATCAAGTCCGGCGGCAAGGCTGCCAAACTCGCCGGCCGCACGGCCGCCGAAGGTATTATCGCCACCTCGACCGCCGGCGGCATCGGCGCCATGGTCGAAGTGAACTGCGAAACCGACTTCGTCGCCAAGGACGCTACGTTCCTGGCCTTTGCCAAAGCGGCTGCCGAAGCCGCCGTTCAGGCCAATCCGGCGGATGTCGACGCGCTGCTGGCGGTTACCGTTGGCGGTCAGACGGTGGAAGAGATCCGCAAGGCGGCCATCGCCAAGCTGGGCGAGAACATGTCGGTTCGCCGCTTCGTGCGCTTTGACACGGCCGGCAAGATCGCTACCTACCTGCACGGCAGCAAGATCGGCGTGATCGTCGACTTCGCCGGCGACGACCAAGTCGGCCGTGACGTGGCAATGCACATTGCCGCCTCCAAGCCGCTTTGCGTTTCCAAGGATCAGGTTCCGGCTGAAAACCTGGAAACCGAACGCCGCATCTACAGCGAGCAGGCAGCCCAAAGCGGCAAACCTGCCGAGATCGTGGCCAAGATGGTTGAAGGCCGCATCACCAAGTACCTGGCTGAAGTGACCCTGATGGGCCAGCCGTTCGTCAAGGATCCGGACTTGACCGTCGAGAAGCTGCTTGCCCAGAAGGGCGCCAGCGTCAAGGCGTTCGCCATGTTCGTGGTTGGCGAAGGCATCGAAAAGAAGGTTGTGGACTACGCCGCCGAAGTGGCCGCCGCCGCCAAGATCTGATTTTCGTTCCCGTTTTTGTGGCACCGACGACGGCACCCTGCATCAGGGTGCCGTTTTGTCAGGTAACGCCTGACAATATGAAATTCGACTAAAAACCATTACCGAGGTCATCCGCGATGAGCCAAGTACCCGCCTTCAAACGCATTCTGTTGAAACTTTCCGGTGAGGCCCTGATGGGGGATGACAGTTATGGCATCAACCGCGCCACGATCGAGCAGATCGTGCAGCAAATCAAGGAAGTCTCCGAGCTGGGCGTTCAGATTGGCGTGGTCATCGGCGGTGGCAATATCTTCCGCGGCGTGGCGCCGGCCGCGGCCGGCATGGACCGCGCGACCGCCGACTACATGGGGATGATGGCGACGGTAATGAACGCGCTGGCGCTGAAAGACGCCATGACGCGCGTTGGCATGGTGGCGCGCGTGCAGTCGGCGCTGACCATGCAGCAGATCGCCGAGCCCTACGTGCGCGGCAAAGCCATGCAGTACCTGGAAGAGGGCAAGGTGGTGATTTTCGCCGCCGGCACCGGCAACCCGTTCTTTACCACCGATACCGCCGCCGCGCTGCGCGGTATGGAAATGAACGTCGATATTATGCTCAAGGCCACCAAGGTCGATGGCGTGTACACCGACGACCCGAAAAAGAACCCCAGCGCCACTCGCTATACCACGCTGACCTTCGATGAGGCCATTTCCCGCAACCTCAAGGTCATGGACGCCACCGCCTTTGCGCTATGCCGCGACCAGCACCTGAATATCAAGGTATTCAGCATCTTCAAAGAAGGCGCGCTCAAGCGAGTGGTGCTTGGCGAAGATGAAGGCACGCTGGTACACTGCCAAGCTTGAATATGATGATCGGGCGGAACCGGCGCTCTGCCGCTTCCGCCCTGTTGTTTTTCCCAGTTTCACAGTTGGAGTCAGCATGATTAACGAAGTCAAGAAAACGGCCGAGCAGAAGATGCAGAAGTCTCTGGAAGCCTTCAAACACGATCTGGCCAAGGTGCGTACCGGCCGCGCCCACACCGGCCTTCTTGATCACATCATGGTGGATTATTACGGCAACGACACGCCGGTCAATCAAGTGGCTAGCGTGACGCTGATCGATGCTCGAACGATTGGCGTGCAGCCGTGGGAAAAAAACATGGTCGCCAAGGTCGAAAAAGCGATCCGCGATTCCGATCTGGGCTTGAATCCGGCCACGATGGGCGAGGTGATTCGCGTGCCGATGCCCATGTTGACCGAAGAGCGTCGCCGGGATCTGATCAAGGTCGTGCGCGCCGAGGCGGAAAATGCCCGCGTGGCGGTGCGCAACGTGCGCCGCGATGCCAACAACGAATTCAAGACCTTGCTTAAGGATAAAGACATTACCGAGGATGACGAACGACGCGGTCAGGACGACATCCAAAAGCTCACCGACAAATTCGTCGCCGAGATCGATAAGGCCCTGGCCGTTAAAGAATCCGAGTTGATGGCGGTATAAGCGTGGCGCTATTCGGAAGCTCGACCCAGGCTGTGCCGGAAATTGCCGCGGTACCGCGTCATATCGCCATCATCATGGATGGCAACGGCCGCTGGGCAAAGAAGCGCTTGCTGCCGCGCGTGGCGGGGCACAAGCGCGGCTTGGACGCGGCGCGCAACATCGTCACCGCCTGCCGCCAGATGGGCGTTGAATATTTGACGCTGTTTGCGTTTTCCACCGAGAACTGGCGCCGCCCGCAGGATGAAGTCTCCTTTCTGATGGAGCTGTTCCTGCGCGCGCTGGAAAGCGAGGTGGAGCGTCTGCTGGAAAACAACATCCGATTGCACGTCGTGGGCAATCGGGCGCGGTTTGCGCCGCAGCTGAATGAACGCATTGCCGTGGCCGAGGCCAAGACCGCCGCGAACGACGGCCTGGTGCTGACGATTGCCGCCGACTATGGCGGCCGTTGGGATGTGCTGCAGGCGGCCAATGCATTGCTGGCCGAGGGGGCGACCCGCATCGAGGAGGCGGATTTGGCCACGCGCTTGTCGATGGCCTATGCGCCCGAGCCCGATCTGTTCATCCGCACCGGTGGCGAGCAGCGCATCAGCAACTTCCTTATTTGGCAGTTGGCCTATTCGGAGCTCTACTTTACCGACGCGCTGTGGCCGGATTTCGACGCCAAGGCGTTGGATGAGGCCATTGCTTCCTATCGCGACCGCGAACGCCGCTTTGGCCGCACGAGCGAGCAACTTCCCGAGGCGCAGCGCCGGGGTTGATCATGTTGAGAACCCGCATTTTAACCGCCTTGGTGTTGCTGCCGTTGATGTTGGCGGCGCTATTCTTGTTTCCGGCGTCCGCCTGGGCCGTATTTGCCGCGTTGGTGTGCGGGCTGGCTTTGTGGGAATTTGCCCGCATGTCCGGTTTTACGCCATGGCGCAATGGTATTTATCTTTCGGTGACGGCGCTTGCCGCCTGGGGCTTGGGGCGCGCAGCCGTGGTGCCGCCGCCCTGGCTGCACGGGGCGGTGCTGGCGTTTTGGCTCCTGGCGGTGCCGCTTTGGCTTTATCGGCGCTGGCGCGCGCCGTCCGGACTGACGGCGGCGCTCTTGGGGTGGCTGCTGTTGTTTCCCGCATGGTTTGCCATGTTGGAATGGCGTCCCGAGGCGGACGCGGCGCATGCGCGGCAGTTGCTGGCCATCATGGGGCTCGTCTGGATTGCCGATGTTGCCGCTTACTTCGCCGGCAAGGCCTTTGGCAAGCGCAAGCTCGCCCCGGCCATCAGTCCCGGCAAAAGCTGGGAAGGCGTGGCGGGCGCATTGCTCGCAGTGGCGCTGTACGTGCAGTGGGTGAATCATATGGGCTGGATGCTCCTGCCGCTTTCCCGGTGGCAATGGCTGGCGCTGGCGCTGCCGTTGACCATGGTGAGCGTCGGCGGCGATCTGCTCGAGTCCTGGTTCAAGCGCTGCGCGGGCATGAAGGACAGCAGCGCGCTCTTGCCGGGACATGGCGGTGTTTATGACCGCATAGACAGCCTGATTGCAGTGTTGGCCGTCAGCAATGCCCTGCGGGCGTTGGCCGGTTGGTGACATTCCGGCGCTGTTCTTTTTCGCCGCGCTAAGCGCGGCGCAATGTCAACTCCCGAGTATTGCTCATGAAACCTCAAGGTATTGCCGTACTGGGCGCAACCGGCAGCATCGGCGTTAATACGCTCGATGTGTTGGCGCGCCATACCGATCGTTATCGCGTGGAAGTGCTGACGGGCAACCGCCAGGTGGACCGCATGTTGGCTCAGTGTCTGCAGTTCTCGCCGCGCGTCGTTGTCATGGCCGACGAGACCGTCGCCGGCGCGCTGCGCCAGCGCCTGGCCGAGCGCTCATTGTCCGGTATCCAGGTTTGGCACGGTGCCGAGGCGCTGGTCGAGGCGGTTCGGCTTCCCGAGGTCGACGTGGTGATGGCTGCCATTGTCGGCGTTGCCGGCTTGCCTTCCGCCATGGCGGCGGCGCAGGCCGGCAAGCGTGTGCTACTGGCCAACAAAGAGTCGCTGGTGGTGGCGGGGCGCTTGTTCATGCAGGCGGTCGAGCGCGGTGGCGCCACGCTCTTGCCGGTCGATAGCGAGCACAACGCGATTTTCCAATCGCTGCCCGACAACTGGTCCGGCGATCTCGATGCCGCCGGTGTCGACAAAATCATTCTGACGGCGTCCGGCGGGCCGTTCCGTACCCGTCCCGCAGACACCTTTGCCGCCATCACCCCGCAGGACGCCTGCAAGCACCCCAATTGGGAGATGGGGCGTAAAATCTCGGTGGATTCCGCCACCCTGATGAATAAAGGTTTGGAAGTGATCGAGGCGCACTGGTTGTTTAACGCGCCGGTCGATCGCATCGACGTCGTGGTTCATCCTCAGAGCGTCATTCATTCCATGGTGCAGTACCGTGACGGTTCGGTGATTGCGCAATTGGGGTCGCCCGATATGCGTACACCGATCGCCTGCGCCTTGGCTTGGCCGCAGCGTGTCGATGCCGGCGTGCCGCCCTTGGATTTGTGCGCGCTGTCCGCGCTGACGTTCGAGGCGCCCGATTTGCAGCGCTTTCCCTGCCTGGGCTTGGCGTTCGCCGCCATACGCGCGGGCGGCGACGCGCCGGCTGTGCTGAACGCCGCCAACGAGGTGGCTGTAGCGGCGTTTTTGGACGGCAGGATACGGTTTGTCGATATCCCCGGGCTCGTCGAGTCCGCGTTGTCGCATGGCCATCTCGGCGCCAGCAATTCGCTCGGCGACCTGCTCGCCAAAGATCAAGACACCCGCGCCTATCTTTTGACTCGGATTGGAGCGTCATGCTGACTCTCGTAGCCTTTTTGGTGGCAATCGGCGCCCTGGTCACCTTTCACGAACTGGGGCATTACACGATTGCCAAGCTCTGTGGCGTCAAGGTCCTGCGTTTTTCCATTGGGTTTGGCCGCCCGCTGTTGTCATGGCGGATGTTTGATACCGAATGGACCTTGTGCCCCATTCCGCTGGGCGGCTATGTGCGCATGCTCGATGAGCGTGAGGCGCCGGTTGCCGATCACGAATTGCCGCATAGTTTCAACACCCAGCCGGTGCTTAAGCGGATGGCTATCGTAGCCGCAGGGCCCTTGGCCAATCTGCTGCTGGCCTTTTTGCTCTACTGGGTATTGATGGCGCATGGCGTGGTTCAGGCGCGGCCGTGGGTCGGCACCGTGGTTGACGATAGCCCGGCGGCCAGTGCCGGTTTCCAGTCCGGCGATAAGGTGACGGCCGTCGATGGCCGTGCGGTTGCCAATTGGCAAGAAATGCGTCTGGCGCTGTTGGATGCGCTGGCGGGCAGGAGCACGCCGCTGGATGTGCGCGTCGAGACCGGTAGCGGTGCGGCCACGCGGCGCATTGACGTGCCGCGTTTCGCTCGGCAGTACGCTCAGGCGTTCGAGTCGGGAGAGATCGGCGTCTTGCCGGTGCGCTATCAGACGGTTGTCGGTGCGCTGGAGGATGATGGGGCGGCAATGCGCGCCGGATTGCGTGTCGGCGACCGGATGTTGTCCGCCGATGGGCGCGTTTTACCCGACTGGCAAGCCTGGGTGGCATTGATTCGCGATAACCCGGGCCGTGCGATAACGGTTGGCGTGCTGCGTGACGGCAAGCCGGTGTCCGTTGTGCTGCGCCCGGCCTCGGTCGACAGCGGCGAGGGCTTTGTCGGTCACGTCGGTATCGGTCCGCAGCAGGATGCGGCTTGGATGGCGGCGCTGCAGTTCACGCAACGCTACGATCTGCCGGGAGCGGCGGGGGCCGCCTGGCGGAAAACCGGCGAGACTAGCTGGATGAGCTTGAAATTCCTGGGGCGAATGCTGACGGGCTCGGCCTCGGCCAACAATCTCAGCGGCCCGTTGGTCATCGCCAGCGTGGCGGGACAGAGCGCGCGTGAAGGGTTGATCGCTTACTTGGAGTTTCTTGCGCTGATCAGCGTCAGCATCGGAATACTCAATTTGCTTCCGATACCGGTTCTGGATGGCGGGCACTTAATGTATTATACGGCGGAGCTTGTCAGGGGGAGGCCATTGAGCGAGAGCGTGCAGCTCATGGGGCAGCGTATCGGATTCGCGCTGCTGTTCGCGTTAATGGCCTTTGCAATGCTAAACGATATCAGCCGCCTTTTTGGGGGTTAATGAAGATCCTATGAAATTGAAACTCGTCGCGGCGGCCGTGCTGGGGCTGTCCTCTGCTGCTTGGGCTGCCGATCCGTTTGTCGTCAAGGATATCAAGGTCGAAGGTCTGCAACGTACCGAAGCCGGTACCGTATTCAACTATCTGCCGATCAAGGTCGGCGACACCTTTACCGACCAGAAGGCGAGCGACGCGATCAAGGCGCTCTTCGCCACCGGATTCTTCAATGACGTGCGCGTCGAGTCGTCCGACGGCATCGTGTATGTGGAAGTGGCCGAGCGGCCGGTGATCGCTCAGCTCACCATCTCCGGCGCCAAGGAATTCGATAAGGATCAGCTGAAAAAAGCGCTCAAGGACAATGGCTTGGCCGAGTCCCGGGTGTATGACCAGGCATTGCTGGATGGCGCCGTGCAGGAACTCAAGCGCCAGTATTACAGCCGTGGCAAGTATTCGGTCGAAATCAGCCCGCACATCACCAAGCTCGACCGTAACCGCGTATCGGTTTCGCTCGACATCACGGAAGGCATTACCGCCAAGATCAAGGATATTCGCATCGTCGGCAATCAGACGTTCGATACGTCCACGTTGCTGGATCAGTTCGCGTTGACGACCGGCGACTGGGCTTCCTGGATCAGCCATAACGATCAGTACTCCAAGCAAAAACTGACGGGTGACTTGGAAAAGCTGCGCGCTTTCTATCAAAATCAGGGTTATCTCGAATTCAATATCGACTCCACTCAGGTGTCGATTGCGGCCGACAAAGAGTCGGTCTATCTCACCATCAACGTGACCGAGGGTAAGCGCTTTACCATCGGCGACGTGAAGATCGGCGGCGACACCAAGGTGCCGGAAGCCGAGTTGCGCAAGCTGCTATTGATCAAGACCGGCGACGTTTTCGATCGCGAGAAGGTCAACGAGTCGGTGACGGCGTTGACCGACCGTCTGGGCAACGATGGTTATGCCTTCACCAACGTCAACGTGGTGCCGGATTTGGACCGCGATCACAACATCGCCAATCTGACCTTCTTCGTCGATCCGGGCCGTCGCACCTACGTGCGTCACGTGAACATCAGCGGCAACACCAAAACCCGCGATGAGGTGGTTCGACGCGAGATGCGCCAATTGGAAGGCGGTTATTACAACAGCGCCGCCATCAAACGAAGCAAGGAGCGTATCGACCTGCTGGGGTATTTCGACGATATCAATGTCGAAACCCCGGCCGTGGGCGATGCGCCGGACCAGGTCGACGTCAACGTCGGCCTCAAGGAGCGCTCCACCGGCAGCATTAGCGCGGGTGTCGGCTTCGTCCAGGGCGAAGGCTTGCAGCTGTCGGCCGGGATTTCGCAGACCAACGTGCTCGGGTCGGGCAAGACCGCCGCGTTGAGCGTGTCCACCGGCTCGGTCAACAAGGTGATTTCGCTGTCGTTCACCGATCCGTATTACACCACCGACGGCATCAGCCTCGGTTACAACGTTTATCATCGCAGCTACAACCCGGACACCATCAACTTGTCCGCGTACAAGACGACCAGCACGGGCGCCAGCGTCACTGCCGGGGTGCCGATCACCGAGCGCGACCGGGTGAACTTCACCCTGGGCTACGACGTAACCGACATCACGACCTTCGATAACAGCGCGCAGCAATATATCGATTACGTCAACACCCACGGCAATCGGAGCACGACGCTCAGCGCCGGCGCAAGCTGGGGACGCGACACGCGCGACAGCGCGCTATGGCCGACCCGCGGCTATACCACCAATGTGTCGTACGACATGGGCCTGCCGGGCGGTAACGTCAACTACTACCGCCTGGGGCACAACGAGTCGTGGTTCTTCCCGGTCTCCAAGACCTACACGCTGATGATCTACGGTGAAGTCGGGGCCATCAACGGCTATGGCCAGACCTCGACCGTACCGTTCTTCGACAACTATTACGTGGGCGGTATCGGTTCGGTGCGCGGCTTCGACAACGGCAGCCTGGGTCCGCAGGACAACAACGGCTATGCATTGGGCGGCACCCGTAAAGCGGTGGCGAGCACGGAGCTTTTGTTCCCGTTCCCGGGGATGCGCGATAACAAATCGGTGCGGATGAGCGTCTTTGCCGATGCGGGGACGGTATGGGGCGACGACTCCGTGCCGACGTCGGCGAGCCAGGCGTTCCGCTACTCGACGGGTCTCGCGCTGACGTGGCTGTCGCCGGTCGGGCCGATGAAGTTTAGCTATGCGATGCCGATGCATAAGAAGGAAGGCGATAAGATTCAACGACTGCAATTCCAGCTTGGCACCGTGTTCTAACGGAGGAATGTCTGTGAAGGCAAATAAATGGTTGGGATTGGCTGCCGGGCTGCTGTTGGCCTGGCAATGCCACGCCGATGATTTCAAACTAGGCTATATCAATATCGAGCGTGTCTATCGCGAGGCCAAGCCGGCGCTCGCCATTCAGAAACGCCTCGATGACGAATTCGGCGCGCGCCGCGAGGAGCTCAAAGGCTTGCAAGCCAAGGGCAAGCAACTCGAGGCGCTGCTGGTGAAGCCCGATTTGCCCGACGCGGAACGTAAGGGCGATCAGCGGGAACTGGATGCGTTGATTCGTGACTACAATGCTAAGTCGGCCTCGCTAAGCGAAGACTTCAACCAGCGTCGGGCGGAAGAGTTCGCTGCGTTCCTGCAGCGCGCCAATCAAGTGGTGCGCGATATCGCTGAAAAGGGGCACTACGACCTGATCTTGCAGGATTCGGTGTATGTCAGCCCGAAGTATGACCTGACCGACTCGCTGCTCAAGGCGCTAGACCAATAAACCCATTACCGTCGGGAGAAGCCGGCCCCGGGTCGGCTTTGTTTTTGATGTCTTATACCTTATCGGAAATTGTTGCCCGCCTCGGGGGGGAACGGCACGGCGCCGATGTCGCGGTAGCGCGCGTCGCGCCGCTGGATATGGCGCGGCCGGGTGAGCTGAGTTTCATCACGCACACCAAGTACCGCCATCAGCTAGAGGCCTGCGAGGCCAGTGCCGTCATTGTTTCGCCGCGGATTTTGGCGGCAGCGCCGGTGGACCGGCCGGTCATCGTGACGCCGGACCCCTATCTGTATTTCGCCAAGGTGGCAACCCTGTTTAACCCGCCGCAAGCCGCCGTTGCCGGGGTGCACGGTTTGGCCTCGCTGGGGGCGGGCAGCAAGGTGGCGGCGAGCGCGGAGGTGCGCGAGCACGTCAGCATCGGCGCGCGTGCGGTAATCGGCGAGCGTTGCCGCCTGATGCCGGGCGTGGTGGTCGGCGACGACTGCGTGCTGGGCGACGATGTGGTTCTTTACCCGAACGTGACCGTTTACCACAATTGCGTGATAGGTCACCGTGTGACCGTCCATTCCGGCGCGGTGATCGGCGCCGATGGCTTCGGTTTGGCAAAGGACGGCGATGCCTGGTTCAAGATCCCGCAAACCGGCCGGGTGCTGATCGGCGACGACGTTGAAGTCGGCGCCAATACCACCATCGACCGCGGCGCGTTGGCCGATACCGTGATTGGCCGGGGCGCCAAGATCGACAACCTGGTGCAGATCGCCCACAACGTCCATATCGGCGAACATACCGCGATCGCCGGTTGCGTCGGCATCGCCGGCAGCACGCGCATCGGCGCTTATTGCACGATTGGCGGCGCCGCCATGTTCGTCGGCCACATCGAGATCGCCGACCGCACGCATATCGGCGGCGGCACGCTGGTTTCCAAATCCATCCGCCAGGCGGACAGCTACGCTTCGTCGTACCCCTTGTCCACCATGAAAGACTGGCTGTCCAATGCGGTCCATTTGCGTCATCTCGACGACCTGGTCGGCCGCGTCAAGCAGTTGGAAAAAGAGCTTAGAACCATCCAAAACAAGGAAGTCCCGAATGAGTGAACATGCCGTGTCGATTGACGTGCGCGAGATCATGCGTTATTTGCCGCACCGTTATCCGTTTTTGTTGGTCGATCGCATCGTCGAGTTCGAAGCGGGCAAGCGCATTGTCGGCCTCAAAAATGTGACCATCAACGAGCCGTTCTTCCAAGGGCACTTCGAACACTATCCGGTGATGCCGGGCGTGCTGATCATCGAGGCGCTGGCCCAGGCCGCCGGGGTGCTGGCCATTCGCAGCGCCGGCCATGAGCGTAAGGAAAACGAATTGTATTTCTTTGTCGGCATCGACAACGCCCGTTTCCGCCGTCAAGTCGTGCCGGGCGACACGCTGCTGCTGGAGGCGGTGCAACTGCAGAGCAAACGCGGCATCGCCAAGTACCGTGCCATTGCCCGTGTCGGCGACGAAGTCGCTTGCGAGGCGGAGATCATGTGCGCGCAACGGGAGGTGTGACGTGACCCAGCAACGGATTCATCCGACCGCGCTGATCGACCCGTCGGCCGAGCTCGCCGAAGACGTTGAAGTCGGGGCCTACAGCATTATCGGCCCCCATGTCGAAATCGGCGCCGGCACGCGCATCGGGCCGCATGTGGTGCTCGACGGCCATACCCGGCTCGGCGCCAACAATCGCGTGTTCCAGTTCGCCTCGGTGGGTGCCGAGCCGCAGGACAAGAAATACGCCGGCGAACCGACGCGGCTGGAAATTGGCGACAACAACACCATTCGCGAGTTCTGTACGATCAATACCGGCACGGCGCAAGACGCAGGTGTCACCCGGATCGGCGACGACAATTGGATCATGGCCTATGTGCACATCGCCCATGATTGTCAAATCGGCAGCCGCACCATCATGGCCAACAACACCACGCTGGCCGGGCACGTGCATGTGGGCGATTGGGTCTTCCTGGGCGGCTTTACCGCCGTGCACCAGTTCGTGATCATCGGCGAGCACGCGATGACCGCATTTTGCAGCGCGGTGGCCCAGGACGTGCCGCCATTCGTGACGGCGCATGGCAACCGCGCCGTGCCGAGCGGCATCAACAGCGAAGGGCTGAAGCGGCGAGGGTACTCGCCGGAGGCCATCCGCACGGTGAAGAATGCCTACAAAACGCTCTACCGCCAGGGCTTGCCTCTCGAGGCGGCGCGCGAGCAAATATTAGCCGAAGCGGAGACCAGCGCAGAACTGGCCCCGTTTACCCGATTCTTCGCGCTCTCCGAGCGCGGCATTATTCGTTGAGCCATGCCAGAGATCACTCATAACTTCGACAAGACCCTGCGTGTCGCCATGGTTGCCGGCGAGGCATCGGGCGACATGCTGGGCGCGCAGTTGATGGAGGCCATGATCCGCCGTTATCCGCGGATCGAGTTTTTCGGGATTGGCGGCCCGCACATGGAGGCAAGGGGGCTGCGTTCCATGGTGCCGCAGGAAAAGCTGGCGGTACGCGGTTATGCCGAGGTGCTCAAGCACTTGCCCGAATTGTTGCGTATCCGCAAAGAGCTGCGTGCCAATTTGATCAAGTCGCGACCGGACGTTTTCGTCGGTATCGATGCGCCGGATTTCAACCTGCCGCTGGAAGCGAAGCTCAAGCAGGCCGGCATTCCCACCGTGCACTACGTCAGCCCTTCGGTCTGGGCATGGCGGCCGGAGCGCATCCAGCGCATTGCCCGCGCCGTGAGCAAGGTGCTGTGTCTGTTCCCGATGGAGCCGCCGCTGTATGTCAAGGCAGGGGTGCCGGTCTCGTATGTGGGGCACCCCCTGGCGAGCGAGATTCCGCTTGCAACGGATAAAGAGGCGATGCGCGAGCAGTTGGCTTTGCCTAAAAGCGCGCCGATCTTCGCCTTGCTGCCGGGCAGCCGGATCAGCGAGCTCGATTACATGGCGCCGATCTATATCGAGACCGCCAAGCTGTTGCTGAAAAAGTTTCCCGAAGCACAGTTCATCGTGCCGCTGGCCACCCGCGCCACGCGCGACCGCTTCGATGCCATCCTGACCCGGCTCAAAGCCTGGGAGTTGCCGATTCGCAAGCTGTTCGGCCATGCGCAAATGGCCATCATCGCCAGTGACGTGGTCTTGGTCACCAGCGGCACTGCCACGCTGGAAGTGGCTTTGTGCAAACGGCCGATGGTGATCAGCTATAAGCTGTCGACGTTGACGTACTGGCTGGTCAAGCACAAGTTGCGTCTACCCTACGTGGGTTTGCCCAATATTCTCTGCGAACGGGCGGTGGTGCCGGAGTTGCTGCAGAAGAATGCCCGGCCGGAGAAGTTGGCTGCGGAGATCGAGCGTATTTATCACGACAAGGACTATCAGGATGAACTGACGGTTCTGTTCGATGAGCTGCAGTTGCGTTTGCGCATGGACACTTCCACCCAGGCGGCGGAAGACGTGCTGCAGGTAGCGCAATGACGCTGCTGTGCGGCGTCGACGAGGCGGGGCGGGGGCCGTTGGCGGGCGCCGTCTTCGCCGCGGCGGTGATCCTCGACCCGGCGCGGCCCATTGAGGGGTTGGCCGATTCCAAGGTGTTGAGCGAGGCCAAGCGCGAGTCGCTGGCGTTGGAAATCAAAGAACGCGCGCGTGCCTGGTGCATTGCCAGCGCCTCCGTCGAGGAAATCGACCGGCTCAATATCCTGCACGCGACCATGCTAGCCATGTATCGCGCCGTTGACGGCCTGTCGATCCAGCCTGATTTGGTGCAAATCGACGGTAACCGCGTGCCGCGGCAATTGACCCTGCCTGCCGAGGCGATCGTTAAGGGGGATGCGCGCGTGGCGGCGATTTCGGCCGCCTCCATCTTGGCCAAAACCGCGCGCGACGCCGAACTGATCGCGCTGGATGCGCGTTGGCCTGGTTATGGCTTTGCCCGCCACAAAGGCTACCCGACCGCGGAGCACCTGGCTGCGCTCGCCACGCTTGGCGTGCTGCCGGTGCATCGCAAAACCTTTGCCCCGGTGCGCCAAGCGCTTGGCCTGCAGCAAGGCCGTTTGTTCTGACCTCCCCATGGCGCGCGACACGTGTTTCCCGCCGCTAACCGCATCGCACACCCGTGTTTTGCTGCTTGGCTCCCTGCCGGGGCAAGCCTCCCTGGCCGCCAATCGCTACTATGCACATCCGCGCAATCAATTTTGGCGCTTGCTTGGTGATGTTCTCAATATACCGTTGACCACGATGACTTACGATGAGCGCGTTGAGCATCTGTTGGCGGCGGGTGTGGGGCTATGGGACGTTGTGGGTGAGGCGGAGCGCAAGGGTAGTCTGGACGCGGATCTGCGCCGGGTGCGGTATAACGATTTGCATCAGCTTGTGGCCGATCTGCCCCATTTGCGCGCCGTCGGCTTCAATGGCCAAACGGCGGCGCGAGCCGGTGCGGTCCTGGCGGAACAGACGGTCGCCTTGTTGTCGTTGCCGTCCTCCAGTCCGGCCTATACCTTGCCCTATGACAATAAACTTGCCCAATGGCGTGAAATTGCGCGATATTTGTAATCAGAATCAATCCATGAGGTCGAGCCATGAATCGTTACTGCATCTGGTTTGTTACGCCCGACGATAGCGTCATGCGTCGCGCCGAGGTCGCGCTCAATGGCACGATTCATTGCCATCAGGCCCTGGAGGAAATCGAGGCCCAATTGGCGGTCGATTGCGGCCTGAGCCAGGTCATGATCGTCGACTGGAAGCGTTTTGAGCCGGAGGAGGCTCCTACGAACGTGCGTCACGTGCGCGTCGCCTGACCTGGCGACTGATGCCGCGCATTGTCTTCCTGTCCGTCTCGGGACAGGTGTTGGCGACTATTGCCGCTGAGCCAGGCGCGACGTTGATCGATCTCGCGCGCGCCCACGACATTCCCCTGCATTGGCGTTGCGGCCAAGGCACCTGCGGCACCTGCCGCGTCAAGATCCGTCATGTCCATCAACCACGCGTAGCGGACATCAGCCGCAAAGAACGTAATGTCCTCATCCGTCACGGCCTGCTGTCCGACGCCGCCGTGGTCGAAACGGCCATCGATGATGTGCCTGATCAATGGCGCTTGGCTTGCCACCTTGTTCTGGACGAGCGCGATTGGGAAGTGATGGTGCCGCCGCCGGCGGACTAGGACCTGTCTGCAAACTATTTGTGAACTGCGCTGGCCTGGCTAAAAATAGTTTGCAGACAGGCCCTATGCCATGGCGGAGAACCCTGAGCTCGCGCCGAGTTGGCCGATCGAGCCGACCAGCAAGGCTTGCACGGCGAAAGGCTCGCCCAGCGACAAGACCGACGCATATTGTGCCAGTGCCGAGATCTGGGAGCCGCTCAGATTCGCCGATTGGTCTGCGGTGCCGTTGCTCATCATGGCCAAGAGGTTGTTTAAGTTGAATGGGTCTTGATTGCTGCTGTATTGCACCAGCGTGTTCTCGCTTTGCACCAATTTCTGCAGTTGGCTGATGCTCTGCGGCAAAATGCCGTAGCCCGCGTTGGCGTACGCCCCCGACAGCGTGTTAAAGCCTTGTGCCGACTGCGACAGCAAACTGGCCGCGCCGCTTTGATCCAGATTGTAGGCGTATTGCAGCGTATTGCTGTTGAGCGTGAGCGTGCCAACCATGCCGACGGTTTGCGGCTGTTGGAATTGCACGCCCAGTTGACTCAGCGTTCTTAACGTGGAGCTGCCGTTGTTGAGCGTGGCCAGCGCTTGCGAATTCATGTTCATGGCCAGCTGTGAGGTGACGATATTGTTCTGCAGCGCGCCGCCTGACGCCAACAAGCCGTTGATGCTCGACTGAAACGTATTAAACGCCGAGGCCAGGCTTTGCGCGTTGCTGGAGAGCTGATTGAAGTCGACGCCGACCGAAACCACTGTCGAGCCGGTTTGCAGCAGGTTGGCGCTGACGTTGCTCGCTAGCGTCACCCCATAGTTGCTGCTGCTGGTCGAGCTGACGCCATTGACCGAATAGGCGGCATTGCCGCCGGATTGAACCAAGGTAAGATTTTTCCCCGCACCGCTCGCAGCGGTCGGATCGTAGGCCAACTGCGATAAACCGCCCATGTCGGTGTTGGTGCCGTCGCTATCGGCCACCGTAATGCTGAAATTCTTTTGCGCGCCGGTACTGCTGCTGGCAATGGACAGTGTATAGCCGCTGCCGTTTTGTAAAACGTTGGCGGTGACGCCGGCGCCGGAGGTGTTGATGGCGCTGGCAATGCTGTTCAGCGTGCCGTTGGTCACGGAAACGGTGACGGGCGACGTGCCGTCGCTGGTAAAGGTGTTGCCGCTCGAATTGTAGCTACCGGTCTGGATCGTCAGTGAGCCGCTGCCGATCACGGTGTTGGCCGGGTCGGCGACCGTGCCGCTTTGCACGGTTTGCGCTTGAGCCAGCTGCGAGACGGACAGGTTGTAGGTGCCGGCAATCGCGCCGCTTACGGCCGTAGGACTCGCGACGGAGGCATTGCTGCTGCTGGCGGTCAGCGGGTTGTTGGTATAGGCGATCTGCAGCAATGCGTACTGAAAATTGGACAGGCTCGACAATAGCTGTCCGTAGGCGGAAATCTCGGTCTGATAAGCACTGCTTTGCGACGCGCTGCTGGACCCGACCAATGCGCTGCTGGCGCCATTGAGTGTGCTGCCGAGCACGGTATATAGGCTGAATGGCGAAAAGAGCGGGGAGAAACCGTACAGCGAGTTCATGACCATGACCACTGTTGACAGTACTATCCCCAGCATAGGCCATGGTTTTGATTTTGCTTAATTAATGCCGCGATGACGGGTTAACTCACCAGGCTGGCGGCGACGTTGATCGACATGGCCAGCACGCTGGTATTGAACACAAAAGCCAGAATGGATTGCGCCAGCACGGCACGGCGCGCCGCACGGTTGCCTGGGGCGATATCGGCGGTCTGGGATGCCACGGCGATCGTGAAGGAAAAGTAGGCAAAATCCCAATAATCCGGCGTAGCGGGTCGGTCGGGAAACAGCAAGGGCCTCGCTTCTTCGCGCGCGCCATAGAACATATGCGCGTAGTGCATGGCAAACATGGTGGGCAAGAGCAGCCATGCCGCCAGCAGCGTGGCGCCCGCCAGCGCGAGGTGCGCGTCACGTGCCGTGCCGGTGAGCCCTTTGGCGCTGGCCAGCTCCAGGATGATGGCCAACAGGCTCATGACCATGCCGATGCTTACCGCGGTAAGCACCGCGACCGCGCCTTCATCCTCGAGCCGCGCGATATGGCGGATGCGCTCCGGTGTGGCGCGCAGCATCAGCTCCCATAAGGCCAGCAAATAAAACCAGCAGCCGCCATTCCACGCCAGCAGGGTTCGGTCCAGTGGCGCGGCGGCCGTTGGCGCGAATGTGCCAACGGCCAAAGCCAAGAACCCCGCCATGAGCAAGCGGGGGCGGGCGCGCAGTAGGGCGGTGAGCTTCATCGTCACAGGCCGCCGCGCCGCGCCGCCAGCAACGCGTGAATCCGGTGCATATGGCTGCGCTGGTTGTCGGGGTGCGCGATATCCACCCGCGACAGCAAGCGGTCGGCTTGTTGGCGGTAATCGTCGATGCGGCTGTCGTGCTGCCGCACCGCCGTCAGTAGCGCGCGGGCGCCGGCCTCGGCGTCGAAGTCGGGGTAGTAATAACCGACGTCGCGCAGATACGGGGAGTTGTGCACCAGCGGATAGCCGCCGTAAAGCACATCGTAATACAGATAGTTGAGGCCATTTTCCCACTGGTGCGAGACCACGATATCGGTGAAGCGCGCCAGGAACATCGGGATGCGATAGCGCGCCTCGAAAGTGACCTTCTTGTCTCGGTACAGGTCGGTGGCGGCGGCGAAGCCTTGAAAGCTCGGATGGGAGGTCAGGCCGCTGGTATTGGTGATGAATACGGCCTGCAACGCTTGGGGCGCCTGACGGTATGCGGCTTCGCAGATCAATAGCGGCGTGAGAAACGTTTTGACCACGTTGAGGTTGGGTTCGAACACCGCGACGCGTTTGCCGCCGGTCGCGTTCGGGCTATAGCCGAACGACAGATCCGGCTCGTTGCGGGCCAGGTTGGCAAGCTCCTGGCGGATAAAGCGCGAGCTCCAGATATGCGGCATGATGCGAACCGGTGCCCGCAGCGCCAGCTCCCAAAAGCTACGGCACATCTTTTCGTGTTGCGGCTGCGTCCAGATCTCGTCAAATACCGTGCCGTTGAAGGCGGAGCCGGACGGCAGATTGAAACAGATGCGCTCGGCATCCATGATGTAGTCGTTGCCGCAGCGGTAGGCCAACACGATGCCATGGCGACGGTGCACGGCCTCGGCTTGCTCCGGCTGCACTTGCGCCCCGCCTTCGATCAAGACGTCGAGTTGATCCGCCACCTCGGCGAAGCGCACCAGTGGCAGATCCGGCTCAGCCAGTCGCAGGGCGGGCGGTAGCGTGCCGGCATCGCCGCCGTTGATCAGCCAGATATTGCCGGCACCGGCCGATTTCAGCAGATAAAAAAGCAGCAGAACATTTTGCAGCGTGCCATTGGACCAGATCGAGCAACCGGGTTGATGGGTGGCGTACCAGGTGATACCGATGTTCGGCGCGTGGGCGGAAGCGCTCATCCGTCAGTTGCGCCTCAACCAGCCGAGCACCCCCCGCCACAGTCCCAGCGCGCCCAGAACGAGGCGGGCCAGCCGCCACAGTCCGCGCGGCGCACTGTTGCCCGAGCCCCATAGTCCCACGGCTTGCGGCATCAAGCGGCTTAGCGCGCCGACCAGCGACCAGTGCCGCTGCAGCAGCTGAATCTCCAGGCCCAATTGCAGGCGCAGCGCATCGCCTTTGATCAAGAGCAGCGTCTTGCGTTGTTCGCGTTCCTTGGCTGTCATCGTCAGTCCCGCAGGTTGAATAGCGTTTGGCAATCCTTGCGGATTTCCGTCAGCGTGACGTCAAAAGCCGGCGGTTGGTTTCTGAGCCGCATGACGAGCCGCCATAGCAGCGCCAGACAGATCAGCAGGGCGCCAAGCGCAATCCCGCCCAGCACCAGCGGCCTGGCGCCCACCGGCGTGATCACGACCACGAATAGGAGCCCAGCCATCAAGGCGACCAGGAGCGCGAAAAAAGCCAAAAATCCGAGCGCAAGCTGGCCTAGCAGCATTTCTTTCTGCTCGCGCGCCTCGATGGAAAACAGCTCGGCACGGACGAGCGCGAGCGAAATGAAACGGCCCAGTAACGCGCGTAGCGTTCCGGGCCGGGTGGAAGGCGCCGATGATTCAGTCATGAGATCAACGACGCGAGATGAGCATGCCGAGCAACAGACCGATGCCTGCGGCGATGCCGATCGACTTCCAGGGATTGTCGTGCACGTATTGGTCGGTGGCTTTTGCGGCTGCTTTGGCCTTGCCGGACAACGCGTGCTCGGCCTCGATGAGGCGGGTCTTGGCATGCGACAGATTGGCGCCGATGCGATTTTTCAGTTCGCGCAACTTTTCGCCACCCTCGTCGCCGGCGGTGCGCAACAGATCTTCCGTATTGGCGAGAACCTGCCGCACATCCTGCAACAATTGTTCATTTTCCGGTGCCACGCTTTGTTGGGACATTGCTTTTCTCCTTAGCGAACGAAAAAGGGCGCGAATTCACGCTGCCCACCATATCAGGCGGGCCGGCAGAGCGTCAAACGCTGTCCGCGCCATGCAGAACGTATGGGGGATAAAATCAATATAGTACGTTGGTCTGATGGTACGGCTGACCGGGATCAAACCGGCCGGTTTTGTTTTGTCTTATGCCTGTCCGGCGGAATAATATTATTTTTTATTCTTTTGTAGAATAAGTGTAAGCGTCTAGAGTAGAGTCCCTGATGCTTCTATCCACAGGAGAAACCGAGATGGTCAAGTGGTTCGCAGACAACTCCCAGTCGATTGGCAATACCCCGCTGGTTCGGCTCAACCGTATCGCCGACGGCGCTCAGGCAATCATCCTGGCAAAAATCGAAGGCCGTAACCCGGCATATTCGGTCAAGTGCCGCATCGGCGCGGCAATGATCTGGGATGCGGAGAAACGCGGGCTGCTGGGCCCGGGCAAGGAATTGATCGAACCGACCAGCGGCAATACCGGCATCGCGCTGGCTTTTGTGGCCGCCGCGCGCGGTATTCCGCTGACGCTAACCATGCCGGAAACCATGAGCATTGAACGCCGCAAGCTACTGCTGTCGTTCGGCGCCAAATTGATCCTGACCGAAGGCGCGCGCGGCATGCCCGGCGCCATCGCCCGCGCGGAAGAGATCGCCGCCTCCGAGCCTGGCCGCTATGTGCTGCTGCAACAGTTCAAAAACCCCGCCAACCCCGCTATCCATGAGGAGACGACCGGGCCGGAAATCTGGGATGCCACCGGCGGCGAGGTCGATATCTTCGTTTCCGGCGTCGGTACCGGCGGCACAATCACCGGCGTGTCACGTTATTTGAAGCGTACTCGCGGCAAAGCCGTGCGTTCGGTGGCGGTCGAGCCGGCGGCAAGCCCTGTGCTGAGTCAAGCGCGCGCGGGCGAGCCACTCAAGCCTGGTCCGCACAAGATCCAAGGGATTGGCGCGGGCTTTGTGCCGGACGTGCTGGACCTGTCGCTGGTCGACGAGATCGAGCAAGTCAGCAATGAAGAAGCGGTTGCCTATGCGCGCCGGCTGGCGAAAGAAGAGGGGGTGTTGTCCGGTATTTCCAGCGGCGCGGCGGTTGCCGTGGCAGCACGCTTGGCCAAGCTGCCGGAAAATGCCGGCAAGACGATCGTGGTCGTCCTGCCCGACTCGGGCGAGCGTTATTTGAGTTCGGTGCTGTTCGAGGGGGTGTTCGACGCCGCCGGTTTGCCAGTCGAGTCCATTTAAGCAAAAAACGGGGGCACTTTGGTGCCCCCGTTTTCATTCCACCCGCAAGGCATCAGGTTTCATCGTCGGAAGCGGAGCGAATCATCAGCGCCGGAATCGTGGTGGCGCGCAGCAACCCTTCGGCAACACTGCCTAACAGCAGCCGCTTGAGCCCCGTCCATCCATGGGTGTTCATGACAATCAGGTCAGCCTGCCACGCCTTTGCGTCTTCCGCTAAGACGTTGGGAATCTTATCGACCCAATTCTTGATGACCTTGCACTCCGATTCGACGCCGTAGGACTGCGCCAACTCCTTGGCCTGCAACAGGATCTCGCTCTGTTCGTCGGCGATCTGTTGCATGTCGGTGTTGGGAACGAAGTCGGTATTGCCCCATCCTGGCTGATTCATGTTGGCGACGTGCGCGATGCGCACTTTACCGCCATTCAGTTTGGCCAGCTTGCAGGCTTCGGTCAGGGCGAGGAACGACGCCTCGCTATTGTCCACTGGAACAAAAATACGCTGATACATAGTATCTCTCCCGAGAGTGCGCATCTCAATCCATCGCCGGTCATGGCGTAATGCCATGTGACTACCATACACCGGTGCAGCGAATGGGACAAATCGGCCGTCTTGCGCGCCCTTAACGGGCGCCCGCCTGCCGAATCAAATCGGCAAACTGCGTTTGTTGTTCGATTTGGCGCAAGATATTCCCGCAGACCAGGTCGCATAGCGCATAAACGCTCGGGTCATTGATGCGGTAATAGACGCTGGTGCCTCGGCTTTCGCGCATGACAAGCCCATGCTTGGCCAACACCGACAAATGCTTGGAGACATTGGCCAGCGTGCAGGCGCAAATCTGCGCCAACTCGCCGACATTGCGCTCGCCCGAGCGCAGTTCGTTGAGAATTTTCAATCGGGTGGGTTCGGCCAGCGTCTGAAAATACTGGGCAACTTGCTCCAGCGCTTGGTCGGGTAATTGGGCCATCGAACGGTTCCTTCCTGTCGGGCTGCGGACAGTCCCTTTGTTAAATGGTTAGTTAAATAATAAATCACGCGGTAGCGGTGCACAATCGACAAAGACCCCATCGTCCGAATGCTTTTTCATCGAATCTGACATACAAAGAGGTATCCGTCGCCGCCGCCGCCATCGAGGTGCGCAATGCGTTTTCCCTTACGATTTGCCGTGATCTACGGCGCCATGTCCGGGCTATTGTTGCTGAGCCTTGATCTTGGCTGGGGCGGTTCGCTTTTTTCGCATGGCGCGGCGATGTTCGGCAGCGGCTATATCGCCGTTTCGACCGGGCTATGGTGGTGGCTGTTGCGAGGCGAACAGCGCCGAGGCGAACAGCGGCAGGCACAATTGATCAACGATGCCATCCACGATGCGCTGACCCAACTGACCAATCGGCGGGCCTTTCTGCAAAATTTTGAAGCCGCCATCCATCGTTCTCAGCGCAATCAAACGCGGCTGGGCCTCGCCTTCATTGATCTGGACGGCTTCAAAATGGTCAACGACATCTATGGCCATGGCGCGGGAGACCTGTTGTTGGTTGCGGTGGCGCAGCGCTTGTCGGAAACCGTGCGCAAGGGGGATTTGGTTGCCCGGGTCGGCGGCGACGAGTTCGTGGTGCTGGTCGAGCCGGATCAAGGCGAAAGCTGCGCGGCACTGGCGCAGCGGCTATTGCGCGCGTTCCAGGTTCCGTTCGAGGTGGAAGGACGCCAGATCGGCGTCTCGTTGAGCATCGGCCTGGCGTTCTGCCCCGATCATGGTCAAGAGGCGTCGTCGCTCTTGAGCGCCGCGGATCTCGCCATGTACCAGGTGAAAAAAAATGGGCGTAACGGCTATATGGTGGCGAGTGGGGCGGCCCAGCCGCACCTGGAGGCCACCTCATCCTAGGGGGTGTTTGCAGACCGGCCCTAGGGCCTGTCTGCAAACTATTTGTGAACTGCGCTGGCCTGGCAAACGGCCAGATGCTAGGCGGGGGGCGCAGGCCTTAGTCATTCTAAGGCCAAGCCGCCCAACGACGCAGATGGCCGTTTGACAGGTCAGCCCTTCGGGGCCGGCATCTGCCGGCGCATCGCGTTGTCGCTTGCCCCTGGCAGTGAATGACACTGCGGCGGGGCGCTCTCCTCGCGCTGCATCCGGCGGACACCGGCCGCAGCCGCAAATAGTTTGCAGACAGGCCCTAGCCCCCCGTTTTGGCCATGATGCGCATGATCTTGCCGGGAGCCTCGACGAATTCGTGCCTTTCCGGCTTCAGCTCGATTGCCGCGCGAATTGCCTGCTCCAAATCGTCGTCGCTGACGCCGGCGCGCAGCAGCGGACGTAACGCATAGCTGGCCTCCTGTCCCAGGCAGAGATACAGCGTGCCGTCCACCGATAGCCGTACACGGTTGCAGGTGGCGCAAAAATGCTGGGACAACGGTGTGATCAGCCCCAGGGTAAAACCGCCGTCGTGCGATCGCCAATAGCGGGCAGGCCCGGCACCCAAGGGCGCCGCCGACGGCGTCAGCGCATGACGTCGCGCCAGATGGTCCACGATGGGCGCAAGATCGGGCGAGTGGCTCGCCTGGCCTGTGGGCCCCATCGGCATCGCCTCGATCAGCCGCAAGATAAACCCATGTTCGATGCAAAACGCCACCATGGCTTCGATATCGCCATCGTTGACGCCGGCAATCGGCACCATATTGATTTTGATGGCGTCGAACCCCGCCGCCTTGGCCGCCGCGAGGCCTTCCAACACAGCAGCCATGCTATCGGCGCCGCTCATGGCGCGCACGCCGTCGGCGCGCAACGAATCCAGGCTGACGTTGAGCCGGCGCACGCCGGCTTGACGCAACGGTTCGGCGAACCGGCCCAGTTGCGTGCCGTTGGTGCTGATGGACAGATCGGCGATGCCCGGCAATGCCGCAAGGCGTGCGGCCAGATCGGGTAGTTGGTGGCGCAGTAGCGGCTCGCCGCCGGTTAGGCGTATGTGATGCGTCCCCATGCGCGCGAACAGTCCCACCACGCGGGTTATTTCATCAAAAGTCAGCCAGTGCGCCGGCGTCTCGAAGTCCTTGAAGCCTTTAGGGATGCAATACTGGCAGCGCAGATCGCAGCGATCAGTCACCGAGACACGCAGATAATCGATAGTGCGGCCAAAACGATCGCTCAGCATAAGGGGCACCATAAGTTTATCTGATGATATTTTAGATGATTAGCATTTGCAGTTGTATACGGCTAAGGCAAAATACAGATCCTGTCTGAAAAGGATGCGGGATGAAGCTATTCGAAGAATTCAAAACTTTCGCCATGCGGGGCAATGTGGTCGATCTGGCCGTCGGTGTCGTGGTCGGCGGCGCATTCGGTACGATCGTCAAATCGCTGGTCGACGACGTCATCATGCCGCCGATCGGCTTATTGATCGGCAATGTGGATTTCACCAACCTGTTTTTCGTACTCAAACAAGGCACGAAGCAAGCCGGCCCCTATGTATCGCTGGCCGCGGCCAAGCAAGCCGGCGCGGTCACGCTGAATATCGGCCTGTTCGTCAACGCGATGGTGAGCTTCACCATCGTGGCGTTTGCCATTTTTCTGCTGCTCAAGTTGATCAACCGGCTTAAGCGCGAAGAGGCGTCGCAGCAGGCCTTGCCGCAAACCAAAACGTGCGACTTCTGTAAATCCGAGGTGCACGTCGAGGCCTCGCGCTGTCCGCATTGCACCTCTCAGCTCGGCTGATGGCCTCTAGGGCCAGGCCCTAGGCGGCTCGCCGACGTAGTGCGCGCGCGGACGTATCGGCCCCCCGCTCGCGCGCTGTTCCAAGATGTGCGCAATCCAGCCGACACAACGACCGAGCGCGAATAAGCCAAAAGCCGCGCCACGGGGCAGGGCGAGCGCGCGGCTTAGCGCCACGAGCGCGAAATCCAGCGAAGGCGAGAGTCCCGTCAGGCTCGACATGGCGTTGACGATGGCCTCGGCGATCGGGTCGTGGGGCAGTCCCGCCAGGATTTGAGCGGCGCGCGGGTCGCCCTGCGGATAGAGCGGATGTCCGAATCCCTCAATGGCGTCGCCTCGCGCCAGGCGGGCGCGCAGCACCTCGGCGGCATCACTGGCCGATATCTCGTTGAACAGCGCCGCCACCCGTGCCGTGGCACCGCCGTGCCGTGGCCCGGACAACGTGGCGAGCGCCGCGATCAGTGCCGCTCGGGTGCTGGCGCCGGTTGCGGCGGTACAGCGGGCGGCAAAGCTTGACGGATTGAGCTCATGGTCGGCGCACAGCACCAGCGCCATCCGCAATCGATCCGCTTGCCATTCATCAAGTTGCCATGCCCGCGCGCACAGGTGATGGATGGGCAGGCCCGCGTCCTGTCGACCGCAAACGCCGAACGCCATGGCGCGCAATGCGGCACCGCTGCGTTCGGCCTGCCGCGCATCGCTTCCTGGCCCCACATCCTCTTCCAGCCGCTCGCTCACGTGAACAAAGCGGTTTAGCAGCCACTCGGGCGAGTCTTGCCGCGCCAAGCCCTCGTCCGGCCAAGGGCTGTCGCGGCGCAAGGCGCTCTGCGGCAGTTGCCACAGCAGGGCTGCCGTCTCCTCCAGGCTTGCCTCGCGCGCTAATGTCGCGGCGTTCTGGCCACGGTAATACAGCCGTCCTTGATCGATCAGCGTAATGGCCGAGGGCATCACTGGCAGGCCCCAGTCGAGCGTGGCCTGGGCCACCGCACGCGGCGCGCGCCCTTGTTGGCGCGAGGCTTTTAGCGCCATGACCTCGTGCGCCGGATAGCGCCGTTCGCGCGGGGTGTCCCCCGTCTCGGTGGTCAATAATCCGCGGCTGACATAGGCGTAGAGCGTCTGCCGCGTCACTCCCAGCAACTCGGCGGCTTCTTGAGCGGTTAACGTCTGCGCCATGGCGTGTCCCAATAGGTTGATTAATTCAATCAATATTGACTATATATCTGCAATGCATAAAGTGAAAGCATCTCGTCACGGAGTTTTTGCTATGCAGCATGTTTCTTCGACACGATTCGAGCAATCGGAATGGTTCTTGCAACAAGCCTGGGCGGCCTTGCGCGGCGCGTCCGCGCGCTGTGCCGCCGTGCGCTTTGGTGAAGACGGCGCGCTACCTTCGGTTTTTGCCACGAGCGACCTGGCTGCGGGCAGTGTCGCCGTCGCCGCGTTGGCGTTGGCGGAGTGGCGCGCGCAGGTCGTTGGCCTGCCCGAAGCGGTCGTGGTGGACCGCCGTTTAGCCTCCCTGTGGTTCGCCAGTTCGCTACGGCCGATAGGATGGGCCTTGCCGCCGGTTTGGGACGCCGTGGCGGGCGACTATCTCGCCCAGGACGGCTGGATTCGCTTGCATACCAACGCACCGCATCACCGGCAGGCGGCGTTGGCGGTACTGGGCGTCGCCGGGGAGCGCGAAGCCGTGGCGCGCGCGGTGCGAGGCTGGTCTGCCGACGCGCTGGAATCCGCGGTGGTGGCGGCCGGGGGATGTGCCGCCGTGATGCGCGACCACGCGGCGTGGCTGCGCCACCCTCAAGGGCGGGCGGTGGCTGACGCGCCGCTGGTGTCGGTGCGGCGCTTCGATGCCGCTGTCGCGCCGCGCCATCCGGCGGGGGATGTCTCGCGGCCATTGGCGGGGATACGGGTGCTGGATCTGACGCGCATCATTGCCGGGCCGGTGGCGACCCGTTTCCTGGCCGCAGCGGGCGCCGACGTGCTGCGCATCGATCCGCCGCGCTGGGAGGAGCCTGGCGCCGAACAGGAACTGACAGTCGGCAAGCGCACCGCACGGTTGGATTTGAAAACAACAGAGGGGTTGTCCACGCTCACCGCGTTGCTGGCCGACGCGGATGTGCTGATTCATGGTTACCGCAGCGATGCGCTCGATCGGCTCGGCTTGGACGAGGCGAGCCGGCGCGCAATCAACCCGTCTTTGGTCGAGGTGGCGCTGGATGCCTATGGCTGGGAGGGGCCTTGGGCGATGCGGCGAGGCTTCGATAGCTTGGTGCAAATGAGCTGCGGCATCGCCGAGGCCGGCATGCGCGTATGGGGGCGGGACCGTCCCACTCCTTTGCCGGTGCAGGCGCTGGACCATGCCGCCGGCTATCTGGTCGCAGCGGCGGCGCTGCGCGGCCTCACCGAGCAGCAGCGTGACGGACATGGGTGGCTGGCCCGCACGTCATTGGCGCGGGTGGCCGAGTGGTTGCAGTCGGCAGGGCAAAAAACGGGCGATCTGGCGGCATTTTCCAGCGAAACCGCATTGGATCTGACGCCGGCGCAAGAGATGACCGGCTGGGGGCCGGCGCGGCGATTACGCATGCCAGCGGCCCTGCCGGATATCCAATGGTGTGCCATGCCGCCGGCTCGCCCCTTGGGGAGCGATCAGCCAGTCTGGCCGGCCATGAGCCCCTGCAGCCAGTCGATGAATAGCTGAACGCGGCGCGGCACATGACGCCGATGCGGATAAACCGCCCAAATCGGCATCGGCGACGGATGCCAGTCGGCCAGGACTTCCACCAGCGCGCCAGTGGCAATCAATTTATCGACGTCGTGCGCCGGTATCTGGATGAGCCCCATGCCGGCCAGCGCGCAGGCGACATACATCTCGGCGCTATCGACCGTCACCCGCCCTGGCAGGTCGAGATGATGCTCGCGGCCCGCTTGCTGCCAGCTCCACGGGCTGACCTTGCCGGATGGCGATACGGCATAGTTGACCATCCAGTGCCGCGATAAGTCGCTGGGGTGCTGCGGTGTGCCATGCTGCGCCAAATAACCAGGGCTCGCGCAATTGATCATCGCCATTTCGCCCAGGGGCCGCGCGACCAGCGAGCTGTCGACCAGTGCGCCGACGCGTAACACGCAGTCGACGCCTTCGCGTACCAGGTCGACTTGCCGATCGCTGCTGCCTAGCTCCAGCGTCAGTTCGGGATGGTCGGCCAAAAAACTAGGCAGCGCAGGCGCCAGTACGTTGCGGGCAAATCGGCTGGGCGCTTCCACTTTCAACCGACCGGTTAGCGGCGCCTCGCCACTGGCGAAGTGGCCTTGAAGCTCGTCTAGTTCAACGAGCAACTGCCTGCACCGCTCCAGCGCCGTTTCGCCATCCCGCGATAATTGCACCCGGCGCGTGGTGCGGTGGAACAGCCGAGTGGCCCACTCAGCCTCCAGTTGTTGAATGGCGGCGGAGACGGTGGCGCGCGGCAGCGCCAGGCTATCCGCCGTGCGCGTGAAGCTCCCCGTTTCCGCCACGCGGACAAATACGCGCATGGCATCGAGTCGGTCCATGGGCTCCCTTCTTGTCTGACTGATTGTGTCGTTTATTTGGATTATTGTTGGTGATTTGAATATCTCATAAAGGTATTGTTACCTAAATGGGTTGCTTGCAACACTAAAACAGCAAGGAGGGCACGATGGGGCGAGGGCGATTGGAGGCGTTCAGCGATGGGGTGTTGGCCATCATCATCACCATCATGGTGCTGGCGCTCAAAGTGCCGGAGCAAAGCGGGTTGGCGGCGCTTAATGCCTTGTGGCCGGTATTGGCCAGCTATGTATTAAGTTTCGTCTACGTCGGCATCTACTGGAACAATCATCACCATTTGGTTCACGCCGTGCATCAGGTGAACGGCAGGATCATGTGGGCCAACCTGCACCTGCTGTTCTGGTTGTCGCTGTTGCCGTTCATGACGGCCTGGGCCGGGCAGAGCGGGTTCGCCGCCACGCCGATGATGCTGTATGGCCTCGTGTTGTTCATGGCGGGCGTGGCTTACTGGCTGTTGTTGCACAGCATTCTCGCCAGCGCAGGCTGCGACTCCGTCCTGGCGCGCGAAGTCGGTCACGACGGCAAGGGCATGGCTTCACAAGTGCTCTATCTGTTTGGGATAGGGTTGTCATGGCTGCATCCGTGGGCGGGCGGGCTGCTCTACGGCGCTGTGGCGTTGCTGTGGCTGGTGCCTGACCGGCGCATCGAGCGCGCTTTGGCGCGCGATGCCGGCACGGAACCCGCTGCGCGGAATGGGGGGCGCTCTGTCTAGGGGGGGGGCTATGGATGCATCTGGGCTGAATGCATATCAAGCGGTAGAATAAACGCGTATATAACTCGTTCTAGGCAAGGTGTATGCAAGGCTATCAGCTGACGTTTTTCAGTCCGGATGACCGATTGGTGCATGGCCGGCCGCTGGCGCAGTGGTTGCTCGAACAGGTGCGTGATGTCGGCGTGCGCGGCGCAACGCTGATCGGCGCCGACGAAGGCTTCGGTCGTGACGGCCGCATCCATGCCAGTCACTTTTTCGAACTTTCCGGCCGGCCGCAGGAGATTACCATGGCACTGTCGCAAGAGGAGGTGGATGCCGTTTTCGCCTTGCTGGCGGACCATGGCGTCGACGTGTTCTACGCACTGACGCCGATCGAGTACGGTATGTCGTCGCAACGCGGACAGTGAGCCTGCGCATGCATTTGGTCCATTACGCTCGGGCGATCCTTGCCGGCGAAATCGCGCATTGCGACAAAAAGACCGAAGCGTGGCGCGACCAGGGGTTTGATGTCGAGCGCGAGACCGCGTCGTACCGCTTCGACGATGGCGTGGTTATCCGCCGAACCGTGGAGCGCGACCGGTTTCCCAGCGAGTTGGCCTGCGCCGAATGTTGGATTACCTATGAAGTGCTGACGCAGGGCGCCGAGACGGTGATTCCGGCGAATAAAACATTCGGCAACGCCTGCCGCGAGACGTTTTGGCTACGGTACCATCTGGCCGGCGACTGACGGCTGACGCAAACGGATGAGGCGCTGATTGGCCGAGCCTCGCCAAGGCAGCGTCGTCGGCTGGTCTTGATGGAAGCGGCCGTCTATCAGCACATCCACCCATTGCAGAATCGGCAGGTCGCGCACCGCGGCATGCTCGTAACCGGTCCACAGCCAAATATCCTTGTCCGGGTAGCGCGCCTTGAACCGCTGGCAGAGATCCAGAATGGCCGGGCGATTGTGCGGAAAAAGCGGATCGCCGCCGCTCAAGCTCAAGCCGTCGTGACGAGCGCACAGATCCAGAATTTTGTCGCGCACCGCCTCGGTAAATGGCGAACCGGCCTTACGGTTCCAAGTCGAGCGGTTGTAGCAGCCCGGGCAGGCGTGCAGGCAGCCGGTGACGAACAGCGTCAACCGGATGCCTTCGCCGTTTACCAGGTCGTCGGTGTAGTAGCGGTCGTAATTCATGCCACCGAGGGGGTCGCCAAGTGTTTTACCCGGCGCATCACTTCTTTCTGCTTGCCGGCGTTGAAGGGGCGCGCGTTCGGACTGCCCAAGTAGCCGCACACCCGCCGCGTCACCGACAGCGAGGCGCTGTCGCGGTTGCCGCACTGCGGGCAGGTGAATCCTTCCGCCGTGGCCTGCGCTTCGCCCATGAAGCCGCATTCGCCGCAGGAGTCGACCGGCGTGTTGGTGCCAAAGTAGGGGACGTGCTCGACCGCGTAATCCCAAATCCGCTCCAAGGCCTTGAGGTTATGCTGCATATTGGGCAGCTCGACGTAGCTGATGTGGCCGCCGCTGGCGAGCTCGGCGTAGCCCTGCTCGAAATCGACTTTCTCGAACGGGTTGACCTTGCGTTGCACGTCCAGGTGGAACGAGTTGGTGTAATAGCCCTTGTCGGTGATCTCCGGCACCATGCCGAAGCGGGCCTGGTCGAGTTTGCAGAATCGGTGGCAGAGCGATTCGCTCGGCGTGGAGTAAAGCGAGAAACCAAATCCGGTTTCCTGGCGCCATGCTTTGGTCGCCTCGCTCATGCGGCGCACGACGCCATGCAGGAAGTCTTGCGACGCTTTGTCGTCGGCGGGGTGGCCGCCGAACAGCACTGTGCCGACTTCGTGCAGACCGATATAGCCGAGCGAAATCGAGGCGCGGCCGTCTTTAAACAGCATCATGATGTCGTCGTCCGGCGCGAGCCGGGTGCCGAAGGCGCCTTCGGTGTACAGAATCGGCGCGATGTTGGCTTTGACGCCTTCCAGTCGGGTGATGCGCGTCATCAGCGCACGGAAGCACAACGCCAACCGCTCGTCGAGCAAGCGCATGAAGTGCTCGCGGTCGCCTGCGCTTTCCAGCGCGATGCGAGGCAGGTTCAAACTCACCACGCCCAAGTTGTTACGGCCATCGAGCACTTCCTGCCCGGATGGGTCATGCCAAGCCGAGAGGAAGCTACGACACCCCATGGGCGATACCGGCACGCTCGAACCGGTGATCTGGCGATTGAGGCGGGCGGAGATGATATCCGGGTACATGCGTTTGGACGCGCACTCCAAGGCCAGTTGCTTGAGGTCGTAGTTGGGATCTTGCGGCCGCAGATTGATGCCTTCGTCCAGGAACATCACCAGCTTGGGGAATACCGGCGTCACGCCTTCCTTGCCCAGGCCGCGGATGCGCACGCGCAAAATAGCCTCCTGGATGGCGCGCGCCTGCCAGCTCGTGCCCATGCCGAAGGAGAACGTCACGAACGGCTGCTGGCCGTTGGAGCTGAAGAGCGTATTGATCTCGTATTCGCACGCCTGAATGCCGTCGTAGGTTTCCTTCTCGGTGCGCTCGCGCGCATAGCGTTCCGGCTCGGGAATCCGATACTGCTGGGCGATGACCAGATTCTTTTCGTAGCTTTTCTGAACGTACGGCGCCAGGGTCTGATCGATGTTGGGGATGGTGGTGCCGCCATACTGGTGGCTTGCCACCTGGGCGATGATCTGGGCGGTCACGGCGCAGGCCACGCCGACCGACTTCGGGCTCTCGATCTTGGCGTTGCCGAGACGGAAGCCATTTTGCAGCATGCCCTGCAGGTCGACGAGACAGCAGTTGGTGAACGGCAGAAAAGGCGAATAATCCAAGTCGTGATAGTGGATGTCGCCACTTTGATGTGCGCTCAGAATGTCCTTGGGCAGGAAGGTGCTGGCGAATTGCCGCGAGACGATCCCCGCCATCAGGTCGCGCATCACCGGGAAAACGTTGGCGTCCTTATTGGCGTTTTCGGTGGTGGCTTCCTCGTCGGTCTTATGAACGAGCCCCATCAGCTTGGCATGCAGCGCCGACCCTTGCGCGCGGATCGTGTCTCGTTCGTGACGATACTCGATGTAGACGCGGGCAACATCGGGATAGTGACGCATGAGCGCGTCTTCGACGCTTTGCTGCAAGGTGGGGATATCGATCAATGTGTGCGGCTGAGCACGGCAGGCGAGTTCGATTTCATCGGCGATACGACCGGCCAGTTCTCGCGGCGTCGGATACCCGGCGGCCTTGGCGGCACGCAGGCAGGCATCGGCAATTTTGCTGGCATCGTAGGGAACAATGGCGCCATCGCGCTTTTTGACCTGAAGCATGTACGGATTCTCTTGTTTTGCTGTTTTGTGCGCCGTTGGTCCGCCGCGGCGGTTGGCGCGGGATTCTGAGGCCGTACTCTAGGCCAAATCGTCGCCATGTGGGAAAGAAAATTTGCAAAATGTAGAGTCCATGTTTGCGTTCAATCAAGATATAGTGTTTTTCGCCGCGAGCGCCCGGCAGGTGCCTCAAACGAAAGAAATGAGGTGGCGCGTTTTGGGTATCATGAACACCTTAACTGCCCGCGTGCGGCGGGCGAGCCAATAGGAACAGCAAAATGTTTACCGGGATTGTGCAGGGCACGGGCGAGTTGGTCGCCCTGGAGGAAAAGCAAAATTTCCGCCGTCACGTCATCCGCATGGCGCCGGAAATGCTCGAGGGTTTGGTGCCGGGGGCGTCGGTGGCGCACAACGGCTGCTGCTTGACGGTGACTTCGGTCGAGGGCGACCGCGTCGCCTTCGACTTGATGCAGGAAACGCTGCGCGTCACCAATCTGGGCGCGTTGCGCCTGGGCGATCGCGTCAATCTTGAACGTGCCGCGCGCTTTGGCGACGAAATCGGCGGCCATGCCATGTCCGGCCATATCTTCTGCCAGGCGACGGTCGTCGACGTTGTGCGTTCGGCGGACAATCTCACCCTGTGGTTCGAGTTGCCGCTTGAGGCCATGAAATACGTATTGACCAAGGGGTATATCGGCGTCGATGGCGCCAGCCTGACGATCGGCGCGGTCGAGGCGCGGCGTTTTTGCGTGCATCTGATTCCCGAAACCCTGCAGCGCACCACGCTTGGCGCGCGTGCACCGGGAGAGCGGGTGAACATCGAAATCGACCCTCAAACCCAAGCGATTGTCGATACCGTCGAGCGGGTTTTGGCTCGGCAACAATCCCAAGAGAACGTATAAAAAAGGATAACTCGCATGGCAATCTCCATGGTGGAAGATATCGTCGCCGACATCAAAGCCGGCAAAATGGTCATCCTGGTCGATGCGGAGGATCGCGAGAACGAGGGCGATCTGGTCATGGCGGCCGAGTTCGTGACGCCCGAGGCGATCAATTTCATGGCCAAGTTCGGCCGCGGCCTCATTTGCCTGACACTAAGCGCCGAACGTTGCCAACAGCTGAACTTGCCGTTGATGGTCAGCCGCAACGGCGCCTCGCACGGCACGAACTTTACCGTATCCATCGAGGCGGCGACCGGCGTGACCACCGGCATTTCCGCCGCCGATCGCGCCCGCACGGTGCAGGTGGCGGTGGCGCACAACGCACGCCCCGCCGATCTCGTGCAGCCTGGACACATTTTCCCGCTGATGGCGCAGCCCGGCGGCGTGCTGGTGCGCGCCGGCCATACCGAAGCCGGCTGCGATCTGGCGCAACTGGCCGGTTTGACGCCGGCGTCGGTCATCTGCGAGATCATGAATGACGATGGCACCATGGCCCGCCTGCCGGAGCTCATGGCGTTCGCGGCCGAACATGGCATCCGCATCGGTACGATCTCCGATTTGATTCACTACCGCAGCCGCACCGAAAGCGTGGTCGAACGCGTTGGCCAACGCGCCGTCGACACCCCGTTCGGCAGTTTCGATCTGCATGTTTTCCGTGACGTGCTGACGCATGCCACGCATTTGGCGCTGGTGAAGGGGGAGCCCGCTTGCGCGCACGAGACGCCGGTGCGCGTGCACGAGCCGCTATCGGTCATGGATCTGCTCGATCCGCTGTCCGGCCCCCATTCCTGGACGGTGCCTAACGCGCTGGAATATATCGAAGAGCAGGGGTGCGGCGTGGTGATCTTGCTGCACCGCGCCGAAACCAGCGAGGATTTGCTTGCGCGCGCGTGGCCTCAGGGCACGCCGGACCCGCAGACCTGGGATAGCAAGACCTTTGGCATCGGCGCGCAAATTCTCAAAACGATCGGCGTGGGCAAGATGCGCCTGATGTCCTCGCCCCGTCCATTGCCGAGCATGGCCGGGTTCGATCTGGAAGTGACGGGCTTCTGTCAGCCGCAACACGGCATGACGGAAATGGATTAAAATGGATTGTTCTGCGCATAGAACACGAGGTTGAACATGCTGGAAAGCATCCATCGCATCGCCCCGAACCTGACCGGCAGCGGCCTGAAGGTCGGCATCGCCATGAGCCGCTTCAACGAAAACGTCTGCTGCGGACTGCGCGATGCCTGCCTGGATGAGTTGGCGGTATTGGGCGTCGCTCCGGCCGATGTGACGTTGGCGACGGTGCCGGGCGCGTTGGAAATCCCCCTGACGCTGCAGACCATGGCGAAGAGCGGCCGTTTTGACGCGCTCATCGCGCTAGGCGCGGTTATCCGCGGCGAAACGTATCATTTCGAGCTGGTCTCCAACGAAGCCGGCAGTGGACTCACCCGCATTGGCCTAGATAGCGGCATTCCCGTGGCCAACGCCGTGCTGACCACCGAAAATGACGAGCAAGCCGAAGTGCGCATGCTGGAAAAAGGCCGCGACGCCGCGCGCGTGGCGGTGGAAATGGCTCGGCTGCAGCAGGCGCTGCGCTGAGAACGTGTAGGTCATAGACAAGGCCGTCGGCGGGTAACGCGGACGGCTTCGTTCTTTACAAGGAATTGCATTGATGAAAACTGCCCGTCGCCGTGCGCGCGAATTCGTGGTCCAGGGGCTGTATGAATGGACGATGAATCCGGATCGTGCCGCCAGCACGATCGAAAAGCACTTGCGCGAAAATGAATATTTCGCCAAGGCGGACGAAACCCTGTTTCGCTCCCTGATGTACGGCGTTCTGAAAGATGCCGCTCAACTATCCGCTCTGGTTGCTCGTTACTATGAACGCGCCCCGGAGGATGTCAGCCCGATCGAACGCGCAGTATTGCTGATGGCGGCTTTCGAGCTGACGCAGCATTTGGAAACGCCTTATCCGGTCATCATCAACGAAGCGATCGAGATTACCAAGACATTCGGCGGCACCGATGGACATAAGTTCGTCAATGGCGTGCTGGACAAGCTGGCGGCCCAAGTCCGCGAAGAAGAGGCGGCACGCCGCTCGTAGTGATCGCGGTTCCGTCGCGCTGAGGGGCCGCCTGCAACCCTTTTAATGCCACCCGCCTTTGGGCGGGTGTTTTTACATCATCCTGGCCATGAACGAATTTGACTTGATTCGCCGCTATTTCACGACACCAGACCCCGATGGGCAAGTCGTGTTGGGCATCGGCGACGATGCGGCCATCCTGCGGCCAAGCCCGGGGGGCGACGTGCACGTCTCGGTCGACACCCTGGTCAGCGGGCGTCACTTCTTTGCCGATGTCGCGCCGGCGGCGCTGGGGCACAAGACGCTCGCCGTCAATCTGTCGGATATGGCCGCCATGGGAGCGCGCCCCCGGTGGGCGTTGCTGGCGTTGACGCTGCCGCAGGTGGATGAAGATTGGCTTTCGGCCTTTGCCTCCGGCCTGTTCGCCCTCGCGCGCGCGCATGATGTGGCATTGATTGGCGGGGATACCACGCGTGGTCCGTTGACCTTGTCGGTGACCGTGATGGGGGAGACCCCCGTAGGGACGGCCTTATGCCGCCACGGCGCACGCGCTGGCGACGATGTTTGGGTGAGCGGCCGGCTGGGGCTGGCCGCGCTGGCGTTGCGGCATCGGCGGCTGGACGAGCCGCCCCCCGCGGATGTGTTGGCCGATTGCCGCACACAACTGGAGTGGCCGCAGCCGCGCGTGGCGCTGGGGCAGGCGTTGCTGCCACTGGCACATGCCTGCATCGATGTTTCCGATGGCTTGATGGCGGACCTCGGCCACATTTTGACGCGCTCAGGGGTGAACGCTGAAATTTGGTTCGACACGCTGCCGACGCATCCGTGGATGGCTGCGCGGCGCTTGGCGCTGGCCGATTGCTTGGCAGCGGGCGGCGACGACTACGAGCTGTGCTTCACCGCCCCCGTCGCCGTGCGCGACGACATCGCCGCGCTGTCGGCCCTTTGTCCGGTGACGCGCATTGGCCGGGTGTTGCCCGAACCGGGGCCTGCTCGGCTCTTGGATGCGTCCGGTAACGACATTCATTTGGGGAGTAGTGGATTTGACCACTTTCAAGATCAAGCCTGACCTGAAGTTCATCACCAGCCACCCGGCTTATTTCATCGCCTTTGGTTTCGGCAGTGGGCTCATTCCCTGGGCACCGGGCACCTTCGGCACTTTGGCGGCGTACCCGTGCTACTGGCTGCTGCGGCTGGCGGGCATCGACGGCTTGTGGTTGGCATTGCTGTGCCTGCCGCTGTTTCTGCTCGGCGTCTATGTCAGCGAAAAAACCGATCGCGCGCTGGGCGTGCACGATCACGGCGGCGCCAACTTCGATGAAGTGGTGGCCATGCTGCTGATTCTATCGGTGACGCCGGCGAATTGGCTTGCCTGGATCATCGCGTTCGCGGCATTCCGCTTGTTCGACATCGCCAAACCCTGGCCGATTCGCTGGATTGACGAGCGCGTCCATGGCGGTTTGGGCGTGATGCTGGACGACATCGCCGCCGCGATACCTTGCATGTTGTTGATGTGGGGGCTCGGCTATTTCCATATAGTTTGAGCAATGACAAGTGACAAACTTGCTGGTGTGAATTAAAAACAAAACAGACAAGCGGGTGTTTCCCAGAGGCTGTCGTGGAAAAAACCGATTACAGCAATATCCCCGACTGGACACTTCACTTTGACCGTGCCAAAGACGCGTGGCTCGCGCTTTCCGTTGATGGCACGGTACGGCAATTCAACCCGCTGGTGCCGCCGCTGCTTGGCGTAACCCCGTCCCGGCTGGCCGGCAAAAAACTTTCCAAACTACTCAAACGTGCCGATTCGACGGTGCCACGCAGCGATGCCGTGTTCCGTGGCATGCTGTTTGTTCTGCAAAGCGGTCGCAAGGCCGGCGCGATCATTGCGCTGGAGGAGATGCCTTGTGCGTTGCCGAATTGGCACGGCCGCTTGCTGCGCTTGGCCGACGTCACCGAATTGATCGAAGCGGAAACCGGCCGGACGCGCAAACTCGACCGGTTAACCGCTCTGGCGGATATCATGACCCTGGCGGAATCGGACCGTCAGCGCTGGCTCGACGAGGCGATGGAACTGGGGGCGCGCACGCTGGGGCTCGAACTCGGCATGACGAGCCGCATCCATGACGATACTTTTGTGCTGCTGGCGCATAACGCGCCAGGCATTTTGCAGTATGGCCAAATGTGGCCATTGGGGCAGACCTATTGCAGCATCACCGTTCTCACGCACGACGTGCAGGCCCTATCCCCGTTCAAAGACTCCGAGTGGGGGAAACACCCCTGTTATCAGGTCTTCGGCTATCAATCCTATATTGGCGCCCCCTTGTGGGTGCATGGCGAGCTGTACGGCACGGTCTCTTTCTGCTCCAAAGTCTTGCGCCCCGACGGGTTCGATCATAACGACAAAGTGTTCGTCAAACTGTTGGCGCGCTGGATTGGCGGCGTCATCGAGCGCATGAACGTCGAGGGGCGGTTGCGCGAATCGCATGGCGAGCTGGAAGAGCAGGTGGAGCTGCTTGCCATGGCCGAGAAAGTGGCGAGACTGGGGCACTGGCGCCTGGATATGCAGCTGCGCACGCTATTGTTGTCGGAAGAGGCTCAAGGGTTTCTGGGCTTGCCGACGCGCCCCGATTGGGGGCTCGGCGAATTCGAGGCGCTGATCGCCGCCGACGATCGCGGCGCCTGGCGCGATCAAATCAACGCCTGCGCGCGCGACGGCGCTCAGATTGGGCTGGAGCTGCGCATGATCAATGCGGACGGCTACACCCGCTGGCTGTCGTTGCGCGGCATGCGCCTGGAGCAGCACGACCAGCATCAGCTATTCGGCGTCATGCTGGACATTACCGACACCAAACAGGCGCAAGAGACGATTCTGTTCCAGGCCAGCCACGATTCGCTGACCGGATTGATCAACCGGGTATTGTTGTTCGACCGGCTTGGGCAGGAAATCCGCCGCTGCCAGCGCAGCGATGGCCATTTTGCCGTGCTGTTCATCGATCTGGATTATTTTAAGCAGATCAACGACCGTTATGGCCATGAGGCCGGTGATCGCGTGCTGGTTCAGGTGGCCAAGCGCCTGGTCGCGGCGTTGCGTAAATCCGATACCGTCGGCCGTTTCGGCGGCGACGAGTTCATCGCCATTGTTCCCGGCCTCAATAGCGGCGAGACGGCGGCCCTTTTGGTGCGCAAGATCCTGCGCCGGCTGGAGGCGCCGATCTTGTTCGGCCGTGACGAGCTGTTTATTTCCGCAAGCATCGGTATCAGTTACTACCCCAGCGACGCCGCCTTGCCGCAAGACCTGATTCGCAAGGCCGACAACGACATGTATCGCGTCAAGGAGTCGCGCCGCGGCCTGCCCAACCCGTTATCCGCCGGCAAGCGGCGTTCTGGCCGCTAGCCGCCCACGTAGCGCCGAATCAGCACGTCCACCGCCGGCCCGACCTGTGTGCGCCATTGTTGGCGCAGCGTGGCCGGAAGCGGCGTGGCGGCATCGGTTGGCAGTGCAAGCAGGGCGGGCAGGTCCTGATCCAGTGTGTGCTGACCCTCCGTCGCCTGGCGCAGCAGCGCGTCGAGCTGATGCCAGAAGGTGGCGCCTTGGGTGTAGAACTGCGGATAAGCTGCCGCATCTCCCTCTTCGTGCCGCCGCTGCCAGTCCAATAGCGTGGCCGGCACGGGGCGGCTCGCGTCGATGAATTTGTCGCGCAGCGCCTGGATCTCGCGTTGCCGGCTTCCCAGTCGCGAGAGCGCCCGCAAAGCGTAAAACTGCGCCAGACTTTCGCCATACCACGCCGGATGATCGCCCGGACGGGTCAGCGCCGCGAGCTGATGAAACTGCTCATGCGCCAAGGTCATCAAGCTCAGACTGCTGCCACGAGGGTCGCCGGCGACATAACCGGAAACAAAGCTGCGATCGCCGGCGGCGCCCGAGGCGCGGCCACTTGCAGGGTTCATACCGAGCCAAACCACCAACAGGCGTCCCCCTCGCTCCACGCGCATCACTTCCGTCAGCCAAGCCATCGCCCGCCGCTGTAGCGCGATCAACCCCATGCGCCACACCGCTTCGGGGCGGTCGGCGACATGGGTGACGCGCACGCCTTGCGCCCCCACGGTGGTTCCCGCTACGTTGCCGAGCGCGAAGAACGCCGGCGGCGCGTCGCCATCCGGCAAGAACCAGGCGCTCGCCGCCGGCTCGCCGCCGCCCAGTACCGGCAAGTTGGCCGTCAGTCTGGCCAAGCCGGCATGCTTTGGCCGCAGCAGCGACGTCCCTTCCGATAATAGCCACCACGAACGGTCAGGAAAGTACAGGCTGCGCTGCCGCGCCGGGTCGGCCCCGTCGTCGCGCACCGTGTCGAAGCGGATCTGCCAATCCACACGGCGACAGCCGGCCGGTTTGACCCAGCCGCGATCCTGTTCGACGAGCGGCTCGGCGCCGCAACGCGGTTGAAGAATTTGATGGCTGAGCCCCCGTGTCACGCCCTGCGCGCCGAGCCACATCTCGCCGGCACCGTCCGCTGGCAATGTCAAACTCGCCTCAACCAAGTCTGGCGTGTCCGGATGAACCGCCAGCTGGTAAATCGCGGCAGGCGAGCCGGCGGCGGGCATGGCGCATGGCGCGGCGTCGAGCAGGGCAGGACACATAGGTGTGGCTTTCGAAAAAGGGATTTTGACCATCTCCGGTCCGATGAGGTTGCGCATGACCGCATCGGACCGTTCCGAAAGCGAAGGGTCCCTATGGCCGCGCAGAGGTGGGGTTTAGGGTCCGCTGGAAGAAGGCCAGCACTTCGGCATTGAACGTCGCGTGAAAGGCCGCACGGTCAAAGCCTGGCGCATCGGTGCAGATCTGCGGTATTTCCCGTGCCAGATCGGGTGGGCAGGGCGCCAGGAAGGCGAAATGCCCGCTACCGGGAACGTCGTGAAACTCGGGCGTCAACGGGAGATGGCTGCGCAGCGCGGCCACTTGCGCCGGCATCACGCCGTCGCCGCCATGCGCCGAAGCCCACAATTGCATGGGGATGCGCACGCCTTGCAACGTTTCGGGCGTGGGAAAGGCATTCAGCGGATCGGCCACGACCACGGCTTTGATGCGGGAGTCGTGCATCAGGCGTGGCGCCGCCCATTGCGGTTGGCTGGCCTCTGCGCAGATCGGCGCGCCGGGTTCGGGGCAAGGCAAATCGGCATGCAAAAAATCCGGGGAGCCGCCGGCGAGGACCAGCGCGGTATAGCCGCCGCGAGAAAAACCAAACATCCCAATGCGGCGGGAGTCGATCCTGGACGCGTCCGGAAAGGCGCCGAGCAGGTAATCGACCACCCGTTTGATATCCTCAGGCCGTTCGATCATCACGGAGATATCGCCTGAGCGACTGTGGTCGAGCGCATTGTCGCCGGGGTGATTGACGGCGGCCACGATGAAGCCGGCATTGGCCAGCGCCTCCGCCGTATCGTGGTGCCCGAGATTGGTGCCGGCGTGGCCGTGCGACATCACCACCAACGGCAGTGCCGAGCCCTCAATGGGACAATCGCGCACCGCCGGCAGCGAGAAGGGACCGACGACAATCCGATCTGCCGGCTGAGTGCAAGGACTCCATATCGCGACACGCATTGCCGGCCCATTGCCGTCCGCCGGCAAGGTGACAAAGCGCAGTCCGGCGCCCAGCGCCGTGGCCGTCAGCACGGCAAGCCAGAGGAAAAGACCAAAGACAGCCAGGGATCGTTTCATCGCTTAATCCGCTTTGAAGCCGCCGCGCGCCATGCACTGGCGGTAATGGTCGTTCACGCGCGTGGCGAACCATTCGGTTGTCAGTCGGTGCGTGAATTTCGGACTGACGAGCACGATTTGCGGAATCATCTCGCGCGGCACGCGGCGGCCCGCCAACCGGTCGGCGGCGGCGAACACGCGTTGATAGAGCACGGTCTGCTCGAAGGTCGACAGTTTTTCCTGCTTCAAGTCGCGTACAATGTCGCCGCCGCTCATCTGCAACCGGCCGGTCATCGCCATGAGCGCCGTCTGGGTTTCGCTCGGCTGGCCGGAGAAGATGCGGTCCATCTTGTTCTTGTACAGCATCAAATCGCCGTCGAGCGCCAACTTGCGCCCGGCAAGACGCGCCACCGCAGCCTGGAAGGCGGCATTGCGACTGCTGTAGCGGCCGGCATTGTAATCGGCGAAGCGATAGATCATCTGATCGTACGGCGCGGCGTATTGCAACAGGATGGCCGTGCCGAAATACACGCTGCCACGCAGGCTGAATACTTCGTCGCGCAGGTTGCCGTAGCTGTACGGATAGGGCCACGCGCGGATCTGCGTTTGCGCGAACGCCACGCTCACCTGCATCGGACCGCCATCGCGAATCGGGTTTTTGTCCTGCAACATCTGTTGCCCATAAGGCAGCTCCCGCACCATGTCCTCGTACAGCTGGTTCATCTGCCGCTTGGTGCGCAGGCTGTTTACCCGCTCCTTGTAGCTGTGCCCGTCCGGCGAGGTTTTGAGCATGGCCGCGTCAATGACGAACTGCGGAATCATGTACTTCTTGCGGTGGTCGTCAATTTCCTTCCAAACGATGGCGGATAGGTTAGGCACCGGCGGGTCGGGATTGAAATCCGACTCTTGCTGCGCCACGGCCAGTACCGCGCAGAAATACTGCGGCGCATAAGGAATCTTTAGTTGGGTAAACGCTGCGAAAACGTTGTCGGACCAGGCTTTACGCGACGGAATACCGCGTGGCAGCAGGGTATCGAGCAACGCCCGTCCGGCTTGCGGGTTGTTGTAGTTCGGCTGGGGCGGCGTGGTGGGGCGGCTGGGTGCCGGCGGCGGCGTCACGGCGGGCTGTACCGGCACGGGGGCGGGTTCCACCGCCGGGGCGGAGGCGGGCAGTGGTGCGGCAACCGGCGCGGAGGCGCTGGGGGCCGGGGTTGGGGCGCTGGCGCAAGCGGTAAGAATCAGCGGGGCGGCAAGCAGGAAATAGGCGTGACGGAGCGACATGGCGGAGGCGATGAGTGCAAAACCCTATTTTACGTCCCCCTGTCCGGCTGTACAGCATAAGCCCTTGAGGCAAGACAATTCCACGGTCGTTATGCTATTGGCATTAATGTGGTGTTAAAATGTGTGTCTTATTGTGTACATTGATTAAGAAAACCGTTGACGTGTGAAATTTTCCCACGTATATTTGCTGCAACATTTAACTAATGTATTTAAAAGTCATATGACTTCGCATACTAACGAACCGGTTCAAGCCGAAGATTGCATCCACCTGGAAGGGGGACGCCATGCGGTATTGTTGTTGCATGGCCTGTCTGGCTCCGCCACCGAGGTGATGTTTGTCGCCAAGCACTTGAACCGCTGCGGCTATACCGTGCGTGTGCCGATTTTGCCCGGACATCAGACTTCGGTGCGCGATTTGGCCAACACGGCTTGGCAGGATTGGTATCGTACGGCTGAGGCGCATTTCGAGCAGCTGTCCAAACGCTATGCACGCGTTTCCGTGTCCGGCCTGTGCATGGGGTCCGTGCTTTCGCTCTATCTGGCGTCGCAGAAGGGTGAGCGCGTCGCCTCGGTGATCGCCATGTCCACCACGCTGGCCTACGATGGCTATTCGATGCCTTGGTACAGCTTCTTGTTGCCGCTGGTGCTGTACACGCCGCTGAAGCACGTCTGGTCTTATAAAGAGGGCGGCAACTACGGGGTCAAGAATCCGACCGTGCGCCGCCGCGTGGCCAATGCCATGGCGCAAAAATCGAAGACGTTCTATGACCGCACGCCGGCCACCAGCGTGTTGGAAATGCGTCGTTTGATTCGCGCCACCAAGAAGCGCCTGCCGCTCATCAGCGCGCCCGCGCTGATCCTGCACGCACAAGAGGACGAAGTCGCCAGTGTGCGCAATGCCGATTACCTTGAGCGGCACTTGGGCTCGGCCTATACCCGCAAGGTGGTGCTCGACGATTGCTACCATCTGATCACCGTCGACAACCAACGCGATGTGGTGGCGGACGAAGCCGTTAAATTCCTCTCCCAGCAGGATGAACATGCCCGCTGCGAGTCGCTGATTTCCCAAGCGCGCAGATCGCTGGGCGTGGGGGTGCGTCAAGCCTATCACATGGCGGCGTAAGCTGACGTAGCGGTTTATCGAAACAGCCCGATTGGCGATGCCAATCGGGCTGTTTCATTGTCGACTCAATCGTTGGTCGTATCGGCGCGATACATTCGCACGGGAATCGACTTCGACGTCGGCGTGTTGCTCAATACGCCGACGCTGTCGAGCGGCACCAGCGGATTGGCCTCCGGGAAGTAGGCGGCCAGGCTGCCTGGTGGAATGTCGTATTCCACCAAGAGAAAGCCATGCACGGTGCGTTCGATGCCGTCATCCCATATCGTGGATAAGTCGACCCGATCCCCTGGCGTCAAGCCCAGCCGGTCGATGTCCTGCCGGCTGGCGAACACCACATCCCGCTGGCCATAGACACCGCGATAGCGGTCGTCGAGCGCATAGATCGTGGTGTTGTATTGATCGTGTGCGCGCATGGTCATCAGGGTCAGCGCTTGTTCGCCGTGCTCTCGCCGGGCACGGTGGATCGGCGTATCCAGATCGAGTGGCTGGACGACGAATTGCGCCTTGCCCGATTCGGTTTTCCATACGCGATCGCGCGAGGCGACCCCCAAGTGGAAGCCGCCGGGCGCCGCTACCCGGCGGTTATAGTCTGCAAAGACATCGAACACGCGGCCGATATGGTCGCGAATCACCGCATAGTCGCCGGCGAGCTGTCGCCAATCGACTAGGCTGCTACCCACCGTAGCCTCGGCCAGCCGCGCGATAATCGCCACTTCCGATAAGAGACGCGGCGAGGCGGGCGGTTTGAAACCGCGCGACAGATGCACCATGCTCATCGAGTCCTCAACCGAAACGCTTTGCGCCACGCCGTTTTGCACATCGATCTCGCTGCGTCCCAGCGTGGGCAAAATCAGCGCCTCGGCGCCATGCACCAGATGACTGCGATTGAGTTTTGTGGTGATTTGCACCGTCAAGGCGCAACGCCGCATGGCATCGAAGGTGCGCGGCGTGTCCGGCGCGGCCATGACGAAATTGCCGCCCAGACCGATGAATACTTTCACTTTGCCTGCCAGCATGGCCTGGATGGTCGCCACCACGTCAAGACCGTGTCGCCGAGGCGGATTGAAACCGTAGACCTGCTCCAACCTGTCGAGGAAAGCAGCCGTCGGCCGCTCCTCGATGCCGACCGAACGGTTGCCCTGTACGTTGGAATGCCCCCTCACCGGGCAGAGCCCGGCGCCTGGCCGGCCGATTTGGCCGCGCAACATCATCAGGTTGGACAGCATTTGGATCGTCGCCACCGAGTGGCGGTGCTGGGTGATGCCCATGCCCCAGGTAACGATGGTCGCGCGCGATTGCACGAAAATCTGTGTCAGCTGTTCGATTTCCTCGCGGCGCACGCCGCTTTCCTCGACGAGCGTTGCCCAGTTTTCCCCGCGCACGTCGCTGGCAAACGCCTCGAAGCCGGTGGTGTGGGTGGCGATAAATGCAGTATCCAGCACGCGCTCATGGCCGGCCACGCGCGCGACATCGTCCAGCTCGATCACCCGCTTGGCCATCGCCTTGATCAGCGCGAAATCGCCTCCTGGATGGGGGCGGATAAACAACGAGGATAGCGCCATGCTACTGCCCGCCAGCACCTCGCCAGGATGCTGAGGATTGGAAAAACGCTCCAGCCCCCGTTCGCGCAGCGGGTTGATCGATACGATGGTCGCGCCGCGCCGCGCTGCCTCGCGCAATTCGCCCAGCATCCGCGGGTGATTGGTGCCGGGGTTCTGACCAAAGATCAGAATGGCGTCGGCCAGCTCGAAGTCCTCGAGCGTGACCGTGCCTTTACCGATGCCGACCGTACCGGGGAGGCCGCGGCTGGTGGCTTCGTGGCACATATTCGAACAGTCGGGGAAATTGTTGGTGCCGAAGAGACGGACAAATAATTGCAGCAGGTAGGCCGCTTCGTTGCTGGTACGGCCGGAAGCGTAAAAAGCCGCTTGATCCGGATGGGGCAGTGCCTGCAAATGCGCGGCGATCAAAGCCATGGCGGCATCCCAATCGATGGGACGGTAGGTGTCGCTCTTCGCGTCGTAACACATCGGTTCGGTCAAGCGCCCGTGCTGCTCCAGTTCGAAGTCGGATTGACGCATGAGTTCGGTTACCGTATGACGGGCAAAAAAGTCTGCCGTTACCACCCGGCTCGTGATTTCGGCCGCCACCGCTTTGACGCCATTTTCACAAAATTCGAAACGATTGGGATGGGCGCGTTCCGGCCAGGCGCAGCCCGGGCAATCAAAACCGCTCGGCTGGTTTTGCTTGAAAAAGGCTTTCAGGTTGCCGAGCGCCACCTGCTCCTGTCGTAGGCTGGCAGCGGAAAACCGGATGGCATCCCAGCCACCCGCCGCGCGGGAGTAGGGGGCAATGCGGCCAGGCTTGTCATCCTTGCTCAAAAAGCGCCTCTCTATGTTATGCAATCACGATAGAGGCACTATACTGGCGAATGCCAAGCCTGCCTATATGAAAATCATTATCATTGCGCGCATCGCGCTCGATCAGAAATCGCCGGCCAGGATGCGCGCCATGCGGTCTGGAACCAGATGTCTGCGCAATGCGTCGTTCACCTCGGCGAGCGACAGCGCGAGCAGGTTGTCGAAATCCTGCAAGCGTAAAACCCCTTCGCCCTCAATGCCCGCCAGCCAACGCGCCGCCTCCAGACAATCGCTTGCCGGCATCTGCCGCCGGGTCCAATCGCGCTTCCAACGAAGGTTGGTATAGCTTTGCTGGGCTTTGGCAAGCTCCTCCGACTCGAACCCGCCCTCGTGCGCCCGCAGCAGTTCCTCATCGAATGCCCGCTCCACGCGCGCCTGGTTTTGCGGCGCGAAAGTGGTGCGCGATTGCCATAGCGCATAGCCGGCCGGCCGTAGTTTGACGCTGCCGTGGGTGCCGTAGGTCAGCGCGTCCTGTTCGCGCAGGCGCTGCCATAGCCGCGAGCTGGCGGAGGTGGACAGCAGCCGGCTGGCCATGCATAGCGCGGGATAATCGGCATCCTCTTGGCCAAGCGGCAAAGGCAGCAGCACCGTCATACTGGCGTTGCGGTAACCCGGCCTGGCCGATACGCGCCGGTAGCCCGCCACGCTAAGCGTCGGTGTATACGGAATGGGAAGATAGGGTCGAACGGCGCGCCAGGCGCCGAAGCTCGTGGCCAGCATTTGCATTGCCTCGTCGACGTTAAAATCACCGCACGCGGCAATGTCGGCCGCGTCCGCACCCAGCAGGGTATGCATCATGGCACGAAGAAACGAAAAATCCAACGCCTCGGCTTCATTGGCGAGCCGCGCCGCGCTAGGTGGATGCAAGGGATGCTCGGGCGGGTAGGGCAGAAGGCCGAACTCCGGCATCGCTTCACTTTGAATACGCCGCTCCGGCGTCAGCAAACGGCTGCGAATACGTTCAAATAGTCCTGGGGACATCTCCGTGCCGCCACGCAACAACGTTGCTATGCGACGCAATGCCTGAAAGAGCGCATCGGCGGACTTTGCCTCGACTTCAATGCGAAGTTGCATCGCCGACATCACTGTGGCGCGGCATTTCCCGCCTGACGGTTTGATGTCCGCGCGCTCGATCATTTGTGCCAGGACATGCGCGAACAGGTGTTGACCGTAGAGAGAGGCAAGATCGCCAAAACGCAGCGTCAATACCGCCGCCGCACCCTCGGAGCATGCCAGCAGGGCATAGCGCATCCCATTGTCCAACATGCCGCGCGCCGCCAGAGCCTCCGCTTGTGCTTGGCTCGGTATGGGCTGCTCGCCCCCCGCATCGGACGGACGCCAAAGGCACTGATAATCCGCTAGTTGCGCGTCAAGGCCGATTCCCGCTAGCGGCCAGGCCAGCGGCGCCTGCGCGGCGGGGATGTAATGGCCGAGGGTGCGGTTTGGCGCGCGCAGCAGGCTTTGCGCAACGTCCTGCACATCCGCCAATGTTGTCGCCAAGACGCGGTCATGGAGCAAGAAATGCCAGCGCCAATCCCCGAGCGCGGACGCATCGGTCAGCGCGTGCCCAATCAAGTCGGGACGCCGCGTGCGCTGCGTCCAATCGTTCAACCAAACATCCCGCGCCAACTGAAACTCGGCGCGGGAAATCGGCTCGGCCGACTCCAGTGTCGACAAGAGGTTTCCCGTGGCGCGTTCGCTATCCGCCGATGTCGACAGCACGGCAAGGAATGCCGCCAGCCCCCCTTCGGCAAAATGCATGGAGGTATCCAAAAAGTCGTCGATCTGTCCGGACAACGCCTTGCGTAAACGCCAAGCCATGATCGTCTCCACCAGCATTGTCGCGGCCACGTCGGCGTGAATGGCGCTCGGCGCACGATATGCCGCAAGCAATGCCGCATCTCCGCCTACGCCTCGCAGTATCACTTGGCGCTCGCCTTGTTGCGGCGGCTCGACCGTACTTGTCGGCGCGACAGCGGGTTCGGACGTTTTGATGGCACCAAATTGCGCATGGATGGTGTTGAGCAGAAAGTCCCGGTCGAAGTGCCCGGCGATGATCAACGTGGCGTTATCGGGGCGGTAATGGCGCAGATAAAACGCTTTCAGGCGTTGGAGTTCTGCGTGCTCTATATCGCTGCGCGCGCCGGAAACGTCGTTGCCGTAGTTGTGCCACTTGAACATGGCGGCGCCGACTTCGTACAACAGCGCGCGCATCGGCTGATCGGCACGCATCTCCATCTCGTTGCGCACGACGATTTTTTCGCCATCCAAGTGATGCTGGGCGATGAAACTTTGCTGGCGCAGGGTATCGGCCAACCAGGACAGGAAATAGGTCTGGTTGTCGGCCAGCGTGTGATTGTCGGCGAACACCGCGTGATACTGGGTACTGTCCACCGAGGTCCTGGCATTCAGATCGCAGGCGCGTTGCTCCAGCTCGGCCAACAGATTGCCGCCAAGCCGAGGCGATCCTTTGAAGACCATATGTTCGAGTAGATGCGCCATGCCGGTCTCACCGTAGTTTTCGTGCCGGGAACCGACGCGATAGCAAAGCGATATGAAGGTGGGCGCGGAGGAGTAGGGCAGCAGCAGGCATTGCAGACCGTTGGCCAACCGGTACTCCGTGATGTTTTGCATCTCGCGGACGCGTTGCATGCCTGGAGGGAGGTGGACGTGCGGCATGGTTGACTCCTTTCGCCAGAAGTGAAAGCAGTCAGTCTATGAGCGTCTCGGTGTTCGCCATAGGGCGCGTGGTCGATGCCGAGACAAACGGCGGTGTGGACAGCGCAAGCCAATCGGCATAGCATGCGCATCGATTCAAAACGAACCGTAACGGAGTGTTTTTATGCAGAAAAAACAGCAGCGTATCAATCCCGTGGCCAAGGCCGCGCAACAGCTGCAGCGTTGCACCGCCTTCGTCGATCGAAAGAAAAGACAGCGGCAGGGATACAGCAAGCACAAGAAGGCGGGAGTTTTTACACTTCCGCCTTCTTATTTGAGCACCTCGGTACACTGCACCTGGCGTTTGTCGTATTTGACATAATATGTATTATACGAACTAAAGTAACTCGCCATGCGATATTGCGATACACTTGCGCGGATGATCCACTACTGCCAAGAAGATTACGCCAACGCGAGCCCGGCGTTATGGTTTGAAATCGACGACCTGCTCAATCGCGTCTGGCCGCCAGCCGAACCGCCGCGCACCCTCACGCTGACGCCGGTGCACCGTCTCGATTTACGCCCCCATTCTTTTTTTGCGCGCGTCGACGGCCGTCTGCTTGCCTACGCCGCCATTTTGCACAAGACCGCACGGCATGCCTCGGCCGACTGGCGCATTGCCGGACTGAGCTGCGTGTGCAGCGACCCCGCGCATCGTCGTCTCGGCCTCGGCGCCGGCGTGGTGAGCAAGGCGACGCGCTGGTTGCTGGCCAGCGATGTCGATCTGGGACTATTTACTTGCGATCCGGCGCTGGTGCCGTTTTATGTCCGGCGCGGCTGGCAACCGGCGCGCGATCTGGTCGTTGTCGGCAATGGCACCCTAGGCGCTATTCGTGGCGATGCCGCCGGCAAAGTGACCTTGCTTCGTTTGATATCGCCCCGAGCGCATGCGCATGCCGCTGACTTTTGCCGAGGCGAATTCAACCTGGCGTTGCCGGATCGGCAGTTTTGGTAGGAAGCTCAGCCGTTTTTCTTTCCCTCAAGAATCGCCAGACACCTACGATAAACGGCTACACTCAATTTAGTGACTTGTTTTCATTAGAGATCGTTCATGTCCACCATCAGCCAAATCGCCCAGCAAACGCTGGCACTGAGCGCATACCAGAACGGCGGCACGCAGCCGTCGCTGGTCAATAGCGGCGCCACGGCATCGATGGCCACCGAGGCGGCCCAGTTGTCGGCGCAAGCCAACGACGTGGTGTTGCTTACTGGCGGGCAAAGCAGCGATGCGTCGCTCTACAACGCCGCTGGGCTGTTGAACAATCTCTCCGCCGCCGGCACGCTGCAAGGCAGCTTGCTGTCCACCAGCGGCACCAGCGCACAGCAATCGACCGACCAAGGCGTGATCAGCGCCACCCTGGGCGACGTCTCCGGCACCACCAGCGGCTTGTTGAGCGCCACGCTCGGCAGCACGCCCGCCACGCTCAATAGCGCCTGGTCCTCGGTACTGCAAAACAACCCCTCACTCGCAGGCGACGCTGCCAGTGCACTGACCACCGGCGGCATCGTCAATACCCTCGCCTGATTCTGATCTCATTCCTGGCTAGGTGGTCGTGAGTGTCAGATGCCCTACCGGCTCGGCGGCTGGTCGCACCTTGATTTCGATGTCGTAACCGAGGCGATTCAAGCAATCCATCAGCTTGCGTTCTGATAAATTGGTAAAATCCCCTCGCATCATGCCGGACACTTTGGGCTGAGGGATTCCCATTTGCCTGGCCGCCTCCTGTTGCGTCAAACCGAGGGCGCGCATGGCCTTCCTGATTTCAACCGCCAAGCCAGTCTTGATCTTGAGTTTTTCTGCATCGGGCAGCCCAAGGTCAGCAAAGACATTGCCAGAGCTGCGCAGCACCTCGACGTCTTCAATCACACGCTTTTGCATTTCGTTGCTCCTGTACCAACGCCTCGGCAACCTTCAGTCGAGCACGGATGATATGCATATCTGCCTTTGGCGTAGCGATTCCACGCTTGCTCTTTTTCTGGAAGCAATGCAGAACGAACACCGCTTCTGCGAACTTCACTGTATAAACGGCCCGGTATGTGCCGCCGGCACTATCCTCGATAACCTCTAGTACGCCAGCGCCACCGAAACCCTTGAGTACCTTTGCCGCGTCATCTTGGTCGCCCATCTGTGCCAAAGACAGCGCATAGCCGAAACGTTGACGTACATCGGCAGGTAGTGCCATCAGGTCTTTGTAGCTACTCGCGATCCATTCGAGCGGCTTTTCTTTATCAGTCATAGTGTAATTTATACCTGTTCAGGTAAATTAACAAACGTGAAAAAGCCAGCAAAAAGCCGCGCCCTGCCCTGACACGGCCCTAACCTCAAGCAAGTTCTTAGTGCAGCGTCGGCGTGGACAACAACCCCGTCACGCGCTCCGCCTGTTGGCGCAACGCCGCCGACGGCACCGACAGCAACGTGCATACGTCCGTGGCCGCCACGCGTTGTTCGCCGGCACTGGCCAACAGATCATGCGTTGCCTGCAGCATGCCGGCGGCGTTGGACAGATCGCGCGCGACACGGTCGAGCTGCGGCAGCACGGCCAGCGTGCAATCCAATAGCGGCAACAGTTCGTCCAGGCCGGAAGCCAGCAACAGCTCGTTGCCGGATTGGCGCATGCGCAGTAGACGGGAATACAGCATGGACAGTTGCGGGTGTAAGAGCTCGGTCGCCATAGGGCATCTCCTTGAAAAGGAAGAAGGAAGCCCGCCCAATCAGGGGCGGGAGGCTGACCTACGCTCTAGTCACTACAAGCGCCGGGACCTTACGGTTTCCCCGCAGCCTCCCCGGCGAAACAGCACGATCGGCCATGCGCTGGCCGACGGGGTACAGTGACTAGATTTAGGTGCCCACAGCCTAGCCACGCGCCGCGTGGCTGTCGAAGCAACGCGGCAGGGGTAATTCATTGGTTTTAAAAGTGATATTGGCGTAACCCAAAGAGACGACACCTGGCCCGATCGTGCCATGGCCTGGCGTATCAATCTTGATGAGCGCTAGGAGACGATGCCGGCCACGCCGGTAAACACGCCAAAGCCGACGGTAACCGCCATCACCGCGCCGGCGCCCCAGGCGTAGCCGCCCCGCAGCCGGTACGGCGCCGGCATGCCGCTGATATAAAAAGGCTTTCAATCGGCGGAAAGTATGGCCATCATCATGCGCCGCAACTCGGCGCGCAGCGCTTCGGTGCCGGCCCAGGGCGACTGCTCCAGAATGCCTGCGCGCAACGTGCCGATCAGGCCGCGCGAGGCGACATAGGCGGCCACCGGGGTCAAGGGGCGCATGCCGTCGGTTTGGCTCGCCATGAACAACGCGGCGAGATGGTTTTCCACGGCGGCGATAACACTGTAAAGGCTCGGCAGCGGCTGCTGCGAGAAGATGGCGCGTGCGATCGTGCGGCGAATGGCGCGACGCTGGTAGAACGTTTGCATCAAAAAATCGACCAGCGCCGTCACCCTCTCCGATAACGTCTGACCCTCGGTGCGGGCAAACAGCGCGTCGAGCTCGGCAATCATCAAATCCTTTTCGTGCGAGACCATCGCCAGCAGAATGGCCTCCTTGTTACGGAAGTACTGATATAAGGTGCCGACGCTGAATCCGGCGACTTCGGCGATACGGTTGGTGGTCAGGCGATCGATGCCCTCGCGCAAAATTATCTGAGCCGTCGACTCGAAAATCAGCCGCACCGTCAGCTTGGCGCGTTGCTGCTTTGGGCTTTTCAACATCAAATCAATGGGTTGTTCATTACCCGCCATCACAAGCCTTCCCGGGCAAAAAGCGAGTTCAAAAACTGAGCTGGTTTCATAATAATGAACACCCGGCCTGTTCGCTATGCTTTATGAATTTCTTAACCAAATGATCTATATAGGTACAAACAATGAGGGGTTGATATGAAAAATAGATCGAAGCCTCCCCTGTCGCACCGCTCTTCGCCTGCTATCCCCTTCGCCATGGCCGTGACCCTGGCGCTATCCGCCTGCGCCGTCGGGCCGGATTATCAACGCCCTCCCCTCCAGTTGCAGGAAACGTGGCAGTCCGGCGCCGGGCCCGCCGATCAGCAGCCGCTATCGGACTGGTGGCGCCAATTCGCCGATCCACGCCTGACGGCGCTACTGCAGACTGGCCGCGACAACAGCCCCACCCTGCAAAGCGCCGCAGTGCGCATCGCGCAGGCGCAGGCTCAATTGGGCATCGCCCAGAGCGGCGAATGGCCGACAGTGCAGCTGTCGCTGAGCCGCAGTTACAGCAAACCGGACTTGGCCAACCAGTTGCAGGGCAAGACCGGCGGCAGCACCACACAGCAGTTGAGCCTGCAAGCGTCGTGGGAGCCCGATCTTTGGGGGGCGGCACGACGCGGCGAGCAAAGCGCCGAGGCCAGCTGGCTGTCGACCGTGGCCGCGTATCAGGCGGCGATGGTCGCGCTCGAAGCCGATATCGCCACGGTGTATTTCAATGTGCGCACACTCGAACAACGGCTACAGGTGGCCAACGACAACCTGACGCAGCAGGCGGAAAACCTGCGCATCGCCAACGCCCGCTTCCGTGCCGGCGCCTCCAGCGAGCAGGACTTGCGCCAGGCGCAGGTGCTGTACGAGCAGACGCAAGCCAACATCCCGACGCTGCGCGCCGCGCTGGAGCAAAGCGAGCATGCGCTGTCGGTGCTATTGGGACAAACCCCCGATTACTATCAGCGCCAATTTGCCGCGCCGACGGCCGCGCCGACGGCCGCGCCGACGGTGCCCGCTGGGGTTCCGAGCGGCATTCCGCGCGACTTGCTGCAGCGCCGGCCCGACGTCCTGCAGGCCGAATACGCGGCCATCGCCCAGTCGGCGCGCATCGGCCAAGCCAAGGCCGCGCTATTCCCGTCGTTCTCGCTCGGCGGCAGTTTCGGTTATCAATCCTCCGATAGCGGCGGCAATCATCTCAGCGATCTGTTCAAGTGGCATAACCCGGTCACGAGCGCGAGCGCGGGCTTTTTGCTGCCGATATTCAATCACGGCCAACTGGTCGATCAGGTGCGCGTCGAGGATGCCGCCTTTCAGCAAGCGGTGCTCAATTATCAGAATCAGGTGTTGACCGCCCAGCAGCAAGTCGAGGACGCGCTCTCGGCGATCGGCGGCAACCGCGCCGCGCGCCAGAGTCTGCATGACGCGCGCGACGCCGCGCGGCGCAGTGCGGCGCTGGCGCTCGAACGTTACAAGGCCGGCGAAAGCGACTTCACCACCGTCACCACGGCCAATCAGGCGCAATTGCAAGTCGAGGACGGTCTAGCCCAAGCTGAAGGCAACCTGCTGCAGTCATTCGTCTCCGCCTACCGCGCGCTCGGCGGCGGCTGGGACGGCTCGCTCTCGGCCTCGCTGCCCGACGACATCACCCGGCAAATGCGCGCGCGCACCGATTGGGGCGACGCGCTCGATCTACCGCATTCCCAAAGGCCCGCACCATGATGCTCACGTCTCGAACCCTGTTCGCCCTGACGCTCGGCGCCCTTGCCTGCCTCGGCTGCTCCGGCAAGCCGGCCGCATCCGAGCCGCCGCTGCCGCAAGTCGCGGCGGCATCGCCGCAAGCGCGCGAGATCACCGACACGATCGATCTGGACGGTACCGTCGCGCCGTCCGCCACCGTGAATCTGGTCGCGCGCGTCAGCGGCTATCTGCAATCTGCGCCGTTTACCGAAGGTCAGATCGTAAAACAAGGGCAGCTGCTGTTTGTCATCGAACCCGAACCGTACCAGCAGGAAGTCAAACTCAATCAGGCGAAGCTTGAGCAAGCGCGGGCCGAGTACCAGCGCCAACAGGTGTTGATGAAGGAGAACGCCACCGCGCAATCGAGTGTGGAGACGGCGCAATCCAATCTGCAGCAGGCGGAAGCCAATCTGCGCCTGGCGCAAATCAACCTCGACTATGCCTCGGTGCGCGCGCCGTTCGATGGCGTCATCGGCAAACGCACGGTGGATGTCGGCAACTATGTCGGCGCCAGCGCCGGCGGCACGGTGCTAGCCACGCTGCAACGTTTGCGGCCGGTCTACGTGAACTTCTCCATCAATGAGCGCGACCTGCTGCGCCTGCGCACCGCGCAAGGCCGCCAGAGCGCCAGCGACCCCAAGGCCGGCGTCGGCAGTCTCCAGGTGGGCGTGGCGCTGCAAGGCGAAGCGACCGCGTCGGCGCACGGCACGCTCGACTTCATCGACAACAATCTGAGCGCCTCGACCGGCACGCTGTCGCTGCGCGCCACGTTCGAAAACCGTGACCTGCACCTGATTCCGGGTCTGTACGCCAAAGTCACCATCCCCATCAGCAAACCGCATCCGGCGCTACTGTTGCCGGCCACGGCCATTCTGAACGATCAGCTCGGCAGCTATGTGTTCGTGCTGGGCGACGACATGAAAGTGGCGCGTCGCGATGTCAAATTGGGCGCGGAAATCGATCAGGCGCGTGAAGTCACCCAAGGTCTGGCGGCGCAGGACCGTGTGGTGATCGCGGGGTTGAGCGGCATCGGCAATGGCCAGAAGGTCGCCGTTCAAACAGGAAGCACAAGCCAATGATCGCCAAGTTCTTCATCGAGCGCCCGGTCCTGGCCAACGTCATCGCCTGGATCATCGTGCTGGTCGGCGCCGTGGCGGTGTTCGGCCTGCCGGTGTCGCAGTATCCGCAGCTGACGCCGCCGACCGTCCAAGTCACCACCAGCTACCCGGGCGCCAGCGCGCTGACCGTCCAGCAGCAGGTGGCACAGACCATCGAGCAGCAGGTCAACGGCGTCGAAGGCATGCTTTATATGCAGTCGACCTCCTCCAACGACGGCCGCTACACGCTGACGGTCAGCTTTGCCGTCGGCACCGATGCCGACCAGGCGCAGGTGGCGGTGCAAAACCGCGTCGCCGCCGCCATACCGCTCTTGCCCAATGCCGTCCAGCAACAAGGCGTGGTAACCAAGAAAAAGTCCACCAGCATTCTGCAGATCGTCACCCTATCGTCCGACCGGCCTGAAATGGATGGGCTGTTTCTCAGTAATTTCGCCAGCCTGCGGCTGAAGGACCGCCTAACCCGGTTGCCCGGCGTGGCGGACGTCAACGTGTTCGGCGTTGGCCAATACAGCATGCGCGTCTGGCTCGACCCGCAGCAGATGAAACAGCGCGGCTTGGTGCCGGCCAACGTGATCGCGCTGCTCAACAAACAAAGCCAGCCGATCAGCGTCGGACAAGTTGGCGCGCCGCCGGCGCCCGCAGGCCAAGCACAACAACTGACGGTCAACCTGGCCGGCGCCCCCAACGACGCCGAGGATTTCGGCCGGATCATCCTCAAAACCGATGGCAACGGCGCCATCACTCGCTTGCGCGACGTCGCGCGCATCGAGCTCGGCAGCCAAAACTATGGCCAAACCTTCAAGCTGGACGGCCGGCCGGCGGCCGGGGTGGCGATCTATCAACTGCCTGACGCCAACGCGTTGGCCACCGCCCAGGCGGTCAAGACCGAAATGGCCCGGCTCGCCAAGGATTTCCCGCCCGGACTGCGCTACGACGTGCCGTTCGACACTACCGTGTTCGTCAAGGCGTCGATCGACGAGGTGTATCAGACCTTGTACGAAGCCGGGGTGCTGGTGCTGTTGGTGATCGTCATCTTTTTGCAGGACTGGCGTGCCACGCTGGTGCCGGCGACCACGGTGCCGATCACCATCATCGGCGCCTTCGCCGCCATGGCGGCCATGGGGTTTTCCATCAACCTGCTGACCTTGTTCGCCTTGGTGCTGTGTATCGGCATTGTGGTCGACGATGCCATCGTGGTGGTGGAAGGCGTGGCCAAGTACGTCGAAGCCGGCAAGGCGCCGCGCGAGGCCGCCGTCATTGCCATGAAGGAGCTGATGGGACCGATCATCGGCATCACTCTGGTGTTGATGTCGGTGTTTTTGCCGGCGGCCTTCATTCCCGGCATCACCGGGCAGATGTACCGCCAGTTCGCCCTGGTGATCGCCGCCACGGCGCTGATCAGCGGCATCAACGCCATCACGCTCAAACCAACCCAATCGGCCAAATATGTGCGCGCGCATGCCCAGGGCAAGCCGAAAAACGCGTTCTTCCGCGCGTTCGATAAGCTGTATTTCCCGCTGGAAGAGCGCTATGCCCGCCTGGTCGCGCGGCTGGTGGCCGCGCGCAAGATCAGCGCGCTGGTCGCGGCGGGCGTGATCGTGCTCGCCATCGTCGGCCTGGCGCGTCTGCCGACCGGTTTTATACCGACCGAGGACCAAGGCTACCTGATGGTGGCGGTGCAACTGCCGGACGCGGCATCGATTCAGCGCACCGACAAGGCGCTGGCCGACGTCACGCGCATTGCCCGCGCATTGCCTGGCGTTGAACATGTCATCGCCATCGGCGGCATTTCCCCGCTCGACGGCAACGCGTCGCTCGCCAACGCGGGCCTGGTATATCTGACGCTCAAGGATTGGGATGAGCGCGCCAAACATAAGGGACAAGATCTGCGCACGATGTATGCCGAGCTGAATCGACAGCTGGCCGCGGTGCCGGATATCCAGCCGCTGGTGCTGGTGCCGCCGCCGATTCCCGGCCTCGGCATGTCGGGCGGCTTCCAGATGCAATTGGAGCTGACCGACGGCAGCGGCGATCTGAACAAGCTGGCCGAAGCCGCGCGCCGGCTCGTCGCGGCGGCCAAGGCGAGGCCGGAAATTCAAACGGCGTTCACGCCGCTCCGTACCCAGGTGCCGCAGCTGCAGTTGACATTGAACCGGGCGCGGGCCGAAATGCTGGGCGTGGCGGTCAACGACGTCTATGACGTTCTTCAGAGCTATTTAGGTTCGGCTTATGTCGGGCAGTTTTCCAAATTCGGCCAGAACTACACGATCTATGTGCAGGCGGATCAATCGTTCCGCGCTCGCACCGACCAGATCGCGGCGCTGACGGTACGCAACAATCAGGGTGAAATGGTGCCGCTGGGATCGTTTCTGGCAGCCCGGCCGATCACCGGCCCGGCGCTGATTCCGCAATATCAGATGTACCCGACCGCCACGCTCAACGGCGCGGCGGCGCCGGGCTACAGCTCCGGTCAGGCGCTGGCGGCGATGGAGGACGTGGCGGCCGAGGTGCTGCCGCAGGGCGTCGGCTACGAATGGACCGCGTTGTCTTACCAAGAGAAATTGGTCGGCAGCTCGGTGATTGTGGTCTTTGGCCTGGCCATCTTGCTGGTTTACCTGGTGCTGGCGGGCCAGTACGAGAGCTGGTGGCTGCCGGTGCCGGTCATCCTGGCGGTGCCGATGTCGCTGGTTGGTACGGTCAGCGTCTTGTGGGTAGTGGGCCTCGCCAACAATATCTATGTGCAGATCGGTTTGGTGCTGCTCATTGCGCTCTCGGCGAAAAACGCCATTCTGATCGTCGAGGTGGCGCAGGAAATGCGCCATGAGGGGCATGACTTGGTACACGCCGCGCTCGAAGGGTCGCGCCGGCGTTTCAGGCCTATTTTGATGACCTCGTTCGCCTTCATCCTCGGGGTGGCGCCGCTGGTGCTGGCCAAAGGCGCCGGCGCGGCGGCGCGGGTATCGATCGGTTTGACGGTGTTCAGCGGCATGCTGGCCTCCACGGTGCTGGCGGTGGCCTTTGTGCCGGTACTGTACGTGGTGATCGTCTCCTGGCGCGAGCGGCGCGATGCCAGACGGTAGACTACCCGGAAGGAATGCCCCCTCCGGGTATACTTTCAAATGCGTTTGCCGCTACACTGTCGCCGTGAAAGCCCTGCGTCTCGCCTTCCTCTTTCTTGCGCTGCTGTTGCCGATCCGTGCCGTGCTGGCCGGCGGCACAGCGGCCGCGACCTCTCCCGCTGCCTTGATGGCGCAGACGGCGCATTGCCACGAGCGCGGCGCGACCGTCGCGGGCGCTTGCGCGGGCGATACGCATCATCTCCTCGGCGATCTGGCTTGCGATCAGCATTGTGCCATCCCGGTGTTTCTGCATGTCTCCTCGGTGGCGCCGATCGCCACCGGAGGCGGATGGCCGCTTGCCCCATACCCTTTGCCGGCCGGCGTGGCCTGGGCGCCGCCGAGACGGCCGCCTCGCGCCGTCTGAATGCCCTTCCAGCGCGCGCGCTTTCGCCCGCGCCGTTATTTTTCATTCAGACAGGTAACCCACGATGAAGACTCGTATCGTTAGTGCTCTCTTTGGCGCGCTCTTGGCCGCCTCTCTTTCGGTGCAGGCGCATGAGATGCGTCATTTCACGGTCGGCTCCCCGGGCAAGGCCGGCGAAGTTACCAAAATCATTCACGTTCAAGCCACCGATCAGATGCGCCTGGTGTTCGACCGCCAGGACATCCGCGAAGGCGATGTGGTGAAGTTCATTATTACCAATACCGGCGTCATGCTGCATGAATTCGGCATCGACGACGAAGCCGGTCAAAAGGCGCATCAGCAGGAAATGATGCAAATGCCGAACATGACGCACGACGATCCCAATGTCGTCAGCCTCAAACCAGGCGAAACCAGGACGCTGATCTGGCGCTTCAAGGGCATGCGCCAACATGATGTGATTTTTGCTTGCAACGTGCCGGGCCATTACCAAGCTGGCATGTCCGTGCGTCTGACGGTGCAGAAGTAATCCGCCGCCGCGTCCGCTTCGTTGGCGGGCGCGGCTTCCATTGACCCGGTGCGGGTCCTTACCTCTCGATCGCGCGGCGCCTGCGTTCATACTCTTCCTGATCGATTTCTCCACGCGCAAATCGTTTATTCAGGATGTCGAGCGCCGATTCGCCCCCCGTCCCGTGCGCTGACCGGCGAATCAGCGTCACAACGCCATACAAGGCGAATCCCCACAGTACCAGCATGAAGATCCACCCTAGCCCCATCCCCCAACCCGCGCCATGGTAGCCATACATCATCATCGCGCCCTCCTCGACCCGTCTTGACTCAATATAGCCGACGCGACGCGCACACCCATCGGACAGGCGGTTTGTGGCCGTTGGGGCGGTTTGGCCGAAGGCGATTATCCCTAGACTGGATGGTCCTTCCCGTACCGAAAGGACTACGTCGTGACTCTGCTGCGTCTCCTCGGCTTTTCGTTTTTAGCCGCGCTGTGCCTACCCGCCACCGCGGCCCAATCCGTCCCTCAACCCAAGAGCGCCATGCATGCCAACGGCAAGCATTTGGCGCCGCCACGCCTATGGGTCAAGCGTCCGCCGACGACCGATCAGGCAAAATTTCTGCTGCCGGACAACACGACCATCATCGGCCGTCCGCACCGCCCGCCGGTTCGCCACCTGGTCACCACGCAATGCCAGGACATGAACCAGCTGGCAACGCATCGCGGCGACGACTTGGTCAGTTATCTGATGGCACAGCCGGATGGCGAGTGTCTGTACCCGCTCTTTTCCGTGCCCTCCTCGTTGGCGGGCACCATTTATCAGCCGGCAAACATGGCGGCCGTAGCGAACCAATTCAGCGTCGAGGCGCAGCGCTATGACGCGAGCAACACCCGGCTCGTCATGTTGACGCTCTATCTGCGCGCGGGCTATTACTTGGCCGCCCAGGGCTCGTTACCGGCGGTTCCCGCCGATATCTGGCAAACGCTGCAGCCTAATCTGCATGCGCTGGCACAAGGCACGGCGCTATTCGCGCCCAATGCCCAGGACATGACCACGGCGGCGGAAGTCCTCTTGTTGATTTCCAATGGTCATGCCGAGCTCGATTTCCTCGACGACATGAAACAATTGGTCCAGCGCTATACCGTGAGCGCGGACAATCCCGGCGCGGCAACGTCCGTGCGGGAATCCACCGTCGCGCGCGGCATGATCTCGGTGTTCACCAACTTTTTCATGGCGCACGGTCGCGGCCAGTCGGCACTATCGACCGACCCGAGCTACTCCGCCGCGCTGTACCAGTTCGCCGTCAATAATCGCGCTGGTCTCGTCGGCACGGAAAGCGAGGCGCTGTTGGGCGACGCCGCGCGCGAAAGCATGCGCTTTCTACAGTATCCGGCGATCAAATCGAATGTGGCCGACGAGGCGCGCGGACTCTTGGCAGCAAGCGGCATGACCGGCCCGGGCAATGATCTATGGCTCGCCGCGGCAGAGGCCGTACGCGATTACGACAACGACAACTGCGCCAGTTACGGCACCTGCAATTATCAAAACAAGCTGGCCGACGCCGTGTTGACCCATGACTACACTTGCAGCAGCACCATCAAGATCCGCTCGCAGGAAATGACCACGCCGCAGTTCAAGACCGCGTGCCAGTTGATGGGGCAGGAAGAGAAATACTTCCATCAGATGCTGAAGACCAACCATCTGCCGGTGGCCAATGACAATAACAAAACGTTGGAAGTGGCGGTGTTCGACGATTACGACAATTACGCCAAGTACGCGGCGGCGATTTACGGCATCGACGTCAATAATGGCGGCATGTACGTCGAGGGCAATCCGGCCGATCCGCACAACCAGGCACGCTTCATCGCCTACGAAGCCTCGTGGCTGCGCCCGCAGTTCGTTATCTGGAACTTGACGCACGAGTATGTCCACTACCTGGACGGCCGTTTCGACATGTATGGCGACTTTGCGTTGAGCACCAGCAAACCGACCGTCTGGTGGATCGAGGGCTTGGCCGAATATCTATCCAAAAAGAACGACAATCAGCCGGCGATCGCCGCGGCCCAAACCGGGCAATACACGCTAAGCCAGATATTCGGCAATACCTACGACATGGCCGATTACGTCAACCGCGCCTATAGCTGGGGCTACATGGCCGTACGCTTCATGTTCGAGCAGCACCGGGGCGACGTCGACACCATCGTCGGACGCTTCCGCCAAGGGCAATACGACGACTACATGGCGTACATGAGCCGCATCGGCAGCAACTACGATGCGCCGTTCGCGCAATGGATCGCTTCGTTCAATGGCGGCAAGCCTCGCACGATGCCACCGATGAAACCGTAAGAAATACCCCGCGGCGGCGGGTGCTGGTTCCGACGCCCCCGCCGTTCTGCTACACTCTCGCGTTCTATTTTCGGAACTGTGAGCATGGCAAGGGATAACACCGGCCGTCACGCCTTTCTGGTTGGGATCGGCATTCTGTTGAGTCGCATCATGGGATTGGTGCGCCAGCGGGTGTTCTCTCACTACTTCGGCCTTTCCGACACCGCCGATGCCTTCAGTTCCGCGCTGCGCGTGCCCAACTTCCTGCAAAATCTGTTCGGCGAGGGCGTCCTGTCGGCATCGTTCATTCCCGTGTATGCGCGGCTATTGGCCGAGGGCAAGGAAAAGGAGGCCGATCACGTCGCCGGCGCGGTCGGCGCGCTGTTGGGGCTCGTGGTATCGCTGATCGTCCTGATCGGCATCGTGGCCACGCCATGGCTCTTGTGGGCGATCGCCCCGGGGTACGGCGGCGCCAAGCGCGAGTTGACGATTCTGCTGGTGCGCATCCTGTTCCCCGGCACCGGACTCCTGGTTTGCTCCGCCTGGTGCCTCGGCATCTTGAACAGCCATCGTAAATTTTTCCTGTCGTACTCGGCGCCGGTATTGTGGAACGCGGCGATGATCGCCGCGATGTTGATTTTCCGCCGCGCCGACCAGGCGCATCTGGCGATTTACCTGGCCTGGGGCACCGTGGCAGGCTGCGCGCTGCAATTCCTGATTCAGATCCCGCCAGTGCTGCATTACACCGACGAGCTGCGGCTTTCGCTCGATACGGCATCGCGCCACGTGCGCGAGGTGGTGCGCAATTTCGGCTCGGTAGCCATCAGTCGCGGCGTGGTGCAGATCAGCGCCTATGTCGATCAGGCGTTGTCGTCGCTGCTGGGTCAGGGTGCGATGGCGGCCATGACCACCGCGGCATCGATCAACATGCTGCCGGTCAGCCTGTTCGGCATGGCGGTATCCGCCGCCGAATTGCCGGCCATGTCGAGCGCCGTCGGCGCGCAACACGATCGCGACACCTATGCCGCGCTGGCCGAACGGCTGAACGGCGGCTTGCGCCGCATTGCCTTCTTCATCGTGCCGTCGGCCATCGCGTTTTTCGCGCTGGGCGACGTCATTACCGCAGCGCTATACCAGACCGGCAAATTCACCCACGCACATACCCTCTACGTCTGGGGCATCATCGCCGGTTCCGGCGTGGGACTCTTGGCCACCACACTGGGACGGCTGTACTCGTCCACCTATTACGCATTGCGCGATACGCGTTCGCCGCTGCGCTTCGCGCTGATCCGGCTGGCGCTGACCACCGCGCTGGGGGTGGCCTGTGTGCTGTTGGTGACGCCGGCGCTCGGCCTCGCGCCTCGCTGGGGCGCCGCCGGCTTGACCGCCACCGCCGGCATGGCCGGCTGGGTCGAGTTTCTGCTGCTTCGGCGCAAGCTCAATGCGCGCATTGGCCACACCGGGCTGCCAGCCGGGCTGATGGTCAACCTTTGGGGGCTGGCCGCGGCCAGCGCGGCCTTTGCCTGGGTCATCAAGCTGTTTTTCCACGGCGGACATCCGATCGCGTTGGCCGTGCTGGTGCTGGGCGCTTACGGCTGCCTATATTTCCTGCTGACGTGGTTGTTCGGCATCGAGGAGTGCCGGGCGCTCATCGCGCGCATCCTGCGGCGTTTCGTCCGTTAGGGACCCTCTGAACAAGTTATTTGCCGCGCGGACGCGCACGTCATGCCTGTTTCGGTTTGACGTCCAACAGTTCGTGCAACTGCCGCAGCGTCGACTCGTCCTTGATCACGTGCGCGAGCCATTCTTCCAGCGGCATCTCGGCCCAGCGCGCGGCACGCTCGGCGAGCCCCGCCACCGGACTGTGCGGCTCGTGCTGACGGAAGTAGCCCGCTACTTCGCGTAGCGCGCGCACAGCGTCGGCTCGACTTTGCAGCGACCCGATCGGCGCCACGGCCATGGGGGCGGAGGATGCGGGAACAGCGGGCGCGGCAGTGACGACCGGCGTAGTGGGAGTCATATCAGGTTCCTTTTCGGCCGTGTTCAAGCCAAACTGCTGCTGCATCAGCCGCTCGACCACCTCGCGGCAGTCGGAGAGTGCGCGCCACAGTTCGGCCAGGCTGGGAAAATCGTCGCCAAAGCGTTCCATCGATTGCTGGTCGAGCGTCTGGTAGCTCGACCACGCGCGCTGGATATCCGCCGCGAGCTGTTTGAACCATGGCAAGCCAGAAAGCGTGACGCTCTTATCGAAGGCGTCGCCGTCGAGCTTGCCTTCCGCCAGCGCGCGTTTGCGCGCATCAGCGTCTTTCAGCGCCTGATTTTCCACCTCGCGCGAGGTTTTCCAGTCGAGCCAGCTGTAACCGCCGTATTGAGGCGCGGTCAGCGGCGTCATGCGCAACGCGTGTGCCAATTGTGCCGCATACCATTCGATCTTGCTGACGCGCTCGTCCAGATCGTGCGGATCGAGCGGCGGAAAACCGCTTTCCCAATAGTGCGCGAGCCACCCTTCCAAGAGCTGCAGTCCCGCGGCAGCGCCGGCAAAGCCATCGAGCTTGGCGCGCGCCTCGCCGTACCACACCACCAGTTGCAGATCCTTGCCGCGTTCACGCAAGCCTTGCTCGCACAGCCGCGCCGCCCGGCGCCAATCGGCGTTCTTGATCTCCCGCTCCCACTCGCCTTGCGCCAGCGTCGGGTCATCGCTGCGGCGCGCCTCGCGGATCTCGTCGAAGAGCAGGTCATAGCTCAAATCCTCGCCGGCCGGCGCGGCATCGCTCACCGGCGCCAACAGCGCGTCGAGATGTTGTTGTGTCGCTTCCATCTTTTTCCTTAACCTTTGCCGACTTCACCCAGCGTGGCGATCAACACCGCCCCGCAACTGGTTTTGTGGCCGTCGAGCGCCACAGCCTTGCCACCGACGAACCACCCGTCGTCGCCTTCGACGATCACGCAGTTGTCGTGGCCGTCTTTGGGGCAAGTCACCTGATCGCCGACACAAGCCACCGGCTTGCCGAATAACGTGGTGGGCGCGCTCGCGCTCACCACCTTGCCGCCATGGCTGGTCGGGTCGCCCAATCGAATCGGGGGTTTCATGCGCTGTTCTCCTGTGACAGCGGCCGGGTCACGGCCACCGTAGTCTCCTGGTCGGCGAAGCGCGCAAGCAGCACCGGTGCTTGCAGCCGCACGGCGTGCAGCACGGCGCAGGTGTCGAGCGCCATATCGCCGGCACAGCCCAAGTCACCGAGATCGCGTATCAGACTGCTGGCATCGTCGATCGGGCTTAGCTCAACCTCATGGGCGTCAAGCACGTTGCCCAGCGCTGCCATGCGGCTCGCGGCCTCGCGAATGCCGCCGCCGTCGTGCACGAGCCAGGCAAGCGTGTGCGCCTGCTCACGCACGGGGTCGCGCGCCTCGTCGCCGAACGGCAAATCGCGCAGCCCGCCGTTGACCAACGCGGCATCCAACAACGGCCGCAACGCCTTGCTCATCGCGATGACACCGGGCGGCAAGGTTTCGCCCCGGGCGGCGCGGGCCAGGCCGGCCAGCGGCGGCTGCGCCAGCAAATCGTCGCGCGCCCATGGCGGCACGGCGCCCCACTCCACGCGCTCCTGCACGGCGGGCCTTTGCCAATAGGCCTGATAAGGCTCGTCATGGGGGGCGTCATGTTGCGCCGGCACCGTTTCATCTGTCGGTAGATTGGCACGCAAAAACAATAGGCCGGCAATGGCCGCGCTGGGTAATGGGGTGGTCGCATCATCCGCATCCTCGTCTGGCCACGCCGCGTCGAACGCCAGCGCAACCGCGCCAGGTTGCAATGTCTCGGATTCAAAAAAATGATGCACGCGCTCGGCCAGCAAGCCACGACCCGGCAAGAACCGACATACCGGTTCTTGCGGCCGTTGCCCCGCCTCGAACGCTGCCGCCAACACTTGCAACTGGACCGTGCGCACCCATCGCAGCTGCTCGCCGCCGGTCAGCGCCGCGCAAGGTTCGAGCAATAGCGGCAAAGCCGCCGCGCCGGGCACCTGTTGATAGAGCGCCTCGAACCACTCCGTTAAGGCGGGGGTCAGCCGCTCGGTCAAGCTATCGCCTTGCAGCTCATCCGGCGCGATCCAACGCACGTACCCCCACTCATCCAGGCCATCCAGCCAAGCCGGCGCCTTGGCGCCTTGCAGCGTCAAACCGCTCCAGCGGCATTCGATCACTCCCTGGCGCGCGGCAAGCGCCGCCTGGTGCTGGGCGCGCGCAGCGGCCCGTGCCGCCTGACGCTCGTCCTCGACGGCCTGCTCGCGCAGCGCCGCCTCTTCGGCCGCGCGCGCCTGGCGCTTGGCCAGCCATCCCTTGATCGCGGCGAAGATCAACACCGGCGGCACGACATGAATCAGCAGAATGGCCGACGGGCTGACGCGCTGCCAGCTTACCGGCAACCCCAGCCACAACAGCCCCCACCAGCCGAACAGCGAGGAGACGAACAGCAGCAACGACATCCACATCGTTGGCGCCTCCTTAACTCAGACGCAGCTTGAGCTGGTCGTCTTTGAGCGTGACGGCGATTTTTTTCACCGGCCGCCCTGCCGCCATGCGCTCAAGCACTTCGTCGGAGAGGCGCGCGAGCACGGTGCGCGTCAGGATGGCATCGGCGTCGCGCGCGCCGCTGTCCACGTCCAGGCAACGCGCGGCCAATAGATCGGCCAGGCCATCGGGGAAGGTCACTTGCGCACCATGATTGTCGGCGATACGGCGGCGCACCTTCTCCAGCTTGAGTGCCACAATGCTGCGCAGTACATCATCGCTGATCGGGAAGTACGGAATGATCGTCAAACGGCCAAGGAAGGCCGGTTTGAAAGTCTTTTGCAGTGTCGGACGCAAAATCTCCACCAAGTCGTCGGCCGTCGGTGCGCGCGTTTCGCCTTCCACGCTGACGCCATGTTCGCAGGCGCGCATCACCAGCTCGCTGCCCGCGTTGGAAGTCAGCAAGATGATGGTGTTTTTGAAATCGACCGCACGGCCCTCGCCGTCTTCCAGCACCCCCTTGTCGAACACTTGGAAGAACAGCTCGAGCACGTCCGGATGCGCTTTTTCCACCTCGTCGAGCAGTACCACCGAATAGGGTTTGCGTCGCACCGCCTCGGTCAATACGCCGCCTTCGCCGTAGCCGACGTATCCCGGCGGCGAGCCCTTGAGGCCGGACACGCTGTGGGCCTCCTGGTACTCGGACATGTTGATGGTGATCAGATTGCGCTCGCCGCCGTACAGCGCTTCGGCCAGCGCCAACGCGGTTTCGGTCTTGCCGACGCCGGAGGGGCCAACCAGCAAAAACACCCCCTTGGGCTTGCCGGGGTCGTCAAGATTGGCCTTGGCGATCTTCACGCGTTCGGCGATCTGCGTCAGCGCGTGGCCCTGGCCGATGACGCGCTCGGCCAAGAGCGCATCGAGCCGGCGCACTTGGCCCAATTCGTTGCTGACCATACGGCCGAGAGGAATGCCGGTCCAGCCGGCGATCACGTCGGCGATCACGTTCTCGTCGACGCACTCGAACGCCAACGGTTGGATTTTTTGCAACGCACGCAGCGCTTGGCGCTTTTCCTGCAACGGGCTCGCCTTTTTGCCGCGCGCCGGCGCGGCGGCGGATTCGCGCAAGGCATCGATCTCTGCCACCAGCGCGCGCTGCGCCGCCCAGTCGGCATGCAGCTGTTCAAGATCTTGCGCGAGCTCGCCACGCCGCGCCGCCAACTGATCCAGGCGTTCGCCATGACCCGCTTCCCGCGACAACGCGGCGATCTCACGCTCGATGTTGGCCATCAGCGCGCTCACATCCTCGATCGGCGCCGGCCGCGCCGCGCGCGACAACGCTACGCGGGCGCAGGCGGTGTCGAGCACGCTGATCGCCTTGTCCGGCAGCTGCCTGCCCGGCAAATAACGGCCGGACAGGTGAACGGCGGCGCTGATCGCCTCTTCGAGAATCGTGACCTGGTGGTGGCTCGACATGGCGTCGCGCAAGCCCCGCACCATTTGCACCGCCACTTCCGGATGCGGCTCTTCCACCTTGACGACCTGAAAGCGGCGCGCAAGCGCGGCGTCCTTCTCGAAGTACTTCTTGTACTCGGCCCAGGTGGTGGCGGCGATCGTGCGTAATTCGCCGCGCGCAAGCGCGGGCTTGAGCAGGTTGGCGGCGTCGTTTTGCCCGGCGGCGCCACCGGCGCCAATCAACGTGTGCGCCTCATCGATAAACAGAATGATCGGCACCGGGCTTGCCTTGACCTCGTCGATCACTTGGCGTAGACGATTTTCGAATTCACCCTTGACGCTGGCGCCGGCCTGCAACAGCCCCAAATCAAGCGTGCGCACGGTGACGCCCTTGAGCGGATCCGGTATCTCGCCTTGGGCGATCTTCAGCGCCAGGCCCTCGACCACGGCGGTCTTGCCTACGCCAGGCTCTCCGGTAAGGATCGGGTTGTTCTGACGCCGGCGCATCAGGATGTCGATCATCTGGCGGATCTCGCCGTCGCGGCCGAGAATCGTGTCGATCTTGCCGGCATGGGCTTGCGCGGTCAGATCGATCGTGTATTTGTCGAGGTTCGATGCGCGCTTGCCGCCGCCGGGCAGCGCCGTTTCCTCGCTATCCGATACCGGCATGCCGCCCTCGGCCGCTTCGTTGCCATGCCGGCGCAATGCGGCATAGCCGTCGCGCCAGCTGTGCGTATCGACACGCAACAGGCTCGGCACGGTCTGCTGCACGGTGGCGCGCAAGCCATCGTCGGTCAATAGCGCCATCAACAAGTCGAGCGTCGATACGCGTGTTTGACCGAATTCGGCGCTGGCGCCAAGCCACGCTTTTTCCAGCCATTTCGGCAACCAAGCCGATAGCACCGGATTGCGCGTGTTGCCGCAGCGAAAGCCGTCCAGCGCGTTATTCAGCTCGGTATCCATGCGGTCTAGCGGCGCCGCCACGGCCGTCAACGCGGCGCGCGCGGCGCTGACGTCGCCTTCGAACATGGCCGACAGTACGTGCTCGATTTCCACTTCGAAATGGCTGCGTGCCAAGGCACGGCTCGCCGCTTGTTCCACACATTGCCGGGCCACCGGCGTCAGTTTTTCCACTAGGGACTTAACCGAAATCGACATAGTTATCCATCGCAAAAAGAAAGAGATTCAATGCAGCAGTGTGTAAGCCATTTCGTCGGGGTCGCACGCTGGCGGCGCACCCACACCGTAGAGCCAGACGTTTCCGCCCAGGCGCAACCCCGCCCCGGCATCGAGCCTGGGCGGCGGCACGTCGCGCCGGTCGAGCACCAGCGTGACGTCAACCGCCAAGCCGTGCCCCAGCGCATGCTGCACCAGCGCTTTTAACGCGTCGGCCGCCGGACCGCCGGGTTGCAGCGCATCGAACGACGCGCGTCGCATCGGCCCAAGCCGTAGCGACAACTTGGTCTGACGGTCCCAGGCGCGTTGACCGGCAAACGCCGACAGCCCCAACTCGCACGCGGCGGCGCCCAACTGGCTTTGTTCGGCCGGGGGCAGGAGGATCCATTGCCCAACGAACTGTTCGAGCTCTGCCGGTACGGAGAAGAACCCCTGCACCAACGCGGCCAGTGCCTGAGCCGACAGCGGCTTCTGGCTCAGAAGACCCGCGTAATAGGCGAAAAGATTCTCGTCGAGCGTTTCCTGCGCGCGCATGCGGCCACGCAACTGCGACAGACCGACGCCGGCAAAGTCGAGCAGATTGCGGGTAAAACCGTCCGCCTCGCCCGCCTCGACGCCGACCCAAAAGCGGTATTTGCGCCAAGCGCCGTAAAACAACGAGAGCGCGCGATGGCTGAACAGATCGAAAAAGGCATGCGCGGACGTGTCTTGGGCTTGGATACGCCGTTCGATCAGCAGCTCGGTGTAGGCCGTCGGCAACGCGCCGGAGGGGCCGGTCAGCCCCATGAAACTGACCATCAGTTCATCGTGCGTATCGTCCGCGGGTTCGTGGCGCTGCGGCTGGCGGTAAGACACCAGTTCGCTTGCCGGAAAAGAGAGCGTCGCCGGGGTGCGAAAGCGTAATCGCGCCGGCAGCCAACCGCCGCGCGGCGCGCGCTCGCGCGCAAACAGGCCCAGCAGCCGCGCGGCCTGGAAAAAGCCGAAACGCGGGGCCTGCTCGGCCAGCTCGGCGTCTAGATCACGAGTGCCTGACCGGCTCTGGCGGGCCATTGCGCGATTTCCTCCTGATTGGGTCCGGCATGCACATGCAGGCGGGTGAAGCTGTTCGGGGTGCAATACAGGGCGAAGAAGCGTTCCAGCAGCGAGGCGAACAAATAAGGGCTGCCGCCGACGTAATGGTCTTCGTCCAAGGTGAGATGGATGGCCGTGCCGCGTACGAAGCCGGAGAAATCGCGCCCGTTGACACGGGTCACCGCCGGCTCGCTCCGTACCGACAGAATGCCCTGGATCTGCCGCTGGTTGGCGGCCGACTCGCTGAGGTTGTAGAGCGCCAGCATTTCTTGCAGCGCCTGATGACCGGCATCGACGATCGACAAGTAGTTGAGCGACAGATGCGAAATCAGCCGCCATTGCAGGCCGCGTTTGCCTGGACAGCGCTGGCTTGGGCTCGGTTTGCGCAGCATGCGCACACGTTTGACCACCGAATGCCCCGGCAAAGTGAAATCCGCCCGCTGGCTGGCTTGCCCGCCGCCGAACGGCATCTGCTCGGGCAAATCGCGGTTGCTGCACAATAGTTCCAGGCTGAGCACTTCGCTCGCCGGCCGTACCGGATTAAACGCCAAATCGACCAGGTGAATGTCGACGTCGCTGCCGCGATCGCCGCCACGCGGCGACGCCTCGCGGCTGGCATGCCAATAGAAGCGCGGCGCATCCTCTCCCGTGCCGTGCCGCAACGCATAAAACGGCAGCACTTCCTCAGTCAGCTCGCCCTCTCCGCTCTTTTCCACCCGCGTCACCTTGCGAATCTGCACCACTTCAAAGGCTTGCGGACGGCGCGCGTCGACAGTCACCGGATAGGCGGCCTTGTGGTGCGTCACCCGGATCGGTTCGCCCGGATGAGGAAACAAATTGATCATCGGCGTGCAACCAAGCTTGAAATGCTGCGGCTGCAAACCAGTCAGCAGCCGATGGTGGCGTTCGGCATCGGGAAACGCGGACAAGAAGCAACGGATCTGTAGCCGGTCGCCATCCAGCATGCGCACCGCGCCGGCCAGCTGCTGGAAATCGACGAAAAGGAACTTGTCGGGAAAGCAGAAATACTCGGTCAGCAGCGCGTAGCCTTGGAACGATCGCTCGTCATAATCGAGCATGCGCTCGTCACGACCGAAGCCAACCGTTTGAATCGCGCTGGCCGGCAGCGTGGCGCTTTTCGCCGGGTCGGCGCGTCCGTCGCTGATTTGCAGCCGCAGCACCTTGGATAACAGCAGTTCGTACAGCAAGTGCATCGGCGCCGCTTCGCCATCGAGGAAAAAGCGCAAGCTTTGCAGATCGATGCCGTTGACCGGCAGACCGCCTTGAGTCTGGCATTCCAGCGTCAGCACGGCGGCGGCGTCCGGCGCCAGGCGGTGCAGATGTGGCGAAGCGCTGGTCAACTCAATGCGAGCGTCGGTCAACGTCAGCGGGTACAGATCGACTGGATAGCAACTGCGGAATTTGCAGGCGACGCCCGAGAGCGGTTGCGCGTGCGCGATCTGTCCGCGTTCGACGCGGTAACGCTTGGCGATTTCCGGCCGCGCCGCGTCACATTCGAATTGCACGATGGTGGCGGATGGGACCGGCTGCTGGTAATGCGGATAGAGCACATCCAGGAAGCTGGCGGCGATTTCAGGGTACTCGTCGTCCAACTTCTTATGGACGCGCGCCGCCAAAAAGGCAAATGACTCGATGAGCCGTTCGGTGTGCGGGTCCTCGCACTGTTCGCCTTCCAATTGCAGCCGGCCGGCAATTTTCGGGTAGCGGCGGGCAAACTCGCCGGACAACTCGCGTAAATGGCTTAACTCACGTTCGTAATACGGCAACAGGGTATCAAGCATGAGGTCGTTTTTCTTGACGTCAGGACCCAAACAAGCGTCCGCAGGCTTACATAGGCCAGCCTATTCGGGATAAGAGCCGACGGCGGCGCGACAACGAAATACCGAACAATGCCAATAAAGATTTACATTGTCAAAACAATGACAATCAACTATGACGATTTCTGATTTATACGAACATATGGTATTTGATAGTCGCAAAGGCGAAATAAGCTTATACGGCATAGTATGTAAGGTTATTTTATCATAAATAAATATTATTGATTAGAATATTTCATCAATGCCACCTCTATTGAGCAGCATCTCTAATGGATGAAAACAGGAGCATGCAAACCGCCCTGTCGCGGTCAAGAAAAAGGGCGGCCGCTGGCCGCCCTGGAAATGCCACGTTCGTCACGCTCAGAACTTGTAGGCCACGCCCATCGAGGCCAGATTCACATCCGCTTCGCCAGTGTTCGAGCTGCCCAGTTGATGAAATTGCTCAAACTCGGCACGCACCGCCACATTGCGGGTCACGTCCCAATTGACGCCCACACCCCAGGTGCCCTTCAAATCGGTGGAGGACGGGTTGTTGGACCAAATGCGGACACCGCTGCCCGACGTGGCGCCACTGCCTTCCACCCGCGCCACGATGCCGCCCACTTTGCCGAAGACCGAGAACTGGTCGTTCAGCGGCAAAATGCCAACGGCCACCGCATTCACGCCGCTCGCCTTGTACTCCAGACTGCCTTGAGACCCCGTGCCGGCAATGCTATAGCTAGCCTTGCCCAGGTCGACGTAGCCGCCCTCGATCGCGAAGTATCGGTTGAGCTGATAGCCCAGTTGCAGCTTATAAGCGGTGTCGGTGTCATTCTTGGAAGCGTGGACGCCATATTGCGCCAACGAATTGTCCAGGTAGCTGGTATCCCAATCGACATGCGATTGACCCACCGAGCCCAAGACGTAGAAACCCTCAGCCATAGCCGGTGCAGCCAAGGCAGAAACGATTACGATCAGTGCAAATTTCTTCATAGTTATTGTCTTCTAAACGTGACGAAAAAAATAAAATGCCATTTCGCAAAGAAATGGCACAAAATGGTAACACTTTGTCACATTTAAATTCAATATTTAAATTATGTTTTTATGGCAAACATTTAGAAACGGTACGCGAGCCCAACAGAAGCCAAGTCGACCGTCGTCTTACCGGTTTCCGTGTTTCCCAGTTCGTGGAACTGCTCATACTCGGCACGTGCCGCCATTTGCGCGGAGATATCCCAATTAACGCCGATTCCCCATGCCGGTTTAAGGCCATTGGAAGAAAAGCTCTCCGATTCGCCGAGGCTATTGGAGCCCTCCGCTTTCACGTGGGCGTAGATCGCCCCCACCTTGCCGAACAAGGAGAATTGGTCATTGAGCGGCCACATGCCGAGCACCGCCGCATTCAGGCCACTGGCCTTGTACTCGCCTTGGGCACTCGCTAAGCGCGTGGCGAAATTGTAGCTGGCCTTGCCCAGGTCCACGTAACCACCCTCGACCGCCCAATAGGGGCTGAATTGATACCCCACCTGAAGTTTATAGGCGGTATCGGTCTCGCCTTTGGAAAAAGTGCCACCGACCTGTGTTGCCAAATTATCCACGTCGCTGGTGTCCAAATTGAACTTTGACTGCCCGAGTTCGCCCAGCGCATATAAACCGTCCGCCCAGCCCGGCGAGGCCAGGAGCAGCGTTGCCGCCAATAGCGCAAATCTCTTCATCATTATTCTCCCGTAATAAAACGAAGTGAGAAGCACTTATAAAAATAGAGAAAAATATTTTATTTTCAAATAGATAACAAATCGCCATCCGAAAAATATTGCACAAACAAAAAACGGCAGCCTGAGGACCCTCTGAAGCCGCCGTTTCATCTATCGAAAAAACGAGGAAGGTCAGAACTTGTAAGCGACACCCAGCGAGGCCATGTCAACAGTGGCTTTGCCGGTCTCCCCTCCGCCTAGCTTGTGAAACTGCTCATATTCGGCACGCAACGCCACATTACGCGTGACATCCCAATTGGCGCCGACGCCCCAGGTTGCCCTGAGATCGGTGGAGGACGCGCTTTGGTTCTTTTGCTGGCCGACATTGACCATGGTGTCGTTCACTTTCACCCTGGCGATCACCCCGCCCAGTTTGCCAAATAAAGACCATTGATTATTCAGCGGCACGATGCCAACCCCTACCAGATTGAAACCTTCCGCCTGATAGGCAGCATCTTTTCGTATGCCTGGCAAGGAGAAACGACTGCTTGCCTTGCCGAAATTCACATAGCCGCCCTCAAGGGCAAAATAAGGGCTGAACTGATGACCTGCCTGCAATTTGTATGCCGTGCTCTTGTTTTTTTGGTCGGAGCTAAACCCCGGCGCCGTCTGCTGCGCACCGCTGTAGAGCGCTTCCATGCCATCCACGCTGGCTTGCCCCACCGAGCCAAGCACATAGAATCCCTCCGCCAAGACAGGCATGGACAAACTGGACACCATCGCGATCAGTGCAAGGTTCTTCATTTTTTTCCAATCTTAAATAATTAGTTAAAACAAATTTAATCAAATATCAGAAAGGCGATCGAATTCTAGCGCCAGCCTGTCCCAATGGGCAATTCGGCACGGCATAACTCACACAAAAACTCAAATAACACACTAATTGGCGAATTTTGAGCCTTTCCGGCACCATGGCGGTCTAGGTGAGCGATACGGTAAGGGCTCATTCCCCATGGAGCCCAACATCATGAAAACGCTTTTTGCCGCGGCCCTGCTGATTGCCGCGGGGTGCTCGCACGCTTTTGAATTGACGAGTCAGGACATACAGGAAGGGCAGCGCTTGCCTGAACGCCAGGTGTTGGACGGCTTTGGCTGTCATGGCGGCAACATCTCGCCATCGCTGGCATGGAAGGATGCGCCAGCCGGCACAAAGAGCTTCGCGCTGACCGTTTACGATCCGGATGCGCCAAGCGGCAGCGGCTGGTGGCATTGGTTAGTGGTCGATCTGCCGGCGGCGACCCGGCAATTGCCGGCCGGCGCCTCCGGCAGGCTCGCCGCAGGGCTGGAAACGCGCACCGACTTTGGCCGGTCAGGCTATGGCGGGGCCTGCCCGCCGGCCGGTCGCGGCATGCACCGTTACCAATTCACGATCTGGGCTTTGCCGGTGTCCAAACTGGACATTGCCGGGCCGCACGTGTCTCCGGCCATGATCGGCTTTTTACTCAACGGCATGGCACTGGGAACGGCGCGGCTCACTGCGATCTATTGGCATTGAAAGAAAGGAAGATGCAATGACGAACGGACGACGGCTGGTGCATACGGACCGGTTCTCCTGTTCGCGCGTGCAACCGCTGCACGACGTGCCGATCCTGCTGCCGACCATCGTCCGCATTATCGAGGGGCGCAAACGGCTGAGTTGGCAGGGCAAATGGTTGACGGTCGGCCCGGAAGCGTGGCTGCTATTGCCGGCAGGCCAATCGTTAAGCTTTTCCAATCTGCCATTGGCGGGGCGCTTTGTCTCGCAAACGCTCACCTTTCTCTCCCCGCCCGCTGGCGCGGCGATGCCGTCTACCGCCCTGTCGCCGGCGCATCGTTTCACGGCGGGAGAGGCGTACTGCTTCGATCTGATCGCGGGTATGCATGGCAATGGGTTGTGCGAGGCGGCGCAAGCGGCTCTGATTGAGGCGTTCTATGCCGAGTTGGCGGCTTCGGGGGCGTTCGCCCGGTTGTTCCCCCCTAGCCGGCGAACCTTGGCGCAACGGTTGGCGGTGTACTTCAGTGCGGATCCCGGCGCCGAACATCGGTTGGAAACCGTGGCTGCGCACTTCGCCATGAGCCGCGCCACACTGGCGCGCCACTTGATCGCGGAGGGGGTGCATTTTCGCGACATGTTGGCCGAGGCGCGACTGAATCAGGCTTTGAGCCTGCTGCAACGCAACATGTCGCCGGAAGACGTGGCCGTGGCCTGCGGCTACCACTCGGCGCGGCGTTTCAATCAACGCTTTCAGCAACGGTTCGGCCTAAGCCCGCGCCGCTATCTGGCCACCTGTCACGAAGAGATAGATCGTTAATCGCGCGCGAGGCTCGTGCGCACGCGTGTGCGCGATTTCAGTTCATTGCACTGCGGGCAAAACCAATTACTGGCGCCGCAGGCCTGCAACCGCTCCATCTCGGCGCCGCAGTCCATGCAGTGGCCTTGCACGCGATAGTGCGCGCCACAGGTCGGACATGCCCAGGCCTTGCCTTGGGACACCAGTTCGCTTTGGTCGGCGGGACACCGTTTTTCCATTGCAGCACTCACTGATTACGCATGAAGTCGGCGGTATCCTGAAAGGCAGCCAACAGTTGCGCTTTCAGGGCCTCCTCGCAGATTAGTTCGCCGACCGCCTGACGCATGCAGTGCATCCACTGATCACGCGCGGATTCGTCCACGGCAAACGGCATATGGCGCATCCGCAGCCGGGGATGGCCGAAGGACTGGACGAACAACTGCGGGCCGCCCAGCCAGCCGGAGAGAAACATGAACAACTTCTGGCGCGAACCGGCCAGATCGGCCGGATGCATCGCGCGCAACGGCGCGGCGGCGGGGTCGGTGTCCATGATGTCGTAGAAGCGGTCCACCAGCCAACGCACCACCCCCTCGCCACCCAAGAGCTGGTACGGCGTCATGTCTTGCACCGCGCTCACTTCCCGCCCTCGCGCGCCAAGGCCAAATATTTGCCGTCCTCGCCATCGAAGATCTCTGCGCCGGCCGCGGCCAATGCGTCGCGCAGGCATTCGCGCGCTTCGTCGGCCTGACCGAGTTCCCATAGCGCTTGGCCCATCCGCAAGGCGATGTACGGGTTGGACAGCCCGCCCGGGCAGGTCAATGCATAGTCCAGCTCGGCAATCGCTTCATCAAAACGCGCAGCGAAAAAATGAACATCGGCAATCGCCACCTTGATCCACGTGGCGACTTCCCAGGCGCGCTGCGGGTCAGGCAGCAAATCCCAGGCGCGGCGGTAAGCGGCGAGCGCCTCGTCGAGTTGATCGGCCTCGGTCAGACGATCGCCATCCTCGCAGTGGTGCGCGATGGCTTGATAAGTCTTGGCGTCCAATTGGATGTCTGACGACATAGGCATTTCCAATGCAATATTTACAGATAATTAATAATAACATGCGGCGAATTGTCCAGATAAATCCGCACAATTCACACCCCCGGCAAAATTCCAGCCAGCTTGGCCAGGTTCAGGTGCTGTTCGAGCGAGTCGGCCAGACGATCTATATGCTGTTGGCGTAACGCCGGATAGTCGAGCGCCTCGGCGTGTGCGAGCCCGGCCCAATCCAGCAGCGCCGCGAGCGCCTCGGGGTGATCGAACAAGCCGTGCAGATAGGTGGCCAGAATCTGGCCGTCTTCCGATAGCGCGCCATCCGTTTTATCGCCCAAGCGCACCGCCGGGCGCGCCAGCGCCGCACCTTGCGTCACGCCCATATGAATTTCGTAGCCGGTCACGCTGGCCCCGCTCCCCATCAGCGCGCCTTCGACGCGCGTCAGGCGTTTTTCCGTCTCCAACGTCGTTTCCAGATCGAGCAAGCCGAGACCGGGACAGCTTCCCGCCTCGCCCTCCAAACCGAGTGGATCGTGAATCCGTTGCCCCAGCATTTGCAAACCGCCGCAAATGCCGATCAGTTTGCCGCCATAGCGCAGATGGCGCCGAATCGCCGGCGCCCAGCCGTTGGCGTGGAGCCAGGCCAGGTCGTCTCGTACGCTCTTGCTGCCCGGCAGGATGATCAGATCGGCGGAAGGAACCGGCTGGCCAGGCCCAACCAGCGTCAGCGCAACCTGAGGATGCAGCCGCAGCGGATCGAAGTCGGTATGGTTGCTGATGCGCGGATAGACCGGCGCCACGACGCGCAGCACGTCGCGATCGGCACCGGCCTCGGCCGAGCCTTTCTGGCTGATGCTGTCCTCGGCCTCGATATGCAGTCCGGTCAGATAGGGCAGCACGCCCAATACCGGCTTGCCGGTTTCGCGCTCCAACCAGTCGAGCCCCGGCTGCAATAAGGCAATGTCGCCGCGGAAGCGGTTGATGACGAAACCGGCCACGCGGTCGCGCTCGCTCGCCGACAGCAGCGCCAGCGTGCCGACCAGATGGGCGAACACCCCGCCACGGTCGATATCGGCGACCAGCACCACCGGGCAGTCGACCGCCTCGGCAAACCCCATGTTGGCGATATCGCCTTCGCGTAGATTGATTTCCGCCGGGCTGCCCGCCCCTTCCACCACCACACAGTCATATTGCGCCGCCAGGCGACGAAACGATTCC